>QWCE01001910.1_pt1 | contig 37221 bp, 27 predicted proteins | sample 1972531 | NCBI WGS metagenome assembly QWCE01 (sample SAMN09866716, study PRJNA288562) | Human gut metagenome isolate term4_stool, whole genome shotgun sequencing... | reverse complement strand
AGGAGGAAGAAGCCGACAGCATTGAGCAGTTCATCCTCCGGGCGAAGAAATATCCCAACTTGCAGGAACTGACGCCCGCTGTGCTGCATGATCTTGTGAGCAGGGTCTATGTTTCCTCGCCTGATAAGAGCAGCGGACATCGGGTGCAGGATGTGCATATCAGCCTTGCCTGCATTGGTTTCCTGCCGGAGAGCATCATTGCCGAAATACTCACTCACGCATCAAAAAGCAGAACAGCGTGACTTCCGCCACGCTGTTCTCTCTAAACCTTATAAACCTGTCTTATGCGCCACTACCCATGGGGCGCTCTTTTTCATATGAAGAATTACTTACTTCAGCTCGACCTTGCCGCCGACTTCCTCGACCTGCTTCTTCAGAGCCTCGGCATCCTCCTTGGACAGACCCTCCTTCATGGTGGTGGGAGCGCCCTCGACGGCAGCCTTGGCCTCGGCCAGACCCAGACCCATGACCTCACGGATGACCTTGATGACCTTGATCTTCTGAGCGGCATCGAAACCGGTCAGAATGACGTCGAAGTCGGTCTTCTCCTCAGCAGCGGGAGCAGCAGCGCCGGCAGCAGGAGCAGCCATGGCAGCGGCGGAAACGCCGAACTCCTCCTCCAGAGCGTGAACCAGCTCGCTGAGCTCCAGAACGGTCAGGCCCTTGATTTCTTCGATCATAGCAGTAACTTTCTCGGACATTTTGATAAGCCTCCTAATTGTAAGATGTTTTTTAGATAGGGGTCGAGACGAAACGTCTCATTACTCGGCAGCGGCTTCCTCAGCGGGAGCGCCCTGCTTCTCTGCAATTTGCTTCAGCACGCAGGCCAGAGCGGAAATGGGAGCCAGCATGGTACCCAAGACCTGAGCCTGCAGCACGGGCAGAGCGGGGATGGCAGCCAGAGCATTGACGGTCTCCAGGGAGACGACCTTGCCATCCATGAAGCCGCCCTTGATCTCGAACTTGCCGTTGAGTTTCTTTGCGAACTCTGCGATCACACGGGCCGGAGCGACGGGGTCATCCATGCACACGGCCAGAGACGTGGCGCCGTTGAGCTGATCGTCCAGCTCGTTCAGGCCCACATTGTTGAAAGCAAAGCGCAGCAGGGTGTTCTTGACGACAGCGTAGTCAATGTTGTTCTCACGGCACTGGGTACGCAGAGTGGTATCCTCTGCCACCGTGATGCCCTTGTAATCAACGATGACACCGGCAGCTGCGTTCTGCAGCTTCTCGGTCAGCGCCGCCACGACGGCCTGCTTCTCAGACAGAACTTTTGCGTTGGGCATTCTTTGATTTCACCTCCGGAAAAATTGTCGGTGCGTTCAAAAAAAGGAAACCGTCCCTGTATCCAAGGACACAAGGACGGTGTAAGCAATCAAAATCGATTTGCCATCCTCGGCAGGACTTACGGCTTGCGCCACCTGCTGTCTTTGGAACGCATCAAATATTATACCAGCGGCCGGGCGCTTTGTCAAGCACCCTACCGAAGATATTGAAGCGTTTCGGGCCGAATCGGCCCGATGCAGCGTCAGATCTGCTTGTTGGCGTTCATCTTCACGCCGGGGCCCATGGTGGCGGCAGCCACGCAGGACTTGATATACTGGCCCTTGGCAGCGGCGGGCTTGGCCTTGATGATGGCGCCGATGAGAGCAGAATAGTTCTCATACAGCTTGTCAGCGCCGAAGGACACCTTGCCGATGGGGCAGTGGATGATGTTGGTCTTGTCCAGACGATACTCCACCTTACCGGCCTTGACCTCCTTCACGGCCTTGGCCACGTCGGGAGTGACGGTGCCGGCCTTGGGGGAGGGCATCAGGCCCTTGGGGCCCAGCAGCTTACCCAGACGGCCCACAACACCCATCATATCGGGGGAAGCGACCACCACGTCGAAGTCGAACCAGTTCTCCTTCTGGATCTTCTCCACCATGTCCATATCGCCCACGAAATCGGCGCCGGCCTCACGGGCAGCGTCGGCCTTGTCGCCCTTGGCGAACACCAGCACACGGGCGGTCTTGCCGGTACCGTTAGGCAGCACGATGGCGCCACGAACCTGCTGATCGGCGTGACGGGAGTCAACGCCCAGCTTCACGTGCAGCTCGACGGTCTCGTCAAACTTGGCGGAAGCGGTCTTGCATACCAGCTCCAGACCCTCCTTGGGATCGTACAGGGTCCCACGGTCGATCTGCTTTGCACTGTCTTTATACTTCTTACCTCTAAACATCTCTTACACCCTCCTTATTCGCCCACGACGACGCCCATAGAACGGGCGGTGCCGGCGATCATGCTCATGGCAGCTTCCAGAGAAGCAGCGTTCAGATCACGCATCTTCAGCTCAGCGATCTTCTGAATGGAGGCCTTGGAGATGGTGGCCACCTTGGTCTTGTTAGGCACACCGGAGCCGGACTCGATGTTGCACTCCTTCTTGATCAGCACCGCAGCCGGGGGGGTCTTGGTGATGAAGGTGAAAGAGCGATCGGCGTACACGGTGATGACCACGGGAATAATCAGACCCATGTCATTCTTGGTGCGCTCGTTGAACTCCTTGGTGAAAGCGGCGATGTTCACGCCGTGCTGGCCCAGAGCGGGACCAACGGGGGGTGCGGGGGTTGCCTTGCCTGCAGGGATCTGCAGTTTTACATAACCAACGACTTTCTGTGCCATAAAGAGGCACCTCCTTCATAAAAATGTGGTAGCAGCCGGTCAAATACCGGACCTGCTCTTGGCGAGACGCACAGCGTCTCTCCCACTTGCGCCGGAGGGGATGCTCCGGCCTGTGTGCGTCCGACGCACTCAGGGCTGGACGACCTCGACCTGATCGAGCTCCAGCTCTACGGGAGTCTCTCTCCCGAACATGGAGACCACCACACGAACCTTGTTCTTGTCGGCGTCGATCTCCTCCACGGTACCCATGAAGCTGGCCAGAGGGCCGTCCGTGATCTTCACGGTATCGCCCACGTTGTACAGCACCACGATCTCGTGCTTTTCCACACCCAGTGCAGCGACCTCCTCCTCCGTCAGGGGGATGGCCTTGTTGGCCTCTCCTACGAAGCCGGTGACGCCACGGATGTTGCGGATCAGATGCCAGGTGTCATCTGTCAAGATCATCTTAATGAGGACGTAACCGGGGAATACCTTGCGCTCCACTTCCTTCATGACACCCGACTCGGTGACCTCGGTGACGGTCTCCATAGGGATCTCCATCTTCAGGACCATGTCGGACATATTGCGGTTCACCACGGACTTTTCAATGGCCGCCTTCACCGCATTTTCATAGCCGGAATAGGTGTGGATGACATACCATTTTGCGTTATCAGCCATGCTCCGCTCCTTAGTGCGTAAACAGGCCGATCAGCGTCTTGACGGCCAGCACAGCCACGCCGTCAAAGATCCAGATGCAGGCGCCCACACCCAGAGAGCACAGCAGCACAGTGCCGGTGTTCTTGGCCGTGGTCTTGGCGCTGGGCCATACCACCTTCATCAGTTCGCTTCTCATTTCACGGAACCACTTGCCGTGATCCTTCTTGACTTTCTTTTCCTCTGCCATCGCTGTTTCTCCTTCCAATTACTTGGTTTCGGTATGGACCGTATGCTTTCTGCAGAAGGGGCAATACTTGTTCATTTCAAGACGGTCAGGGTTGTTCTTCTTGTTCTTCATCGTGTTGTAGTTTCTCTGCTTGCACTCATTGCATCTCAAAGTGATCTTCACTCGCATCTAACGGCACCTCCTTATTAGATTGACGGCTCCGGCCCCGCCGGACCGCCGCTTGCCTCCCTGAAGGGCGCAGCCTCTTTTCTGCGTCAGAAGCGAAAAAACGCATGAAAAGAAAGCCCATGTCCACAGGTAAGGACTATTCTAACACAGGCAAGTCCCTCCGTCAAGGCGTTTTTTCACGAAAAGGAGAAGATTTTTCATGAAAACGGCGCTTTTCTCCCCCCTTCTCCGGTTTTTTCTCTGCCACCGGTTGCGCCGGAGGGAAAAGTTGTGTATGATAGAGAAAAATTCACCCTGTGAGGTATGTGAGAATGAAGATCATGGCCATTGATTACGGCGACGCCCACACCGGCATCGCCATCTCCGATGCCACCGGCACGCTGGCGGGCTTCACCACCGTCATCGACAGCCGCAAGGCGGAGGTGGTGGTGCAGGAGATCCTCCGGCTGCTCCCGGAGCACGGGGTCACGGAGCTGGTACTGGGCTATCCCAAGAACATGGACGGCACCGTGGGTCCCCGTGCCGAGAAGGCCGCTGCCTTCGCCGAGACGCTGCGGCAGGCGGCAGACCTCCCCGTGACCCTGTGGGACGAGCGGCGCACCACGGTGGATGCCCACAACATCCTATTTAACAATGGAAAGAACGCCAAACAGCGCAAAAAGGTGGTGGATGCCGTGGCGGCGTCCCTGATGCTGGAGGGCTATCTCACCCGCAAGCGGCTGGAGGCACAGCGCCATGAGTGAGGTCTGCATCATCGGCGGCGGGGCCTCCGGCCTGATGGCGGCGCTGACGGCCCTCTCCGACCCCCGGAACCGGGTGACGCTGCTGGAGCGGCAGGGCCGGGTAGGCCGCAAGCTGCTGTCCACCGGCAACGGCCGGTGCAACCTCTCCAACCGCCATGCCTCCCCGGTTCACTACCACGGAGCCGACCCGGACTTCTGCCGCCCTGCGCTGGAGGCCTTCCCGGTGGCGGAAACGCTGCGCTTTTTCCACCAGCTGGGCCTTGTCACGGTGGAGGAGCCCGACGGCAAGCTGTATCCCCGCTCCAACACCGCCAATTCCGTGCTGGATGTGCTGCGTCTGGCGCTGGAGGGACAGCCGGATCGACTGACCCTGCGGACCGGTGACCCCGTCACCTCCCTGAAGTGCCGGGGGCAGGGCTTTACCGTGACGCTGGAGAGCGGCGAGGTCCTCCGGGGCATGGACTGCGTCATTCTGGCCGCAGGCGGCGCCGCCGGCAGCAAGGTGGGCGGCGTGCTGGACGGCTATCGGCTGGCCAAGGGGCTGGGCCACCACCGCACGGCTCTGACCCCGGCACTGGTGCAGCTCAAGACCGATCCCACCTATCCCCGCTCCCTGAAGGGCGTGAAAAACACCGCCCGCATTACTCTGCGGCGGAGCCGGGAGGTGCTGGCGGAGAACCACGGAGAAATTCTCTTCACCGAGTACGGCGTCAGCGGCCCCGCCATCTTCGAGATCTCCCGCTATGCCATTGGTGAGGACGTGACCCTGTCGCTGGATCTGTGGCCGGAGCAGTCGGAAGCGGACACCGCCGCATGGCTGCGCCGCCGGCAGGAACTGGCACTCCGCAATCGGGAGCTCACCTGCGGACAGGCCTTCACCGGCGCCCTCCACAGCCGTCTGAGCCAGATGGCGGCCAAGTACGCCGGGCTCTCCCCCTCCCTCCCCCTGGCAGACGCCCCGGAGGAGGCACTGGCGGCGCTGGCCCGCACCTGCAAGCATTTTGAACTGCCCGTCACCGGCACCTGCGGCTTCGATCAGGCACAGGTCACCGCCGGAGGGCTCCGTACCGACGAGTTCGATCCCCACACCCTCCAAAGCCGTCTGGTCCCCGGCCTGTACGCCTGCGGCGAGGTGCTGGATGTGGACGGCGACTGCGGCGGCTACAATCTGCAATGGGCATGGTCCAGCGGCCATCTGGCCGGGCAGCTTCGATAAAAACAGCAGGATATTGCGCATTTTACGCAATATCCTGCTGTTTTTATGGTATTTCTCTGGCTTCCTTCTTGGTTTTCATAGGATATACCGCCAGCTGATCGCCGCTGGCCGCCATGGCCAGCAGCACCTCCTCCGGGCCGTGATATCCCTTCTCCCGCAGCTTCCGCTCCAGCCACACGCCGTCCCTTCCCGCCTTCCGCAGATTCTCCGGCAGCACCCGGCCATCCTGCACCACCGGGGTCTGGAGCAGCTCCTGCTGGGGCTGCATGGACAGGTCCGCCGGCGTCACCGGCCGCTGCATGGCCGCCGGCAGAAACGTCACCGTGCCGTTGTGCTCTAAAATGGCGGTCTGGATCTGGCTGAGGTCAAAATACCCCGATACCCGGCAGTACATGAGAAATTCGTTGAGATCCATCCGGGCTCGCCGCAGGTTTTTCCGGTAGATGACTCCGCTGTCCATAAGGATCAGTGGCTTACCGGTGATGAACCGCCGCACCCGGATGGATCTGTTGGTCAGCAGGGCGATGCCCCACGCCGTCAGCCCATACACCACCATGGCCCAAAGAGGTCGCAGGGGCGATTCCAGCTCCGAAGCCATTTCGGCGGCGATGGAGCCGATGGTAATGCCCATCACATAGTCAAACAGGTTCATCTGGGACACCTGCTTGTTGCCGGAGAGCTTGGTCAGCAGAAACAGGGCCGCCAGCGACCCCAGCGCCGTCAGGGCGATCTGTCCCCCCTGCTGCAGGATATCCTCCATAAAAAACACGCCTCCCGAAGCACCGATTTTCTCTCAGTATGCCCCGGCAGGCGTATTCTTATGTACCTTTACTCGTGGGTCCGGACGTTGATGAACTCCGCCCGCAGCTTGGAGTAGAGGATGGTCTGGCTGCTGTACAGCCCACAGTAGCCGGAGATCAGATAGCTGATGGAGCAGGCCATGGCGAAATACAGCAGATCGCCGGAGCCAAACAGCTCCACACTGAGGATGATGGAGGCCAGCGGGCAGTTCACCGCCCCGCAGAACACCGACACCAGCCCCATAGCGGCCCCGAAGCCCGCCGGAAGGCCCAGCCAGCCCGCCGCCACGCAGCCGAAGGCGGCTCCCACGAAGAAGGAGGGTACCACCTCGCCGCCCTTAAAGCCGCACCCGATGGTGATGGCGGTGAAGAGCAGCTTCCACACCCATGCCCACGGATCCGCCTGTCCGGCGATGGCCCGACCGATGACCTCCATGCCTGCGCCGTTGTAGTCTCCATTGGTAAGCAGCGTCAAGCCGATGAGCACCGCCGCTCCCACCGCCACCCGCAGGTAGGGGTTTTTCAGCGTCCGCTTCAGCAGATGCTCCACCCCGTGGAGCCCCCGGCAGAACAGGATGCTCACCACGGCGCACAGCAGCGCCAGCACCATCACCAGCAGCATGGTCCGCACCTCCAGCCCCGGCACCGTCACCGTGAACCGGGTGGGCGGCACCCCCATGAGCACCGACACCAGATAGCCCGTCAAGGCCGCCGTCAGGCACGGCACCAGTCCGGCATAGTACAGTACGCCCACGCTGATGACCTCCAGTGCAAACACCGTGGCCGTCAGGGGTGTGCCGAACAGGGCGGCAAACACGCCGCTCATGCCGCACAGGGTAGCCAGCGGCAGATCCTTCTCCCCCAGACGCAGCAGCCGCCCCGCCTGATAGCCGATGCCGCCGCCGATCTGCAGGGCAGCGCCCTCACGTCCGGCGCTGCCGCCGCACAGGTGGGTGATGACCGTGGACACGAAGATCACCGGCACCAGCAGCCCCGGCACCTGCTCCCCGAAGTGGACGGAGGCGATGATGTCGTTGGTACCCTTCCCCTCCGTTTTGGTGAGCCGATACAGCCCCACGATGGCAAGGCCCCCCACCGGCATCAGGTACAGCACCCACGGATGGGCCAGACGCATCTGCGTGGCGGTGTCCACGCCGATGTGGAACAGGGACCCGATGATCCCGCCCACCAGTCCGATGACGCCGCCCAATACCATCCATTTCAGCAGCGTCACCGCATATTGTCCGATGTGGGCCACCCGCTCCTTCAGCCGTTCCATGTCCCGTCCCTCCGCTTTTTTACAGCATCTTTATATCCTGTCTGTTATATCATTTCCTGCGGCGCCTGTCAATCGCCGCCGCTGCCGCCCTGCGAAATTTTTGTCAAGCTGAAAATCTTTCAGCCCATCTCACATTTTTTATTTTTCCCTGTTGATTCTCACGACGGGATGCACTATAATATGGGTAACTGGCAAAAACAAGGAAAACAACGCTTGAATGGAAAAAGGAGGAACCACAAGATGAAATACGGTCGTACATTCAATTTCTCCGCCGGTCCCGCTATGATGCCGGAGCCCGTGCTGGAGGAGATCCGGGACGAGATGATGAACTACCGCGGCAGCGGTATGTGCGTCATGGAGATGAGCCACCGCTCCAAGGTGTTCCAGCAGATCGCTGACGAGGCCGAGGCCGACCTGCGCAAGCTGATGCACATCCCCGACAACTACAAGGTCCTGTTCATTCAGGGCGGCGGCACCGTGCAGTTCGCCATGGTGGCCATGAACCTCATGAAGAACGGTAAGGCCTGCTATGTGGAGACCGGCGCATGGTCCAAGAAGGCCATTGCCGAGGCCAAGAAATTCGGTGAGGTGGACGTCATCGCCTCCTCCAAGGATAAGAACTTCTCCTACATCCCCGATTGCAGCGATCTGGACATCCCCGACGACTGCGATTATGTCTACATCTGCGAAAACGAGACCATCAACGGCACCACCTGGAACAAGCTGCCCAACACCAAGGGCCATGTGCTGGTGTCCGACCAGTCCTCCATGTTCCTCTCCCGCCCCTGCAACGTCTCCGACTACGGCCTGATCTGGGCCGGTGTGCAGAAGAACGTGGGCCCCGCCGGCATGGCCGTGGTCATCATCCGTGAGGATCTGATCCGTGACGATCTGGACCCCAAGACCCCCATCTACCTGATGTACAAGACGCACGCCGACAATGGCTCCATGTACAACACCCCCAACTGCTGGGCCATCTACTGCTGCGGCAAGGTATTCAAGTACCTGCTGAACATGGGCGGTCTGGAGGAGATGGAAAAGCGCAACATTGAAAAGGCCAAGGTGCTGTATGACTTCTTGGATTCCTCCAAGCTCTTCAAGGGTGCCGTGGTGCCTCAGGACCGCAGCCTCATGAACGTCCCCTTCGTCACCGGCGACAAGGATCTGGATGTCGCCGTGGTGGCCGCCTCCAAGGAGGCCGGCTTCGACAACCTGAAGGGCCACAAGTCCGTGGGCGGTCTCCGGGCCTCCATCTATAACGCCATGCCCAAGGAGGGTGTGGAGGCCCTAGTGGAGTTCCTCACCAAGTTCGAGGCTGAGCATCAGGCCTAAGACGCTCCCGATTTTTCGGGGACACAGGTAAGAAAAGGGCAACTCGCTCGTATTCCCACAACAAAACGTATCATCGAAGGAGAATATTACTATGCGTATTCTTATTACAGACGGTATGGACAAGGCCGCCATGGCGCAGCTGCGTGAGCTGGGCCACGAGGTGGTGGAGCAGTTCTATGAGCCGGATCAGCTGGGTGCCGCCCTGCGGGATTTTGACGCCGTGGTGGTCCGCTCCAAGACCAAGGTCCGTGCCAATCATATCGACGAGGCCAAGGGCGGCAAGCTGAAGCTCATCATCCGTGGCGGCGTGGGTGTGGACAACATCGACGTCAAGTACGCCGAGGAGAACGGCATTTCCGTCCGCAACACCCCCGGTGCCTCCTCCCAGTCCGTGGCGGAGCTGGCCATGGGCCATATGTTCGCCTGCACCCGCTATATCTCCATCGCCGGTCACACCATGCGTGAGGGCAAGTGGGAGAAGAAGGCCTACGGCAAGGGCATCGAGCTGCAGGGCAAGACCTTGGGCATCATCGGCTTCGGCCGCATCGGCCAGCATCTGGGCGTCATGGCAAAGGCCATCGGCATGAACGTCATCGCTTACAGCACCACCCGCCGTCCGGAGGTGGAGGCCAAATTCGGCATCCCCTATGTGACGCTGGAGGAACTGCTGGCCCAGTCTGACTTCATCTCCCTCCACGCTCCCGCCGCACCCGGCGCTCCCCTCATCAACGCCGATACCATCGCCAAGATGAAGGACGGCGTGGTCATCATCAACACCTCCCGTGGTGCCAACGTGGACGAGGACGCCCTGCTGGCCGCTCTGGAGTCCGGCAAGGTCCGGGCCGCCGGTCTGGACGTCTACGCCGACGAGCCCACTGCCAACGCCGCTCTGTACAGCCATCCCATGGTGTCCTGCACGCCCCACATCGGTGCTGCCACCGTGGAGGCTCAGAAGCGCATCGGCACCGAGATCGTGGATATCATCCGCAGCTTCTGATCTCCCTATTATGCAAGAAAAGAAGGGGTACGGCAGAGCCATACCCCTTCTTTTTCACCGCCTCGCAAGAATGCAGCCTGTGAGCACCGCTCACAGGCTGCATTTTCGTTTCTCTATTTACGGTCGTTTCCACCAGCTGCCGCCGCCTCCAACGCCGCCGGAGTCCTCAGCACCGCCGGTATCCGGCGTGGTGGGATCTGTCGGATCCGTGGGGGGTGTCGGTGTGGTGGGGTCGGTAGGTGTCACCGGTGTGATGGCTTTCTGGTGCGCCGGGCAGATATCATCCTTGGGATCGTTGGGCGTAGCGGAGCCGTCCAGCACCTTCAACAGGTACTCATGGTCCCTGGCCTTGATATCGTTGAACAGCGCCCGGTTCCAGTCCAGCACCGCCACCTGCTTCACCTTGTCCTTGGGGCAGTACTGGGTGGCAATGTGCTTCCCCTCGGTGCAGTAGTCCACCAGCTTGTGGACGTTGCAGGTCGCCGTGGGAGCCGTATCCGCCGCCACCGTCACGGTGCGGACACGGCTGCCCCGCAGATCCTTGGTGCAGGCATCCGTGGCCAGCAGGCCGCTGTCAGCGCACACCGTCACCTGCGTCAGGCCGGTGCAGCTGTCGAAGGCCTTGTCCTCCAGATCGGCGTGGATCTCCCGCATCACCTGCTTCCACAGCTGCGCCGAGCCGTTGCCCATACCGTAGGACAGCTCATCGTTGGACTCATAGCCCGTCCATACCGCAGCGCAGTAGTAGGGGCTGAAGCCCACGAAATAACGGTCCCGGTTGTCGTCCGTGGTACCGGTTTTACCGGCGATGGTCATGCCGGAGAAATATGCCTCCGTACCGGTACCGCTGGTGACGACGCTCTCCAGTATATCCCGCAGCAGATAGGCGGTAGTCTCCTTCATGGCGCTGTGGGCGGAGGTCTCGTTCTCCATGACGGCATTCCCCTCGGAGTCCTCCACCCGCAGCCATGTCCGGGGCTTGGTGTATACGCCGTCGTTGGCGATGGCGGCATAGGCCGCAGCCATCTCCTCCGTGGTGACACCCACGTCGTAACCGCCCAGGCCCATGTTACCGGACTGCTGGCTGTCCCGCTGGGTCAGGGTGGTGAAGCCCAGCTTCTCCACCATATAATTATAGGAGGCCGCCGAGCCGTAGCTCTCATTGACCCGCACGGCGCAGGTATTCAGAGACTCCACCAGCGCCGTCCACACGGTGGTCAAGCCGTAGAAGCCGGAGTGGGAGTTCTTGGGCCATGCGCCGTAGCCACTCAAATCCCGGACGGGATAGTCGTCGATGGCGGAGGCAGCGGTGATGGTACCGTCGTCCAGCGCCGGGGCATAGTCGGAGATGGGCTTGGTAGCAGAACCGCACTGCCGGGGCTCCGTGGCCCAGTTCCAGCCACGATCCACCGTCTTGGCGCCCAGACCGCCCACCATAGCCACCACGTTGCCGGTGGAATTGTTCACCAGCGTGATAGCCGCCTGCAAGGGCTTGCCGTAGTCGTCAGTATACTCCACCAGATCGCTGTTTTCAAAAACGCTCTCCGCAATGGACTGGAGCTTGCTGTCCTGCAGCGTATAAATCTTATAGCCGCTGCTGTAAATCTTGCTGACGGCCTTCTCCTGTGCCGTGCGGACGTTGCCGTTCTCGTCGGGTGCATCGTCCTCCAGCCCCAGCTTCTCCACCAGCGCCGCCGCCACATCGGAGATGACCTGATCCGTATAATAGGAGTTGTTGGCGGTGGACTGCACGGTGGGCTTCTCCGGGGTCTCCTGATCCTCCGTAGGCTCGGTGAAATTGCCGAGATTCGTATACCCGTCGCTGAACTGGACCTCCTCCGCCACGGCGGCATCGTAGGTGGCCTGATCGATCTTCTCCTGACCGAGCATCTCGCCCAGGATGGTCAGCTGCCGCTCCCGGTTGTTCTCACGGGCCCAGTCGCTGAGCAGAGGATCATACATGGAGGGATTGTTGGTGATGCCGATGAGACAGGCACACTCCGCCAGTGTCAGGTCCTTCACATCCTTGTGGAAGTACATCCGGGCAGCCGTCTGCACACCGTAGCACTGCTCTCCCAGATAGATGGTGTTGAGATACATCTCCAAGATCTGGGACTTGGAGTAATCCTTCTCCAGCGCCAGCGCCCGGTAGATCTCCGTGATCTTCCGCTTCACCGTCACCTGATTGTCGCCGGTGACGTTTTTCAGCAACTGCTGGGTGATGGTGGAGCCGCCCTGTGTGCCGCTGCCGGTCAGGGTACTGGTGATGGCCCGCAGGGTCCCCCTCCAGTCCACCCCGTGGTGGGTCTCGAAGCGCTTGTCCTCAATGGCGATGGTGGCCTCCTGCAAATACTTGGGGATGTCCCCGATATCCACCCAGATGCGGTTTTCATCGCTGAACAGCGTCTGATACATCTCCCATGTCTCGCCGTCCGTCCCCAGACGGTACAGCTCCGTGGATACCTTCCGGTCATATTCGGACATATCCACCTCTACGTGGCCCTTCAGGGACTTATTGATGTAGGTCATGAAGATCCCCACAAAAATGGCCATGGTCAGCACGCCCACCAGCACGATGGTGCCGATGACGCCCCAGACCCTCTTGGCCCGTCCCTTCCCTCGGTTTTTCCTCTGATGGGCGCTCTGCTCTGCCTTATCACGGTCATTGGAGTGTTCTTTCATGGACAGCGCACCTCACTTTCTGTTTCGTTGTTCCGGCCGCTGGGCGGCCTCAGGCTTTTTATACGGCTTCTCCCTGCCGCCCTGCTCCGGAAGGTCCCGGCGGCGGCAAAAAGCACATATTAAACCAATATAAGAGTTATTTTACCACACCTGTCAACCGATAAAAATACCTTTTTGCGTAAAAAATGCAATCACCGTATCCTTTGACCCGGCACATAAGTTCCGTTTTGTGCTGCTTTTCCAATTTTTGTGCGGAAATCGGCAGCGCCGCCCTCTTGCAATTTCTGTGGAAATCCGTTATAGTAGGGGGACATCAACCTATGCAGGAGGTATTTTCTCATGAGCGATGAGTTTGGCCCCAGCTTTATCACCCTCACCGACGAGGACGGCAACGATATCGAGCTGGAGTATGTGGACGCACTGGAGCACGAGGGGCAGACCTATATGGCCTTCTTCCCCGCCGTGGAGGACGAGGCGGACGAGGAATCCGAGGACTACGGTCTGGTGATCCTGAAATCCGTCACGGAAAACGGCGAGGAGCTGCTCAGCACGCTGGATGACGAAGCGGAGCTGGAGAAGATCTACGAGCTGTTCATGGAACAGCTGCTGGCCGACGAGGAAGAAAATTCCTGACCGTTTCTGCGAAAACCCCCTTTTATTTTTCCCGCAGGTCTGTTATAATAAGACCATCGCCGAAAGGCGAGGTCCCGCAGGGATGTGACGGGTCTTTTTTATCCTCACATTTTGTTATAGGGGATGTCGGATCAGTATGTGGATCGCAGGCCTCCCGGCTGCCGTCTGCGGCTGGAAGTTGGAAGCGGTGAAGCACGCTGGAGACAACCCACCTGCTGAAACGGTGCAGGTTATAACTTGGCCCCCACGCCCGGCGGGACAACTGGTAAAAGCCCGGTCAGCTCCGGAATGCCTCCGGAGCTGACCGCTTTTTCGGCCTATGGCCGGATAATTTCCGTTTCCCCCTTGCACAGCAGACAGATTTCCTGTATAATAACGATTAACTTTACGAAGTCGGGTCGTAATGACCCCTATTTTGAGAGGATGAAACAACTATGAGCGCATCAAGAGAAAAGAAGAACCGGCAGGAGGTCGCCGCCAGCGGCGTCGCAGACCCCAAGACTGCCCGTCAAGCTCAGGAGCAGGCCAAGGAGCGCCGTTCCAATCGGCTCTATGCCATCATCGCCATCGCCTTTGTGGTGGTCGCCATTGGCCTGGTGGTGTGGAACTCCAACATCATCCAGCGTGGCACCACCGCCGTCACGGTGGAGGGCGAGTCCTATTCCGCCGCCGAGGTCAGCTACTACTATCACAATGCCTATAACAGTATCGTCAACTCCAAGTATGCCAGTCTCTACGGCATTGACAAGAATACCTCCCTGTCTCAGCAGAGCCTGAACGACACCGCCAAGATGATGTTGCGTGTCAGCGAGGACATGACTTGGGACGCCTACTTCCGTGACGCCGCCAAGAAGAGTCTCATTCAGCTGACCATGCTGAAGAAGGGTGCCGCCGAGAAGGGCATGACCTTCAACGACGATATGCAGAAGGAAATCGACAGCACCGTGGAGACCTTCTCCACCTATGCTAAGAAGGCCGGCTACTCCACCAGTGCTTACCTGAAGCTGATGTACGGCAACAACATGACGATGTCCACCTTCAAGAGCATTCTGAAGGACACCGTTCTGGCCTCCCACTATCAGCAGGACTACATCGACAGCCTCACCTACACCGACGAGGAAGTGGAGACCTACTATAACGAGCACAAGAACAACTTCGACGTGGCCGACTACGAGTACATCTACTTCAAGGGTACTGCCGACTCCACCAAGGATGCCGACGGCAACACCGTGAAGCCCACCGACGAGGAGAACGCCGCCGCCAAGGAGGCTGCCTCCGCCAATGCCAACGCCGCTCTGGAGGCTGTCCGCAACGGTCTTTTGATGGAGAAGGCCGCCGACAACTACGATAACGGCACCTACACCGACCGTCCCACCGGTACCTACAGCGGCGACGCCGTCACCGAGTGGGTGTTCAACGAGGAGCGTCAGGAGGGTGATCTGACCCTCATCGAGAGCGGCGACAACTACTATGTGGTCCTGTTCCACAGCCGTGGCCGCAACGACTACAACACCGTGGACGTGCGCCACATTCTGTTCAAGGTGGATACCTCCGATCTGGACAGCAAGGCTGACGACTATCAGGAGAAGCTGGACGCCCGCAAGGCCGAGCAGAAGGAGGCCGCCGAGGCCGCTCTGAAGAAGTGGGAGGAGGGTGCCCGCACCGAGGACAGCTTTGCCGAGCTGGCCAACGAGCTCTCCGCCGATACCGGCTCCAACACCAACGGCGGCCTGTATACCGAGGTGTATAAGGGCCAGATGGTCACCGAGTTCAATGACTGGTGCTTCGACGAGTCCCGTCAGCCCGGCGACACCGGCATCGTCTACAACGAGGGCAGCTACACCGGCTACCATGTCATATACTTTGTGGGTACCGACGCCCCCTATTGGCAGGTGCAGGGCCGCAACGCCATGAAGAACGCCGACTACACCCAGTGGAACAACGCTCTCGTGAAGGACATCACCGCCACCGAGGCCTCCGGTATGAAGTACCTCGTCTGATGAATTTCCAAAAAAGACCGGCCGAGGCCGGTCTTTTTTGATACCGTCTGGAAGCAAAGGAGCCTATTTATGCACGAACAGTTTTTGCGCACCGAGATGGTGCTGGGCCAGCCGGCGCTGGAGCGCCTGCAAAGCGCCCATGTGGCCGTGTTCGGTCTGGGCGGCGTGGGCAGCTATACCGCCGAGATTCTGGCCCGCTCCGGCGTAGGTGAGCTGACGCTGGTGGATCAGGACACCGTCAGTGTCACCAACATCAACCGCCAGCTCTGCGCCCTCCACTCCACCGTGGGCCAGTCCAAGGCGGAGGTCACCGCCCGCCGCTGCCGGGACATCTCCCCCAGCGCCGTCATCCACCCCATCTGCGCCACCTACGACGCCGCCCATCGGGAGGATTTCTTCTCCGCCCGATATGACTACATTGCCGACTGCATCGATCTGGTGACCTGCAAGCTGGACCTGATCCAGCAGGCCATGGACCGAAGTATCCCCATCCTGTCGGCGCTGGGGACCGGCAACAAGCTGGACCCCACCCTGCTGCGGGTAACGGATATCTCTCAGACCAGCGGCTGCCCGCTGGCCCGTGTCATGCGGAAGGAACTGCGCAGCCGTGGCATCCGCCACCTGAAGGTGGTGTTCAGCCCGGAGCAGCCTGCCGCCACTGCTCAGCTGGAGGCCCCCTCCCCCGGCCGCCGCAGCGTCCCGGCCAGTGTGCCATGGGTCCCCTCCACCGCCGGTATCCTGCTGGCCGGCACCATTGTGCGGGACCTCATCGGATGAGGGGCGGCGACATCGCCGGACTGCTGATCCGGCAGGCCCGCCTTCAGCGGGACTGGAGTCAGGAAGGTCTGTGCCGTGGCATCTGCGCCCCCTCCTATCTGTCCAAGATCGAGCAGGGCAAGGCCGCCCCCTCCCCGGAGGTGACGGAGCTGCTGCTGCACCGGCTGGGTCTTGTCTGGACTCCGGAGCCGGAGGGCTTAGCGCCCTGCTGGAAGGCCCTGCTCTCCGGCAGCCCGAATTTCGATTCCCTCTATGAACAGCTGGTACAGCCCCGGCGGGAGATTCTTGCATTCAGTCCGCTGGCAGCGGACGCCCTGCTGCTGGATGCCTTTTACGCCGACGAGATGCGCCCTCTGCCGGTGGAGTGGGAGCCCTTTCTCTCCACCCGGCAGCTGGCCCTGCATCGGGGCCTTCAGGGCCGGTGGGAGGAGGCGGTACGGCTGGAGCCGCTGCCGCTGCTGGCTGCCCACTACGGAGAGTCCCTCTACGCCGAGGGCGAATACACCGCCGCCATCGAGGTGCTGCGGGACGCCTACCGCTCGGCATCGGACGCCGGCTACCCCTACCTGATGCTGTCCTGCCGCCTGTGGATGGGCAACTGCTACTCGGATCTGGGCCGCATGGAGGAGATGCTGACCCACTACTCTGTAGCGGAGCGTCTGGCAGAAGCCTTGAGGGATACCGGCAGCTTGTCTGCCCTCCGCTACAATGTTGCCTCCACTCAACTGGAGCTGGGTCAACCGGAAAAGGCCCTGCCCTACTTTGCCTCCCTCCCCCGCCCCGGCTTTCTGGACCTGCACAAGCTGGCCATCTGCCACGAGCAGTTGGGCCATCGGGAGCAGGCGCTGGCCGCCGTCCAGCAGGCGGAGCCTATGGCCTCCAGCGAAATGGAGCAGCGGATGCTGGCGCTGGTGCGCTATCGGCTGGAGCACCCAGACTACCTCCACGACGATACCTACGGTGCCCAACTTCTGGACTGCTTCCAGCGTCTGCGAGACACATATCCTATGGGCTTCACCCGCTTCCACCTGCCGTGGGTGCTGGCGTGGTACAAGGCCAACCGTCAGTATCGTCAAGCCTGCCGCCTGTTGGAGGAGTTTCCTGTAAAATAGCATTTTTACCCCATTAAGAGGGTCATCACGGGAATAACTTTCCCACGATGACCCCCTTTTCTTTTGTAAGCAGCTGTGGGATAATCATAGCAGTGAGGTGAACGCTATGAAACAAACTCTCTGGACACGGAATTTTACCCGCATCACCGCCGCCACGACGCTGGGCGCCGCCGGCGGCATCATCAGCCAATTCGCCCTGTCCTTTCTGGTCTTTGACGAGACAGGCAGCACTCTGGCCTCGGCGCTGGTGGTGGCCATTCAGCTGATCCCCATGGTGCTGCTGCCGCTGGTCGTCGCCCCCATGATGGACCGCCTGCCCCGCAAGCCCTTTCTGGTGTGGGGCGACCTGCTCAACGGCTTGTGCTACGCCGGGGCGGGACTGTTCCTGCTGCGCAGTGCCTTCTCCTACACCGCCTATCTGGCCTTTTCCCTGCTGGTATCGTGCCTTGCAGCCTTCGATGAGCTGGCCTACAACAGCTTCTACCCCCTGCTGCTGCCGGAGGGACAGGAGGAGCGGGCCTACACCGTCTCCGCCATGCTCTATCCCATTCTGAAGGTCCTCATGATGCCGCTGGCGGCGCTGCTGTACGACACCTTAGGCGTGGGACGGCTGCTGCTGATCCAAGGCGCACTGTCGGTGCTGGCCGCCCTCATCGAAAACCGCATCCATGTGCAGGAGAGCCGCCGGGATCAAGAGCCGCTGCTGTCCCTGAAAACCTGGTGGCGGGACATCCGGGAGGCCGCCGCCTATCTTCGGCAGGAGCACGGCCTCCACGGCCTCTATGAGTACATGGCCGTTACCAACGGCATGGCCATGGGCTATTCTCCCCTGCTCATCGCCTTCTTTCGCACAGCGCCGGGCTTCACCACCGCCATGTACTCCTTCTTCTCCGTGGCGGAGTTCGCCGGGCGCACCATCGGCGGCGCCGTCCGCTACCGCTACTCCCTGCCGGAGCGAAAGCGATTCGGCTTCCTGTTCGGGGTGTATCAGACCTACGAACTGATGGACGCCTGCCTTCTGTGGCTGCCGTATCCCCTGATGCTGGTGAACCGAGCCGTCTGCGGCTTTCTGGGCATCCAGAGTGCCACCATCCGGCAGGCAGCGGTGCAGCGCTACATCCCCGACCGGCTGCGGGCTCGGCTCAATGCCTATGAGTCCATGCTCTGCACGGCGGCGGGAGCGGTGCTGTCGCTGGCCATCGGTGCTTTGGGCGAGGTGCTGGACTATCGGCTCTGCATGACCATCTGCGGCTTGATCGTCATGGCGGTTTGCTGGCTGACGGTATTCCTGCGGCGGCGTCAGGTGCAGCTGGTGCTGACTGACCGCCCCGGCGAGACCCCGCCCGATACACTTTCATAACGCTCCATTCTAAAAAGAAAGCCCCAAAGGCTCTGCCTTTGGGGCACCCTCCGTAAGGAAGGGACTCCAATGATTTGTATTTAGCTTTTTTCGCGGATTGTGGTGTCATAATCCGATGCTTGCTATCCCTGTGGACACGGCGGCAAATGCTTCGTATTATTTATTTATAATAACTCCTTTGTACCAAGTCGGAATGGATTTCGTCATATTCTCATACCAGCTTAGTACATCTTTTGCTTGATTTATCATTACTTGAATTTGGCTCTGCCCAAAAGGAATTGCCCAAGGCACAGAAGATAAAGTATTACTGCTAATATAAAGTGCGAGCAACTCCCAAAACGGAATTGGTACGTCATTGTTGAAGTATCCGTTTACCATTCCGGTTGCAAACAAAGGGGTAGCTTGAGCGCACCACACAATGCGGTTAAATTCTTCCCACGGATCTCCGAAGTCATTTCTATTAAAATCAATGATGTAGAGTCGCTTATCATTCCCTATCATCATATTGCCGATATGGTAATCTCCGTGCTGATAGGTTTGAGGGCGACCGCTGAGCAAATATCTGTGAGCGTTAATGTAATCAATGAAGGCTTGCCCATTTTCATACTTGACAGGACATTCTTCATACATCTTGATTTTGTGGTCTGCTTTACGATTAAAATAGATTTCCCAATATTCTATTTCTTTCGGAGCGGGAATTTTATGAATTTCTTTTAGTATTTTTCCCGCTTCAAAACCATAAGAATACTGTTCTTGGTTTGTTAAATTATGTATATTTTCTTCTGCATCAATGCCATCTATCCAAGTTTGAATAGAATAAACTCCTTCATCAAATGTGCCGAACTCTAAGGGGCGGCACATTGGTACACCGAGAGCTGCTACCTGACCCATAAGTTCATATTCGCTTTTCTTCCTGTCATACTGTTCAATCGGAGAAACACGAAGCAAAAATTTATTTCCTTGCTCGTCGGTAACACAGTATTTTCTATCTTCTGACCAACCTTTATCTATTAGTTGCTTTGTAATAAATTCATGTTGTGGCATAGCCTTTCATCCCTTCAATGAATTATTTGCCTTACAAAAATTATTCTTGGTAAAATTATATTTCTTATTATACAGAAAATAAAATCATTATTTACTATTTTTTGCTCCTACCGTAATCCTTCCATATGATTGTTTTTCCTATAAATCCAAATTCCGGCTGACGACAAAACCAAAGGGAGAGGACTTCCTTACGAAGCCTCTCCCTTTGGGTCCTTCTTTTGCTTGATTCCATCAGCGCCGAAGGCGCTTGCCACCGTGACGGGCCACCGCCTCATCCCGCTTGCCAGAGGTCTGCCGCCGCCCGGTCTCTGCAGGCCGCTGTACCTCCGCCGCAGGCTCAGGCACTTCCGGCACAGGCTCAGGTTTCGGTATCTCTACCGCAGGCTTAGGCATCTTCACAGGCTCAGATACCTCCGCAGACGCAGGCTTTTCCGTCAAGGTGGGGACTTCCTCCTCCATCGCCGTAGCTTGCACCGATTCGGTGGGAGCTTTCTCCCCCGCATTCGTTGCCATACATCTCCCGGTGGGGGATTCTTCCGCTTTCTCTCCCTTTCGGCGTCGCAGGGGGAAGATGCACAGCAACGCCAGCACCACAGCAGCCCCCAGCACCAGATACAGTCCCGGCGGCCGGCTGATATAGCCGGACACATAGCCCAGCCCATCGATGCCCCACAGGGGCTGCCCCAGTACATTGTCCCAGTAGACCGGGGTTCCCTCCACATAGAAGAAGCGCTGCTCTGTGTCCACGGAACCGATGACGCCCCCCTCCAGCGATAGGTCACTGTCCGTGACGTAGGCGATGGTGTCCCCCGGCTGCAGCGTCTCCGGCTGCTCCTGCCGCACGTACAGCAGCGCCCCGGCGGACCACGGAAGCCCCTCCATGTCCGCCGGTACCACATAAGGCGTGATGCCGAAGGCCCGCACCCCCATGAGCCCCGCCGCCATCAATAGGATGCACAGGGTCAAAAGCGTCGCCAGTACGCCGCATATTCCTCTGAAAAACTTTCTCATGTTGTCTCCGCTCATTTCCACAGGCTGCCGCATAGGTGTTTTTTATCATCTTACCATGTTCCCGCCCCAAAGACAAGCCCTTTCGCTATCCTCCTACCCCTTTCGCAGCTCCTTTTCCAGCTTCTCCAGCGCCCGCTTCTCGATGCGGGATACATAACTGCGGCTGATGCCGTATACCGTCGCCACCTGCCGCTGGGTTTGGGGCGGATGCCCCTCCAGCCCGTACCGCCTCCGGATGATGTCCGCCTCCCGCTCCGTCAGGCAGTCCCGCACCAGACGCCGCAGCAGCAGCTGCTCCTCCCGATCCTGCAGATCCGACAGCATGGTGTCATCGGTCCCCACCACGTCCAGCAGATACAGCGAGCCCCCCTCCTTATCCGTGTCGATGGCGTCGGACAGGGACACCTCCCCCTGCAGCTTCCGCTGGGAGCGGAAGTACATGAGGATCTCATTTTCAATGCACCTCGATGCATAAGTAGCCAGCTTGATGCCCCGGTCTGCCCGGAAGGTGTTGACGGCCTTGATGAGTCCAATGGTGCCGATGGAGATCAGATCCTCCTGATTGTCCGCCTGTGTATAGTATTTCTTGATGATGTGGGCCACCAGCCGGAGATTGTGCTCCACCAGCCGGTTCCGGGCCTCCAGATCCCCCTGCGCCCACCGCTCCAGACACGCCCGCTCCTCCTCCGGCGGCAGCGGCCGGGGGAACGAACCGGGATTCCCCGTCAGACGCAGGGACAAAAACAGGCTGTTGGACAGCAGCAGCAACGCCGCAGACAGCATACAGATCCCTCCTCTTCTGCCAGCCTATGCCCTCAGAGGAAGTCCCTATGCTTGACGCAGCGCCAGAAGTGGGGTACAATACATCGCAAAATAATTAAAACGTTTCTATCTCCATCAAATTTTCTGGAGGATTTTATGGGTTTCATCTATCAGGAGGCCAATGCATACGGCGTAGAGGCCTTGGTGGCCTTGGAGCGCCACTACACCCCCACGGAGGAAAAATACTGCACCGCCGTCACAGAGGCCGTCCGCATCTGCGACACCTACGGCATCCCGGAGCGGGAGCTGGTGCCGCAGGTGCGCCATATCGCCGCCGCAGAGGAGTACCTGCTGGAACACCTGTCAGAGGACGAGGAGACGCTGCAATTCCTGTTCACTCCCCTCTCCGGCAGCAACACCTGTCTGGCATGGTTTCTGGTCTGGGATTATGTTCGCCCCGGCGGCGAAAAAGCTTATAAATATACAGGCCACACACCCCAGCAGCGGCTGCGGGACATCATTTCCGCCGTGGGCCAGTATCAGGAGGCCCCCCTCCCCCCGCCGCAGCAGCTGGACACCATCTGCGACCTCATCGACTACATGGACCTCACCCGCCTGCCCCCTGCCGACCGGTGGCGGCTGCTGACGCTGTACGCCCATCTGGAGGAGTACGAGCGCACCGCCTGCCGCATCGTGGAGCAGTCCGCCGCCCTGCTGGCACAAGTGATGCAGACGCCGGAGACGGACCGTCTGCTGCGGTAGTGTCTGGAGCAGACACGGGAGAACACCCCCCGTCTTATGAGCGCCTTTGCCCAGTCCCAGGCGCTGTCCGACCAGAGCATCACCTTTCTGCCCTGCGTCATGTCCTTCAACTCCATGCGCTTCCTCACCGGCGACGACCACATCACCGTCATCGCCGGGGTGCTGTACTGGCTCATTCTGCGCCTGACGGAGAAATACGCCGCCAACGACGAGCATCTGCTGGCCTGCCTGAAAACGCTGGGTGACAAGAGCCGTCTGGATATCCTGAAGCTGCTGAAGGAGCAGGACCGCAGCGGGCAGGAGCTGGCCAAGGAGCTGGGCATCTCCCAAGGCACCGTTTCCCACCACCTGAACGTGCTGGTGCGGGACGAATTCATCCGTATCGCCAAGGACGGCAGCCGCCTGCGGTGCAGTCTGGCCCCGGAGGCCATCGAGTCCATGGTGGACGATATCCGCCACCTTCTTTTGTAGCCAAAGGACGCACAACTCCATCTGAAAAGATCAGACCTCCCCGAGGTCTGATCTTTTATGCATTTACCCATTGAAAAATTTCGATTCCGGTGCTATGATGCGCCCACAAATATAGAAACGTTTTGATGTTCGTGAAAGTTAAGAGGAGGATGCTCCACCCCCACCGTCTCTTCCCTCTGCACATTCTATGAAAGAAAGGAAGCTTGCAAATGAAAAAGAGGATACTCTCCCTGTGCATGCCGCCGTGCTGGCGCTGTCATGTATCCTGCCCGCCTCGGCGGCAGAAACGCAAAGCGCCTGACGGTCCGTTCCGTCACCCCCGCCGACCTGTCCCAGACCATGGGCAACACCACCCAGCAGATGACCGCCCAGCCTCAGGACCCCAATGAAGTGGTGGATATTCTGGTGGAGCTGGACGATGAGCCCGCTGCCGCCGTGCTGGCGTCCCAGTCTCTGACCCCCGGCACCGCCGCAGCCGAAAAGACCGCCGCCAAGGTCCAGCAGACCCTGCTGCGCCGTCAGGCCACGGTGCAGTCCCACCTGGGCCGCTCTCTGCGGCAGGAGCAGGTGGATTATACCTATTCCTATACCATGCTCTTCAACGGCTTCGCCCTGCGGACCGCCCGGAAGAATCTGGAGACCATCCGGAGCGCCAAGGGCGTCAGCCGTGCCTTCGTGGCAGGCTCCTACACCCTGCCCACCGTGGAGCAGGCCGATACGCAGGCCCTGCAGGTGGCGCTGGCCACCAATCAGTTCACCGGTAAGGGCATGACCATCGCCGTGCTGGATACCGGGCTGGATACCGCCCATCCCGCCTTTGCCAACGCCCCGGCAGACGCCAAATTCACCAAGGACTACGTCAGCGGCGTCCTGCAGGCGGCCGACCTCAACGCCGAGGCCCTGATGCCCGGTGTCACCGCCGACGATGTGTATCTCAGCGCCAAGATCCCCTTCGCCTTTGACTACGCCGGTAAGGACGCTCAGGTGGCCCCCGGCAGCAAGTGGGATGCAGCAAATCTGGAGCACGGCACCCATGTGGCCGGCATCTCCGTCGGCTATGCCGTGGACGGCGAGGGCGCCGTCACCTTCTCCGGTGTGGCCCCCGACGCTCAGGTCATCCCCATGAAGGTCTTTGACGACAGCGGCACGGGCGCCGCCACGACCACCATTCTGGCGGCTCTGGAGGATGCCTGCCGTCTGGGCGTGGACGCCGTGAACCTGAGTCTGGGCTCCTACGGCGGCTTCACCGTGGACGAGGACGCCCTCATCAACGACGTGTACAACAAGCTGGATGACGCCGGCATTATGGTCATCACTGCCGCCGGCAACGAGACCTCCTCCAGCTATATGAACAGCTACGGTACCGACGCTCCCCTCACCGGGGACCCCGACAACAGCGTGGTGGCCGCCCCCTCCCTGTACCCCGCCAACCTGTCCATCGCCAGCGTGGAGGGTCAGGAGATCTACGCCAACTATGTGCTGCTGGGCGACGAGAAGATCACCTATACCGACAGCCAGACCTCCTTCCTGAGCCTGGACTCCTACGTTTCTCTCCTGAAGATATACGGTGACGTATCTGACGATCTGGCCACCCCCTATGACTATGTCATGGTTCCCGGTTACGGCGCCGACTCCGACTACGAGGGCATCGACGTCACCGGCAAGATCGCTGTGGTGCAGCGCGGCGGTACCGACGAAAGCGGTGAGCCCATCACCTTCGTCACCAAGATCCAGAACGCCCTGTGGAAGAACGCCATCGGTATTCTGGTGTACAACAATGACACCGAACATCCCGATGACTGCTCCATCCGCATGGCCACCAACTACTACCAGCTGCCCGCCGCCTTCATCAGCTATAACGCCGCTCAGAAACTGGCGGCCAAGGCCGGCAGTTTCTGAGCGGCGTGGGCATCACCCCCACCACGGAGCTGACCGCCGAGCCCAACCCCTCCGCCGGCCAGATGTCCACCTTCACCAGCATCGGCGCCACTCCCGACCTGCGGATCAAGCCGGAGCTGTCCGCCGTCGGCGGCAACGTCTACTCCTCCATCCCCACCATCGAGGGCAAGGGCGATTACGCCTCCATGAGCGGCACCTCCATGGCCAGTCCCTATGTGGCCGGTGCCAGCGTTCTGGTAAAGTCCTACATGGCCGAGAACTGGACCGGCAGCTATGATGCCGCCTCCATGACGGAGAACCTGATGATGTCCACTGCCTCCCCGGTCGTTGACCCGGAGACGAAGCTCCCCTACTCCCCCCCGTCTGCAGGGCAGCGGCCTCATTGAACTGTCCGCCGCCACCTCCAGCGATGTGGTGCTCTACACCGATGCCGACCAGTACGGCGACACCAAGCCCGTGCTGAATCTGGGGGACGATGTTGTCAAGAACGGCAGCTACGACCTGACCTTCCACGCCCGGAACATGGGCAAGGACGCCGCCCAGTATGACGTGTCCGTCATCGCCATGTCCCCCGCCGTGCTGGAGCAGGACGGCAAGACCTACATGAGCAGCCACGACGAGGCGCTGGATGTCACCGTTTCCGGCGACAAGACCGTGACGCTGGCTGCCGGGGCCACCGGCGACGTGAAGGTCAGTATCTCCCTCTCCCAGAGCCAGAAGGCCAAGCTGGACGCCGCCTATGAAAACGGCATCTATGTGGAGGGTTTCGTGGTGCTCACCGCCAAGGATGGCAGTGCAGATCTGTCCATCCCCTTTCTGGCCTACTGCGGTGACTGGTCCGCCCCCGGTATGCTGGACTACGCCACTATGCTCAATGAGGATACCGTGCCTTACAGCCAGCTCTCTACCGAGCTGGGTGCATACTTCACCAGCAGCTTTGCCTATCGTCTGGGCGCCAATCTGTTCGTGACCATGGACGGGGCAGAGAAAACCTCCCTGAAGGCCGAGCATATCACCATCTCCCCCAACGGCGATACCTATATGGACGGCGTGGAATTTGTCAGCGTCAGCCAGATGCGCAGCGCCTCCGCCCTGCACTTCACCGTCACCAACGCCGACGGCCAGGAGGTCTGGAGCGACGCCGTTACCAACGTCCCCAAGACCATCTATGCGTCCTCTCAGGGCGGCCCCATTCCCGCCACCATGTATCAGGATATGGCTCCTGACGCCTGGTACGGCACGGACAACGAGGGCAGCGCCCTGCCTGACGGCCAGTACTACGACACCATCACCGCCGATCCCGTCACCGATCACGAGAGCCGCAATGTCCGGGATACCCTGACCTTCCCTGTGTACATCGATACCCAGGCTCCCCAGCTGGATCAGGGCCGTGTGACCCTGAGCACTGGCGCCGACGGCCGCACCACCTTGGGGATGCAGGTCTCCGACGAGCATCTGTATCTGGATACCGGGATCTTCGTGGCCAATGACGACGGCACCATCAGCACCAGTTCCGAGAAGCTCCTGCACAAGAACGTGGGTCTGGCGGATATGCCCGATGTCACCTCTGACGCCGTGTCCGTGGATGTCACCGACTACGCCGGCAAGCTCCTGTATGTCCAGCTGTCCGACTGGGGCTACAACTACGCCGCCTATCTGGTGCAGCTGCCCGACACCTTCGAGGGCACCACCCTGTCCCTGTCCGATACCACCGCCTTCCTGTTCGCCGGTGAACAGCAGCAGCTGTTGGCCTTCGACACCGATCCCGATACCGCTCTTACCTGGACCAGCAGCAATGCCGGCGTGGCCTCCGTGGACGAGAGCGGTCTGGTCCTGCCAAGGCCCCCGGCGTCACCACCGTCACCGCCACTACCGCCAACGGTGCCTCCGTCTCCTGCGTGGTGGGCGTCAGCGATCAGCTGACCTACACCGGTCTGCGTCTGGACTTCGACGAGATGACCACCACCATGTACTTCGATTCCACCATCGACCTGCCCGGCGTGTATCTGGAGCCCTACGGCTTTGCCCTCTCCGGCAAGCACAACACCTACGGCACCGACGGCCTCACCTGGAGTGTCTCCGATCCCACCATTGCCGACTTGGATGAGTGCAGCAAGACCACACTGGTGGCCAATAAGGACGGCAAGTCCGGCGACGTCACCGTCACCGCCGAGTATCAGGGCATGACCGCCTCCTTCACCGTCCATGTGGGCCCGTACCCAGGCTCTGTGGAGCTGTACCACGTCTGGATCCAGGCCCGCAGCAACCGCATCTTCCTGCAGGGCAAGCAGGGCATCGTGGGTGCCGGCCGTGACGGCATCCACGCCACGGATACCGCCGCCACCAGCGACGATCAGATCATCACCTTTACCAACAGCGATCCCAATGTGGTGGACCTGACCAATCCCGTGATCCGCGCCACCTCCAACCGTGATCTGCCCGATGAGTGCGCCTTCGTGGACGCCAGAAATCCCGGCAATGCCGTCATCACCGCCACCGCCACCAGCACCAGCACCACCCAGGATACCGTCCAGTGCTTCGTCACTGGGTACCCAAGCGGTACGACGGCATTCAGACCACCCAGGATACCATTCAGTTGAAGCTGGGTGAGGGTGCGGATCTCACGCAGTACCTGACCCTGCTGGACGAGTCCGGCGTGGTGATCCCGGAGTTGAATCCCGTCAACTACACCAGCCTCGACGAGAGCATCCTCTCCGTGGATGCGAGTGGGCATGTCACCGCGCTGCACACCGGCACCGGCATGGTGCGGGCGTTGCTGAACACCGGTGACTACGCCCTCATCGCCGTGGAGGTCACCTGCGATCACGACCACACCACCCGCACCGAGACCCCCGCCACCTGTACCGAGGACGGCTCTGTCACCGTCATCTGCGATGACTGCGATGAGGTACTGTCCACCGAGACGCTGCCCGCCACCGGTCACAGCACCGTGGTGAAAAACGCCAAGGACGCCACCTGCACCGAACCCAGCTACACCGGCGATAAGGTCTGCACCGTCTGCGGCGAGACCGTCGAGACCGGCGAGGTCATCCCCGCCGCCGGCCACAGCTACAAGGACGGCAAGTGTACCGTCTGCGGCGCCGCCGATCCCAACGCCAACAGCGGCGGCAATACCGGCAATAACGGCACCGACAGCCCCAACACCGCTGACGGAGCCGCCATGGGCCTATGGCTGAGCCTGATGACCGTGGCCGCTCTGGCCGGAGCCGTTCTGGTTCTCGGCAAGAGGTACCGGGCCTGATCCCCCCCTTTCGCAGCGCTCCTCTTAGGCAATAAAAGCCCTTGGCGGCACACCCCCTTGGCGGCACAGCCCTTCGGCGGCAAGGCCCCTTGAAATAGCGCATCTCTCTTTCTGTAAAGGCGGAGGGGGGACCCTACCGGGTCCCCCCTCCGCCTTTTGCTTTTCCGAATCCGCCCGGCTTCTCCGCCGTCGCCTGATTTCCCGCTGCTTCCCGATTTTCTCGATACCATTTCATCTTCTGATATGATTCGATTTTTGATGCCACTTTTCCCTGATGCCGCCACGCTGCCCGAATCGAAAAATCCGGAGCGGCTCTGTGACCCTTCTGCGCCTCAGTATTTTCTCTATGCGAAATATTCAAAAAATTCATGCTCCCATCGGGAAAATTTTTCCGGAAAAACATTGCCATTTCTCCAGATTTCGTATATACTGGGAGGCGTAATTGCCTTCCCCGCCTGTTTTTTGCTGTTTTTCTATTCTGCCGGTATTCGTATTTTCAGCGTTGCCATTGCTCCGTATTTTCGCTCTCCCGGCTCTGCTATCGTTCCGGTACCTGCGCTTTCGGCACTGCTGCCGAACCGGCTTTTGCACTTCTCCGACTTCTTTGATCGGCCCGATATTCCCCCGTTTCCGACTCTGTCATCGGCATGGATCCCGCCTTTTCCCGGCTCTGCTATCATCTCGGCTCTTGCTTCTTTTCGGTGCCGATCATATGCCGGTATTTTCTCTTTTCCGGAATCGATAGCAGTCCGGAGTCTGGAAGTTTTTTCTCTGCCGGTGTTCCGTTTTTGGATCTCAGAGAGGGCTGCTTTTCTCCCTTTGGGTTTTTGCGCTGTCGTTTTTTCGGTCTGCATCCGCCGGTTTTGTCCAGTTACTGCCCCATTTTCTGACCTTGGAGCGTCCCGGTTTTTGTCCAGCTTTTGTCCAGCATTGGACGCCTTTTTGTCCAGCCGCCGGTGGTGCCTCCCTTATTGAACCTCTTTGGGAAGCTTCTTGTCCTCCGGTTTCGATCCGCAGGGGGCCTTCGGTTTTTTATCCTTCACCAAAATGAGCGAGGTGATGAGCGCCGTCAGGGGGACCGCCAGAATGACGCCGATGCTGCTGGCGATGCCGCTGATGACCTCCGTGGCCATATAGGGGGAGCTGATGAGCTGCCGGGGATCCAGCCCCAGCGAATACAGATAGATGATGAAGGACAGGCCGCTGCCCAAAAATGCCAGGATCAGGGTGTTGGTCATGGTACCCACCATATCCCGGCCGATATTCATACCGGAGCGGAACAGAGCCCGGCCGTCCCGGTCCGGGGCCACGGTATGTCCCTCCGTCAGCGCAGAGGAGATGCTCATGGCCACGTCCATCACGGCGCCCAGCGCACTGATGACTACCCCCGCCACCAGCAGGCCCCGCAGGCCCAAGGGCGTACCCGTCTGCCGCAGCTGCAGCAGCGGTTCCACATCCGTCAGCCGCAGACCGTCGATTCGCAGAAGGCTCTGAGACAGCAGGCCGAACAGCAGCGCCAGCGCCGTGCCGGCCACCGTACCCAGCGCAGCACACACCGTCTTGCGGCACACGCCGCCCAAAATCACCATCGTCACCACGGTGATGTAGGTGCACACCAGAAACACCGTCAGCAGAGTGGACGCTCCCTTCATCAGCAGGGGGATCAGGATCCAGAACAGGCACACCAGCGTCACCGCCAGCGCCACCAGAGACTTGGCTCCCACCTTGCCGCCCACCAGCACCGTTGCCAGCAGGAACAGGCCCACGATCACCGCCAGACCCACCGCCCGGTCATACTCGTACACCGTGGCGGTGTGGCTGCCGTCGCTATAAGTGGAGATCAGCAGCACCGCCCGCTGCCCCACCTTCAGGGGCTGGCCGTACAACGGGCCCACATAGTTATACACCTGCATGGTCTCGCCCTTGTACTGACCGGAGCGCACCTGCGCCAGTAGCAGCTGCTCCCCCCGATAGCCGCCGTCGGCCACGGTATCCGCCTCGGTATTGTCCGACAGGATATCCGTGACGACGCCGGTCTCGTACTCGGCATATTCATCCCCTCGGGGCTGGGGCTGCTCAAAGGTCACAGCCGCCATCCGCACGACGATGAACAGCACCAGCGCCGCCGCCAGAATGACGCAGCTCCACCGGTTCCTGCTCCACCAGGCCCCGGCTGTCAGTTGGTCCGCATTCCCCTTCTTCCGCTTCATGGGCGTTTCCTCCGTCAATGATATTTGGTTACAGCATAGCAACTTCCGCCCCTGATGTCAATAGTGTTCACTAGTCAGCTACATCTGTCAATAGACTTTGCAGATATTATACAAACTTATTGCACGTTTCTGACAAAATCATTGAAAAAGGGGTAGCCATTTGGGTAGCTTTATGATAGACTGTTACCATCGGTCAAAGGCGGTATGTACGGCCAAAAGCGGCGTACACGGTTTTGACCGGCAGCACGATACACGAAAGGTTTGTCTTTGCTCAACGGTATCCCCCACAGTCTGCCTGTTTCAGCTGATCGGAGCCCTTGACGCTGCCTCCGTGCCAAAAACAGGATAGCTTGTGGAAGGTCGTCTGCCCGCCGGATGCGGGTCAGGCGGCTTTGTACTATCTCCGGGGGGACGGAAGGACAGAAGCAGGCCGCCGTGTAAACGTGTAATATTGAACAGGAGGGATCTCATTGAAGAAGAGAGGACTCAGCAGTCGGATCATGTCCGTGCTGCTGTCGCTGATGATGCTGCTCTCGCTGCTGCCCACAGCAGTTCTGGCAGACGAATCAGCGACAAAGACCTACACCAAGGTCACGTCCGCCGATGAACTGGTCACCGGCGAGTATGTGATGGTAGCCAACAACGGTTACGCCCCCGGTGTGCTGGACGGCACATGGGTCACGGCAGTGGCCGTGACAGCTGCCAACGATCAGGTCATTGATCCCACGGGCGGCGTCTGGACGCTGACCGTGGACAAGAATGGTACCATTCTCAGCGACGCCAACGGCAAGGCCATTGCTCCCAAAGGCGGCAACAACAATGGCATTAAAAGCGGCAGCTACCGGTGGGCCGTGAATTTCGATGCCACCGATGAAACCTTTACCTTCGCCGGACAGGGCGATGACACGGTCAAGCTGGCCAGCAACGCCGCCTCCCAGAACAAGTTCCGTGCTTACAAAAATGAAACCATTACGAAGTCTCCCGGCGGCTACCCCTGCCACTTCACCCTCTATAAGCTGGGCGGCGGGCTGGAGCAGGTAGCTGCCCCCACCGGCACCGCCTCCGGCGATGTGAAGGTGGGCGACACCGTGGCCTTTGCCTGCAAGACGGCGGATGCCACCCTGCGGTACAAGGTGGATGACGGCGCCTATCAGGACTACACCGGTCCTGTGACCATCACCGCCTCCTGCACCATCACCGTCAAGGCTGTGAAGGACGGCATGACCGACAGTCAGGAGGTCGTGTTCACCTACAAGGCCTATCGTCTGGTGGACAAGTATGTCAAGACCGCTGCCCCCACCGGCGGCGACAAGGTGGTCATTTTCAACGCCGGCAACGGCTTTGCCGTCAGCTCCACCGTGATGGGGAGCTACTACCTGACCCCCGTGGCCGCCACGGTGGAAAAGGATGTGCTGACCGCCAACGCCATGGATGCGCTGGTCTGGGATGTCACCGCCAACGATGACGGCACCTACACCTTTACGCAGGGCGGCAAGACCCTGACGCTGGGTGAAAACAGCGGCAAGTACAATCTCAACGTGGCCGCCAACGGCACCACCCGCTGGGATGTGGAGACCTGCAATGCCGAGAACGCCTCCTACTACCTCTCCGGCAGCGGCGTCACCGGGCAGTACGGCAAGGTCTACCTGGAATACTTCGCCAAGTTCACCGAGTTCTCCGCCTACTGCACCAGCACCGACCGGCTGAAGGAAGCGGACTTCGGCATGACCTTCTACAAGCTGACGCAGGAGAAGCAGTACGTGGACGCCACCACGGAGCCTGATCCGGAGGAGCCCGCCACCGTACCCATCCGCACGGCGCTGGAGGGCGCCACCGACACCGAGTTCACCGTCAAGGGCGTCGTGACGCTGGTGGACGGCCAGAACTACTATCTGCAGGACGCTACCGGCGCTATCTGTCTGCGGCTGGCTGCCAAGACCGATGAGATCGCTCTGGGCGACACCATCATCGGCACCGGCAAGCGGGCCGAGTTCAGGGGCATGGCGCAGCTGGGCAGCGGCACCTTCGTCAAGTCCAGCGGCCTGACCCTGAACGCCAAGCCCACCACCATCGCCGCCCTGACCGCCGACGATGTGTGCACCTATGTGCAGTTGAAGGGGCTGGAGATCACTGAGATCTACGACAACAACGGTCAGTACGCCAACCCCAACGTCACCTTCAAGGATGCTGACGGCAAGACCATCCAGCTCTATAAGGCAGTTCTGCCCAAGAACGGCGACAGCTGGGCCTTTGCCGTGGGCGACAAGGTAGATGTTACCGCCGCCGTAGGCACCAACAACGGCACCCTGCAGCTGCGGAACACCGTTGCCGACGAGATCCGGGCCGCCGGTTCCGTCAATGACCCCATCTCCGGCGACATGATCCCCGACGGGGCGCTCACCGTCAAGGAGGCCGGGGCCATCACCACCGAGACCGAAAATGTCTCCGTGGTGGGTCAGGTGGTGTATCACTACGGCAACGCCTATAACGGCGCCGCCAGCATCAACTCCATCATTCTGGAGGACGTCATCGGCGGTGAGATCTACGGCTTCCAGATCTATGATTACGCCAACCACGCCAACTATAAGGTAGGCGACGTGGTGAAGGTCACCGGCACCGTCAGCCTCTACGGCGGCGTGCCTCAGATGAAATCCCCTGCCATGGAGGTGGTAAAGGCCGGTGTGGAGGCCATCCCCGCACAGGAGATCACCGTCTCCCAGATGGGCGCCGACTATCTCAGTGAGTACGTCTACATCAAGGACGTGACACTGGGTACCTACAACGCTTCTGGCAGCACCCCCGTCACCGACGCCACCGGCAGCACCAAGCTCTTCAAGGGTGTGCCGCTGCCCGCCAACGTCACCGAGGCCGATGTCACGGCCCTGTATGCCTGCTGCTCCGCCTACAACGGCACCTATCAGCTCCGCAACGGCGCCAGCAGCGACTACGTCACCAACGTGACGCCTTCCACCCCCGGCCAGCTGCCTCAGGCCGGCGATGAGGTGGTCATCTACAACCAGAACGCTGAGGCGGTTCTGGCGGAGCAAAATGACAACACCGACAGCCCCGCCATCAACAAGGCGGCCGCCACCATAGAGAGCGGCAAGGCTGTCTGCTCCAACGGCGCCGTGGTCTTTACCGTGGAGCGCAGCGGCGAGTACTATCGCTTCTACAACCAAACCTACGGCTATCTGTGCGCCAACGGCACCGGCAACAACGCCTTCTATTCCCTCACCGCCAGCGAGGACGCCGACTGGCTGGTCCGGGAGTGCTCCGGCAACGTGGGCGGCTACGAAATGGAGAGCCGCACCGCCAAGTATAACGGCAAATACAGCCAGTGGCTGGAGTATTACAGCGATAGCTTCAAGGTGTACAGTATGTACAGCTCCACCGGTGATCTGGACTACACCATCTACTCCTTCTCCTTCTATCCCGTGGCGGAGGGGACGGAGCTGACCGGCGGCATCGTGAATATGCCCGCCGTGGTCATCGACCACCTGTATGACGCCTATGTGGGGCAGGCCTACACCTTTAGCTTCACCGTGGATGCTCCCTTCGGTGTCAAGGGCGACATGACCGCCACGCTGGCGGGCGAGGCCCTGACTGTCACCGAGGAGGAGGGTGTTTACACCGTCACCATCCCCGTGGAGAAGGTGACGGGCGACAAACTCACCGTAACCATCAGCGGCGTGGACAATCAGGGCAAGGCCATCACCCGCACCGTCGAGATCCCCGTGAAGGACGAGCCGGTGTTCTCCGATCCCACGCCCATGCGGGGCGCTCAGACCGGCAGCGACAAGCGGCCCGCCATCTCTGTGGCGCTGGCCAATGCCGGGACGGAGCCCACCATCACCATGACGGTGAACGGCAAGACCGTGGGCGCCGTGTACGAAGGCGGCCGTGTCACTTACACGCCCGCTGCCGACCTCACCGACGGCCGCACGGAGGTGGTGGTCACCGCCAAGCGTGCCGACGGCAAGGAGGCCAGCTTCAACTGGTTCTTCACCGTGGGCAAGACCCAGTATCAGCTGTACTTCGGTCAGCTCCACAGCCACACCCAGTATTCCGACGGCTCCGGTACGCTGACCTCTGCGCTGGACTACATCAAGAGCATCCCCGCCAGCGCCAACGTGCAGTTCGTAGCCTTCACCGACCACTCCAACTACTTCGACTCCAAGGCCAACGCCAACGTGGAGGGCGCTCTGTATGACACCTCTCTGGTGAAGGACTCCGACGCCAACCACAGCTGGAGCACCTATAAGAGCACCATCGATGCCTTCAACGCCGAGAACGCCGGTTCCATCGTGGCGCTGGGCGGCTTCGAGATGACATGGTCCGGCGGCCCCGGCCACATCAACACCTTCAACACCCCCGGCGTGGTCTCCCGCAACAACACCACCCTCAACAACAAGACCGACGACGCCGGTATGAAGGCCTACTACGCTCTGCTGAGTCAGGCCGAGGGCGTGGACTCCATCAGCCAGTTTAACCATCCCGGCACCACCTTCGGCAACTTCAGTGACTTCTCCTACTGGAATCCCGTCATTGACAGCCGTATGTATATGGTGGAGGTGGGTAACGGCGAGGGCCAGATCGGCGCCGGCGGCTACTATCCCAGCTATGAGCAGTACATCATGGCGCTGGATAAGGGCTGGCATCTGGCTCCCACCAACAACCAGGACAACCACAAGGGCCGCTGGGGCAATGCCAACGACGCCCGTGACGTTATCCTCACCGACAACTTCACCGAAAAGGGCATCTACGAGGCCATCCGAGCCCTGCGGATGTACGCCACCGAGGATAAGAATCTGGAGCTGGGCTACACCGTCAACGGTCAGATGATGGGCTCCCGTATCACCGAGGTCCCCGAGAAGCTGAATCTGGAGGTCACCGTCAACGATCCCGACAAGAGCGACTCCATCTCCAAGGTGGAGGTGGTGGTCAACTCCGGCAAGGTGGTCCACACCTGGTCCGACCCCGCCGAGCTGAATCAGGGCAGCCTGTCCGTGACGCTGGATCCGGATTACAGCTACTACTTCATCCGTGTCACCGAGGGTGACGGCGATCTGGCGGTCACCTCCCCCGTGTGGGTGGGTGAGAGCCTGAAGCTGGGCATCTCCAACATGGTCTGCGGCACCGCCACCCCCGTCACCGACGAGGAGCTGACCCTGACCACCACCCTCTTCAACAGCGAGGACACCGATGCCACCATCAAGTCCCTGACCTACACCATCGGCGGCACCGTCATCGGCGTGGATAAGGGTGAGGGCGACAAGGGCTACACGCTGGGCAAGAGCAGCACGCTGGATGTCTCCTTCCACTACACCCCCACTGCCGCCCGTGTGTTCACCGTTCAGGTCACCGCCGTGGTGGAGCAGAACGGCAAGGAGTACACCTTCACCAAGACCATTGATCTGGATGTGCTCAATGCGGATGCACTGGTGTACATTGGCATCGATGCCTCCCACTACAACGAGTATGTGGCGGGCAACTATAAGGATTCCATGGGCAACTTCAGCAATCTGGCCGCTGAGTACAGCGTCCGGACCGTGCAGCTGAACTCCAGCGAGGAGCTTATTGCCGCCTGCGGCAATCCCAAGTTCAAGGCTCTGATCCTCACCGCTCCCAGCCGCCGTCTGGAGGCCGCTCAGGCCGATCCCAAGACGTACAGTGCTGACGAGCTGGCGGCCATCGACGCCTTCAACGCAGCCGGAGGCACCGTCATTCTGGCGGGCTGGTCCGACAACTACGAGAACTACGACGTCATTCAGAGCAACCCCGCCATCAAGCACATGGCAGCCACCCAGAACGAGGTGCTGGCGGCCCTGGGCTCCAGCCTCCGCATCAGCGACGACGCCACCTATGACGATGTTCGCAGCGCCGCCGACGGCGTGGATAAGTGGCGGCTGTACTTCAGCTCCTACAACATGGACAACCCCCTGATGGACGGCGTGGAGGTCGATCCCGACCATCCCTATGACAAGCTCTACACCGAGCGCTTCAGCCACTACGGCGGTGCGTCCATCTATGCCGTGGACGCAAGCGGCAATGCCCCCTCCACGCTGCCCGCTGCCGTGTCCCCCGTGGTGTATGGCCATGCCACCACCTACTCCGTGGACGTGGATCAGGACGGTCTGGGCGGCGCCGGTACGCCCAAGTATGCCTTTGCCGAAAACGACAGCCGCCTGATGGTCATGGCCACCGAGCAGCTGGAGGGCCGTGGCATGGTGGTGGTCTCCGGTGCGGCCTTCATGTCCAACTTTGAGGTGCAGGCCAGCATCAGCGACAACGGTTCCGAGAAGAACTACTCCAACTACAAGATCTGCGAGAATCTGCTGCGGCTCATCAACCCCGTGCAGATCACGCCCATCGCCGAGGTGCAGGCCCAGACCGAGAACGGCTACAAGTACACCATCGAGGGCGTGGTCACCTCCAACGCCTCCGGCTACGACAAGGAGACGGCCTTCTTCGACTGCATCTACGTGCAGGACGAGACCGGCGGCATCAACTGCTTCCCCGTGGCCGGCGACTTCAAGATCGGCGACCGGGTGCGTGTGTCCGGCACCACCAGCTCCTATCAGGGTGAGCACCAGCTGGCCGTCACCGACATCGTCAAGCTGGGCGAGGGCGAGACTGTGACCCCCAGAGAGGTCACCTCCACCCAGGTCAACGACGGCTCCGTGCTGGGCCAACTCATCACCCTGAAGGGCTATGTGGTGGGCATCGAGATGGCCAACGGTCTGGTGCAGACCATTCTGGTCCGTGACAGCGCCGGTGTGGTGTCCCGTGTGTTCATCGACGGTTACATCTGCCCCAACGACGAGGTGAAGAACCTGGAGCCGGGCTGCGAGATCTCCGCCACGGGTCTGGCCTCCTACGACAACACCTTCGTGCTGGCCGACGGCACCGCTATGGCGCCCCGTATCCGCATCAGCAACCGTGCCGACATCATCTGCACCGCCCACACCCACCAGTTCGGTGAGTGGGTCGTCACCACTCCCGCCACCTGCACCGGGGACGGCGTGGAGACCCGCACCTGCCCCTGCGGTGAGACGGAGACCCGTGTGCTCCCCGCCACCGGTCATACGGATGCGGACAAGGACGGCAAGTGCGATACCTGCGGCGCTGAGCTGGAGCCTGTGAATCCCGGCAAGCCC
>QWCE01001612.1_pt1 | contig 37326 bp, 45 predicted proteins | sample 1972531 | NCBI WGS metagenome assembly QWCE01 (sample SAMN09866716, study PRJNA288562) | Human gut metagenome isolate term4_stool, whole genome shotgun sequencing... | reverse complement strand
CGAGCCCTTCAACCAGCCCATCGCCTACGCCCAGAAGGTGGGCGAGCTGACCAATATGCTGGGCGCAGGCCACATCATGGTGCAGCGCTACGGCGACATTCTGGACGGCAAGCGCACCTGGCAGAAGGAACTGGCACAGTCCAACGTCAAGCCCACCCTGAAGGATGCCGTGGCCGGTGATATCACCGCCGCCATGCCTTACCGCGCCATGACCAACATCATTGAGTTCATCAAGATGCTGGACATGGTGGTGCCCGGCTTTGCCGCCAACGAGACCCTGCTGTACAGCCCGGAGCTGAAGTTCTACTCCAATAAGGTCAAGATGGACGAGAACCTCGACACCAACATCAAGGGCCTGCACTGCCTGGGCGACTCCTCCGGCTGGACCCGCGGCCTGATGATGGCTTCGGTCATGGGCGTGCTCATGGGCCGTAAGCTGGCCGAAAAGGAAGGCTGCTAAAAGCAATTTGAAATGGCCGCCGCGTGCGCTTTGGCCATGATTCAAGGAATTTGATTTTTTATTTCGGTACCCCGGAGCGTCTGCGGACGCTCCGGGGTACCCTTTTCACAGAGAGTTTTTTTGCAAAAAAATAGCGGAATACCCGCAGGGTGTTCCGCTATTTTGAGTTTAAAAGCTTATGTTAGCCCTCGATGAGTTCCACGGTCTTCATCTTGACCGGGGTGGTGGGCTTGTCGTTCCAGTCAGTGCGGACCGCTGCGATCTTATCCACAACGTCCATGCCGGCAACCACCTTGCCGAAGGCGGCGTACTGGCCGTCCAGGTGGGGAGCGTCCTGATGCATGATGAAGAACTGGCTGCCTGCGCTGTTGGGGTTCATGGCGCGGGCCATGCTGATGACACCGCGGGTGTGCTTGATGGGGTTGTTGACGCCGTTAGCAGCAAACTCGCCCTTGATGTTCCAGCCCGGGCCGCCGGTGCCGTTGCCCAGCGGGCAGCCGCCCTGGATCATAAAGCCGGGGATCACGCGGTGGAAGGTCAGGCCGTTGTAAAAGGCCGCCGTCTTCCATAGTAATGCGAACCATAACGCTACAATACTCCTTTTGTGTTGACCCCGCAGCGGGGGTGTTGGGGGCAGAAATGCCTGCCCGGATATCTCTTATAGTATACCATAGGTTTTGCCGGTTGCAACGATGCAAAAGCAACGTTTTTGTGAATTATCTGCCCCAATAGGCTAAAAATGCGCGCCGCAACCGGAGTTTACGCTCTGGTTGGTGGACGCAACCGGGCTTTTGTGCTAGAATCGTGCCACAAAAACCAATTACAACTCCCCCTGCATCTCCACCATATCCGCCCAGAAGCGCTTGGGGCAATGGGTCATGCGGCCTTTTTCGTTGTGGCGTGCTTTGATCTCCAGCGTTTTGTAGAACTGCTTCCACAATGCCTGAAACTGCTGCTCCCGCTCATTCGGCGGCGGCAGCTCCAGCGGCGCGGCCAGCTCCAGCAGTCGGGTGCTGTGTCCCTCGTGCAGCAGCACAGCCTGATGCACCGCGTCGTAGATCATAAAGTTTTCCTCCGGGAACCGTCCGCAGAAGTGGGGCCGCAGCAGGGGCAGAATATAGTTTTTCGGGTGGATGACCGCGCCCAGCATCCCGTCGTGCTCCTCAAACCGTACAAAGCCCTGGAATTTGTCCACTTCCCAGTCGAGGCTTTTTTTCATGGCGTAGAGGGGCGCGACCACCGGGTGCCCCTCCCGCTTTACCGTGCCGGGGCCCAGCGCAAAGGCCAGGTGCAGAAAGCGAATGAGCAGCAGCTCCTTGTCCTCCTGCCCGGAGAGAAAATCCCGGCTGACGAGGTACTCGGTCTCCGCACCCAGCTTGCTGCCGAAGCTGGCGAACACCCGCCGGGCCGTGGCGTGGTCGGTGGCAATGTCCTTGACGGGGTAGAGGGTGGACGTCTCCCGCTGGGGCGTCCACACGGCAAAGGGGATCTCGTGCTGGGCAAAGCTCTCGAACACGCAGCACAAAAAGCCCTCGAAGCTGCCGTCGTAGAGGTAGACCACATCGGCATCGTGGAGCCTGCGCCCGCTTTTCACAGTGCTTTCGCCAGACATTGCACTGCCTCCTCCCGCACCATGTGCATGGCGGCCCGGGGTGCCACGCCCTGCGTGATGAGGTTGTCCACGGCGGGCGGCGTGAACAGGCTCAGCTGTTCGCAATTGCCGCCGAACACATTCGGGTCGATGAGGGCCCGGGTGATGTGCTCCCGCCCGGCGGTGCCGCGGCCCGGGTGCGCGCCCGCGAACCCTTTGCAGGTGATGAAATACTGTGCCCGCTTGAGCACCACGCCCATGCGCTTGAGCTCATCCAGCCCGAGACTGGACAGCTTGCGGGCGTGCCAGATGCGCCGGGCGCTCTTGGGGCCGATGCCCGGCACCCGCAGCAGCATTTCAAAGGGTGCACGGTTCACATCCACCGGGAACAGCCCGTAGTGTTGCACGGCCCAGTTGCATTTTGGGTCCAGATACGGGTTGAAGCTCTGGTTTTCCTCGTCCAGAATTTCGTCTGCCTTGAACTGGTAGAACCGCAGCAGCCAGTCGGCCTGATACAGCCGGTGCTCCCGCAGCAGCGGCGGTTTGGTGTCCAGGGCAGGCAGGCGGGTGTCCTCGGTCACCGGGATGTAGGCGGAGTAGAACACCCGCTTCAGGCTGTACTTCTGGTACATGCCCTCGGTGAGCTTTAAGATGTGGTAGTCCGTCTCCGGCGAAGCGCCCACGATCATCTGGGTGCTCTGCCCGGCGGGCGCGAATTTGGGCGCGTGACGGTAGACCGTCAGCTCCTGTTTGCTCTGGGCACCGGACACGGCGATCTGCTTCATGGGCCGGAAAATGGAGTGCCGCCCCTTGTCCGGGGCCAGCAGGTTCAGGCTCTGCTCGCTGGGCAGCTCTACATTCACGCTCAGGCGGTCGGCAAGATAGCCCAGCTGCTGCAGCAGTTCCGGGCTGGTGCCCGGGATGGCCTTGGCGTGGATATAGCCGCCGAAGCGGTACTCGCCCCGCAGCAGCCGCAGAGTGGCCAGCATCCGTTCGGTGGTGTAGTCCGGGGTGCCCAGCACTGCGCTGGAAAGAAAAAGTCCCTCGATGTAGTTGCGGCGGTAGAATTCCACGGTCAGCTCCGCCAGCTCCCGGGGCGCGAAGGTGGCCCGGGGGATGTCGTTGGATTTGCGGTTCACGCAGTAGCTGCAGTCGAAGGAGCAGCAATTGGTCATGAGCACCTTCAAAAGGCTGACGCACCGGCCGTCGGCGGTAAAGGCGTGGCAGCACCCCGGCGCATAGCAGCTGCCCAGGGTGCCCGCCCGGGCCGTGCGGGATGCGCCGCTGGAAGTGCAGGCTACATCGTATTTGGCGCTGTCGGCCAGAATGGTCAGCTTGTCCATAATAGACTGTTCCATAAAGTGCACCTCCCCAAAAGAGTATAAAAGAAAAAGCCATACGCAAAATTGCAGATGGCTTTTCACTTTCGTGGTCGGCGGTCTCGCCCTCTCAGTCTCACATTCGTTCGACAGATTCCCCTTTTTGTCGCTTGCGCGACATCTTCCCCAGCCGGGGGAAGTCTTTCCTCAAAGGGAGAGCCAAGGACATGACGGCAGCGCTTCTTGCCTCTCCCTTTGGGAGAGGTGGCACGGCGTGAGCCGTGACGGAGAGGGCAATCCCGCTTTCTTTATAAAATTACCACTTCGCCTTGGTCTCCACCACGCGCCCGGCGACGTGCAGATGGTTCAGGTCTTCGCCCTTGATGACCAGCTCATTGTAGGCCGGGTTGAAGGGCTGCAGCACCACGCAGTTGCCGCGCTGGATGTAACGCTTCAGGGTGCCTTCGCCCTCGTCGCCGTAGATCAGCACGCCCAGGTCACCGTTCTCCAGCGTGTCCTGCTTGTGCACCAAGGCCAGGTCGCCGTCCTGAATGCGGGGCTCCATGCTGTCGCCGCGCACCACCAGATAGAAGTAGTTGGCCGGGTCCTTCACGCGGGCGTACTCCTGGCCGTAGTCTTCCTCAAAGGCCAGCGCGCCGTAGCCCGCCTTCACCGTGCCGATGACCGGGATCAGGCTCTCGGAATAGCTGCCGAAAAAGCGCTCCTCCGGGGCGGAAACGTTGCTCACCGGGCGGTACAGGCCCAGCAGATAGTCTGCCGTGGTGTTCAGCAGCTCTGCGATGCGGGCCACCGTGCCGGGGTCGGGAGAGGATTTGCCGCTTTCCCATTTGCCGACAGCCTGCTGGGTCACACCCAGTTTGGAAGCCAGCTCAGCCTGGCTGATGCCCTGCTTTTTGCGGCACTGCTTCAAAAGCTCTGAAAACGACATGGTAATTCTCCTTTTACACCTCTGGATGGGTTTTTGTTGTGTTTATTATACAACAAAAAGATGTTTCTGTAAAGGGCTTTTCCAAACTTTGACCCAGAAAGGTTGTGGCAAATTTGGGCATTTTCGGCTGGGGAGAAAAATTTGAGGGCGTAGGTCGTCTAAACAACGGCGCGAGGGTTCAAATCCCTCCTACTCCGCCAAGAAAATCCCTCGTAGTTTCGTGAAAACTGCGGGGGATTTTCCATTTGTACAGAATGACCCCGTGCGAAAGAAAACGGATAAAATAGAAGAACTTCCAAACTACTACCATATTTTACTACCAAACCATTATAACTACCAATGCGGGAAAATGCAACACTTTCCGACACATGGCAGCACACGCAAACAAAACAGCCCCGAGGGCCAGATGGCTCCCGGGGCTGCTGCTATACTATGATTTTGTTGGCGTTAACATTTTCGTGATGCCGCGAAAACATCACATGTGGACCTTCTGGCTGCGCACCTGCGCTTCGATCATCGGCTTCAGGTAGCCATCGAGGTCGCCAAAGGTCTCCTTGATGAAGGTGATGGTCTCCTGCGTCAGGGCTTTCTTCGCAGCGGCCAGTGCGCGGCTGTAGGCGATGCGCTGGGCAGTCTCATCGAACTTGTCCTGCTCCTTCAGGGCATCAACATAGGTCTGGTTGACGTACTGGACGGCGTTGAACACCGCGTTGGCGGCATTCTGGAGACAGGTCTGCGCAAACTTGTTGTTGATGTAGCCGTTTGCAATGCTGACACCTTTGTTCAGGCCCCAGCCAAAGATAACGGTCATTGCGGGAATGCAGGCAGTGAGAGCGACTTTCAGGAATTCATTCATAAGTTGTTATCCTTTCTGCTCGGTTTCCGAGCGCTGCTTTAAAATGTCCACGGCCTTGGTGATGGCTGCCGGGATGGGCAGGCCCATCAAGCCCGCGTTTTCGATGATGGAAATGGTCTCGTTACAGATAAAGCCGATCACAACGGCATCCCGCACAAAGGTGGAACCCATCACGGCATCCAGCCTGCAGGCCACCAGCACGATCAGCAGCGTTTCGCCCTTGCGGCACAGGCCTTTCCAGCCCGCGCGGCTTTCCAGCGTGCCGCTTTTGGTCTTGGGGCTTGCATGGAACACTCCCGCCACGATCAGCCCGGTGATGTAGTCGATGGCCATAAAGATGATGAGCGTCTGCAGCGCTGCGTCCCACCCGCCGAACAGGCTGGCAAACGCAGCGCCTAACGCACCCACGGCCATGCAGAAATAATCTTTCACGTTCTCACACCTCCATCACAAGGATGCCGTACTCCAGAGCGCACTGGTGCTCGATGCGGCAGCCGCGGGCAGCCTGCCAACCCGGGGCGAAGATCGCCACATCGGCCTTTGCCAGGAACTCAATGCTGCGGGCCAGATAGTCCAGCGGCTTTGCGGCAGGGCCGAAGTCGTCAAAGAAGGTTTCCAGTGCATCGACCTCGCCGAACTGCTGTCGGGCAAGCTCGATCACTCTGCGGCGCTCTGCATTGATCTCGTCATCAGAGCGACCGCCCATCGGCTGGCTGATAAAAATAACCTTACTCATGCTCTCACCCCCTCTCAGCCGGTCCACCGGCTCTTATTGGCGCGGGTGTCCACATGCACCCAGCCTTTGGCACGGCCTGCCTTGACCGGGTAGCGGCCCACGCCGCCCCATGCAGGCATGAGGCTTTCAGCGTAGGCGGCCACGTCCTCGACGCTGGTGTCGGCCACCTGGATGTCTGCCGCACGGCCCAGCAGGTGCTGGCTGGATTTTGCGCCGCCCACTTTGGCGTTGTGCTCCGCGGTGCGGTAGCCGCTGGTGATGGTCACCGGCTTGCCGAAGTGCTCACGGATGCACTGCAGCAGCACCACAAGGCCTTCGTCCACCAGCACCGTGTCACTGCCATCGCGGCACCGAAATTCCCGGACGCGGAAACCCGGTGCCAGCTGCCGGGCACCGTCCTTTGCAAGGGAATACTGTTTGATTGCCATATGTACGTCCTTTCTCGGGTTACTTTTCCAGCGCGGCCTTGATGGCTTCGAGGTCGTCCGTAGTCAGGGCCGGGTAGTCTGCGGCGATGTCCTCAAAGGCTTCACCAGCAGTCAGCCGGATGCGGAATGCACGCACCATAATGCGCAGTTTCAGGTTGTTCAGAGTTTTCATTCGGTAGTCCCTCCAATCAAATCAGCCATCATTAAGATGATATCGTTGTTCGCGGTCTCCAGCGCTGCCACGCGGTCCGGCAGCTGCGCCATCTGCTCGGCCTGCTTTTTGGCCTCCTCCTGCGCTGCGGCGGCTGCGGCCTCGGCCTGCGCCACCAGGTCCGGGCGCGGGGCGATGGCGGTCACGGTCGGCAGGCCGTCCCGCTCCTCGGTCGTGATGTCCGCGTATGCGAGGACGCCCGGCAGGGTCATGCCATCCGGGATGACGGCCCAGCCGTCCGGGATAGGGGTGGTGCAGATGCCGTAGATCACCCGGTGCTCGGGCTGGGTGGTGCAGTCAATAATAGTCATCATATGTGTTCACCTCCTGGGTTACAGGTACTGGTAGCCGTACACAACAAACTGACTGCCTCTGCTGCCGCCAGAGACGGACAGGGTGCCGTCTGAGGCAAAGGATACAGAGACCATCGACACGCTTGTGTTTTCGATTTTTGCATAGGGGGAACCGCGGTCCGCGAGCGTGCCATTGTTCATCATGGTGAGGCTTGTGATGGGTACAGCGGCGGAACCTCCACGCACCGCCTTTGCATGACCGAAGTCGGAAGCCGTGCCGATTGCATTGCTCGTCGCGGCTTGGTAACCAGTTGATTCTGTCCATCCGGCACCGCTGCGTCCCATCGCCGGAATCGCCGAGACGATCTCGACGTAATCCACGGTACTGGGAATTGCCATCGTGGTGGTGCCGCCGGTGCAGACGCCTGCACCGCTAAAAACTAACTTGCCGTCCATGTTCATCATCCTTTCCAATCGCTTGAGTTTGTCGCCCGGGTCGTAGCCCAGGGCGGTGCTGATTTTGTCCGCAGTCAGCGCAAATTTGGCGTCGGCCTCCGACTTGCTGTACGCGCTGCCGTCCTTGATCTCCGCGTTGAGGACTGCCAGCTGTGCACGCAGCTGCGTCTCAAGGTCAGCCTGCGCCGCCCGCCACTGGGCGATGAGCTGCGCTGTCGGGATGCCGGTCACTCCGTCCCGCATGACGCCGCAGACGGCTTCGTCCGCACGGGTGTCGGTGATGTCGGCGGCGGTGATGGCCGTGGAGCCTGCAGGGCGGGTGATCTCGGCAAGGCAGAGGTCGTAGACCAGCGCCGTGCGGGTGATCGCCGGGGCTGTGGGGCTGGCCGAGTCCGGCGTGCCCTCCAGCACCTGCAGGCTTGTCTTGCGGGCCGCTGCGTCGTAGCGCAGCACCACGCGGTCGATGCGGGTGCGCACCGGGTCGGCGGCGGTCAGGGCCAGCGTGGTGGGCTGCTCCATGATAATGCTGCGCCCCCGGAAACGCGCCGGGCGCACCCATGCCTGACCCGCGCTGACGGTCAGGCTCAGCTCGCCCGAGATGGAGACCGCGAAGTCCTCCTCGGCGCTGTATACGCCGCTCTGCCGGGTGGCGAGGTAGCCCGATGCGTCGTCGGCGTCGTAGGTGATGCCGTTTTCGGGGTAAGTTATGATGTCGCTCATAGGTCCTCCTTTACGTTTTGTGCCAGCTGGGGGTGCCCAGCCGGATGGTGCGGGTGGTGCCGCTGTCCTGGCTCTGGGTGATGATGTCGGCCACGCGCACCATGGCGGTGTAGCCCAGCTGGGGCAGGCTGGCGCTCAGCACGTCGCCCACCTGCAAAGCATCGTCGTCCACATCAAACTCAATGCTGCCGGTGCGCAGCTGGGCCAGCAGCTTTTCGCCGCCCCGGTCGGCCAGCTTTTGCAAGTAGGATGCGCTGGCGGTGGTCTCGCCGCTGTCCTCGTCGGGCTGCAGGTCCCGGGCGTCGATGTACAGCTCCCGCCGGTCCGCGCCGGTGGCGTCCACATCACCCACCCAGACGGTGGCGCGCTTGTCGCCTTCGCCCGCGCCCTGCACGAGGGCGACGTTGGCGTAGTCGGTGTCCGCAAAGCTCCACCCGGCGTTGAGCAGGTTGCCCCACTTGGGGCTAAACCGATTGTTCGGGTCGAAGGTGGGCCGGAAGCACTCGAACAGCAGGCGTTTATCTGCACCCTTGCCATCCAGCACGATGCGGAACCCGAGGTCACACGCCTGCCCGATGGTCTGGCAGTAGTCGAAGACCGTGCCGCCGGAGGTCTGCTTGTCAAACACCGTGTCAAAGCCGTACTCCGTGCCCAGCTCTAACCGGGGCCACGGCTGCATGGCGCTCACAAGGCTGCGCATGGCCTGTTCGGCGTTCTGCTCCTTGATGACCGCAGCGGACACCCGCTTTGTCAGCAGCCACGTTGCCGGGTAGCCGGAGACCACGAGGTTTGCGTCCGCGTTCTGGTTGGCCCGGCTGCAGATGCGCATGGGGATGCGGGGTGTTTCATCGCTGCGGACGACCCACCGGCCTTCCTGCAGGAGCTGCAGGTTCTCGGTCGTCGGTCTAACCTCAAGGGTAAAGCCGCCCTCGGAGTAATACGGGCTGTCCCAGTAGAGGGACACCCACACATCCACCCAGCCCACGCGGACAAGGGTGTCTGCGTCCAAAACGTCCAATCTCATAGCGGTTCGGGCAGGATGCCCGCCTCCATCGGATAAAAGCTCACGGATGCCCGCAGATAGCTGGCTCCGCTCTCGGCCTGCAGGCTGAGCACGTTGTCGCCGGGCTGCAGCTCAGTGAGGGTGCTGTCCTCGTCCAACGCGGCAAAGCAGTTGGTGGTGATGCCCTCATGGGTCAGCGCCACGGCCAGCCGGTCAGACGTGCTGCGGTAAATTTCCAGTGTGTCATCAGGCTGCAAGGTCAGGTCAAAGCCGATGTACGCGCCCGTTTTCAGGTCCACGACCTTCGGGTGCACCACCGGTGTGACGGTGCAGCTCAGGGTGGCCGTGAAGGGCACCGGTAGGCTGCCGTCGTTGCGCAGCACTGCCATGGTGCCGTCCTGCCGGATGCCGTACTGGTGACTGTCGTAGCAGACGGGGAACGAAAACGCTGGCCGGAAGCCGCCCAGCACGCTGCTGACGGCGGTCAGGTCGTACCAGAAGGGTTTTGGAGTGTACAGCATCAGGCTGCAGCGCGGGTCGGGGGTGTAGCTGGAAAAATAGGGCGTTTTTTGCAAGGCGAACCGTGCGAAATAGCGGTCACCGAAGTAGAGGGTGCCTTTTGTGAAGTACGGCAGGCAGCGGGTGAAAAAGTTCGCGTTTTCCAGCTTGTGCGCACCCCAGAATGTTACATCCAGCGTGCGGGACACGCCGGAGACGCTCTGCCGCTCCACGGTCGTGCCGGTCTGGTTGATGCCCTGAGCCGTTTGCAGGTCTACGTCGGTGCCATTGAGCGGGTCGAGGAAGTAGGGCATGTCGTAGTCCCAGCCCAGATGCAGGACGGCACCGGCGTCGGTGACGATCTTTAAGTGATCCTTAAAAAGCACGGTGTCCCTCCTTATCCTCTGCGCTGGCGGCGGGCCTTGTCGGCCTCCCAGCGGGTCTCGCGGGCAAGGTCGGCAGCGGACTGTGCCTTGCTCTGGATGTACTGCGTAATGTTGGTATCACCCTCGCGGTGGTAGTTGCTGGCGGCGGCCCGCACCTGCGCGGTGCCGGACGCGGCCACGGTGCTGCCCAGCCGCATGTTGTCACTGAGCACCAGACTGCCCGCCTGCCGGATCATGTCGGCAAGGGCGGCGTTGGTCTTGGTCAGCGCCTTGGTGTTGGCGTCGATGGCGTCCTCCAGACTGCCGGTGCCGGTGGAGATGTCGATATCGCCGCTGATACCGCCGGAGCCGCCACTGCCGCCCGAAACGCTGCCGCCGCCGGACACGCCGGAGCTCTTTTTAGAGCCGCCCAGCTTGCTGACGATGGCCGCGATGGCGATGCCCAGCGCCACGGCTGCACCCGCCACGATGACGCCCATCGGGATGCCGAAAACGGTTGCGTTCAGGGCCGCAGAGATGGCGGTCATCATGCCCTCAAAGGCCGCGCCGATGGAGCCGATCATGCCAGCCACGCCCGCGTAGATGGACGGGAAGCTGGAAAGCAGCCCGCCCTGCAGGCCCTGGCTGATGGCCGTGGCCGCGTTGCTCAGGGGGCCCTTGAGTCCGGTGAAAATGCTAGTGAGGGTGCTGCCCAGCTGGGACGCCTGCTGCCAGACATCCGAGAAGCCGTTGGTCAGTCCGTTGCAGATCTGGGTGCCGATGTCCCACGCCTTGGCGGCGATCTGCTGCTGGTACTGGCCCAGCACGCCGTTGATCTTGCCCACGAGCCCGAGGGCGTAGTCCTCGATCTGCTTCTTCTGATCGGCGGTCAGGCCGCCGTAGATGGTCTTTGCCACCCATTCGCCAACGCCCAGCCAGTCTTGATTCTTGACGGCGCTGTACAGGTCGTCAAAGGTGCCCAGCACGCCCTCGTTGGCTTTTTCCTGCAGCTCTTTCCACAGTCCGTCCAGCGTGTCCGCTGCAGATTTTTTAACCTGCTCGGCCACCTGTTCGGTGCCGTCGGCCGCGATGGTTTTGACCCGCTCCACCGTCACGAGGGCCCCGTCCACCACGTCGTCGTAGGTCTCGGTGATGACCTTTTTCTGGGTCTCCGTGCCGTCGGTGAGCGTCTCGGTCACGGTCTGGGTGGTGGTCTTGACGCCGTCCACCAGCGTGTCAAAGGTCGAGGTGACCGTTTTTGCCGTCTCGCGGACGGTCTCCATGGTCTGCTTGACGGTCTTCTTGCCCTTCTCGTCGATCTCGGTGATCGTCTTGATGTCCTTGAGGACACCGTCTACTATCTGCCGGGAAGTCTCGGTGATGGTCTGCTTTTGCTGCTTCTTGCCGTTGGAGAGCACCTCGTTCACGGTCTCCACCGTGCGGGTGACGCCGTTCTCAACGGTGGTGTTCGTGTCGGATAGAGACTTCACCACCGAGGCGGTAGCGGTTTTGGCGGACTTGCTGGCCTTTTTGCCGGAGGTATCGACTGCAGCGGCGGCCTTACCGGCAGAATCGGTGACGGAGGAAGCCGCTGCCTTGGCGGCGGCCGCTTCTTCCTGCGCCTGCCGAATGCGTTCCTCGTGGCGCTTCTGGCGGCGGGCACGATCTTCGTCCGTGGTCGTGTTGCTCTTGCGGGTGGTGGTGTTTGCCGTGCTTTCCCCGGTGCTCTCGGTGATGCCAGTAACGGCAGCATCACTGGCCGTGCCGACAAGGTCAGCAATCAGGCCGGAGAGCCACGAAGTGAGCTTGCCCCACATGCCCGCAATGCCGTTGATGATGGCCTGCACAATGTTCTCGCCGATATGGCCGAACTCGTTCATGTTGCCATCCCAGACACCCACCAGCTTGGCAATGCAGGCAAGGGCGGCTTCGGCCAGATTTTCGATGCTGCGGATGATGCCGTCCACCAGTGTGGTCAGGAGAGCGGCACCGCACTTGAGAGCTTCGGGTAGGTGCGAGATTATGGCAGCCGCCCATTTGGCGATCAGTCCAGCCGCCGACGTGATGAGCTGGGGCAGCGCTGCGGTGATGCCGATGATAAGGCTTTCCACAAACTCGAAGCCTTTGTCCATGATGTCGTCGGCATGGTCGCCGAGGTAGTCCGCCAGCTGCGAAATGATGCGGGCCGCGCAGACGATCAGCTCCGGCAGGTTGTCAATGATGCCCTGCACCAGCGTGCCCAGCACTTCGCCCGCAGTGTCCAGCATGGCAGGCATGGCGTCGGTCAGGCTCTGGGTCAGCTGGGTAATGATCTCCACACCGGACTGCATCAACCCGGGCAGCTGCTCAGCAATGCCCGCTGCCAGATCGGAGATGATCTCGCCTGCAGCCTGCAGCATAGCTTCGGGGCCGCCCTCGTCCAGGGCCGTTGTCAGCTGAGTGATGATGTCGGTACCCCACTGCGCAGCCTCAGACAAGGCCGGTTCCAGCGAATCAAACAGGCTGATACCGAGGTTTTCTGCAGCCGTCTTCAGGGTGTCCACCTTGTGCTCGAAGGTGTCCGTCATGGTCTCGTAGGCGGTCTCGGTCGCGCCTGCGCTGTCCTGCATCTGGCTGAGCACGTCGTTGAAATGGTCCGCCCCGCCGGATGCCAGCGACAGCGCGCCGGTGCCTGCTTCTACGCTGGACCACAGGCCTGCGAACGCGGTGCTGCTGCCGCCAACGCTCTTGTAAAGGACCTGCAGCACGTCGCCCAGGCTCTTGCCCTCGGCGTTCAGCTGGGCAAAGCTCTTGCCGGTCTGCTTCTGCAGAATTTTGCCGACGGTGGAGCCCGTGTCGCCCAGCTCATTGAGCATGGACTTGGTGTAGGTGGTGGCTTCTGCCGTGGCAATACCGTTGGCGGTCATGACGGCCAGTCCGCTGGAAAGGTTCTCCACGCTGACGTTGTAGGCTGCGGCCAGAGGGATGACCTTGCCCATGCTGGCGGACAGCTCGTCCACGCTGGTTTTGCCCAGATTCTGGGTCGTCAGCAGGACGTCCGACACATGGGTGGCCTGATCGGCGCTCAGGCCGTAAGCGTTCAGGGCGGTGGTCAGGATATCCACGGCGGACGTCGTGGAGGTAAAACCTGCAGCGGCCAGCTGGGCGGCCTGCCCAGCAAAGGCAACGGCGTTTGCCGTATCCTGACCGGCGCTGATGGCCTGATAAGTCGCTTCGGCGATGTCAGAGGCAGCAATGCCCATATTGCTGGATGTGCTGAGGATTTGCTGCTGCAGCTTATCCACCGACACAGCGCTCGTGTCTGCAATGGTGCTGACCTTTGCAAGAGACGTCTCAAAGGCAGAGCCGACGCTGACCGAATCCTTTGCCAGATTCGCCAGCTGACTACCAGCCGTTTCGACCAGGTCGGCGATCAGTTTGCCGGCAGCCACCGTCATGCTGGATATGCCGCTGGTAAAACCGCTGGTGTCAAGCTTGGTATCGCCCAAAACACTGAAATCTGCTGCCACTTATGTCCACCTCTCAATCGGAGCGCGGGCACAAGGGCACAGGCTTACAACTTTATCTCAATTTCCCGGCGGCAGGCCGGATTTTTGCATTTGACCCAAACGCCGTGGGCGTTTGCGGTCGGTTCTGCCCACACGGGCAGCGCACGGCCGCAGTAAGGGCAGGGCACCGGCGCACGGTCAGCGCCGGAAGCGTGCCAGGAAGGCGGCGTCATGCTCCTCGACAGACACGACACGGGCGGCACCTCCTCTCAGCTCGGCAGGCAGAGCAAAACGCTCCTGCAGGTCGGCGTAGTGGTCACGCATGGAGCCTTCGTATTCGGACAGATCCATGGTGCGCCAGCTCATGATTTTTGCCATGAGGGTGTCCTCCGGCAGGGCCGCGAACAGTGCCCGGAAACGGAACCAGTGCACTTTCTCGCGGGTCAGGTCGATGCCGTAGGCCTGCTGGAACGCTGCCACGATGTAGGGCGCGTCGCAACGATAGTCAAAGGCGGGGCTGGCGGCGGGTTCGCTGGGGCCGTCATCCGAACCGCCCAGCGCCTGCTCTCCGGCGCGGTAGAAGTCGATCATGCTGCTGTAGGCGGCGACGGACTGCTCCTGCAGCACCGGTTCGCGGTAAAACTGTGCCATAATCGCGAGAGCAGTTTCCGGGTGGTCCCCGTCAAGTTCACCGTGGGCATAGGCGCTGGACAGTCGTACCATGTGCCGGAAATCCGGGTCGATGCGTCTGCCTTGCCAGACCGTCGGCAGAGTTGCTGTCAGCAGGTCAGCCATTTTCCAGAGCCGACAGTTCGGCCAGCAGCTGCTTGCGGCGGGCGGCCTTGTCCACACGCTCCACCATCTGAGCGGCAGGCGTGAGCTGCGGAGCAAAAACCTCACTGCGGGATGCAGACTGCGCCGGGTAGCTCATGGGCGGCTTGTTTTTGTGCTTGCCGTTCTTCTGTGCCCGGCGCTGCTCACGGTTCATGGGCACCGCTGCGGCCAGATTCATGCTGGCCTGTTCTGCGGAAATGGCCTTCGTAAATTCATCCATCACATGCTTGCAGGCGACAAAGTCGTTGCCGTCCAGACCCAGACGTTCCGACGCGCCTTCACCCAGTGCTTCATCCAGAAAGTTCATCAGCAGGCGGCACTGGCCGCGCAGAACGTCGGCAATACCGGTATGCTGGCGCTGCTTTTCGCGATCGGATGCCGCTTCCATGTGCCACTGCGCCGTCTCCACACGGTCGATGTCGTTCGCATTCAGCGCGGAAAAATCAAATTCCTGTCCACAAATAACCATATTCTGGCTCCTTTCGTTTGGGCCCTGTGCCGGAACCGCCCCGGCAGATGCTTTCAGGGCATAAAAAATCCCCGTTCCGGGTGTGGAGCGGGGACACGGTGGAAAAATCAGCCCTTGACGGCCTTAGCAGGCTCGGCGGACTGGGTGGCGGTGTTGTAGTCGAACTCATCCGGCGTGCCGGAGGCCTTGACATCCACGGCGAAGGTGGCCTTCGAGCCAGCAGCACCGCCCACATCGCTGGTGACGATCAGGGACGCGGTGCCCTTTTCACCCTTGCCAGTACGCAGAGAAAAGTAAACGTAGGGCACGATGATGTCAGAACCGGTGCCGTACACGATCTTGTGGCTCAGCACAAAATCCTGAAAAGCATCGCCCACACAGCGGTCACCGTTGACGGCAAGGGTGCGCTGGGTGCCGGTCTTGTCGGTCGTGTTGCCGGTGCGGATGTACTGGGTGTCCTCAGTGGTGGCGTTCAGCGAACCGCTGTGCTCCTTCACATGGTCGGCGCAGACGATCCAGTCAGACACCTTGGCCTGCTTGGACTTGTCGGTCTGGAAGGCGAGGATGAAGTCGTTCGCCGTCTCAATGCCGGTATAGGACGCGCTGGGCGTCAGACCGGACTTAGTAATGGCTTCGGATACGGTCATATCGAAACTCCTTTCATTTGGGCATGTAGTAGGTCAGGCGCAGCTGCATCTGCATCCGGCAGCTGCCCTCGCTGCTGGTGACGATGTAGCCGGTGTTGGTCACGGCAATGCCGGTGGGCGTCTTGCCGCCGCCACAGGCAGAGAGGTCGGGCAGGCTGTGCCGGGCTTCCTGCCGCATGACCCACTCGGTGAGCTGCTCAAAAAAGCCGCTGTTCTGCACGGCCAGCACGTCCGTTTCGCTGTACTCCCGGCGGGACAGGAAAAGGTAGTTCTTCGCCATTTCCCAGCCGGAAATATACTCGGTAACGATGGGGTCACCGGGGCTGTCTTCAACAGAAAAGGCGGTTGCATCCTCGTCCAGTCCGGCAATGCGGAAAGCCGCGCCGGTAGCTTCCTGTTCGTCGGCAATCAGCGGGCAGGTCTTGAGCCATGCCCGCAGGGCGGCAATGGTAGGCTTCACGGTCTCGCTCATTTGCTCCCTCCCAGAAACTGCTTTGCGGCGTCATGGGCAAACTTTTCCAGCTCGTCCTTGTGGTCGGCAATGGCCCGCTGGCCCCAGTAGGAACCACGGAAGCAGTCTGCACCGCCGCGCAGTTCGTTGCTCTGCCCCATCGGGTGCAGATAATACTGCGCCCGGGCGTAGGGCGTATTGTACACCAGCTTGCCGTCCTTGTAGTCGGATGCCTGATTGACGCTGTTCTTCAGGGTGCCGGTGTCAAAGGGCACATACGGGTCAATGGTCGCGGCCACTTTCTGAGAAAAGGCGTACTGGACTTTCGCAAACCGCGCGTCCATGTCGGCCTGAAAGCCGGGCCGGAACTGAATCTTAAAATCAAAGACAGGTGCGCTCATGCGGTCAGCTCCCTTCCACATGCCAGTGCGGCAACAAAGGCTCCCGGTTGTCCGAGACAGCCGCCGCCGTGCAGCACAGGTGTGTTTTTTCAAGCCGGGCATACTCGGCTTCGGTCAAAGCAGGCACCGCGCCCTGAATGAGCTTCCAGCCGCGTTTCAGGGTCCAGTGCTTTGCCTTTTCCGCAGCGGGCAGCGCCGCCCACTGGGCGTAGGGCAGGTAGCCCGCCGTGCACACGCTGGCGGGGATGCGGATGTGAGTGGTGCGCTCCGGGTCCTTGGCGGTGCCGCTGCCGGAAGTGGAGCGGCACTCCCGCCAGCTGCAGGCCGGGAACACCCAGCACACCGGCGTGTCGGTCTCGGTGGTAACGTCATGGATGAGGTTCACCACGGTGACGGCAGTCTGCATCAGTCAAGCCCCCTGTACAGCAGATCGTGAGGGTCATTACCCAGCGCGGTGCGGATGATCTCAGCGGCTTCCTGCCGGACGGCGGCGCTCACGCTGGCATTGCTGCCGAAGGTGACGCTGTAGCCGTCGTTGGAGACGCTGGCCGCACCCGGGGCCGTGCTCACCGCAGATGCCACAGCCAGCAGATTGATGATCTGCGCGCAGGCGTCTGCGAGGGCGTCCCGGCAGCTCTCGCACCCGGCGGCGTGGCGTTCGGCCCGGCCGAAGGTGGCAGCTTCGATCAGGCGGGAAGCCCGGCTGCACAGCACGCTGAAAGCCGTCTCCGGCACCGTGCCGCCCGCCACCGCGTACTGGTCATAGGTGCAGTAGAGCATCGGTCAGGCCTCCTTACGCGGCAGCAGCGGTCAGGAATGCGAACGGCACCTTGGAGCGGTCGGCGTTCAGGCGGGTTGCGGGGTTCGGCAGGGCCCAGCCCATGCGCATGACCACGCGCAGCGCCACCATGTCCTGCTGGGCGAGGTTGTAGACGATCTCCTTGGTGGAGGGGTCCTGAATAACGCCCTGATCCAGCAGCTTCACGGTGACATCCTGACGGATGGAATACACCAGTTTCTTGAAGTTGCCCGCGATCAGCTGGGCCTTGGAAGCGTCAAAGCCGCCGTTCTCCGGGAAGTACATCGGTGCGCCGTCCAGTGCGTAGGTGGTGGCACCCTGCATGTCAGAGCGGAACAGCGGGCGGCCCGTGGTGTCCACAAGGCCGCGCAGCTCTGCCTTTGCGGTCAGATCGCCAACGACGGCATCTACGCCGAAGCCGCCCGCTTCCACCTTGGAGAACAGACCGTCCTTGCCCAGCAGCTTTGCATAGTCGATGGGGCCGGTCACCTTGTTCTTGGCGGCCAGCGTCAGAACATCGGTGGTCCACTCGGCGGGACGCTCGCCGCCGAACAGAATCGCGTTGTCGATCTTCGCACCCATGGCTTCACGCACGCGGGGCTGTACCTCGCCCATGATATCGAAGGTGGAATCGGCCAGCACAGCTTCGGGCACAGGCACGATGACAGCCAGCTCGGCGGCAGTCATGTACACGTTGTCCCACTCCTGCTTGCTGGTCTGCTTCATGCCGGTATCACCGTTGACCCAGTAGGCCAGCGGCAGCATGGACAGCACGGGAATCTTGGTCTGGTTGCTGGTCATGTTCGCCAGACGGGTGCCCAGCTGCATGACGATTGAGTTCTTGGGAACGTCCTGCTGGATGGTGTTGGTCAGCTGCTCGCGGATAAGCGCCTCAGCTTTTTCGCGGGAAATTGCATCAATAGCCATAGTAATCAACCTTTCTGGCCGAACGCTGCGCGGAATGCAGCATTTGCGGCCTCATGCGAGTTTGCGGGCTGGCCGGGTGCGCCGGTCGCCGATGCGGAAAAACGTGCGACGCCGCCGTCCGGCAGAATCGCGCTGGGGTCTGCGGCCTTGAAGGTTTTGACATAATCGTCAAAGCCCAGAATTTCACCGTCCTTCATGGCAAAATTCTGTGCCTTTGCCTCGGCAAGGAACGCCTTGCGGGCGCTCTCGCTGGAAAATTTCAGGCCGGAAGCCTTGCGTTCCAGCGCATAGCCCTTCTCAAGGGCAGCCACCTGCGCGGCAGCATCGGTTTTGGCCTGTTCGGCCTTGGCCTTCCACTCAGGGTCGTAGCCTTCCAGCTTGCCGTTTGCAGTGTTCAGCTGCTCGGCCAGGGTGGTTTTCTCGGCCTTGAGGGTGGTGATCTCGTTCACCTTGGCCGTGATATCCGCGCCGTGCAGGTTCATGATGCTGTCCAGCTGGTCCGGCGTGATACCAGGAATGATCTTGCTCACATCTTCGCGTTTCACTTGCGATGTGCTCCTTTCTTTTGTCTGTTGGGTGGATAAGTCCCTGCTGTTTTGTATCGCGGTTCTCATTCCGCATGGGACAAGGCGGGGTACGCGCCGCCCGCCGCATGGTGCCGTTTGCGGGAGTTGAACCCGCCGCCCCCGGATTAAAAGTCCGGTGCTCTGCCAACATGAGCTAAAACGGCATGAAAAAAGCACCATGCATTTTTTGCACAGTGCTTAAAAATGGGCAAAAGAAAACCACGGTGCGCGTGCATCGTGGTTCAGTTGCTATTAAATGCCGGGCACAATTTCCTTGATGCCCTTCGCAATGGCAGCGGCCTTTTTCATCATGCTGTTTTCCTGAAGGTATTCCAGCCCTTTGAGTGTGATCTTGGGGTGCATGGGCGGCTCGATGTGTTCCGGCTGGCGGATATACTGAACGATGTCCAGCCCTTCAATGTATCCTGCACGCTGAAGCTGGATCAGCAAGGCCTGAAAACGGTTCGGATTCGTGCCGAAGCGTTCGGCATTGAACCCTTCGCTGTCAAAATCCTCAAAATCCATGCTCTGCTGCAAGAGCTTCAGGATGCGGTAGATAATACGAAAATCTTCCATGGTGCACCTCATTTCTTTTTGTTCAAGTCCATATACAGGTACGCTTCCGGGTCCCCGTACACTTCTTGAGAACGCTTTCTGTCTTGTTTGGCTGAAAGACGGGTCATGTGCAGCCAGATGTCACCACCTGTTCGCAGTGCCGGGTTCTTTTGCATCTCATTCCAGATTGCAGAAGGGTCATCAAGCTGAAGCACTTCACTTTTGGTCATCTTTCAATCCCCCGATAAAATGATAAAGCTGCGGGTCTTTCTCTTTCAGGGCAGAGGGCTCCTGATAAAAAGCACGGTATCCTTCACTGAAATATTCCTTCAGCATATCTTCGTTGATCTGCATCGTTCCGGCCTTAAAAATCCCATCCGTAGGAGATTCATATAGCCGTCCCTGATACTCAGAAATGAATTTGCTGTTCTGAAGGAGATAAACCGCTTGTGTATAGGTACTATCATCATACACGATTTTAGAAAGGTCTTCAACATCAATCCCGGATTTTCGGATGCTGATGTATTTGGAGTTGTGCCGCAGGTCAAGGGAAATTTCTAATGCGTGGCCGTATTCGTGAATGACATCGCCATTTTTGTGCTCAGGGTGAAGATAAAGCGTTTTAGTCGGATAATAATATCCGCTTCCATCGGCGTCCTTCTCAGTCATCACAACCTTGCTGATGATACCTTCAGCCTTATCACGCTGCCATTGAGGGAGAACAGACAGTTCCTTTTCGATGCTTTCGCGCTCGGATTGAGAAACATTATCGGAATAGTTAAGCTTTTGCAGGAGTGTTCCAGAGCTGCCCGGTGATTTCTCTCGTGCCGCCCACGCCGCCTTACTGGCTTCGCTCCGGCCGAACTTGGGCACGCTGACGCGGGCGCTGTCCACGCGGCCGCCGGTGGCCTGTGTGAACTCGCTCAGGCTCTGGCGGGCCGCTTTCAGGCGCACGGCGCTGTCGGTGGTGTCCACCCCGGCAGCAGAATCGGCCAGATACCGCTTTTTCCAGCGGCGGACGTGCCGCTCCCGGGCACGCTGCATCTGGGATATCTCGTACTGGGTGTACATCTTGCCGTTGTACTCAATGTCCCGGGCGTTCAGCTCCTGCAGGCTTTCTTCGGTCCATGCAGGCGGGTCGCCCAGCTCCGGGAACACCGCAAAAAAGGTGTGGCGGCAGTTCCAGCCGCAAAGGCCTGCGCCTGTGCCGTAGCCGGTGGCAGCTTCAAAGTCTGGGTAATGCTTGCCCAGATAGTCCACAGCACCACCGCGGTGGAAACGCCTGCCCTGCCACTCTGCATGACTGGGCCGGGCACCGCCGTGTGCCGAGGTTTCTACGAACTCAACGTGCATTTCGTCCATGCGGGCTTCCTGCAGCTTCCCGGCGGTCTGGTTGACGCCGGTCAGCACGGCGCGCCGGGCGGCGACCTCGATGCTGTCCTTGTGCCCGCTGGGGTAGGTGACCATGGGCATACCGTCTGCAAGGCTGTCCACAGCCTGTTTGACGGCGGCTTTGTAGTCAAAGGCACCGGTGCTCACCTTGAGCCATGCGGCATCCAGCGTGCGCTCAAAGGCCCCTGTCACGGTGGTTGCCGTGGTGGCCGTGAGGTTCTGCCAGGTGCCGCAGGTCTGGCGGGCACCGGCGTCCAGCAGGTCGTTGAGGGCGGCGCTTTCTTCAAAAGGCGTCGGTTCCATGCCGTAGTGGTAGTAGATGGCGTCCTCCCGCTCCATGGCTTCGGTGGCGGCCTGCAAAAGCAGCCTGCGGATGGCCGCTTCGCTCTTGCCGGTGTACTTGGCCAGCAGCTTCACGATGTCGTTGCGCAGGGCTTCGGTCTGCTGGTAGCGCCAGAGCTGCCAGTTGGCCGTGGATGTCACCGTGTCCATCTTGCCGATGCGCCGGGCCACGTCCTGTAAAATCTCGTCCTCGACCTGCTGCCAGAGCTTCACAAAGGCGTCCGGCATCTGGTCGAGGTAACTCGGCGGCAGCATCAGGCCCCCCCGAAGGTGAGGGTATCAGGGCTGCGGTTCTCAGCATCCGCTTCGGCAGCAATGGCCTTGGCATCGTCCTCGCTGTAGCCCTCAAACTCCACCAGATACCGCCAGAACGGGAACTTGCCCGCGGTAACGTAGCCCCAGTACATCTGCTTGCGCTCCTTGGGGTCGGAGATGATGCTGTCGTCAAAATCAAAGGTGACGTTGCAGTCACCCGGCGGGGAAATGGCTGCGCCGCTGTTCCACTGGGCATCCAGCAGCTTGTTGATGGAGTACACCAGATCGGACAGCGCCGTGCCCAGCGCCCGCTGCAAGTCCTTGACGGTGGTGTAGCTGCGCTGTTTGCTGCTGCGGATTTCCTCAGCGGTCTTGTCCACGTTCTGCGGGTCGGACAGGGTGCCGTAGGCAAGGCCACACTGGAACTCAACCCGCTTGAGCATGGCGTCCAGACCACGGCGGTAACTCTCATCGCGCAGGGCAGGAGCAAAAACCTCGTAAAGGTTCCGCCCGCCTGCGCCGGAACTGCCGTTTATCCAGTTGCGGTAAAGACGCTGCTCCCGCTGGGGCATAATGCTCTCGCCGTTGGCGCTGGGCCGCAAGGCAGTCTGGTCAACGTCAAGGGCCATCTGCCCGCCGTCATATTCCCACAGCAGCCGCCCGTACTGTTCGTCGGCATCACGGATGGTATCAACAGCCGCAGCATACACGCTCACGCCCAGCGGGGAATGCCGGTCGGTGGCGTTGCCGCTGGCTACTCGGAAAAAGCCCCAGAGCGGGCGGTCTACGCCGGAAAACTCGGTATGCGGGGAGATCGCGGCCCACTCCGGCACATCGGTCAGCGGCACCTCGATGCCGAGGTCTGCGCTGGTCATGGAGCGGAACGCCTTGACCGTGATGCTGTGCGTGCCGCCGGAAAACTCGTGATCTTCCAGACGGGTGTAAATGCGGTTTCCGCGCACCAGATGGTCATAAAAAATAGCCCCGGTCATGCGGCCAGAGCTGTCAAAGCGGGTAGGGCAGAAACAATCACCCTGCACGGCATCGATCTGCACGCGGCCCTGTGCATCGAGGAAGGGCCGGAACAGGATGCTGCCCAGTGCACAGCCGTACTCCACCGGCGTGCGCAGGTCTGCAATGAAGGGCTGTAGCATGGCGTTGATGCTGTCGGCGCGGGCACTGCCGGAAACAAGGCATTCCATCTCCAGCGTGGTCAGGCGGGCCAGCTCCGATGCAACGCTCTGGGCCAGTTTCAGGCTGTGCAGGGCATTCTTTCCGCCATGGCACCACGGCCCGCCGTTGTCGTACATCTGCGCCCACAGGATGATCGCATTCTCCATGCTGTAGGACACGCTGGCGCTGACGGTGGCATTTTCACCGAACAGCAGCCGCGCTTTCTCCCGCAGCCATGAAAGCAGTTTGTCAAACATTACTTCCGTCTCCAATCTGCCCAGCGAATCATCGGGGCCAGTATCGTATAGCAAAAATAGCGGATGTCGTCCATGGCGTGGTCGTTCTCTTTCACGACGCGGTCCTCTTTGGCCTTGTCGTCCCATGAGTACAAACCGAACTCCCGGCGGGACGCCGCGCAGCTCTCGTGGATAATCACAAGCCCGGCCTGCATCAGGGACGCCACGCAGCGGATGCCGTTCAGCACGTCGTTGTCGGCGGGAACCACCAGATACCTGCCATGCCGCCGGATGGTCTCGATGAAGGAAGCAGCGGACGGGTCCACCACCACGGCCTGAATGTAATAGCCCTTGGTGAGCCGTTCCAGCTCTGCATAATGTTCTTCATCGGTGCGCTGTACCCGCTCGGTGCGGCTGTCGAAATAGCTTTCCTTGATGCGCAGCGCCTTGCCGTTATGGATGACCCACAGGCCCATGCTGCAGGGGTTGTGCGTGCCGTAGTCGATGGACACATAAAACTGCCCATCGACGTGGGAAGCATCGCCGTGGAAAAGGTAGGTGTCCTGCCCGGCGGAGAAAAAGGGGTACACAAGGCCCTCGGCGGCGACCCATTCTCCCAGCACGTTACGCTGATAGAACACGCCAGAAAAAGATTTTTCGTAGCGCTGGATGGTCTCCTCGGACAGGCCGGGATTGTCCCGCAGCACAAAATGGATGTGCTTGGCGTTGATCTCGCCCTTGTCCGCCTTTTTGATCCAGTCGGTGTAGAACCAGTGAGAAGGTGCCGCCGGGTTGCAGGAGAACCAGACCTTTGCTCCGGTGACAGAACAGCGGATCATGGCTTGGTCCACAAACGAACGCGGCTGCAGCACCACCTCATCGATAAGACAGCCTGCCAGCGTGCGGCCCTGGATCAGAGCATAACTGCTCTCATCCTTGCCGCCGAACACTTCAAACACGTTGGTGATGCCGCCCTTGGAGACCGTCATGGTCTTGTCGGTGCGGCTCCACTTGATGCGGTAGCTTTTTTGCGCGTACTGCATGGCCATGTAAGGCTGCACGATGTTCTTGGTGGCGCTGTCCACGGTCTTGCCGCAGATGGCGAAGCGCCTGCCATTGAAGCGGGTCATGGCGTCGTCCACAAAGCCCACCATCATGAGGGAGGTCTTGCCGGAACGAACGGCACCGTCACAGATCAGGTAGCTGTAATCCGAAAACCGGAACTGCAGGATCTGCAGCTGCTTCTCACCCAGTGCCATGCTTGCCCTCGCTCAACTCAAACAGCGCCTTGCTCAGATCGTCCACGGGTGTTTCTTCCTCCAGCCTTACGGTTTCGTTTTGGGGCTTGTCCTCGCCCAGCATTTTCAGCAGCACGTTGGCCGCCTGGGGGTCACCCTTTTTGGCTCGGGCGGTGATGCCCTTGACCACGGACATCTGGTTATCCACGTCCTCGGGGTCCACCGCATCCCGCAGCAGGGCGTTCACCCGGCGGCGGTCAGTCTCCGGCAGGCTGAGGTAATAGTCGGCCGCTTCCTTCATGCTGCGCTTGCGGCGGCGGGCCACGCCGGAAGCAATGCCGCCCTTCTGCCCGTTCTTCGCCGCTTCCTCGCCGCTTCGGAACTGCGTGAGCTTCCCGTTTTCGAGATTCTTTTCGTTGGCCACGTCACCACCTCTCTTGCCGTAAAATCAAAAAGCCGCCCGGATGGACGGCTCGGAAATATCAAAGAAACCCGGCTGGTACATTCAGGCTGTTGGTCGGTAGGTGATCCTCTGTGTCAGCCGGGCAGCACAAAGCCCGCAGGATTGAAGGGAGTAAACCTTTCCTGCGGGCTTCGGCATTCTAATTATACTTCGGATTCAAGGTGTTGGGTAGATGCTGTTTGGTGCGGTTCAGTGCTGTCTTTGATCTCCAGCTTTTCAATGGCAGCACGATGCCGGGTAAAGGCCCAGCGTTTTGCCAGACGGACGTGTACGGAAATCTTGTCCCATCCTTCCAGCAGGATATACCGCCGGAACAAAATCATGAAATCCACCTCGTTGTCCAGCTGGCTGAACACGTCCATAATCTCGGCGCGGATGGCATCGCACACGGCAGACTGTGCTTCGGCGGCCCGGCGTGCTTCGTCGATGCGCTCTACGCTGCGGGGCAGTGCCTGACCGTCTCCGCTGCCGCCCGGCACAGGGGAAATGCGCTGTGTGGTGTGGGTGGCATCAGTCTGCAGCGCAGCCAGTTCGTCCAGCTTGAGCAGTTCGAACCGCTTGGCCGTTCGGTACCGCCAGAGCCAGGCCTTCTTTTCTTCGTAGGTCATTCCATCGCCTCCACCCGGACAAACACCCCGCAGGGGTCCGACCAGAATTTTTCTACGATCTCGCTGCACACCTGAGCGTCATCTGCCCAGAAGTGCAGGCGGGTCATCTCGTCCTTGAGCGCCTTTTCCAGATTGTCGGTGTCCGGCTTGCTGGTGCGCCATGTGCCGTCCGGGTGCCGCCCCTCGGTGGGAAAACACCACTTGACCAGCAGGCGCACCGGCTTGCCCGCAGGAATAGGCTGCTGCGGCGCGTGGGGCGCAAGGTAGGCGTGGAGCTTGGCGCGGGCAGCCTTCAGCTCCGGGCTGTCGTGAAGCACGGCACAGGGCTTGCCGCCCTTCATGTAAGCGTGGAGCTGCTTTGCGTTGTGGGTGGTGGTAGGCGGCTGCATAGGGATAAAAAATTGCGTGTACATGGGGTCACCTCGTTTTTCTTTTTTCAGTTCAGGCCTACGTGATGGGGAGGGTCCCCGGAGGGATGGGGGCTGTGGTTGCCCCATCCTTCGGGATACCCCATCACACACGGACGGATTTTTGTATATTATATATAGGCTATTTTCCGTCCCGGATTCGGAAAAATAGCCGCTATTTTCCGAAATCCGTAAGCGGATGCGGATTTGTGATAGCCGCTATTTTACCGTTTTTGTACGTTGCGTAAAACGAAATATTGCAGGCTGTAATTTACCCTGCGCTGCCGGGTTCCTTGCGGCCGATGTCCGCGCCGTCGATCCAGAAACCACCGTCCGCTTTCAGACGGCGGCGCACGGTGTCCGGTTTCAGGCCCATATACTCCGCCATGGAGTAGACTGTCACCTTGCCGTCCATCATGCAGGCTTCAAAGGCGGTGTCCAGCTCGGCACGTTTATCCTTGGTCACTTTTGTTTTGTCTCCCCAGCGCTTGGATGCACCGCGGCTGCCCAGCGTTTTGAAATCGCTGTCTGGCTGCAAATCTTCCAGTAGGCCGCTGTCCGGCTTGTGCACGGGGTAGTCGAACCAGAGGTTCACCGGGTCAAAGCGGGCGAACTCGCGCAGGGTGCCTTCGATGCGCCACGCGGTCATACCGTCGGCCTTTTTCTCAGCGGCGGCCACGTCGGCGTCGATAGCCCGCAGATCCGCGAGGCTCAGCTTTTCCTTCGCGATGGTCAGCATCCGGTGGCGGCTGAGAGCGTCGTCTAGGCCGTAAGCATCCGCATGGCCGCGCTTGTCCAGCATGGCCTTGATGACCCGGCAGGCAGCTTTGTTGTGCAGCTGCTCCCGGATGGCATCGGTGGGCACCAGTTCGGTCATGTCCAGCATGGCGTCCGGGTCACGGGCGAACACACCGGAACCGCTGGCGCGGTCCATGCTGCGCTTACCGCCCTGTGCGCCCTTGCTGTGGTGATGGCAGTAGATCACGGCGCAGTCCAGCGCACGGCACACGAGGTCGAACTGGTTGCAGAACTTCGCCATCTGGTCGGCGCTGTTCTCATCGCCGGTGATGACCTTATAGATGGGGTCGAGGATGACGGCGGTATAGCCCTTTTTCTGTGCCCGGCGGATGAGCTTCGGGGCCAGCTTGTCCATGGGAACAGACGCGCCGCGCAGGTTCCAGATGTCGATGTTCTTCAGATTGTCCGGTGCAAGGCCGAGGGCAGTGTACACGTCCTTGAAGCGGTGCAGACAGGACGCCCGGTCCAGCTCCAGATTGATGTACAGCACCTTGCCCTGTGCGCAGGAGAACTGGCCCAGCCACGGCTTGCCCTCGGCAATGGCGATGCACAGCTCGATGAGGGCGAAGCTCTTGCCCGCTTTGCTGGGACCCGCCAGCAGCATCTTGTGGCCCTTGCGCAGCACCCCGAAGATGAGCGGGTCGGCCAGCGGCGGCAGGCTCTCCCAATCGGCGGCGAGGTTCTCGGTGTCCGGCAGTTCATCCGTCTCCGCTTCCAGCCAGTCCCGCCACTCATCCCAGCAGGATTTGCCGATGTTCGTTTCCAGCAGCACCTGCCGCTTGTCACCGCGCGGGATGCCGGGCATCCGGCTCAGGCGGGAAGGGTTGCGGTTCTGCTGGTCGATGGTCAGGCCGTTTTTCTGGCAGGCGGCGTAAAGGTAATCCACCCGTTTGCGGTACTCGGCATAGTCCGGGGCATCCACCTTGACGATGGCATGGACGCTTTTGCCGCCGGAGTACACCAGCGCCGCACAGGGCAGTTCCAGCTGCTTGATGATGGCCTGCTGCTTGCCCAGCTCCATGTTGTCGCACTCCACGAGGGCGTAGCGGTAGGCGGTGATGTTGGCATCCTTGCGGCCGGTGCCGTCTACGGGATTGAAGCAGATCCAGGCACCCACCTCCGGGTCCCAGTCGCCCAGCACCTTGCCGAGGTCGCCACCGCAGGTGTCCAGCTCGGCGATGAGCTGCTTCGCGGTGCGGCTCCAGCTGCCGCGCGTCGGGCGGCGCTTGTCGTCGGCCATGAAGCTTTCGGTGACATAGGCCACATACTCATCTTCCTCGAACAGTGCCTGCAGATAGCGCTTGAGCTGGTCGGCAGGGTCCCACTGCTCGGGCAGGTTCAACTCGTGAGCTTCCACCCAGCGCGGGTCCACAAGACGGCCTTCCGGCTGGGCACCGGGCCCGGCCGAAATGTCGTCGGTCCAATCAAGTTCGTGACCTGCGGGGCCGCTCCATCCGTGGGAATAAGCCAGCTGAAAGATGCTGCCGACCGTGACGGGACTGGCCCCGCCGCCGTGAAAACTCTCCCACTTCCGGGTGCACTCGCCCTTGTGGTAGCGGCCCGCGTCGCGGGTGCTCCACTGCTCCCAGACCGTGACCGGCAGGCCGGAATCTTTCAAGCCCATGCCTACCATGAGCCACTCGTCATAGGTCAGGGCGGCCGGGGAGATGAAGTCCAATGCTTCCTTGAGTTCATTTTCATGTTCCATTCGCGTTACCATCCAAAGTTAAAAGGACTGTCCGGTGCGGCGGGCGGTTCCGCAGGCGGGGTGTAGGTCTTGGGGTTCACGCCTTTGGGCACGCCGCGCCAGCCCTGCGCCGCAATGCGGTCGATCATGTGCTTGGCTGCGTCGAAGCTCCATGTGCCCACACTCTGGAAGCCGTAGCGTTCCAGCACGCGGATCTGTTTGGGCGTGGTCAGGCCCTCGGCGCGGCGTTTGTTCAGCCGGTCCAGCAGCAGAGATGCTTTGCCGGCCGATTCTACGGCGTCCGGCAGGATGCCCATCTTCTCGAGGGCGGCAGACTGCTCGGCGCTGGGCGGGCCCGCTTCCCAGCCAAAAGCCGGCACATACCCGGCAAGGTCCTCGGCCTGAATGCTCATCTCGTACTGCAGCGGGTCCACCAGCTTGGCCTTTTTGCGGCGCTGTTCTTCCAACTGCTTTGCAAGGGCTTCCTCACGCTGGGCTACCACGTCCTCGCTGGCCTGCGCGGCGGCTTCCTCGATGTCCTCCGGGCAGCCGGTCTGTGCAAGGTTCTCGGTCATCTGGCGGGCCACGGTGCGGTCCTCGCAGACAAGGTCTGCCGGGCGGCACAGCTCGTGCTTGTCAGTCATCCAGAGAAAATCCAGCAACAGCAGGTCGGTCTTTCCCGGCGAAAGGCGGGTGCCGCGCCCCACCATCTGGCTGTACAGACTGCGCACCTTTGTGGGCCGCAGCACCACCACGCAGTCTACGGACGGGCAGTCCCAGCCCTCGGTGAGCAGCATCGAGTTGCACAGCACGTTGTACTTGTCGGCTTCGAAATCGGCCAGCACCTGCCTGCGGTCGTCGCTCTGGCCGTTGACCTCGGCGGCGCGGAAGCCGTGGGCATTGAGCAGGTCACGGAACTTCTGGCTGGTCTTGATGAGGGGCAGGAACACCACCGTTTTGCGGCCGGTGCAGCGCTGCGCCATCTCGGCGGCGATCTGTTCCAGATACGGGTCCAGCGCGGTGCCGAGGTCGCCCACGGCGTAGTCGCCGCCGCTCATGGTGACGGATGTAATGTCCAGCTTCAGTGGGATGGTCTGGGCCATGATCTTGCACAGATAGCCCTCTTTGATGGCATCGGTCAGCTTGTACTCGAAGGCAAGGCTGTCGAACACCTCGCCCAGATTGCGCATGTCGCCACGGTCCGGCGTGGCGGTGACGCCCAGAACTTTGGCGTGGTCGAAGTAGTCCAGAATGCGGCGGTAGCCGTCGGTGATGGCATGATGGGCTTCGTCAATGATGATGGTGCCGAAATAATCCTGCGGGAAGCGTTCCAGCCGAGCGGTGCGCTGCAGGGTCTGCACGCTGCCCACCACCACCCGGAACCAGCTGTCCAGACAGGTGGATTCGGCTTTTTCCACGGCGCTGACAAGGCCGGTGGAGCGCTGCAGCTTGTCGGCGGCCTGCTCCAACAGCTCGCCCCGGTGCGCCAGAATGAGCACCCGGTCCCCGGCGCGCACCTGATCGGCGGCCACAGACGCAAACACGATGGTCTTGCCGGTGCCGGTGGGCAGCACCAGCAGGGTGCGGGTGCGCCCTGCTTCCCACTCGGCATGGATGCGGTCACGGGCCTGCTGCTGGTAAGGTCTCAGTTCCTGCCCCATCAGAATGCCCCCTGCGTCCAGCCCTGGGTGGGCGCAGCCTTGGGCTCGGGCGGCGGCAGGAAGCGCTGCACCTCGTTGCTCTGGCCGGTCTCACCGGCGTGCGGGCCGCTCTGCTTGGTGTACTCGCGGACGCCCAGCTTGCACATGCCCTTGGCACCTACCACGCTGTCCCAGCGGGGACGGAAGGTCTCGCCGCGCTTGCACTGGCCGATACTCTCGAAGAAAGCGCCCAGCAGGCCCTGCGTCTTGGTGTGCAGGAACAGGCGGTGGGTGACGGTGGTGTCGCCCTTGGCACCGCCATAGATGCGCAGGGTCAGCTTTGCCATTTTGCAGGGCGGCAGCTTGGCGCTGCCCTCGAAGTGGGCGCGCTCCATGCCGGTGACCTCAAAGGGATACTCGCCCTCCGGCAGCAACACAAATTCCTGCTGTTCGTTGGTAAGATCGTCATCCCAGTCCAAAGCGAAGCCTTCGTTGTTCATTTCGTTCATAAGTAAGTCCTCCTGTCAGTTTGTTAAAAAGGAATGTCACGGTTGCCGAGTACCATCTGGTATACCTGCGGCCATGCGCCGATCAGGCAGCCCTCCACGAAATCGGCGGGATAGTCCTTGATGGGCATGTCTTCCGGGAAATAGCCCCGCTTGCCCACAACGCCCTGCAGTTCTTCGCTGCTGACTTTGTTGGCGTTCATCAGTGCGGCCAGCTTTTCGGGCACGCCCAGGCTGAGCAGCACGCTCTTTTCGGAACTTTCCATCGGCGGCGTGGCCTGCGGCTGGGGCTGAGAGACAGGCTTCGTTTCCGGCTGCGGGCTGGGCAGGATATCCGCTTCCGGCGCGGGAGCCGGAGCGTGCTGCACGGGCGTCTGCGTGGCTGTCAGTGTGCTGCTGCCGGGCAGGCAGTGGGCAATGGCGGCGTAATCGAAGGAAATCTCATCCGGCAGGTCAAAGCGGTTCTTGGCGTCCCAGCAGGCATGGTGGGTGGTGTACAGCACCCGCTTGCCGCCGCTGGCCTTGTTCTTGGCGTTGGGGCTGCTGCTCGCCTTTTCCACCACGGTCTTGTAGTTTGCGAACAGCAGCATGTCGCACCATTCCCGCAGCAGCGGGGCTACCTGCTTAGAGGTCTTCATGGTCCAGCGGTCGTAGTTGCCCACGGCGTCGGGCTGCTCAAACTTGGTGATGGCGGCATGAGCCAGCACCACCACGTTGTGCCCGGCATTCAGCACTTCTTCCAGCGCGTCCAGCAGCTTGCTGAATTCCTCCTTGACGTAGGTGTAACCCTTGCCGTAGCCAAAATCCTCAATGCCGTTGACTTTCGCTTTGGCGCACACGGCCTGAATGCACAGCCGTTCAGCCCAGTCGGCGGTGTCGATGACCAGCGTGCCGCAGGGGATATTTCCCTTGCGCACCTCGGCTACCTCGTCCAGCAGCATGGCCCAGCTGGTGGGCTGGGGCAGGCGCTTGACGTTCAGCCGCTTGGTGCCGCCCTCGGTGTCGATAAAAACGGGATTCGGGAAATGGGACGCGAAGGTGCTTTTGCCGATGCCCTCCGGGCCGTAAAGCACAGTTTTGACCGGCGCGGACTGGATACCGCTGGTGACTGCGTACTTGCTCATTTAGAACGCTCCTTTCGTCCAGCTTTTGGGCTGGGGCTTTTCGGTGACGGGCGGCAGGGTGGTGTTAGCGTCCTTCACCATGCCGTCCTCGATGATGATCTGACACTCGCTGCCGGTGGAAACACGGGTGGCAATGGCCTGCAGACCTTCGGCTTCCAGCCAGGCAGAGAACTCCTGCAGGGTGGTCATGTCCATCTGCTCGAGCTTGTCCAGCAGCACGAAGCCGCAGTCCGGGTTCAGGCGGCGCACGATGGCGGCGGCTACCCGCAGCTGGTCGCTGCCGGACATGTCCCGCCAGTGCTTGCCTTTATAAGTAAGGGCACCGTCCTCGACGCTCAGGCCCGGCAGCGGCAGGTCTGCGCCGTTCAGCAGAGCCATGCGGTCGGCACGTTTCTGCTGGATGGCTTCGGTCAGACGGTCGTACTCGCCGGAATACTGGGCGGCTTCGTCCTCGGCGCGGGCTTTTTCGAGGTTGGCGCGGACCTTGCGGTTGGTGTCCTCGATATCCCGGATGGACGCTTCCAGCTCGGCGGTGGATTCGTCCTGAAGCTGGGCAGCAGATTTCCGGGCCTGAAATATCTGCTTTTCAAGGTCAGTAAATTTCGCTTGCGTTTGCTCGTATTCCTCTTTCAAATCTTCAATTTTTTCATCGAGATCACGCAAGGTGAAATTCAATTGATTCTTTTCATCAATGAGCTTGTCCAGCTGGTTGCGCTTGCGCTGGTTCTCGCCGTTGCGGGCCAGAATGTCCTGCTGCTGACGGATGAGGTCGGACGCGCTGATCGGCTTGTCCGGGGCTTCCGGGTAGGAGATGAGCTCATCGGCAAAGTGCTTTTTCTGGGCGGCCAGCTGACCGGTGAAGGTGCGCTTGTCGTACAGGCCCTTGATCTCCAGATCCCGGGTGTGCAGCTCGGACCCGATGCCGATGATGCGCAGCAGGATGTCGGCCTTTTCCTTGTCGCTGGCGTCCATGAAGCGGGGCAGGTCCAGCGCCAGCGGTTCCACAAAGGCGTTGAGCAGCTGCTGACCGCTGCGCCGCCCGGTGGGGTCGGTGACGGTCAGGCTGGCGTTCTTGCCCTTGCGCTCCACCACAACGCCGTTGGAGAGCTTCACTTTCAGATGCGCCGGGGCTACCGCACCGTCCCGCTGGGCCGCGTCCGGGCGGAAGCGGTCGCCGCCGAGGGCCCATGCCAGCGCGTCCAGAACGCTGGTCTTGCCCTGATTGTTGTTGCCGCCCACAATAGTGAGCCCGGTGGGCGACGGGGTGAGCGCAACGGCCTTGATGCGCTTGACGTTTTCGGCTTCCAGAGCCGTGATCTTTACAGACATGCGGATACCTCCCCTTGAGCGGATGCGAGTGTGTGAACCAATTGGTTGATCGCGCTCTCCCGCTGATCGTCCGGCAGTTTGCGGAACTGCAGTTTTGTGGATTGAACGATGCTGGTGATGGAGCGCCCGGCCAGAATGATGCTGTCGTAAGCGTCGCGGGCGTCCTGCTCCTGCTTGACTTTGTAGTCGGCGGTCATACCGGCGGCGATCTCGTAGGCTTTTTCGCCCGCCCGGCGGTCTACTTCTTCTTCGTCCACCACGGCGGTGATGGGCTGTTTTTTCAGAGCATCGTTTTCGGCCTTGAGCTTGTCGGCCCGCAGCTTGGCCGCTTCGGCGACCTGCCGGGAGCCGGAAAGCTGGTTCTCGGCGTTCTTGGCACGGGCTTCGGCTTGCTGGCGCTGGACATCTGCGGTTTTGTATGCCTCATTGGCATACTCGTAGCTCTGCTGAAGGTGAGAGTTTTTCTCGGTCAGCCCCTGCACATCAGCCAGCGCGGCTTTATACTTGGATTCCATGTTGTCCGCCCGGGCGTCGGCTTCTTCGGAGCGGTCAATCAGGGACTTGATGGTCTTGTCCCTCTCGCCGATTTCAGACACAGCGGCATCGGCACGCTGCTTCTCCCGCTCGGCCTGATTCATAGCGTTCACCCGGTCGGTGCGCAGCTGCTGATTTTCTTTCAGAACAGCGCGGTACTCGGCGCTGCTGGTGATCTGGCCTGTAGTGACCTTCTGCATCAGTTCCGCCGGGGCGCTGGGTTTGGCTGCTTCGTACAGCAGAGTGGCAGGCTGGACGTCCAGAATGGACTTGCCGTCGATTTCGATGCTGCCAAACCTCTCGGCGACCCGCAGAAGGTTATAGGCGGAGGATTTGCTGAGAGAGATGCTTGCGCACCATGCCCGGAAGGTATCTTCCTTCGGGGCAAACTGGCCGTTGTCCAACTGTTGGACAACGGTGCTGCACAGGGCGTCATGGGCCATCGAAACGGCATTGACCATCCAACGCAGGCCGGTCTCGGTCATCTTCTTGCCCTGCGCGTACTGATTCTCGGCCATGTGAAGGGTATCGACCGTCTGAGCAGGGAGACCGGAGTAATCAAAAGAGGGAGAGATATTCGAGGGTGCAGGTGCGCTTTCGTCGGCACTGTTCAGAGCTGCGGAGTTTGGAGCAGCAACTGCCGTCTCCGTCATAGGGGTTGATGCCGCCGGCACTGCCGGGGATGCCGCAGTTTGGCTTTCCGCAGCAGTGGCAGCACCCGAACACTGCGCGGAGGATGTAGGGGATTCTTCCACCGGGTCAATGGGCGCGTTCTTGCAGGGCTTGGCGTTCTTGAGCGCCTCGGCCATGTCAAGGGGAATCTCGTACTCGTCCAGCAGGGCGAACTCCGCGCCATCGGAGAAGAAGACCTCCGGCGTCAGCGTCTTGAGCGCGGCCCGGGCACGTTCGAATTTTGCCGCCATCAGATGGCTCTCTTTCCAAACATTCCGGGCATCATCCCAGCGCCAGAACCGCCCCTTGTGGTAGGCGTAGAAAACGCTGTTGTGGTTCTGCACGATGATGTCTCCGCTCATACCCGCACCTCCGTGTCTTTCAGGCGGTCCAGCATCTCGGTGAGCAGATCGCCGGACAGAGGCTTGATGTCGCCGCCGCGCCAGCCGTAACAGAAGATGGGGCCGCACAGGGGCTGGCCGCGCACCACACGGTTGACCGGCTGACCTGCCGTGCGGAAGAACAGCACTGCCGGAGTGCGGGGGAAGATGTAATGCTCCACCGTGCCGCCCAGCCGTGCCTCCATAGCGGAGAGGGTGGCCGGCAGATTTGCCGGTTCCGGGTCGCGGCCCGGTTCAATCAGAATGCCTTTCATTGTAAAATCCTTTCCGATGTGATATCATCAGAATGATGGGGAGTAGAAAATCCATCACCCTTTGGGCTTGTCCGTGTTGGCGCACGGGCAGGCCTTTTTGCGTTTACGGTGTGTCGGCGGAATCAGGCTGTCTACCTCGCTGCGGGGGATGTACTCCCGCTGGAAGCTGTATTTGAAGTGCTTGTTGCCGTCCTTGAACCAGTGGCAGACGGCAGCTGAAAAGCTCACGGCGTTTTTATAGCCCAGCTTGGCAGCGCACATGGCAGATGTTCCCGCCGCCACCAGCTCGCCTGTCTTAGCATCCCAAACGGTGTACCACATGACGTGGTGATAATATTCACGCGCACTCATGCCCCGCGCTCCTCATCCTGCGGATATTCCGCGTTGCGGGCATGGTCACGGGTGATCTTGCCGTACGGGCTCTGCTGTTTCTGCGCGTCCTCCAGCGCGAAGCTCAGACGGCCCAGCGCAATAGCTGCCAGGATCAGCACCATCGCGGTGACGAACTCGCTGTCGGTGATGGGCTGGCCGACCTGTGCGCCGCCCTCGATGCCGAGAGCGTACAGCAGGCCGACCGCGCCGCAGGCGACGGCCGCCCACTGCAGGACTACAGGTTTAAGCTTCATGCTCCAATCTCCTCTCCCAGAAGGTCCTTGATCTCACAGGTCTCCCACGGCTCGCACCAATCAGAGGCAAATGCATTGACCGGGTGCCACTCGCCATCTGCAAAAACCTGCAGGCCGGTGTGGTGCTCGTCCTGAGTGCGTCCGCCCAGCTGGTAGTGGCCGGATGCCCGGCTTCCATCCCAGCGGAACCATTTGTTCCAGAACAGCGGTGCAACGTATGCGCACCCGATGGGGGCCTGCGCCCGTTCACGGGCGGGGATAATTGTGGTGGTCATAATGTCCTCCTTACTTGTAGCTGCGCTTCTGGACGCTGGTGCGGCCGTAGCGCATGAAGTAGATAAAGCCCAGACGCGGGATGCGGATGGTACTGCCGTACAGGATCACCGGGAAGCCCAGGGCTCCGGCGTCGATCTGCGCCTGACTGCGGATGGACTGCACGCTGCAACCCAGAAATTGTGCCACCTGCTCGGCGGTCAGGGTCTGCTGGGGGTAGGTCTCAAGCTCGTCCAGCGTGGTGGGAAATGGGGTCTTTTCCATGGTCAAGCCCCCTTTACGCCACAGGCCGCCCGGCAAGCTGCTTCAGGCTGGAAACCAACTTGATGGATTCAGCTGCGGTCTCCATCTGCTCGAATGCGTCCTCGTCCATGCCCTTGCACATGCTGTGGATGCGGATCACACGATCCACGTCCTGCTGGGTAAGGTTATACATGGCGGGGTTCAGGGTGTTGTTCTTATTGCGTGCCATATGTAGCACTCCTTTCTGTGGGTGGCTCCCACGACCGCCCCAATCAGGGCGGTTTCGACCCTTGCCACAGAGTCATCATCAGATGGGTTGTGAGCGGTTCCTTTCTGCGGTATACTGGAAGCGGAAAGGAGGTGAGAAAATGGAAATCAAATTTAACAATACGCTCCTTGGCGTAAAAACAGATGATCTCATTATTTCTACCACTCGTGGAAATGTAGATGCTCAAGGCATTCTGCGTGGTGCTGTCATTGTGAATGATTCTGCAAAATTTACACTGCACGGAATCATGCACGGTGACTTGCTGGTGAATGAGGGCGGTACGGCTGAGATTTACGGCACATTGGATGCGCCTGCAATCCAGTCCCATGGGCAACTGGATATCTATGGTTCCGTCACCTGTCCTCTGGGCGTGCCTGAAACGGCAGTTCTTCATCCAGGTTGCATTGTCAACGGTGAAAAACACGATTGATGGCGTAACGCCTGCCAGTCTTGCATTCGCAGTGCAAGGCTGGCATTTTTATTACAAGGTTCTGGAATCGCGTTCTTCGTGAATTAGCCTTGAAAGGCAACGTACAATCTCCATTGCATCAGGGAACGAGATGTCGCGTCCTTTGAGCTGCTCGAACAATTCATGTGCAATCTTTTCATCGGGATTTAATTCGCGCATTTTTCTTCACCTCCCTTCGTGTTGACTGGGTTGCAATTGACTTGCTAACCTTGTGAGAACAATATAGCACACTATGTTAGATTTTTCAAGCCTGATTTTGCAAAAGGTTAAAAATAAATGTTGACAGAGTTAGAATCTGCGGCTATAATACGAGATGTAAGGAGGTGAATACAGTGAACGCGAGAATCGAAGAAGTTCGCAAACGCGAAGGCTTGACACAGGAACAATTCGCTGAAAAAATCAATCTTTCGCGCAATTACCTGTGGATGCTGGAAAACGGTTCCCGAGTGCCCAGCGACCGCACTATTAAAGATATCTGCGACAAGTTCGGCATTCGTGAGGAATGGCTGCGCAATGGCACCGGCGAGATGATGGTGCAAGACGCCCAGTCTGACAAGGTCGTGGCCTTTATCGGCGATGTGACCCGGGACGATGACGACACCTTCAAAAAGCGCTTCGTCGCCATGCTGGCCGATCTGAGCCCCGGTGACTGGGAGCTGCTGGAGCGCATGGCCGAGAAATTGACGCAAAAAAAAGAGGAGAACCCGTAAAAGGTTCTCCCCGCAGTGCTGGAAGGTCAGCCGATCAGGTGCTTGGCGTAGATCCACACCAGCCGCAGCTTGCGGAAGTCGGCTTCCTTCAGCAGTTCCATAATAGCATTGATGGTTTCTTGGCGAGTCATTTTATAACCTCCCGAAGCAGTTGTTGTTTTCGTTTGTATTATACAACTGTTAGGCGTAAAACGCAACAACTGATTTCGGTAAGAAAATCCACAGAAAAATGGGGATTTTTCAAAAGAAAAGGAGTGTCATGTATGAAAAAGGGAGTCAAAGCACTCGCTGTATCACTGTGCATTGCGGCAACATTTATGTCTGCTACGGTGCCTGCGATGGCTGTTAGCCCGGCGGAATATACAAGCACAGCCGTTCTGGAACAGTGCAACACAGCAACAGTGGCCGCGGTAGAGAACCTTATCAGTCAGATCGGAACGGTAACAACTGCCCGCCGCCCGGCAATTGTAGCTGCCGTAAATGCATATAACGAACTGGACGATGCAAGCAAGGCGCAGGTCAGCAACTTTGCGGTGTTGGCAGAAGCCCAGCAGGTACTGGGACTGAAAGACGCTCTTGCAAAGCTGAAAATCAGTTACGATAAGGTCGAGGACGCAAGAAGCTATGTGTCACCCACGGAAGACCGACTGAGCAAT
>QWCE01001376.1_pt1 | contig 37328 bp, 37 predicted proteins | sample 1972531 | NCBI WGS metagenome assembly QWCE01 (sample SAMN09866716, study PRJNA288562) | Human gut metagenome isolate term4_stool, whole genome shotgun sequencing... | reverse complement strand
TCAGATGTTCTTTTTTCATGGTTTCTACAACCATTCTCTTGAACTCCGGCGTATATCGTTTGTTTGGTACTCCTTTTGGCATAGCAAAACACCCCACTTCTTAGATAGTATATCATACTGTCTAACAAATGGGGTGCAGTTCAACCCGTGCATACACCGGGAAAAATTATGTTATGTTTCGGACTTCGGAGTGTCTGGGCTTGCGTCTTCGGAGGGTTGAGGAGCCTCTGTGGGCAGAGGATCGGTGAAGTCACTGTCGTAATTGTCCCCGCAGCGTCTGCAGGTATATACGGTATAGCCCTGGCTGGTCGTTGTTGGCGGCACGACGATATTGGCGTAATAGTCATGGCCCAGTGGCGGATAGTTTACCGGGTCTGGAATTTCCATGCCCCTATTGCAGTAGCCGCACTGGCTGTATACGGTCCCTGGGTTGGTGCAATTGGCTTTCAGGTGGGGGATATCATAGTAATTCCCGTGGGTATGCCCGTCATCGGGGGTGTGGGTGCCGCCGGAGGCCGTGGGCTTGGTGGGGGAGACGGAGGTGTTCTGGCCGGTTGAGCCCGTGACCTTGGGCCGGGTGGTTTCCGGAACGGTGGTCTCTGCGGTGGTTTCCTCCGTTGGTTCCGCGGTTTGCTCCGCAGCTTGTTCCGTGGGTTCTGTGGTGACCCTTTCGACCTCTGTAGTGGCCGACGGTTCCGTGCCGGATGCGGTGGCTGTTTGTACGGTGGGTTCCGAAGGAATGGTTTCCTCGGGAGCCTCTTTGGAACCGGCACTTCGAACTACCAAAATGACGATGATGATGAGTACAAGGACCGAAACTCCGGCAGCAGCGGCCAGCAGCTTTACAAGGGTGCCGGAGGCTGAGGGCCTCTTTGCATAACGCGGTGCCTTTCCCATAGCGGATAAACCTCTCTTTTCTGATGCTGCGCAAAAGGTTGTACATCGGAACTACGCTACCGGCATTCTATCATGAGCCTGGTGATTTGGCAAGAAAAAAACTTGACAAATACCCCTTGGGGGTATATAATACAGATACCCAGGAGGGGTATTCGAAAGGAGCAATGCGAAGTGGAAGAACATTCTTGCTGCTGCTGTGGGGGCACCGAAAAGACCACAATGCGGACCGAGGAGGAGAAGCGAAAGCTGCTGAACCGGCTCAAGCGCATTGAAGGCCAGGTCCGTGGCCTTCAGGCCATGATCGAACGGGATGCCTACTGCTATGATATCCTGACCCAGTCTGCCGCCGTCAACGCCGCCATGAATGCGTTTAATAAGGAAATTCTGGCCCATCATATTGAGAGCTGCGTGGCCCGGGATATCCGGGAGGGCAAGGATGAGGTCATCGATGAGCTGGTGACCATTCTGCAGAAGCTTATGAAATAACCTTCCCGAAACAGGGAAGAATAGCAGATAGGAGGAGAAACATGACACAATACAATGTAACGGGCATGAGCTGTGCTGCCTGTGTAGCCCGGGTGGAAAAGGCCGTGAACCAGGTTCCGGGCGTCAGCAGCTGCGCAGTGAGCCTGCTTACCAATTCCATGGGCGTGGACGGCACGGCAGACAGTGCGGCTATTGTCAAGGCCGTGGAGCATGCAGGCTACGGCTGCTCTGTGAAAGGCGCGGAAAAAACAGCGGCCCCCCAGGAGGATGCCCTGGCGGACCGCGAGACTCCCAAACTGAAGCGGCGGCTCATTGCCTCCATCGGTTTTCTGGCGGTGCTGATGTATTTTTCCATGGGCCATATGATGTGGGGATGGCCGCTGCCTGGATGGTTTGACGGAAATCATGTGGCCGTGGGCCTGGTGCAGCTGCTGCTGGCAGGCATCATCATGGTCATCAATCAGAAATTCTTCATTTCCGGCTTCAAGGCTTTGTGGAACCGGTCTCCCAATATGGATACCCTGGTGGCTCTTGGCTCCATGGCCTCCTTCCTATGGAGCGTGTATGCGCTCTTCGCCATGACCGATGCCCAGGTGCACGGGGATATGGCAGGGGTCATGACCTATATGGACGAATTCTATTTCGAGTCCGCCGCCATGATCCTGACCCTGATCACCGTGGGCAAAATGCTGGAGGCCCGCTCCAAGGGAAAGACCACGGATGCCCTGAAAGGGCTCATGAATCTGGCTCCCAAGACTGCGACCCTGGTCCGGGATGGACAGGAGGTCACGGTGCCCATTGAGCAGGTGCAAAAGGATGATATCTTTGTTGTCCGCCCCGGGGAGAGCATCCCCGTGGACGGCATTGTCCTGGAGGGCAGCAGCGCCGTCAATGAATCTGCCCTCACCGGCGAAAGCATCCCTGTGGACAAGGCGGTAGGCGACGGGGTCTCCGCTGCCACTATCAATCAATCCGGCTTCCTGCGCTGCCGGGCCAGTCGGGTAGGGGAGGACACCACCCTTTCCCAGATCATCAAAATGGTTTCCGATGCGGCTGCAACCAAGGCCCCCATTGCGAAAATTGCCGACAAGGTCTCCGGCGTGTTTGTTCCGACGGTTATTTCCATTGCGGTGGTGACCACCGTTGTCTGGCTGCTGCTGGGCAGAGAATTTGCCTATGCCCTGGCCCGGGGTATTTCCGTTCTGGTTATCAGCTGTCCCTGTGCCCTGGGCCTGGCTACCCCTGTGGCCATCATGGTTGGCAACGGCGTGGGTGCCAAGAACGGTATTCTGTTTAAGACGGCCGTCTCTCTGGAGCAGACCGGAAAGACGGATATCGTTGTTCTGGACAAAACCGGCACCATCACGGAGGGCAAACCCAAGGTGACGGATATTGTCAGCGATGCGCAGGAGAATGAACTGCTGAAGCTTGCCCTGGCCCTGGAAAGCAAAAGCGAGCATCCTCTTGCCAAGGCCATCCTGGAGGAGGGGACCGCGCGAGGTATGGAACCCGATGCGGTAACGGATTTCGAGGCCCTGCCTGGAAACGGCCTGCGCGCCAAGCTGGAGGGGAAAGCGGTGCTGGGCGGCAGCCTGCAATTTATTTCCGGTGCCGTCAGCGTCCCTGCGGATATGACGGCCAAGGCTCATGCCTTGGCAGAGCAGGGCAAGACCCCGCTGCTCTTTGCCTGTGACGGCATTTTCGCCGGAATGATCGCCGTGGCGGACACCATGAAGGCGGACAGCTCCCAGGCCATTCGGGAGCTGCAGAACATGGGCATCCAGGTGGTCATGCTCACCGGTGACAACGAGCGTACGGCCAAGGCCATCGGGGCTCAAGCCGGTGTAGACCAGGTCATCGCCGGGGTGCTGCCGGACGGCAAGGAGGCTGTGATCCGGAAGCTGAAGGCCCAGGGCAAGGTCGCTATGGTAGGCGACGGAATCAACGATGCTCCGGCCCTGACCCGGGCGGATACGGGCATTGCCATCGGCGCCGGCGCGGACGTGGCCATTGACGCGGCGGATGTGGTGCTCATGAAGAGCAGCCTTCTGGATGTGCCTGCGGCTATCCGGCTCAGCCGGGCTACCCTGCGGAATATCCACGAGAATCTGTTCTGGGCGTTTATCTACAATATCATCGGCATTCCTCTGGCCGCAGGCTGCTTTGTGGCCTTCGGCCTGACGTTGAATCCCATGTTCGGCGCGGCGGCCATGAGCCTGTCCAGCTTCTGCGTGGTGACCAACGCCCTGCGGCTGAACCTGTGCAAGCTCTATGACGGCAGGCACGATCACAAGCGCAGCGCCAAGGCCAAAGAAAACATGGTAAAGACCGTTCACATCGAGGGCATGATGTGCCACCACTGCGAAATGGCAGTGCAGAAGGCCCTGGAGGCCGTCGACGGTGTCGCCTCTGCCCAGGCGGACCACGAGGCGGGTACAGCCGCTGTTATCCTGAGCAAAAAGGTCGACAGCGAGGTCCTGAAAAAGGCCGTGGAGGCCGAGGACTATACAGTCACATCAATTGATTAAAATGGAGGGTATCATTATGGAAAAGATCATTCATATCGAAGGCATGGGCTGCTCCGGCTGCGAGAACCGTGTGAAAAAGGCTCTGGAGGCATTGCCCCAGGTTGCCCAGGCCCAGGTCAGCAAGAACAGCAAAACCGCAAAGGTTACTCTGAATGAGGCGCTGGCGGACGCCATCCTCGCAGATACCGCCGCCTGCGGCGGGAAGTACACCGTAACGGGTGTTGAATAAGAAAAGAGCATTTTTCCAAAGCCGGAGAGGGGGCGCTGTTTTTGCAGCGCCCCCCCTCTTGACGTGAGGAGTATAATAAAAGAAAAGAGCATTAGAAAGGCCAAGGGGGAGAATAACGTGGCGGCAAATAAGCTGATCGTGATCGAGGGACTGGATGGCAGTGGAAAGGCCACTCAGGCGAGAAGACTGATGAAAGCCCTGATGGAGCAGGGTGTTTCCGTGCGGGAGGTGTCCTTCCCGGATTATGACTCTGATTCTTCCGCACTGGTTCGGATGTATTTGTCCGGGCAGTTCGGTACGGATCCCCAGGATGTGAACGCCTATGCCGCCAGCTCCTTCTTTGCGGTGGACCGGTTTGCTTCCTATCGGAAGGACTGGAGCCGGGATTATGCCAAGGGGGTGGTCATTGCGGACCGGTATACAACCTCCAATGCTGTGCACCAGTGCAGCAAGCTGCCGAGGCAGCAGTGGGAAAGTTTTTTGGATTGGCTTTTTGATTTTGAATACAATAAGCTGGGCATTCCGGTCCCGGACTGTGTGATCTATCTGAATGTAGATCCCCAGGTCAGCCAGGCTCTGATGACTGCCCGCTACAGCGGGGACGAAAGCAAAAAGGATATCCATGAGCGGGACCTGGCCTATCTGAAGCACAGCCGGGAAGCAGCGCAGTACTGCGCGGAAAAGCTGGGCTGGCTCACTGTAGACTGCTGCCGTGACGGACAGATGCTCCCGATTGAGGAAATTCATAAGCGCATTATGCTCTTGGTTGAAAAATATATTTGAGAGGAGATTTTATCATGAACAAGAAGCTTTACAAATCCAATACGAACAAGATGATCTGCGGGGTATGCGGCGGACTGGGGGAGTTTTTCGGAATTGATCCCACCATTATTCGCCTGTTCTGGGCGATTCTGGGCCTGGCCGGTGGTACGGGCATCGTTGCCTATCTTCTGGCAGCCGTCATTATCCCAAATTCCGAAATCGTTGTCTAAGCCTGGCCAATTGAGCAGCATTTCAATGAAAACAATCCCATAAGAATTGACAACGCGCCAATTGTATGATAGAATGACAGAATAACAAGAAATATCAAAAGGAACGTTTAGGAGAGAATGCAATGAGCGAAAAGAAGACGCAGCAAGAGTATGAGATCGACTTGCTGGATTTGGCGAAGGCCATGTGGTCACATATCGTGGCCATTGTGCTGGCGGCGGTTGTATGCGCCGGCCTGGCCCTTGGCTATACCAAGCTGCTGATCACCCCTACATATAAGGCAAACGCCCTGCTGTATGTCAACAGCTCGGATATTTCCGTGGCAGGCAGCAAGTTGAGCATTTCCGCATCCGACCTGACGGCAGCCAAAAGCCTGGTGGATACCTATATTGTTATTCTGAACACCCGTACGACGCTGAACGATGTCATCGAGCAGTCCGGTGTGAGCTATAGCTATGACCAGCTCAAGAAAATGATCAGCGCCAGCTCCGTGAATTCTACGGAGATCTTCTCTGTAGAGGTCACCAGCACAAGCCCTCAGGAGGCGGAGCTTTTGGCCAACACCATTGCCAGAGTGCTTCCGGAGAAGATCGCCTCCGTGGTAGACGGTTCCTCCGTGCGCATCGTAGATACCGCCGTGGTGCCCTCCAAGAAGGCCGCTCCCAGCACCGGTAAGAATACCATGCTGGGCTTCCTGCTGGGTGCAGTGCTTGCCTGCGGCGCCGTAGTCGTTTTGTATCTGATGGACGATAAGATCCACTCTGCAGACTATCTGCTGTCCAGCTATGACCTGCCCCTGCTGGCAGTCATCCCGGACCTGACCCAGGACGACGATGATGGTTATTATTATTACGGTTCGTATGGCTACGGCAATGCCGGAAGAAAGGGGCGGGACTGATATGGCGAAGGAAAAGAAAAATGCACAGGTTCAGGCTGCACTTGGCCGGGATATGAGCTTTGGTGCGGCAGAGGCCTATAAGCGTCTGCGCACCAATCTGGATTTCAGCATGCCGGACCTGGGCGATAGCTGCAAGGTCATCGGTATTACCAGCTCTCAAAAGGGAGAAGGCAAGTCCACCACTGCTGTGAATCTGGCCTATACCATTGCGCAGACCGGTAAGAATGTGCTGCTGATCGAGTGCGATCTTCGGTTGCCTGCCTATTCTAAAAGGCTGCGTCTGGCTCCGGCGCCCGGCTTTACCAATCTGCTGGTTGGCACGGCGGACGGCAGTCAGGTACTCCAGAAATTTAACGGTATGTCAACCCTGCGTATTATCACTGCCGGAGATATTCCCCCCAATCCTGCGGAACTTCTCAGCTCCAAGCGGATGCGTCTGGCGATTGAGGCGATGAAACAGGCGGCAGATGTGATCATTCTGGACCTGCCCCCTGTGTGCGAGGTCAGCGATGCACTGATCGTTTCCAACCTGATGGATGGCATTATCGTGGCCGTCCGGGAGAACTATTGTGACAAGCGCTCCCTGGAGGAGACGATGCGTCAGCTCCGTTTTGCGGAGGTGAAGGTCCTGGGCTTTGTCCTGACGGATTCTCGGATTCAGCATAAGAAGTACAAAAATGGCTACGGCTACGAAAAAAAGAATTCCGCAGCCATGGAAATGCCTTGACTTTTGAAAAGATATCGCATAAAATATGACCGATTACCATAGCCATATCCTTCCGGGGATGGATGACGGCAGCAGAAGCGTCGAGGAGAGCCTTTCCCTTCTGCGAGAAGAGGTGCGCCAGGGCATCGATACCGTTGTTATGACGCCCCATTTCTATTCAGGGCAGAACAGTCCCAGGCGTTTCCTGAAGCGAAGGTTCGATTCCTTTCAGAAGCTCCTACCCAGGCTGGATCGCTCTTGCCCCAGAATCATTCTGGGAGCAGAGGTTCAGTTCTTCCCGGGGATCAGCGATTGCGAGGACCTGTCTTTGCTGACCATTGGCCAAACGAAGTTGCTGCTGCTGGAGATGCCTTTTTCCAGGTGGGATAGGCAGACGGTTCAGGAGACGCTGCTGCTGGGAGAGTGCCGGGATGTGCGGGTGGTTCTGGCCCATATTGATCGGTATTATACCGATCAGCCCGTATCTCTTTGGCGTGAGCTTTCCGAGGCCGGTATTTTGATGCAGCTGAATACCTCTGCCTTGGACGGTACCCTGGATCGCTTGCGCTATCGCAAGCTCATTGATGGCGGCTCGGTCCATATGCTTGGGTCCGATTGCCACAATATGACCGTTCGCCCGCCCAGATGGGAGCGCGTTACGCCGGATATTTCCGAAAGGGTATTGGAGAATATGCGCTGTGCCATGGGCAGGGGCCTGTAATCAAATGATGTATTTTCCGGGTCAGGGTGACCCGATAAGAAAATGGAGGTAACAAGTATGAAAAAAGTATTGCGTGCGCTGAGTCTTGCACTTGTCATTGCAATGTTGGCCGTGACCGCCTTCGCAGACAGCTATGTGCCCAGCATTCAGCAGAAGAAGGCGATGGGCATTAAGACCGTTACCGCGACGCTGGAGGATGGCACGGAAGTGAAGCATCCTGCGACCGATGTCGTGGTGACCCCCCTGGTAGATGGCGAGAAGCTGTCTGAGGAGGATCAGAAGCTGCTGGACGAGGCCTATGATTCCATTCTTGAGGCTGGCTCTGTTCGGAAGGCTGCCCCCAAGCTGGTAGAAATGCTGGAGGACGAAGAGAACAAGGCCCTCAACCTGAATGTGGATGACTTCGTCGTTCGTGACCTGGTTCTTGTTCAGTTCGTGAATGAAGAGCTGAAGAAGGACGGCGTGAAGGTGACCGTTCAGTTCGAGCTGAACGTGGACAAGGACGAGGATGTCCTCGTTATGCGCTACGTTCCCTCCGAGGAGGAGAAGAACACCTATGAGTGGGTGCCTGTCGCTCTGGACGATGTGACCGTGAATGCAAATGGCACTGTCGATGTGGTTCTCGATGGTGAAGGTCCTGTGGCATTCCTGGTCAAGGCCGAGAAGTAAATGGGTAAATTCGCTGGGGCGCACAGAGCAGCCGCACTGTCTCTGTGTGCCCTTGCTCTTTTTGGGCTGACAGCCTGCGGCGCAGGAGCCGCAGAGACGACTGCGCCCACTGCTGCCGCGGTGCAGACCACCGCCTCGCAGACCGAGGCCACGGAGACCACACGTGCCCCGGAGAGAAAGCAGGATTTGGAGACGGTTTTGATCCTTGGCCTGGATAAGAATGAATATCCCCAGGATGAACGTGCATACCTCAATGATATGCAGGCAGACCTGGACCTGGTTCTTGTGATCGATCGGGACAAGAAGGTATGCACGCCCTTGCTCCTGAACCGCGATACCATGACGAAGATCACCCGTTTGGGCGTCTTTGGAGATGTTGCAGACAGTTTTACCGGTCAGCTGGCCCTGGCGCATACCTATGGCAGCGGCGGCTCTGACAGCTGCCTGAATTCCAAGCGGGCTGTCCAGGACCTTCTGGGCGAGGACGTCGACCATTATATGAGCTTTACCATGGAGTCCGTTCCTGCGGTGAATGATGCCGTTGGCGGTGTTGCCGTGACGGTCCTGGAGGATTTCGGGGAGAATTATCCGCAGCTGAAAAAAGGTGAAGAAGTCCTGCTGACCGGGGAAAATGCCCTTGTTTATGTGCGTGGCCGTCAGAACGTTGGGGACCAGACAAACACCGGCCGGATGGAGCGGCAGGAGCAGTATATGTCTGCCCTGATTGAAAAGCTACGCAACTGTGCAAAGGAAAACCCGGACTTCCTGACAAACCTCACGCTAAAGCTTGGAGATGCCTTCCAGACGGACTATACGGTGTCCCAGCTGCAAGCACTGTCTGAGCTCCTGCTGGATTGTCAGATTGAGCCCTTTGTTACACTCACCGGTGAAACCAGAAAGGGCGAGGAGTTTATGGAATTCTACGTAGACGAGGCAGCCCGGGCTCAGACCGTACAGGATATTTTCTATCAATGATGAAGAACCGAACTCCTTTTGGGGTTCGGTTTTTTCTGAAAATCGCACTGGCGGAGCGGGAAAGTCGTCAAGCTTCGGCATATTTATCCAGTTTTTGCAGACTGGGCATTGGCCTGCGAATATTCACGGAATGTTCCTTCCTGCAACCGTCCCGATGCCGCTGCTTCGCAGTTGCAAAGAGAGGAGAAGTATTGTAAAATAAAAAAGGTATCAGAAGCCTAATTCATATTTCAAGGAAAGTGAGCGCGATTCATGGAAAAGAAATATATGATCCTCTGCGTGGCCGGTCAGTCCAACGCGGTTGGCTTTGACGAATCCCGAATCCCTGAAGATTACTTGGGTCATTTTCGTACGGAGCGAATTCGGCAGTTGGGGCTTTACGGAGAGGATAATCTGAAAATCATCCCTTTGGGGGCCTGCGCCCAGAATTACCAGGATATGCGTCCCTTTGGCAATCCGGAAAATCCTGCTGCAATGCCCGGCACCCGGGGGATGCACCTGCCTCTGGCAGACCTTTTGCTGGATATGATCCCCGGGGATTATGATATCCTGGTGCTGCCCTGTGCCTATGGCGGCGTTGGCTTTACCGTTGGGGAGCAGGGGAGTTACGACAGCGTTGCTCTGCGCCCGTCCCAGGGCCGCCTGCGCTGGGGCAAGGAATCCCCATTTTATTTCGCCATGCGGGACCGCATCCAATATTGCCTGGAGTTAAACCCGGAGAATCGCTTCCTCGGTGTGGTATGGATGCAGGGCGAGTTTGACTATGAAAACGGCCCGGCGCAGATGGCGGGCTTTGATGCCATGACAGAGGACTTTTTCCGATATATGGCAGAAGCCTGCCCCGGAAAGGTTTACAAGGGCGATTGGAACCGGGGCATCTGGTACAATGCCGAAACCGTGGCCCATTGGTACGGTGTAGGAGACTGCCCCAGGATTTGGGCTCACTACGCCCAGTGGAGCCCTGAGACCTACGTGAAAGTTCCAAGGGATACGGATTCCAACGAGGTAAATGGCACAGGCCTGACGGCGGCTGTACGGGCCATGCATTATGGCAACGATGCTTTCCGCAGGGTTGTTGCCCCGTGTATCGCGAAAACAATGGCCAAACGTCTCCACTAGCTGCGCGTACCGCCTGGAAGCGGTCAGGCTGAGACGGTTTCAAAATGAAATGCTTTTTGCGGCAGCCTGTCGGTGGATACCGGTGGGCTGCCGCAAATGCTGTGCGTGGCATACGCTTTGAATGTGCTCGAATCCCTGTTTCTGTGTTTTACTGCCTCGCCCGTTCCAGTCTGGCGATCTCTCTGCGGATCTTATCTACGAATTCCCCCTCGGTGATCGACCAGTCTCTTGCGGCGACTTCAATCTCCTCATTCAGCGCGGCAATGGCTTCTGCGTCGTGTCCGCAGACCTCCTGGGCCTGGGCGATGGCCTCCTGGGTAACGCCCTTGCGCAGGCGAAGGGCCTTGATTTGTGTTCCGATTTCCATAGGAATTTCTCCTTTGTTTTTTCGAGCTCGTGGCCTTATCCTATCATGAATCGGGAGGAAAAACAATGAACTTCCCCTTGAGAAAGCCAAACGCCCGGTTGAATTTCCGGTGCTTGCGCATTTGCTGCAGCTATGCTATACTGAGAAAAAACAAATGTGAGGCAGATCATGATTCGATTTTTTGTATCCCCGGAGGAATTCTCCGGCACGCAATGCATTTTGACCGGTGAGAACGCCAGGCATGCCAAGGTCCTGCGCCTGAAAGCAGGGGAGGAGGTCCTGCTCTGCGATGGGCAGGGCATGGAGCGAAAGTGCCGGGTGGAGAATCCGGAGAACCTGACCCTTTCCTGCGGAGCCCCCCACCCTTCCGAGACGGAAGCGGCCGTCCGGGTCAGCGTCTACATGGCCTTTCCAAAGGCTGATAAGCTGGAGCACGTGATTCAGAAGGCCACAGAGCTGGGTGCTGCGGAAATTGTGGCGTTCCCATCGGAGCGCTGCGTCTCCCGGCCCGACGAAAAGAGTCTGAAAAAGAAGCTGGAGCGCTGGCAGAAAATCGCCGCATCTGCCGCCGAGCAGTCCGGCCGGGGGATGATTCCTGAGGTGTGCGTGCTGGATTCCTACGGCACCGCCCTGGAGCGGGCCGCCAAGGCAGACAAGGCCCTGCTCTTTTACGAGCACGAGAATACCGTCACCCTCCACGATGCCCTGGAAAGCGGCCCCTGGAAGACCGTCAGCCTTTTAACCGGCCCAGAGGGCGGCCTGGAGGAACGGGAGGTCAGCAAGGCTCTGGACGCAGGCCTCACGGTCTGCACCCTGGGAAAGCGCATTCTTCGCTGCGAGACGGCCCCGCTGTGCGCGCTGTCCGCGGTGATGTACGCGGCAGGGGAGTATTAAGAAACACAAACGGCGTACCGCAGCTCAGGCGGTACGCCGTAAATTAAGTTATTTTTGCCGGATATTCACATTGCCGGAAATCGTATCGGCACTGACGGTGCAGCTGCCGTCACCGGAGACGTAGGTGTCATCCTTGGGAATGCTGTAATCAAAGTCCGAGCGGAATTTGCCGCTGACGGTGTCCAGCCGCAGGGTGAAGCCTGCTGCTTTGGGCAGGAACAGCTCCAAGTCCCCGGAGACAGAATCCAGGTCGATCTTTTTGGAGTGTTCCGTCAGCTCCAGAGCACAGTTCCCGGAGGTGGTTTCCAGGGAAATCTCCCGGGCTGCGCCGGAGCAGGTGATCTTTGCGGAAATGGTGGAAAGGCTCAGTTCGTCGGCCTGGATGTCCTTCAATTCCATCACACCGGATACGGTGTCTACGTCCAATTCCGTTCCCTTCAGGTTTTCGATTTGAATGGGAGCGGAAATACTCTCTACGGAAAGCTCTTGTGGCGTCCAATCTTTTGGAACCAGCACCGTCAGGTCCGCACCCCGGTGGCTGTCAAAATTCAGAACGCTGTTTTCCATGGCGCTGATGGATAGTTTCCCATCCTTCAGGGAGTATGCGGTACGGTCTGCGTCGCCTCCGGTGACCGTGTAGCGCAGGGTGTCCCCGGCGTCCTGCCGGATGGAGACAGAGCCGTCTACCCAGTCAATTTCCAGAGACCGCACCTGGGAGGCGGCAAAGCTCTGGCTTGCAGCTTCCGTGCCGTGGTTTGCAGCCTTGCCAAAGGTGAGCACTCCACGGGCAAGGTGATTTACAGGAATACTGAAAAGAAAAGCACAGAGCGCAATGGTCAGCAGAACGCTGAGGATTGCCTTGCTCAACGAGCGTTTTCCCAGCAGGGCGAACACCAGTTTCGTCAGGGAATCCGCAATGGGGAAAAGAATCCAGGTGATCCACCAGGCATGGGTTCGGAAGCTGACGAGAAGATAGACCCCAAGGGTCAGCAGCCACAGCAGAGAACGGACACTCTTTTGTACTTCGCTCTGTGGGCCTTCTTCGGCTTTCATTGGCTGCCCGGTGCTTTTTCCGGCAATGAGCTGCATGGCCACACCCAGCGCTACCATGGAGAGCAAACAGCACAGCCCAAATTCATCCTGCAGAAGAAACAGGGGTGCCGGGCAGAGAATATAAAAGAAAATGGCGATAACAGTCAAGGCGGCCCGTGTTCCTCCGGAGATGGGGTTGTATGTCTCCAGAGAATCCATCAGCTTTCCGGCGAGAATCTGAATCACCACACCGCAGGCAACCATCGCCAGCAGACAGCATAGCCCAATTTCGTACTGAAAAATGAATAGGGGAATGGGGCAGGTAATATACAGGAAAACAGCCACGGCATTGCAAATCCGCTTTCCCAGGGGAACATAGCCGGAGGCCTCTTCCCGTTCCGGGGAGGCGGCCTTTCCCAGAAGGGCATCGATATCCCCAATGCCGGAGACCGCTTTCCGGTAGGCATCCTCCTCGGAGAAGCCCCTGGAAACCCAGTCGTCAAACCGGTCCAAAGTGTTCTGCAAAATCTCCTGCTCCATATCCTCTTTGCCCACGGTTCCGGCAAAGAGCAGGTGGACGTATTCTTTCAGCTTTTCTCTCATAAGGAATCCTTCCCTTCCAACAGATGATCCATGATTTGCCGTGTCTCCAGCCATTCCAGCTGCAGCCGGTGGCAGGCTTCCCGGCCTTCCGGGGTGATGGAGTAGTACCGCCTCCGGGCGCCGCTGCCCTGGTCGCCCCAATAGGAGCGAATATAGTCCTGCTCCTCTAAGCGCTTGAAGGCCGTATAGAGCGTGGCCTCCTTCAACTCAAATTTGCCGCCGGTCATGGTGGAGATGGTTTTGTTGATTTCGTAGCCGTAGCTGTCGGATTGCAGCAGACGGGCCAGAATGATTGCGTCCGTGTGCCCCCGGATCAAATCTCCGGCAATTGACATGGCCAGCACCACCTTTCTGAAACCCATACTATCATGAGATACCTCACCTGTCAAGGTATCTCGCAAGAAAAAAGGCAGCGGCAGGAATATCCCGCCGCCGAATACGTCACTTATGATACCGGCTGCCTGCCTGGATGGCCTCTGCCCGGTAGAGCTGCTCCAGGACCATGATCCGCGCCAGATGGTGGGGGAAGGTCATAGGCCCCATAGAGAGCCTGAAATCCGCCTTTTCCTTGACCCTGGGTGCCATGCCGAAGGAGGAGCCGATGAGAAAGCAGGCGCTGCTCTTGCCGGAGAGCTTTACGGAGGCGATCTTGTCCGCAAAGGCCTCGCTGCTGAGTTCCTTTCCTTCCGGCGTGAAGACGCAGAACCAGGCCCCCCTGGGGATGCGGGCGAGAATGTCATCCGCTTCCTTTTCCAGTCCCATGGTAATCTCCGCCTGGCTGGGGTTTTCCGGAAGCCGGTATTCCGGCAGCTCCAAAAGGGTAAACCGGCAGTAGCCGGAGAGACGTTTGGCGTATTCCTGGGCGGCGGAAATATAGAACTTTTCTTTCAGCTTGCCCATGGTGATCAGGGTGATTTCGAACATATTGCGGTCCTCCTTCTGTGCCAATAGCATACCATAGAACAAAAAGGAACGCAATAGGGTATTCTTTTGCCCACGCTGCACAAACTGGGCAGGGAGGGATTGCTTTGAAAAACAGGAAAAGAAAATTTACGCTGCCGCCCCTGTTCCTGCCGCCGGAGGGCGGTCTTGCGGGGAATATCCGGGTAGACCCCCAGGGCAGCTATACGGGTGTCGTTCCGGGGCAGCCGGAGGAAGAGCCCGTACAGGATGTGGACGATCTATAGGTTATGCGGCAGCCGATCCGGCTGCCGCGAATTCATTCCCCTTTGTATTTTCGTCTGGTGGCAAGCCCGCCGCGGATGTGCCGCAGCTGCTTGTTGCGGTCCAGAACCTGACGGACCTGCTGGTAGAGAAAGGGGTGCCCCTTTTCCAGGCGTTGGGTCAGGTCCTTGTGGACGGTGGATTTGGAGATGCCGAATTTCTGCGCTGCACTGCGCACGGTGGCACCGGTTTCGATCATGTACGCGGCCAGACGGCAGGCCCTTTCGTCCATATCTTCCTTCGTCGGTCTCCCCTCCGATGCTGATAAGATCCGCACTACCATGGATATGCCGTCAAGCACGCGCATATGTGCGCCGCCACTTGACAAAAACCGCCCTGGGCAATACAATAGGGGAGAAAAAAGTGAGGTGCCCAAAATGATCTATTTTAACAATGACTACGCCGAAGGCTGTCACCCGAAGGTACTGGAGGCGCTTATAAAAACCAATATGGAGCAGACTCCCGGCTACGGAACGGATGATCACTGCCGCAGTGCCGCCGATAGGATTCGTTCTCTCTGCAAGGACAGTACGCTGGCCGTCCATTTTCTTGTAGGCGGTACCCAGGCCAATCTGACGGTCATTGATGCCGCCCTGCGGCCCCATCAGGGCGTGGTCGGGGCGGATACGGCCCACATCAATGTCCACGAAACCGGTGCCGTGGAGGCCACGGGCCACAAGGTCCTCTGGCTGCCGGGGCAGGACGGGAAAATCACCGCAGAGCAGATTCGCGCCTGTGTCCTGGAGCACCGGACGAATGAAAGCTTCGAGCATACGGTGCAGCCGAAAATGGTCTATCTCTCCAACCCCACGGAGCTGGGAACCCTCTATTCTCTGCATGAGCTGGAAGAAATCAGCTGTGCCTGCCGGGAGCTGGGGCTCTACCTGTTCGTGGACGGTGCCCGGCTGGGCTACGGTCTGGAGGCCAAGGGCAACGATGTGACCTTGCCGGATCTTGCAAGGCTCTGCGATGTGTTCTATATCGGCGGCACCAAGGTTGGCGCGCTGTTCGGTGAGGCTGTGGTCATTTCCAACCCGGCGCTGAAGGAGGACTTCCGCTACCTCATCAAGCAGCACGGCGGGATGCTGGCCAAGGGGCGGCTGCTTGGCGTGCAGTTTGAAGCGCTCTTGGAGGGTGACCTTTATTTCGAGATCTCCCGCCATGCGGACGGTCTGGCAGACAAAATCCGCCGGTGCCTGCAAAGAAATCACGTTCCCATGTACGTAGAAAACGAAACAAACCAGATTTTTCCCATCCTGCCGGATGCGGTTCTCGCGCAGCTGCAAAAGACCTATGTATTCACCGAGCAGTGCCGGGTGGACGATGCGCACCGCGCCGTGCGCATCTGCACCAGCTGGGCAACCGGAGACGAAAATGTGGACCGCCTCTGCCGGGACCTGGACGCGCTTCTCAAAGCGGAATAAATACAACAAAAGGATCGTATTCCCCGAAATGAACCGCTCCCTGTCAAGCAGACAGGGAGCGGTTCACCGTTGGGCGTGCGATCCTTTTGCAGCTTAATTGTTGTCCAGAATGAGCTTCAGGGCCTCCCGGCAGGCGGCCTGCCGGATTTCTTCCCGGCTGCCGGGGAAGAGAAAGCGGCGGGAAAGGGTCTTCCCGGCGTCGCTGTAGCCGATGAACACCAGGCCCACGGGATTTCCGAATTCATCTCCGCCGGGGCCTGCAAGGCCGGTGACGGATACGGCGATATCTGCCTGAATTGCTTCCCGGGCACCTTTTGCCATGGCCTCCGCCACCGGGGCGGAGACGGCCCCCAGGGTATCCAGCAGGTGCTGGTCCACACCCAGCAGATTGTGCTTGACCCAGTTGGTATAGCTGATAATGCCGCCCTTGTAGACGGCGGAGCTGCCGGGGACGGCGGTCAGCGCGGCGCCAATGCCGCCGCCGGTGCAGCTTTCGGCGGTTGCCAGGGTTTTGCCCGCCAGGGCTTCCAGCACCTTACAGCAGAGGCTCGTCATGGTAGGCCACCTTGATTTTTTCAACGCTCTCCAGTGCCCGGGTGATCAGCGCTTCCCGGTCCAAATTCCGCTCTGCGTGGACAACCTGGCCCAGGGTGGGCTTGGTCTTGGGATGCTTGGGGGTGAAGACGGTGCAGCAGTCCTCATAGGGGAGAATGGAGGTTTCCAGCGTGCCGATTTTCCGGGCAATGGTGATGATTTCCTCTTTGTCCATACCGACCAGGGGCATGAAAATAGGCATATCCACCACGGCACCGGTGACGGTCATGGCCTCCATGGTCTGAGAGGCCACCTGGCCCAGGTTTTCGCCGGTGACGAGAGCGCCGCAGCCGTCTTCCCGGGCGAGGCGCTGGGAGATCTCCATCATAAACCGCCGCATGATCAGGGTGAAGTATTCCTCGGGGCAGTTGTCCCGGATGGCCTCCTGAATCTCCGTAAAGGAGACGATGTTCACGGTCATTTTCCCGCTGTAGCGGGTGACCAGTCTTGCCAGCTCCAGGACTTTGTCCTTGGCCAGCTGGGAGGTATAGGGATAGGAGAAGAAGTGCACGGATTCAATCTCCACACCCCGCTTGGCCATCATATAGGCGGAGACAGGGGAGTCAATGCCGCCGGAGAGCAGGCACATGGCCCGTCCGCCCACACCGGTGGGCAGGCCGCCTGCGCCGGGCAGAGCAGGTCCGTGGACATAGGCGGAAAGGTCCCGCACCTCCACATAGACCGTGTAGGCAGGGTGGTGCACATCCACGGCCACACCGGGATGGGCCTCTGCCAGTCTTCCGCCGATCTCCTGGGAGATGGCAATGGAGCTCATGGGGAACTGCTTGTCAGACCGCTTGGATTCCACCTTAAAAGAGGCGGCGCAGTCCAGCTCATCGCCCAGATATGCTTCAACGGCCTCAAAGATGGCATCCATGTTTTTCTCACAGGGGCGGCAGCGGCAGATGCTGTTCACGCCGAAGATGCTCTTGCAGGCTTCCCATGCACCCTCAACGTCCGCTTCCTCGTCCTGAGGCTCCACGTAAACCGTGGATTGGAGAATATATACGTCAAAGTTGCCGTAGGGCTTCATTCTGCGCCGGATATTCTGGCGCAGCTTATTCTCAAACTGCCGCTTGTTGGAGCCCTTGAGAATGATCTCGCCCAGCTTCAAAAGAAAAATTTCGTTCATATGGTTTCCCTTCCCGGCGGTTCCCCTTGGGGGAACACCGCAAATATCGCTTTATTATATCGGATTCGCCTATGAAATGCAAGGAAAATATGACTGCGGAGAGGGTTACCCCTGGTTGCCCAGCCGGACTGCCCGATACTGGATCGCCTCGGCAATGTGGGGGACCTGAATATCTTCGCTGCCGTCCAGGTCAGCAACGGTTCGGGCCACCCGAAGAATGCGGTCGTAGCTTCTGGCGGTGAGGCCCATGGTTTCAAAGGCGTCTTTCATCAGGGCTGCGCAGTCGTCGGACAGGGCGCAGAATTCCCGCATTTCCCCAGGCCCCATTCGGGCGTTGCACATTCCGGTGTCTTCGCCGAACCGGGCAACCTGGATTTTCCGGGCCGCATTGACCCGCTGCTTGATTTCCGAGGAGGGCTCTGCCTGCGCCCGCTCCCGGAGGTCCTCAAAGGGCACGGCGTTGACCTCTACGATAATATCGATTCTGTCCAGCATGGGGCCGGAGATCCGGCTCTGGTAGTTTTCTACGGACTGCTGGCTGCACCGGCACCGGCCGCTGGGGTCTCCGTACCAGCCGCATTTGCAGGGGTTCATGGCGCAGACCATCATGAATTCGGCAGGGTAGGTAACGGAACCGGAAACCCGGGAGATGGTCACCTTCCCGTCCTCCAGAGGCTGGCGCATCAGGTCCAGGGAATCCTTCCGGAATTCCGGAAGCTCGTCCAGGAAGAGCACCCCCTTGTGGGCCATGGAGATTTCCCCGGGCTTCGGATTGCTGCCGCCGCCTACAAGACCGGCGTTGGAAACCGTGTGGTGGGGTGCCCGGAAGGGACGGCGGGTGACCAGGGGCTGCTTGGGGGTCAGAAGGCCCATGATCGAGTAGATGGTGCTGACCTCCAGGCTCTCTGCCCAGGTCATATCCGGCAGAATGGAGGGCAGCCGCTTGGAGAGCATGCTTTTTCCGGAACCGGGAGGACCGATGAGCAAAACATTGTGGCTTCCAGCCGCCGCAACCTCCAGGGCGCGCTTCACATTCTCCTGGCCCAAAACATCCTTGAAGTCCGGTATGGGGCTTGTGTCCTGCTCCGGCTCCCACAGGGGCTCGCCGGGCAGGTCACTCAGGCCGTTCAGCCCATCGGCCAGCTCCCGGACGCTGTGCACCGGAATGATTTCCGGTCCCCGGGCCAGAGTGGCTTCTGCGGCGTTCTCCGCCGGGACAAACAGGTAGCGGAAGCCGTTTGCCTTGGCAGCCAGGGCCATGGGCAGCACGCCGGAGACGGCCCGGATTTCCCCGTCCAGGCTCAGCTCTCCCAGAAAGGCACAGTCCGCCGCGGGTCTGCGAATCTCCCCGGCTGCACTGAGGATGCTCAGGAGAATGGGAAGATCGTAGTGGGTTCCCGCCTTTTTCAGATTGGCAGGGGCCAGGTTGACGGTAATGCGGCTGACGGGAAATTTCAGCCCCGAGCTCTTGGCCGCCGCGCGAACCCGCTCCCGGGCTTCCTTCACGGAGGCGTCCGGAAGGCCCACAATATCAAAGGCGGGAAGACCGCTGGAAATGTAGCATTCCGCGGAAACCACGTTTCCCTGAATCCCGGAAATACCCAAGGTACGAACATTGCAGATCATAAGCGCGTGCTCCCTTCGTCCGGCAAATTGCACAGAAAAATAAGCCGAAAATACAGAATAAATCTATCATATCGTATTTTTGTCCAAAACTCAATACCTATTCCAAATTTCGATACCCCTATTTATAAACATATATATCAAAAATTTCCGGTCCAAAATGTACGTTTCGTAAAATTTCACTTTTTTGTCTCTGATTGGCTTTACAATCGCGACGTTTCGTGGTAATATATACACGCAAAACTTGAATCCTTTAGGAGGTATTTCATTTTGGCAAGAAAATTCAAAACCATGGACGGCAATACTGCTGCCGCCCACGTCAGCTACGCCTTTACTGAGGTTGCTGGCATTTACCCCATCACCCCGTCCAGCCCCATGGCCGACAACGTTGACCAGTGGGCCGCTGCCGGCCGGAAGAACGTCTTCGGCGACACCGTAAAGGTCGTTGAGATGCAGTCCGAGGCTGGTGCTGCCGGTACTGTTCACGGCTCTCTGGCCGCCGGTGCCCTGACCACCACCTACACCGCTTCTCAGGGCCTGCTGCTGATGATCCCCAATATGTACAAGATTGCCGGTGAGCTGCTGCCCTGCGTGTTCCATGTTTCCGCACGTACCGTCGCCGCTCAGGCTCTGAACATCTTCGGTGATCACTCCGACGTTTACGCCTGCCGTCAGACCGGTTTCGCCATGCTGTGCGAGACCAACGTTCAGGAAGTTATGGACCTGGGCGCTGTTGCCCACCTGGCTGCCATCGAAGGCCGCGTTCCCTTCATCAACTTCTTCGACGGCTTCCGTACCTCTCACGAGATCCAGAAGATCGCCATCTGGGATTACGACGATCTGAAGGACATGGTCAACATGGATGCCGTCAACGCATTCCGTGCCCACTCCCTGAACCCCGAGCGCCCCGCAATGCGCGGCTCTCACGAGAACGACGATATCTTCTTCCAGCACCGTGAGGCCTCCAACAAGTACTATCAGGCTCTGCCCGCAGTTGTCGAGAAGTACATGAACAAGGTCAACGAGAAGCTGGGCACCAACTATCAGCTGTTCAACTACTACGGCGCTGCCGATGCTGACCGCGTGATCGTTGCCATGGGCTCCATCAACGACGTGGCTGAGGAAGTCATTGACTACCTGAACGCCCACGGCGAGAAGGTCGGCCTGGTCAAGGTCCGTCTGTTCCGGCCCTTCTGCGCTGAGAAGCTGCTCTCCGCTATCCCCGCAACCGCCAAGAAGATCGCTGTTCTGGACCGCACCAAGGAGCCCGGCTCCCAGGGCGAGCCTCTGTATCAGGATGTCGTTATGGCTCTGGCTCAGGCCGGCCGTCATGATGTCACCGTGATCGGCGGCCGTTACGGTCTGGGTTCCAAGGATACCCATCCCGCTTCCGTCTTCGCCGTGTACGAAGAGCTGGCAAAGGATGCCCCCAAGCACGAGTTCACCATCGGCATCGTTGACGATGTGACCCACCTGTCCCTGGACGAGAAGGTTTCCCCCAACACCGCTGCTGAGGGCACCATCGAGTGCAAGTTCTGGGGCCTGGGCGGCGACGGCACCGTCGGCGCAAACAAGAACTCCATCAAGATCATCGGCGACCACACCGACAAGTACGTACAGGCTTACTTCCAGTACGACTCCAAGAAGACCGGCGGTGTCACCGTTTCTCACCTGCGCTTTGGCGACAAGCCCATCAAGTCCCCCTACTACATCAACAAGGCTGACTTCGTGGCCTGCCACAACCCCTCCTACATCACCAAGGGCTTCAAGATCGTCCAGGACGTCAAGCCCGGCGGCGTGTTCCTGATCAACTGCCAGTGGGATATGGAGGAGTTGGAGCATCATCTGGATGCCTCCGCAAAGCGCTACATTGCCAAGAACAACATCCAGCTGTACACCATCGATGCCATTGACCTGGCTATCAAGGTCGGCATGGGCAAGCGCACCAACACCATCCTGCAGTCTGCCTTCTTCTCCCTGGCCAAGGTTATGCCCGCTGAGGAAGCCATCAAGTACATGAAGGATGCTGCTGAGCACTCCTACGCCAAGAAGGGCATGGACGTTGTCGAGAAGAACTGGAACGCCATCGATGTGGGCGCCAACGCTTACAAGAAGATCGACGTGCCTGCTTCCTGGGCTACCGCTGAGGATGACAAGGTCGATGCCAAGCTGGAAGGCCGTCCCGAGACCGTCAAGGTTGTCAAGAACATCCTGAACCCCATCGGCAAGATGGATGGCTACAGCCTGCCTGTTTCCGCCTTCGCCGATCTGCCCGACGGCCAGTTCCCCCTGGGTGCTTCCGCTTACGAGAAGCGCGGCGTTGCCGTTACCGTTCCCCACTGGGACGAGACCAAGTGCATCCAGTGCAACAACTGTGCTTATGTCTGCCCCCATGCTACCATCCGTCCCTTCGCACTGACTGAGGAAGAGGTCAAGGCCGCTCCCGCCGGTGCCCGTCTGGTGGACGTCAAGGCCGGCAAGGGCAAGGGCGTTTACAAGTACATGATGGCGGTTTCTCCTCTGGACTGCATGGGCTGCGGCGTCTGCGTCGGTGTCTGCCCCACTCAGGCCATCACCATGGTTCCTCAGGAGCAGGAGCTGCCTGAGCAGGAAGTCTGGAACTACATGGTCGACCACGTATCCGAGAAGAAGGATATGCAGGACAACACCGTGAAGGGTTCTCAGTTCCACAAGCCTCTGCTGGAGTTCTCCGGCTCCTGCGCCGGCTGCGCCGAGACCAGCTATGCTCGTCTGGTGACCCAGCTGTTCGGCGACCGGATGTACATCTCCAACGCCACCGGCTGCTCCTCCATCTGGGGCGGTCCTGCTGCTACCGCTCCTTACACTGTCAATGCGGAAGGCCACGGCCCCGCATGGGCAAACTCCCTGTTCGAAGACAACGCAGAGCATGGCCTGGGTATGTACACCGCTCAGTCCGTGATCCGTGAGTCCCTGGCCAACAAGGTGCGCACCGTTATGGGCAACACCGAGGACGAGGCCCGCAAGGCCGCTTGCCAGGCTTGGCTGGATACCTACAACGATGGCAATGCAAACAAGGAAGCTACCAAGGCTCTGGTTGCCAACCTGGAGGCCAATGTTTGCTGCGACACCGTGAAGGACATCCTGTCCAAGAAGGAATACCTGTCCAAGAAGTCCGTGTGGATCTTCGGCGGCGACGGCTGGGCTTATGATATCGGCTTCGGCGGCGTTGACCATGTGCTGGCTTCCAACAAGGACGTCAATGTCTTCGTCTTCGATACCGAGGTTTACTCCAACACCGGCGGACAGGCCTCCAAGGCTTCCAACATCGGCCAGGTTGCGCAGTTCGCTGCCTCCGGTAAGGAAACCAAGAAGAAGTCCCTGGCTGAGATCGCAATGAGCTATGGCTATGTTTACGTTGCTCAGGTCGCCATGGGCGCCAACCAGGCTCAGACCCTGAAGGCCATCACCGAGGCTGAGGCCTACAACGGTCCTTCTCTGGTCATCGGCTATGCTCCCTGCGAGATGCACTCCATCAAGGGCGGCATGACCAACTGCCAGGCTGAGATGAAGAAGGCTGTCGAGTGCGGCTACTGGAACCTGTTCCGCTTCGATCCCTCTAAGGAGACCGGCAAGTTCACTCTGGATTCCAAGGCTCCTAAGGATGGCTATCAGGAGTTCCTGATGAACGAGGCTCGTTACAGCCGTCTGACCCGTGAGTTCCCCGAGCGCGCCAAGGAGCTGTTCCCCAAGAACGAGGCCGCTGCTAAGGAGCGCTACGAGCACCTGCTGAAGCTGGTTGAGATGTACAAGGACTGATTCCCGGTACATCGCTCCCTCGTAAATGAAATCGCCCGTCCCCGGTTTCCGGGGACGGGTTTTTCAGAAAGGAAAAAGAATATGCTTGGAACAGTCATTGAAATCGATGGCGATTATGCCGTCGTCCGCTATGACGTCACCGGCACAGAGTCTCATGTGGCCCTGGCCATACTGGGAGATGCCGAAATCGGGGACAAAGTCCTATTCGAGAACTTTTCCTACGAGCTGATTCGTCAATAAGGACGTAAAGAGCCCCCGGCCGGAAAGGCGGGTGTCCGTAACACAGTAACTCCATTTATTTCAGGGCCTGTACGGAAGGGGTAAAAAACAAAAAAGTGCGCCGCTTCGTCAGTCTTGACGGAACGGCGCTCTTTCACGCTCTACACAGCAATCAACGGTTCGTATAGAGTGCTTCTTCCTCTGCGGTTGCAGCACGGACTTCCATGCCTTTTTCCCAAACAAGAATTGAGTTCTCTGGATCATCTTTGATTCCAAGATAAACTCTTGTTACAGGAACAAGTGATTCATCATTCAACCACGCAAATGCACTTTCAGGATCAAAACCGTTGCCGGCTGTGCCGGTCCTATGTGGGATATTTATTTTCTTTGCCAGAATAGGTCTGTAGGTTGAAATATAGCCGTTACCATCGCTTCCGACTTCTACTGCGGTGCTGAAATAATTCAAATCATACAAATCATCATAGGTAATATGAATCATGCCATCAGAAGTCTGAAATACCCCCATTACAACCACATCATCTTTCCCCATCGGAACGCATTTCCATTCTCTCAAAACAGTATTTGCTATGAGAATCAGCATGAGAAAGAATGCAACGCCCAGTCCAATCCATAAAGATTTTTTCCTCTCATGGTTCCATTTTTTCTGAATTGGACGCAGAGAATCTACTTCTTTTGCCATTTCATAAGGTTCTGGCATAGAATCAAGATCATTCAGTATTTTCCTGCAATCTGCACAACCAGCACAGTGCTTTTCTACTGCATTGCGGGTCTCGGTACTACATACATCATCGTGATACAGCGGAAGCAGATCACGGATTATGCCACAGGGATAATTCATTTGAGTTCCTCCTTAATTGTCAACCTTGCACGATGATAAGTCACCCGTGCCCAATTTTCCGTTTTTCCAAATAACAAACCGATCTGTCGGAAGGATAATTCTCCGAGTACTCGTAGTGAAAACACCTCTTTATAAGGTTCTGGTAGGTTATGAAGCGCCTGGTGAATCAGAAAAGCGGATTCTTTATCCAGCATCATTTCCTCTAAAGAACTAGTGAGCGTTTCCTCTTTCTCCGGCTCCTTATGTTTTTTACGGTAGGATAGGTAAGTGTTTTTTGCAATTTGGCAAAGCCAAACATAAAGCTTGCACTGTCCTTGAAAAAAATCCAGTGATTTCAATGCTTTGAAGAATGTTTCTTGCGTGATTTCTTCGGCAAGGCTTGGATCCCGACTCAAGGCTAATATGTATCTATAGACATCCTGAAAATAAAGAGAATATATCTCCTGATAATCTTCCACTATTTCACCCCCTTTACCTATATGACTCGAGAAATAGCATTTCGTTACAAAGAAAGAAATACTCCTTTGAAATCAAAGAATGGCGCACTTCTATACGGGCTACCCCCATATGTGCGCTCTGCGAGACCGAACACCTCAGACACCTGAATGTCCGGGGCGCTTTGCGTCACTATGTTCCGAACATGGGACTGTATCCCTTGCGCCGCGAAAGCGGCTATCCCCTTATGGCAAAAGGCGTGACCACCTTCGTCACGCCTTTTGCATATTTTACTGTCTTATAAACACCCCGCTAAATGGCCGGGGGCTTGTCTGCTATATGGGGGTTATTCCTCTACGGTGGGGTCGTAGTTAACGAGAATGTCGTGCTCCGTCAGTGCCGAAACACTGGGAATGGCATTTCCGTATACATTGACCTGGACAAGATGGAAGCAGTCTGCCAGAGCGTCTACGTTGGTCAGCTTGTTGTAATCCATGTAGACGTAGGAGATATCCGCCATCTTTGCGATGCTGTCAATGGATTCCAGGGCGTTGTAGGAGCCGTCAATCACCTGCATGGCGCTGTCACCGGAGAATTCCGGCAGGGCGGAAACGCCGTTGTAGGAGAAGTCCAGCTTTTGCAGCTTGCTGAGACCGGCGATTGTGCTCAGGTCGGTAATCTGATTGTTGGAGACGGTCAGCGTCGTCAGGTTGGTGCAGCCGGACAGACCGGAAATGTCGGACAGGCTGTTGTAGTCCAGCTGAAGCTCCTCCAGAATGGGCAGGGAGGATGCGGTGCTCACATCGGAGATCTGGTTGTTGGCGGCGTTGAGCTTCGTCAGGCGAATGCTGCCGGACAGCGGCGCAATGCTATTCAGGGCGTTGTAGGATACATCCAGAACCGAGAGGTTGGAGAGAGAACCGACTACCGTCAAATCCGTGACGGCGTTGTGCTGCAAATACAGCTCCGTCAGCTGGCCCATACCGGACAGGGGCTCCAGATTGCGGATGGTATTGTTGCCGGCGTTCAGAATTTTCAGGGAAGTGGACTTTTCCAGACCGGACAGGGTGCTGAGGCCGCAATTGGAGATGTTCAGCTCTGTCAGCTGGGGGAGCTCCGCAATGGTGGCCAAGCTTTCCGCAGGAAAGCGGCAGCCGGAGAGATTCAGCTTTTTCAGATGGGTCAGGCCCTCGAAATTCTGGAGGTTGCTCATGTTTCTGCCGCTGACTGTCAGGCTTTCCAGATAGGTCAGGTAGCTCAGGTCCTCCAGAGTGGTTGCCTCCGTGGGAACCTCCAGCTCTGTGATCTGCCACAGGTCGTTGGTGTAGAGCACATGGTCCGCGTCGTAGCCGAGGGCGGTGCGGATGGCCTGCTCCATGGAGGTATCCATAAAGAAGGCGGGTTCAATCACGCCGCCAATGGTATAGCCGAGAATGGTTACGGGGCTTACAAGTCCGTTGTCCCCAACGCTGATGGCGTAAATCTGGGTTTCACCCAAGGGCAGTTCAATGGGCGCACTGTAGGGTGCATCGGCAATGGAGGGGTAATCTCCGTCTGTGGTATAGTAGAGGGTACCCTCCGAAGAGGAGAGGGCCACGCTGATATACTGGCTGTAGTAGCCGGAGGGGTAGTCCGCCTCGGGGGCTGTGGGCCGCATGGCTTCCAATTCCGCCTTGATGGAGGCGTCCGGAATGTTTGCCAGCATGGAGACGGCGTCCAGCAGCTTGTCCTGCTCTACGTAGGTTTTGCACAGTGCCGTATAGAGCTCCTTGGTTGCACCGTCCCGGATGGCCTTGGAGAGCGTCACCTCGGCCTTGGTGTAGTTGCCGGAGGCCTTGTACTGATTGGCAAGCTCAATGGCCACGTTTTCATCCTGCCCGGAGAAGCTGTAGGCCATGTTGTAGAACCAGGAGGACAGGCTGGTGTTGCCTTTCAGGTCGTTGTTTCGCGCCTGCTGCAGCAGGATATCCCGGGTGAAGGCCCGGTCGTATACAAACAGATACCAGCCGATGCTGGCAATCACCAGAATTACCAGCAGCAGCGGCACCAGAAAGTGGATCAACTTTTTCATAATAAAAGCTCCAATCTTCGGGATTCTTCCAGGCAATTATATAATATTTTTGAAAATATGTCAAGTATGCCACATTCTCCCCACGACGATTGCAATTGTCGCGCTTTTCCCGGAAAGAATCGCCTTTTTATTGCTTTTTCGCCTGCTTCATGCTCAGGCTGATGCGGTGCCGCTTTTCGTCCACGCTGAGCACCACCACATCCACAATGTCGCCAACCTGAACCGCCTCGCTGGGGTGCTTCAGCCTCCGATTGCAGACTTCGGAAATGTGCACCAGGCCGTCCTGATGGACACCGATGTCCACAAACACGCCGAAGTCGATGACGTTGCGCACCGTACCCGTGAGAACCATGCCGGGCTTCAGGTCCTTCATTTCCAGAACGTCCTTGCGCAGGATGGGCTTCGGCAGCTCGTCCCGGGGGTCTCTGCCGGGCTTTGCCAGCTCTTTGGCGATGTCCAGCAGGGTCGGCTCGCCGACGCCGCAGCTTTCGGCGGCTTTTTGGATGCCGTAGTCCTCCAAAAGTCTGGGCAGCTTGGCCCGGTCCTCACAGGGGAGCAGCTTCAGCAGAGCCTTTGCGGCGGCGTAGGATTCCGGATGAACGCCGGTGTTGTCCAGAACCTCCTTGCTTTCCGGAATGCGCAGGAAGCCCGCGCACTGCTCAAAGGCCTTCGGTCCCAGCTTGGGCACCTTTTTCAGCTGGCTTCTGGCAGTAAAGGGGCCGTTCTCCTCCCGGTAGGCAACGATATTCTTGGCGGTGGCAGCGGTCAGGCCGGACACCTGCTGCAAAAGGCTTCTCGATGCGGTATTGGCGTCCACGCCCACGGCATTGACGCAGTCTTCCACCACGGCACCCAGGGCCTCGTCCAGCTCCTTCTGGGGGCAGTCGTGCTGATACTGCCCCACACCGATGGCCTTGGGGTCAATTTTGACCAGCTCAGCCAGGGGGTCTTGGAGCCGCCGTGCGATGGAAACTGCGGAGCGCAGATTGACATCGTATTCCGGGAATTCCTCGGCGGCCAGGGGAGAGGCAGAGTAGACGGAGGCACCGGCTTCGTTGACGATCATATAGCTGGCATCCGGGAAGGAACGCAGCAGCTCCACGGCCATGGCCTCCGTTTCCCGGGAGGCGGTGCCGTTGCCGATGGCAATGTGCTTCACGCCATGCCTGCGCATGAGCTGGGACAGGGCGGCGATGGCCTCCTGCTTTTTCTTCTCCGAGAAGGTGGGATACACCACGGCGGTGTCCAGCACCTTGCCCGTAGCGTCCACCACAGCAACCTTGCAGCCGTTCCGGTATCCGGGGTCAAGACCCATGGTTACGAAGCCTTTGACAGGGGGCTGCATCAGCAGGGGCTTCAGGTTCAGAGCAAAGTTGGCAATGGCCCCTTTGCTTGCCCGGTCGGTCAGCTCGTTGTGGACCTCCCGCTGGATGGAGGGGAAGATCAGACGGTCGTAGGCGTCCTCTGCGGCGGCCTTGACAAGCGTAGAAACCTGCATGGTGGGCTTCAGTGCGGCGCGGCACACCAGGGCCGGGCCTTCATTGCCGGGCAGGGTGATGCTCACCTTTAGAATGCCCTCTTTTTCACCCCGGTTGATGGCCAGAATCTGGTGATCCATGAGTCTGGTGATGCTCTGGTTGAAATCGTAATAGAGTTTATACACCGTGTCGGTGTCCGGGTCGTCGGCCTTGCTCACCAGACTGCCCCGGCGCATGACCAGAGCGCGCAGATTCTTGCGGATCTCGGCGTCATCGGAGAGGTTTTCCGCAATGATGTCGCTGGCACCTGCAATGGCCTCTTCCACCGTTGCAACGCCTTTTTCTTCATCCAGAAAGCCCTGGGCCAGCTTTTCAATATCCTGCCCGTCCTGGGCAAAGATGGCCTGTGCCAGAGGGTCTAACCCCTTTTCCCGGGCAATGGAGCCACGGGTGCGCCGCTTCTGCTTGTAGGGCCGGTACAGGTCCTCCACCTCGGTCATGGTAGAGGCGTTGTCAATGGCGGCGGACAGTTCCTCCGTCAGCTTGCCCTGGTTTTCAATGGATTTCTTTACCTCGTCCCGCCGCTGCTGCAAATTGCGCAGATAGGTCAGGCGGGTTTCCAGATTCCGCAGGGTGGTGTCATCCATAGCCCCGTGCATTTCCTTGCGGTAACGGGCGATAAACGGAATGGTATTGCCCTCATCAATGAGGTTTACCACATTTTCAATATACTGCTGCTTTTGCCCCAATTCCTGGGCAAGAATCTCTACAATGGACTGCATGGGTATTCTCCTTTTCGCAAAATCAAGCCCATTCTACCACAAACTTTCGAAATTGCAAAGAAGAAATGCGGAAGCCTTGCAAATTTCCGAAAAGAATGGTAGAATGATTGCAATTGAGCAAATATAAAGGATTGAAAAATTATGGAAGAAAGCAATATTACCTTTGCAAGCCTGGGCCTGTCCGATGCCATGCTGAAAGCGCTGGAGAAGAAGGGCTATGGCTACCCCACAACCATCCAGGCGGAAGCAATTCCCTATTTTCTGCAATGGCGGGATGTAATCGCCAAGGCCCCTACGGGCACGGGAAAGACCTTCGCCTTTGGCATCCCCATGATCGAGCACATCGATGCGGAAAGTGAAGAGGTCCAGGGCCTGATTCTGGCCCCCACCCGGGAGCTGGCCATCCAGATCGGCGACGAGCTGAGAGGCCTTTTGACCTATTTCCACAATATCCGTGTGGCGGTGCTCTATGGCGGCGCGGGCATCGGCGGGCAGATCAAGGCCCTGGAAAAGAAGCCCCAGATCGTTGTGGCAACCCCCGGCCGACTGATGGACCACTATAACCGGAAGACCATTCGCCTGGATAAGATCCAGACCGTGGTCCTGGACGAGGCGGACCGGATGCTGGACATGGGCTTTTTCAAGGATGTGACCCGGATTATCGAAAAGGTCAAGAATCGGAAAAACCTGGGCCTGTTCTCCGCAACCATCTCCCAGGAGGTTATGACGGTTTCCTGGATGTACCAGCGGGACGAGGTGGAGATCACCGTGGAGCCCAAGCAGGAGGACCGGCCGGATATCGACCAGTACAGCCTGACCTGCACGCCCCTGGAAAAGGCGGAAACCACCCTGCGCCTTATCAAGAGCCAGGGCTACGAACGGGTGATGGTCTTCTGCAATACCAAGCATATGTGCCAGCGGCTGTGCGACGACTTCCAGCGGGCCGGGCTGGACTGCGAATGCCTCCATGGCGATATCCGCCAGCAGCAGAGGGAGAAGACCATGCAGCGCTACCGCAGCGGCAAGCTGCCTGTGCTGATTGCCACGGACGTGGCTTCCCGTGGCATTGACGTAGACGATGTGGACTGCGTCATCAACTTTGACGTTCCGGAGGAGAACGAATACTATGTCCACCGCATCGGCCGTACAGGCCGGGCCAAGCGCAAGGGCATTGCCTGGAGCATCATCGGCAATTTCCCGGAAAAGGCCAAGCTGGACGAGATTGCCAAGTTCTCCAACTATACCATCCAGCCCATGGCCCTTTCTGAGGATGGCGTTTTGACGAAGGAAGAGGTCAAGGCTCCTCCTGCGCCCAAGCGGAGATTCCGCTGATGGAAAATTACGGCTTTCTGCTGCTGTGCAGCCATCTGGGCAATCCGGACCGAAAGCCTCTGACAACGGCGCAGCTGCGGCTGCTTGCCCGGCGGGTTATGGACTGCGGCCCCTTTTCAGAGGGTGAGCTGACGGAGAAGACGCTGCTGGAGCTGGGCTTTTCTCCGGAGGGTGCCCGGCATATCCTGGCGCTTTTGGAGGATCAGGCTCTGCTGGAGCGGTACTTGCAGAAAGCGAAGGCACGCAGGTGTACGCCCATTCAGCGCCGGGATTTGCGCTATCCCGCCGCCGTGCGGAAGAAGCTGGGGCTGGATAGTCCCGGCTGCCTCTGGGCAAAGGGAGCGCTGGAGCTGCTGGACCGGCCAAAGGTGGCTGCCGTGGGCTGCCGTGTATTGCGGCCGGAAAATCGGGACTTTGCCTATGAGGCAGGCTGCCAGGCCGCCAGGCAGGGCTTTGTGCTGGTGTCCGGCAATGCGTCGGGAGCCGATCAGGCTGCCCAGGCCGGCTGCCTGGATAGCGGCGGCCAGGTCATCAGCGTTGTGGCGGATGCTTTGCACAGCCATCTGGAGCAGCCCAATGTTCTCTACCTCAGCGAAGAGGACTATGATATGCCCTTTTCCCCCCTGCGGGCGCTGCGGCGCAACCGGGTGATCCATGTTCTTGGCCAGGTGGTGCTGGTGGCCCAGAGCAGGGCAGGGCAGGGGGGAACCTGGAACGGCACTGCCAGGAATCTCCAGAGCCGATGGACGCCCGTCCGGGTTCTGGACGACGGCAGCGAAGGCGCTCAGGCCCTGGTGCAGCTGGGGGCGCAGCCCATTCAGGCGGCACAATTGCAGGATCTGAGCCTGCTTTCCCGCAGGGAGCCGAATTTTCTGGAACCGTAGCCCCTGTTTGTCGGAAACGCCCAATTGTTCCGGAAGGTCGGAGAAGAAAGTGACTGTTTCTTACAGATTTTTGCAGGGAAAGCATCCTGTATTTGACTTGAAATCGGCAACGTGGTAAAATAAAGCAGAAAAGCAAGGACGCTTATCCAGACAGAGCTATGCTCTGCCCGGGTAGGCGTCTCTTTTTTGACCAAAGGAGGATTCTATGCAGGAGATTCATGAGGAGTGCGGCGTCTTCGGTGCCTGGTCCCCAAAGCCGCAGAACTTGGCGGATTTGGCCTACTATGGGCTGTATGCTTTGCAGCACCGGGGCCAGGAGAGCTGCGGCATCGTTGTCAATGAGGACGGCGTTTTCACCACCCACCGGGATCTGGGACAGGTGGGGGATGTGTTCACCCGTGACGTGATGGAGCAGTTCCCTTGCGGGACCATGGCCGTGGGCCATGTGCGTTACGGAACCACCGGTGCCACCAACCGGGCAAACTGCCAGCCCATTGTGGTGAACCATATGAAGGGCAAGCTGGCTCTGGCCCATAACGGCAATCTGAGCAATGCCTTCGAGCTGCGCAGCGCTCTGGAAATGGGCGGCGCGATTTTTCACGGAACCAGCGATACGGAGATCATCGCCTATATCATCACCCAGCAGCGGCTGAAAACGCCATCCATTGAGGCGGCTGTCAGCTGCGCCATGTATCAGATGGAGGGGGCTTACTCTCTGGTTATGATGTCCTCGGCCAAGCTGATCGCAGCCCGTGACCCCAGGGGGTTCCGCCCGCTGTGCTACGGAAAAACCGCTGACGGGACCTACATTGTAGCCTCGGAAAGCTGCGCACTGAGCGCGGTCGGTGCCAAGCCGGAGCGGGATATCCTGCCCGGTGAAATCATTACCATCGATGAAACCGGCGTGCATTCCGATACTTCCCATTGCGGCCGATGCAGCCAGACCGCCTGCATTTTTGAGTATATCTATTTTGCCCGCCCGGATTCGGTGATGGATGGCATCAGCGTCCATGGGGCGCGGAAGAATGCGGGGCGGCTGCTGGCAAGGCGGCACCCGGTGGACGCGGATATTGTGGTGGGCGTTCCGGATTCCGGACTGGATGCGGCTCTGGGCTATTCCGAGGAATCCGGCATTCCCTTTGCCTTGGGCTTTCTCAAGAACAAATACATCGGCCGGACCTTCATTTCTCCGGGTCAGGGGCAGCGCCTGGACCAGGTGAAGATCAAGCTGAGCCCCATCTGTGAGGAGGTCCGGGGCAAGCGCATTGTGCTGATCGACGATTCCATCGTTCGCGGAACCACCAGCGGGAAGATCGTAGGATTGCTGCGGGAAGCTGGGGCAAGTGAAATTCATATGCGGATCTCATCGCCTCCTTTCCGCAATCCCTGCTACTATGGCACGGATATTGATTCCAGGGAGCACCTGATTGCCTGCCAACATACCGTCCCGGAAATTGCCCGGATCATCGGGGCGGATTCCCTGGGGTATCTGGAGCTGGAGGATTTGGCCCAGATGATTGGCTCCCATAACTTCTGCCATGCCTGCTTCAGTGGAGAATACCCCACCGAGATTCCAACCCACACGGAAAAGGACCGGTTCGAAGGCCCTCTTTCCAAGAAAAAGCCATAAAAAGTGTCCTGCCGGAATGAAGTGACCCCGGCAGGACATTTTTTGCAGCTAAAGCATATTTGTATACCCCATCAGATATTGGTCCACCGCTCTGGCGCAGGCGCGGCCCTCGGCAATGCCCCAGACCACCAGGCTCTGGCCTCTGCGGCAGTCACCGGCGGCAAAAATGCCTTCCGTTGGGGTCATGTAGTTCTCGGTGACCAGATTGCTCCGGCTGTCCCGAGGAAGACCAAAGACCTCTGCCACATAGCTCTGGCAGCCCACAAACCCCGCGGCAATCAGCCGCCGGTCTTTGGTGATATAGTACCGGGCAGGGCGCAGGCCGTTCCTGTCCAGCATGGCCGAATCGGAGCCGTTCCGGGAGATCACGGGCAGCACCTTGTCCATATCCTCTGCCATGCAGGGGGACAGCATGGTTTCCTCCCGGGCCACCATCCGGTCCGCGTTGCCCCGGATGGTGTTGATCTCGCCACGGAAAGGGGTTTTGCTTTTGCAATTGTAAAAAATTTGGGAAGATATGGATTTTTTCAATCAAATGTGCTATACTCATAAAGTATGTATATTACCCGGTTGGATTTTCCGCTGGGCGGAATAAAAATGGAAGGTGTTATTTATGACAAAGGTTGATATTTACTCCGGCTTCCTGGGCGCTGGCAAGACTACGCTGATCAAGAAGATGATTGCCGAGGGCTACAAGGGCCAGAAGCTGGTGCTGATTGAGAATGAGTTCGGCGAGATCGGCATTGACGGCGGCTTCCTGCAGGATGCCGGCATCAATATTACGGAGATGAACTCCGGCTGCATCTGCTGCTCTCTGGTGGGTGACTTCGGCAAGGCCCTGACCAAGGTGATCAACGAGTACCACCCCGACCGGATCATCATCGAGCCCTCCGGCGTGGGCAAGCTGTCCGATGTGATCGGCGCTGTGAACAAGGTCACCGGCCCTGATGTGACCCTGGGCTATACCGTGGCTGTTGTGGATGCAGGCAAGGTCAAGGTCTATACCAAGAACTTCGGAGAATTCTACAATAACCAGGTGGAGACTGCCTCCACCATCATCCTGTCCCGTACCGATTCCATTCCCCAGGCCAAGCTGGATGCTGCCGTAGAGATTCTGCGGGAGCACAACGCCGTTGCTACCGTCATCACCACCCCCTGGAGCGAGCTCACCGGAGAACAGCTGATCTCCGCCATGGAGGGCAAGGCCTCCCTGGCTGCCGAGCTGGCCAAGCTGGAATCCGAGCGGCTGGAAGCAGAGGAAGAAGAGGAAGAGCACCACCATCATCACCATGATGACGACGATGACGACGATGAGGATGCCCACGAGCACCATCACCACCATCATCACGACGATGAGGATGATGAGCATGCGCACCATCACCACCACGATGAGGATGATGACGAGCACGAGCATCATCATGACCATGACGGCCACTGCTGCTGCCACGATCACGAGGAGCACGAGCACCACCATCACCATGATGAGGACGAGCATGACGAGAACTGCACCTGCGGCTGCCATGATCACCACCATCATCACCATCATGCCGATGAGGTCTTCACCTCCTGGGGCACCGAAACTGCCCGGAAGTTCGAGAAGCAGACCGTTGAGAATGCTTTGAAGGCGCTGGATTCCGGGGACTACGGCGCAATTCTCCGGGCCAAGGGTATTCTGCCTGCCGTGGACGGCACCTGGATTCACTTCGACTATGTGCCCGAGGAGCACAATGTCCGTACCGGCAGCGCCGATGTCACCGGCAAGCTCTGCGTCATCGGCTCCAAGCTGGATGAAAAGGGCATTGCCGAGCTGTTTGGGGTGTAAGCCATGGTCATGCAGCAGATTCCTGTATATGCCTTTACGGGCTTTCTGGATTCCGGCAAGACCAAGTTCATCCAGGAGACTCTGGAAGACCCCCGGTTCAATGCCGGCGAGCGGACGCTGGTGCTGATCTTTGAGGAGGGAGAAGAGGAATATGACCTCTCCACCTATCCCAAGAAGAATGTCTACCTGGAGGTTCTGGACCAGCAGACGGTGACCACGGAGGAGCTGAAAGCCCTCCAGAAGAAGTACAAGGCCGAGCGCGTGGTTGCTGAGCTGAACGGTATGCAGCAGGTAGGGGACCTCTATATGCGCTTCCCGGATTCCTGGGCCATTGCCCAGGAGGTCATGTTTGCGGATGCCACCACCTTTATGACCTATAACGCCAATATGCGCAATCTGGTTATGGACAAGCTGATGGGCGCCCAGATGGTGGTCTTCAACCGGATGGCCCCGGGCCAGGATGTCATGCCCTTCCATAAGCTGGCCAGAGCTGCCAATCGCCGCATCGACATTCTCTATGACTATACCGACGGCACGACCAAGTTCGATGAGATCGAAGACCCGCTGCCCTTTGACATCAATGCCCCCGTCATTGAGATCAAGGATGAGGACTATGCCCTGTGGTATCGGGATGTATCCGAGGAGCCCCAGAAATACGACGGAAAGACCGTCCATTTCAAGGGCCAGGTTGCCATGCTCCGCAGAGACAAAAACGGAATGTTCGCCCCCGGCCGGTTCGTCATGACCTGCTGTGTGGAGGATATACAGTTCTGCGGCATTCCCTGCCGCTATGCCGGGGCAGGAAGTCTGGAATCCCGCTCCTGGGTCTGGGTCACCGCCAAGATCGGCGCAGAGAAGCACCCCCTGTATAAGGGCGATGTGGGACCTGTACTGACTGCCATTTCCGTGGAAACCGGCGCGGAGCCCGCCGACCCGGATGTCGCAACATTTTAAGATTTCCCTGGGGCGGCATCCTTGCCGCCCCTTTGTACTGTTTTTAGAAAGGAGGAGGTGCTTGTGTACCAACCTTTGGCCGACCTCCTGCGGCCCGAAACCCTGGACGATGTGGTGGGGCAGGAGCATATTCTGGGAAAGGGCGCGGTACTTCGCCGCCTGATTGAATCCGGGAAAATCCCAAATATGGTTTTCTACGGTCCCAGCGGCACCGGGAAGACCACCGTTGCCAATATCATCGCCAAGCAGACCAACCGGACGCTCTTCAAGCTCAACGCCACCACTGCTTCTACGGCAGACATCCGGGAGATCACCTCCCAGCTGGATACCTTCATGGCTCCCAACGGTGTGCTGCTGTATCTGGATGAGATTCAGTCCTTTAATAAAAAGCAGCAGCAGTCCCTTCTGGAATACATCGAAAACGGAAAGATTACCCTCATTGCTTCCACCACAGAAAATCCCTATTTTTATGTGTTCAACGCCATTTTGAGCCGGTCTACGGTGTTCGAGTTCAAGCAGATCACCAAGGAGGCGGCGCTGAAAGCGGTGGAGCGGGCGGTCGCCTTTATGGAAAAGCGCACCGGTCTGAAAGCCGTGCCGGAGAATGGGGTTCTTGACTATATTGCAGGGGCCAGCGGCGGCGATCTGCGCAAATCCATGAACGCCATTGAGGTCCTGTTCTCCGCAGCCGTGCCCCAGGGGGATACGCTGCCGCTGACTATGACCGATGCCATAGCCGTGACCCAGAAAAGCGCCATGCGGGCAGACCGGGATGGGGACAACCACTATGACCTTCTTTCCGCACTGCAAAAATCCATTCGCGGCTCTGACCCGGATGCGGCCTGCCACTACCTTGCCCGGCTTCTGGAGGCAGGGCAGATGCAGTCCGCCTGCCGCCGACTGATGGTCATTGCGGCGGAGGATGTGGGCCTGGCCTATCCCATGATCATCCCCATTGTCAAATCCTGTGTGGACATGGCCCTTATGCTTGGAATGCCGGAGGCCAGAATCCCTCTGGGAGATGCCGCAGTCCTCATGGCAACCTCTCCAAAGTCCAATTCCGGACACATCGCCCTGGATGCTGCCATTGCCGACGTTCAGAAGGGAAAGGCAGGCCCGTTCCCCAGACATCTGCAAAACGTCCATGCCGATACCTTCACCCAGGAGCGCAGCCAGGGATATCTCTACCCCCATGATTTCCCCAACCATTGGGTTGCCCAGCAGTATCTGCCGGACGAGCTGGTGGGAACGCATTATTACGAGTACGGCCCGAATAAGCTGGAGCAGGCGGCCAAGCAGTATTGGGACGCCATCAAAAAGGAGGTCTGACCATGGACATACGGGTTGGGGACATCCTCACCATGAAAAAAGCCCACCCCTGCGGGGAGAAGCGCTGGGAGGTTCTGCACACAGGTGCGGATTTTCGCCTGAAATGCCTGGGCTGCGGCCACGAGCTGATGACGCCCCGGTTTAAGGCGGAGAAGAACATCCGCTCTGTGGAGCGAAAAGAAGCGGAATAAGCCATTGCCATTGCCGGGACTCTTGCAGGGTCGGCGGCAATGGCTTTTTTGCGCGTTCTTCTCCGGCACCCTTCACCGGCGGGAGAATATTCGCGGGGGCATTGTGAAGGTGCATCGGTTCAAATCCCGAAAGCTGGAAATCGGAGACAGAACTTGCGCCCATAGTCCTGCCGGGCTGCGACGGCATTCTTGTGCGGGAGAGCCTATACTCAGTTCGGAAGGGGGCGGCGTATGTACTGGGACTTGACTGTTTTTCTGAACTTTTTGGTGGATTATCTTCTCCTTTTTGCCGCAGCCCGCCTGTCCGGGACCTATGCGGCGCATTGGCGGCTGCTGGCGGCGGCGACTTTGGGCGGCGTCTATGCAGGGGGCTGTCTGCTTCCGGGCTTTGAATTCCTGGGGGCGCTGCCCTGGCGCATTGTCTTCCTGGCGC
>QWCE01001366.1_pt1 | contig 37499 bp, 34 predicted proteins | sample 1972531 | NCBI WGS metagenome assembly QWCE01 (sample SAMN09866716, study PRJNA288562) | Human gut metagenome isolate term4_stool, whole genome shotgun sequencing... | reverse complement strand
ACCATCAAATCCAAAGATAAGCTCGTATATTTGCTCTCTTGAAAATACTTGTCCTTTTCTTTTTGCTAGTAATTCTGAAATTTGATACTCAGATTTTGTTAAATGAACTTTTTCCTCCACGACAAACACTTCATTGGAAGATAAATCAAAACGAATTTCACCGAGATTTAGACTAGTGTGTCGTTCTCTTTTTTCTCGTCTTAAATGGGCTTCGATACGAGCTATTAGTTCTGCTGCACCGAATGGTTTAGTGATGTAATCATCACCACCAATTAATAAGCCTTCAACGATATCTTCTTCCATAGTTTTTGCTGTTAAAAAAAGAATAGGGCAGTCTACTTTGCCTCGAATCTCCTTACAGAAACTAATTCCGTCAATACCTGGCATCATCACATCAAGTAGAATCAAATCATATTTACTAAGTTTACTATAATCAATTTCTAAAGGGTTTTGGTATACATCGACCTCATGATTGTTCTTTTTCAAAATATTTTTTATTAGTTCAAGCATATCTAACTCATCATCAACTGCAAGAATTAAAGACATTTCATCACCTCTTAATTTTAAATTTAAAACTTTCATTCACTAACAGATTTCCCATCCCACTTATTAAACCAAATAATTGAGGAAATAAATAGGATTAAGATAATAAACAAGGCTACAGAACTCCAAATTCTCAACTCCTTATAAAAATATGAAGGATCCGAAACTTTGCTCATAATAATATACATAGCTGGAAGTCTGGATGCCCACGTACAAGGAATAAAATACCAAATACTATCGCCAATGACAGTCATTGAAAGTAAAGCAATCAATGTTTCTAGAAAACCTAATCCAATAGATGCACCACTACTTAATACTATTGATACCCAAAGATGAATCATGTATAGAGAAATGCTGCTAATAACAATTAGGAAAAATTCAATGACCCAATCTAAGATACTTTGATATCCAGTTAGTATTGCAAAAATTATAATAGCTAAAGCAAGAGAAATAACAAATCCCAATTCTAATACAAGGAGTTTTCCTATATAGGCTTTGCTTCTAGATTTTGTAGTAGATAAAAGCATTTGAAATTTCCCAGAACTCATTTCCATATCAACTACTTTTGAAGTTATAAAACTTAATATTATTGGCATTACCGCTCCTAAAAGTACAAAATATGTTTGGCTTATATCGCTTTCTTCAAAATCTTTTAATCCTGTGGTTTTTGATGCTATATAAAATAGTAAAGAATAGGCTATAGGTAAGACTATGTGAATCCAAGTAAGCCAGGTGCCCTTAATTTTGTATATTTCTGATTTTATTATATTTATCATTATTTTACCTCTTGTTTTGAAAACCATTTTGCACTTATTATTGTAAGTAAGTTAAATAGACATATGGATAAAATACAGGGAATAAGTAATGATGTGTTTGATATTATTGGATTTGATACTTCCGTCAAGACACCACTTGGCAAAATATGCATAACAGGAATCATTAATCTAATTCCCCAAGAATATGGGCAATAAATCCAAAAAGCACTATCAGATAACAAGATTCCTAATCCTAAACCTAATACTGCATTTATTGTAATACTTGCTATAAAGCTAAATTTTTTTGCCAAGAAAAAGCATAAGGGGATTTGCCAAATATTGGTTATTATTAGCAAGGCACTAGCAAATAGTAATGTTGAAAATCCATAGTTTTGTGTTAATTGCCCTCCAAGAAAAAATTGAAAAATATACACTCCTAGCATATGAATTATAGCAGCAATACTCGTATAAATAAATGCTGTAATTATTTTTGAAACCCATAACTTTTTGAGATTAATATTTAGAGGGAAAACTGCTCTGTAGTTTAATTTTCTACTTTCTTTTCTATCCATCATTGCTGGGATTAAGGCAAAAGTTGCTGGCATTATTACGATATACCACCAGTTATAGGAATTAGTAGTGAAATAACTTGGCATAAGAAAGAGTGACAATAAGATTAAAGTTATTGGCATAATAACTAATAACTTCTTCAAGAAAGTGCCTTTATGTTTTAAATTTTCTGCAAGAATATAAGATATCATTTTTTACATCTCCATTCCACTTTTTATAACATTCATAAAAAGTTCTTCTAAATTGTCATTATGATTAATAATGTTTTGATATTGTAATTTTCCATTATTAATAATCCCAATATGGTCAGCAATTTGTTCAACTTCTGCTAAAATATGACTAGACAAAATAACGGTTATTCCTTTTTCTGGGAAAGATCTTATTAAATCACGTAATTCTTGAATTCCAAGTGGATCAAGTCCGTTTGATGGCTCATCTAAAATCAAAAGCTTAGGATTATTTAATAAGGCAATGGCGATACCTAGCCTTTGTTTCATGCCTAAAGAAAATTGACCAATTTTCTTTTTGCCAGTATCTTTTAAACTTACTATTTCCAAAACTTCATCAATCCTAGAATCTGGCAACCCTAGCAGAAGTGTCCTTACCTTTAAATTTTCCCTAGCTGATAAGTTCTCATACAAGGCAGGCATTTCTATTAAGGCACCAATATCTGATAAATTGTCACGACTCCACTCATGACCTTCAAAAAAAATTTCTCCAGATGTTTTATGAATCATTTCAGTAATCATCTTAAGTGTAGTCGATTTACCAGCCCCATTAGGTCCTAGCAATCCATATATAGAATTTTCTTTTATTTTTAAAGAAATACTATCTACTGCTTTTTGTTTGCCAAAAATTTTAGTTAGATTTTTTGTTTCTAATATTAATTTGTCCATATAAATGAACCTCCTCTTCATTCTATAAACTTAGTATAAAATATAAATTTAAGGATTCCATAAGGAAGATAAGATTCTTTAAAAATTTATATAATTTTCATTGTGGACTTATCAGATAAATCTAAAATCAAAACAAGATTTTTCAAAAAATATGATATAATAATTAAAAAAATTATAACATTATAAGGAGCAACCGGTGAGAGACTTAGAAATAGACTATGATATGTTTTTTATTAAAAAAGACTTTTATAAGGCTAATATAGACAAATTAAAAGATCTACTCATCTTAACAGAAGAAGATTTTTTCAACCATTATAAATATGGAAATGTTGTTAACATAAGCAACCACGAGACCTGGGGGATAGATTTTGATTTTGTGGTGATTGCTTGTGAAGGCTGGTTTGAGGATTTGCCTAAAGATTTTAGGGACAATTTGTTGAAAGAAACTATAAAAAATGGTGACGCTTTGGTCTGTGATGAGATTCTTTTAACTAAAAAAACTTGGAATTCCCTAGATCTTAGCATTAAAGACAAATTTTTCAAAGAAAATGACGACGACTTAGTTTATACAAATCTTGATAATATAGAAGGTTTTGAATATTTAAAAAAATATCATAACCATTTCCCAGAAAGCCACGGAGCCAACTGCTTTGCATCAGTTCTCTATGCCATTTCAAAAAATGAAAACTTAATAAATGAATGGGTTTTTGCGGACACTTTGCTTTTATTCTTAGAAGCAAAAGATTATTCTAAAATAGAAAATATCAAAAAGATTGATCTAATAAAATCAGAAGATGTATTGATAATTTTTGATGGCAAAAATCTAATCCACGCAGTATTTTGCCTAGATAAAGATTTGTGCTTCAATAAATTTGGCCAAACCATGCACGAAATATGGTCTATATCAAAAATAAGTGATGTACTTGGAGAATTTAAAGGACAATGGAAAATCTATAGAAAAAAATAGATATCATTAAATCTATAAATACCAATACAATTTGGGTATCAAAATAGAAAGTGAATAAAAGATAAGGGGATTTAGTTTAGAAATGGGATTAACTCTTGTTTATTTTAGTGTTTTACCCGCATACGCGGGGATGATTTGATATTCTAAAGTTTGTCTTGAATACTTCGGGTTTCTTGGGTTTTATAAAGGAAACATCATTAAGTATATTCTAAGAGCCAACAAAAAGAATGGATTGGAAGATTATAAGAAGGTCAGACAATATTTGGATTGGTATATTCAGGAGCTAGAAAGTGATCAGGTTACTGATGGACAAATGACATATATGGAGGATGAGATGGAAAGAGAATTAACACAAGAAGAAGATGAAGAGTATTTGTATTTAATTAAAAAATCAATTAGCACTGTACTTCGAATGAGTAAAAAAGATTGGGAAAGGTTTGATGAATTGTTTGCAAAAAAGCATGGGACCTTGGAGGAACAGCAGGAAGAAATTAGACAAAACCGAAAGAGATTTTATAAATTCCAAGAAAGTTTGGGTAAAAAGCTTAAAAATAGCTAAGTTTTAGATAACTTATTATGAAATTGATATGAAAATTTAAAGCAAATATGATTTTAAGGTCAAATATTTTTGTTAAAAAAGTTTATATTCAAAAGTTATTTTCAAACAAAAAGGCAAAACCATTTATTTTTTGGTCTTGCCTTTTGTTTTTATTTTGTTTTATAAATCCCAACTAGAATGAAATGTGGTATTTTAGGGCTATGAAGCATAGGGCTATTGCTAGTGGTACAAATACAAATTTACCTGTGTAGTACCAGGCGTTTCCGTATTTATTTCCTACGCTTTTGTTTACTTCTTCTAGGAGATTTTCTTTTTTTATTACCCAAAACCAGGTTATGGCGCCTATTATTCCACTTATTGGGAGGATGTAGATGGTGACTATGTCCATCCATGGGCCCCATTTTGAGATTGGTTCTATGAAGATTCCTACTAGGTAGATTATACTTATTAAAACAATTAGTATTGATTTTCTTTTTAGTTTTGGGAATTTGTATTCTATGGCCTCGGTTATTGTTTCCAGCATGGATTGGATTGATGAGATGCCTGCAAAGACAATTGCTAGAAATAATATGATGCCGTATAGCCTTCCTAAAGGCATTTCTTTTAAAGCTTGGGGTAAGACTACGAAGAGTAGCTTTGGTCCGCTTGTTGGGGAAAATCCGTAGGCAAAACAAGCTGGTAGCATGACAAAAGAGGATATCATCGCTGCTAGTGTGTCAAGGCCTGTTGTAATTGTTGATGCCTTTATTACGTCTTCATCATCTGGCAGATAGGAACCGTAGACTACCATTACTGTCCCTACGAGTGATAGGGAGAAGAAGGCTTGTCCCATTGCAGCAACCCATGTTTTGATGTTTTTTAATTTTTCTATATCTAGGCTAAAGATGAATTTATATCCACCCATCGCTCCGTCTAGAAAAAATACTCTTAGGGCAAGGATTAAAAAAAGTATAAAAAATAATGGCATGATTAATTTGTTTGTTTTTTCTATGCCTTTTGTTTCATAGACTAGGGCAAAATATACTAGAACCATGAGGATTAGGTGGGGTATTACTAATTTAAAATCACTAGTTGATATCATGTCAAACCAGGATGTGCTGTCTGTTGCAAATATACTTCCTGTTATTGTGTCGATTAATGCTTTTAAGACATAGGTAATTACTACCGCATATCCTATTGCTAGAAGTCCTACTCCAAGCATTGGTAGCCACCTTATTATCCTGCCAAATTTTTCCATATTTTTTTCTTTGTAGGCTTCTTTGTAGACAACCATTGGTCCTGATTTGTATTTTCTACCTATAGCGTTTTCTGCCGCAAGGCCCACTCTTCCAAAGATAAAAGCAAAGATTAGGTAGGGGAAGAGAAAGGCTAGTCCGCCGTTTGCTCCTAATTGATAGGGAAAGGCCCATACATTGGCAAGTCCTACTGCTGATCCTACGCAGGCCATAATGAATCCCCATTTTGAAGAAAATTTATTTCTGTTTTCCATAATTACTCCAATAAATATTTTTTTGCGATTAATACTCTAATTATAATTATTTTTACGAAATAATCAAGCAAACAAGAGGTTTTAGATGGATTTTGTTGGAATATTTTTTTGCTTATTACTTAAAGATAATAGCTTTTAGGGTATAATGAAACGAGAAAAGGAAAATTATGAAGATAAAAAGATTTTTTGCCGTAATCTTTGTTTTTGCCCTATCTTTTGTTGCTAGTAAATTTGTTTTTGATTTTCTTGATCAAAGGTCAAATGCTTTGAATTATGCAAGTGGTGGGACATTCGAAGATAATGCTATTAAAACAAGTAAAGATGAATATTTAGTCCTCCTGGTAGGGGTCGATAAGGCAGCAGGTGAGGAAAACAACGAAGACTTCACCCGTACAGACACAATTATGCTTATGAAGGCTAATACCAAGGATGGGACAATTAAGCTTTTGTCAATCCCAAGGGACTCAAGAGTTCTTGTGAGAAATACCTATGACAAGGTTAACCACGCCCATGCTTTTGGCGGTATTGAGCTTACCTTGCAGAGCCTTAGAAATTTCTTAGGTCTTGATATTGACTACTATGTTCAGGTGAATTATCAAGCTCTTGTTAATATAGTTGATGCTATTGGCGGAGTTGACTATGAAGTTCCTGAGGGAGTTGAGATCAAAAAGTGGACCCTTGATGTAAAACCAGGAATGAATCATTTCAATGGTACTGATACTATGTGGTATTTAAGGACAAGACACATTTACAATAATGGTGATATTGGTAGGGTCGAGGCTCAACAAGATTTCGTAAAGGCTATGGTTGACCAAGCTGTCGAAAAATCTAGCCAAATGAACCTTATGACTGTGATTTCTTCTTACATTAAGTATGTAAAAACAAATCTTCCAATGAGTGCCATAGTTGATATGGTTAAGAGTATTCCGAATTTCTCATCTGATAAGGTCGATACTTTCATAGTTCCAGGTGAGGCTGCTATGATAAATAGGATAAGCTATTATATTCCAGACGAAAGAGGAACATGGGATATAGTTGATGAAGAGTTTGCTGATTTTAAACTCAAAAAATGGACAGAAGATGATTCAGGATTGCCAGAGTCTAGTCATTCTAGTATAGATAGACAGGCACCGGTAAATATCTTCCCTAAAAATAACACAATTAATAATAGAAGCTACGAACCAAATTACGATAATACAAATAATAATTTTAATAATAGTTATAATAATAACAATTACAACAATAACTATAATAACAACTATAATAACAACAATTATTATGAACAACCAAGATGGGAAGAACCTGCTAAAGAGACTCCAAAACCAAAGCCAAGTTATGAAGAAAAGAAGCCTGAGCCAAGTACTGAGACTATCCCACCTTCACACAGTGAAGAAAAAATTCCAGAACCCCCAGCTCCAAAAGAACCAGAAACAGATCCTGGCATAATCGAATATAACCCAGGTCTAAATTTGGATCCTCCTTCTGGTGGTGATTCTGGGGCAGGTGACGGTGAATAGTTAGGGAGATTTATGATGAGTAAAAGAAGCGAAAGAAAAGATGAACATATAGAAAATTATCTAAAAACTTCTGACTACAATGACCCGCTTTTTGGGGATATTTACCTAGACCACAATAGCTTGTCAGAAGTAAACTTTAATGATATTGACACATCAGTTGAGTTTTTAGGTAGGAAGATTTCTATGCCTCTTATGGTAAATGCCATGACAGGCGGGGGAGAATTGAGTGCGGATATAAATGAAGACCTATCTTCCATTTGTGAAAGTCTAAATATCCCCATGGCTGTCGGTAGTCAAACTATTGCCTTAGAAGATAATGAAGCTTTAGAAAGTTTTTCCCTCATTAAGGAAAAGAACTTAATAAGGATAGGAAATCTTGGTGCAGAAAGAAGCCTAGAAGATTTTAAAAAGGCTTCTAGTATGATTGACGCAGATGGGATGCAAATTCATCTAAATATAGCCCAAGAGCTTTTTATGCCGGAAGGAGATAAGGACTTTAGAGGCTATTATGATAATATAAAAAATTTAGTCGCAAGTTTAGATAGGCCATTGATTGTCAAAGAAACTGGCAATGGTCTTTCAAAAAAAGTTTGCAAAAAACTTATAGATGCTGGAGTTAGATACCTAGACGTATCAGGATGTGGTGGGACAAACTTTATAGAAATTGAAGATATGAGAGATTTCATATCAGATTACAAGGAATTTTATACTTGGGGAGTACCAACAGCCAAGGCCATAATAGACGCTAGAAGTTTATCTGATGAAGTTTTCATAATAGCATCTGGTGGAATAAAGACAGCGGTAGATCTAGCAAAGGCCTTGATAATTGGCGCTGATATGGCTGCGGTAAGTGGCGAAGCCCTCCGATACTTGCTATTAGGTAGCTATGAAGCCTGCTATGAATATTTAAAAGAAATGAAAAATCGCTTAAAAATTGCTATGGCTCTTTTGGGAGTTAGCAACATAGAAGAATTGAAAAAAGTGGAATACAAACTTACAGGCAGATTAAAAGCTTTGGTGGAATAAATATTAATAGCTTAAATTTTAAACAAAGAAAATGGGACTATAATTAGCCCCATTTTTTATTCGAAAATTTTGAGATATTCTCCGTAACCTTCTTCTTTAAGTTTATCTTTTGGGATAAATCTTAGTGATGCACCATTTATACAATATCTAAGTCCAGTTGCTTCTTTTGGTCCATCTGGGAAAACATGGCCTAGATGGCTATCAGCTTCCTTACTTCTTACTTCAATTCTTTTTCTGATTAGTTTAAAATCATCTTTTTCTGTAAGTTCTGTACCATCAATTGGTTTAGTAAAAGATGGCCAACCGCAACCAGCATTATATTTATCTTTTGATGAAAAAAGAGCTTCGCCAGAAACTATGTCAACGTATATTCCATCTTCATAAAAATCGTCATATTCAGATGAAAATGGTCTTTCAGTCGCGCTTTCTTGGGTGACTTGATATTGGATATCGGTTAAATTTTTTCTTAAATCATCTTTATTATATTTTGTCATATAAATCCTTTCATTTCCTTTTCTTAATTCTTACCCAAAATCGCAAAAAATCATAAATAATTGGGGTAAAATTCGGTATAATAGTAAAAAACCTAGCAAAGGAGAATATTTATGACAATGACAATCAATTCAAGCGGCAAGGCAAATGGCCCTGATCTCGCTTTTGCAATAAATGCCAAAGTAAAAGATGCCCAGAAAAAGTTTGGTAAAGAAAATGTAATAAATGCAGTTTTGGGTACTCTTGCTGATGATGAGGGAAATATCATAGCTTTGGATTCTTTTTATAATAGACTAGAGACAATGGATAGGAGCCTTATCGCATCTTACGCTCCAATCGAGGGTGAGAAAGCCTTTAGAGATACTGTTATCAAATTACTTTTTGGTGATTATAATCCAGATAGTTATATTGAGGCAGTTTCTACTCCAGGCGGAACAGGTGCTATAAGAAACGGAATATTTTCCTATGCGGACATAGGAGATCCAGTAATTTGCCACGATTATTTTTGGCAACCCTACCAAAAGATGTGCAATGAATTTGATAGAGATTTTAGGACCTATAATTTTTTTACTAAAGATTTTAAATTTGACCTAGAATCTTATAAAAATTGCCAAGACGAAGCCTTAAAAGACCATGACCGTTTGGTTTCTATAATAAATTCACCAGGAAATAACCCAACAGGCTATTCTCTATCAGATAAAGAGTGGGATAAGGTTCTGGAGATTTCCAAAGAAGCAGTTAATAATGGAAAAAAAATCACCCTAATCATTGATGTTGCCTATATTGAGTTTGCTGGAGATGGTGAGCAGAAGAAATTTTTCAAGAAGTTTCATAATCTGCCAGAAAATTTATTCATCCTTGTGGCTTTTTCAATGTCAAAAGCCTATACAGCCTATGGTCTAAGAAGTGGAGCAGCTGTTGGCATATCAAGCTCAAAGGAAATAATCGAAGAATTCAAATCAACCATGGCAACATCAGCCAGGGTTAATTGGTCAAACGGAGTTCACGCTCCTCAGCTAATCTTAGTTGACCTTGCCAAAGATGAAAATAAGGCAAAATACGACAAGGAACTTAAATCATTAAAAGAAATGCTAAAGGAAAGGGCAGATGTTTTTGTAAAAGAAGCTAAGAGTCACAAAATAGATATTATTCCGTATTTTGGTGGATTTTTTGCCTTTATTCCAACAAAAAGAGCTTTTGAAATTACAGAAAAATTAGAAAAAGAAAATATCTTCACTATTCCTTCTGCCAAGGGAATAAGGATTGCTCTTTGTGCTACAAATAAGAAAGATATAGTGAAACTTGTCGGTAGAACAGCCTTTTATATGAATAAATAAATTCTTAACTGCTATACTCTTGAAAAATAAAAACAACTTAGTATACTATAACTAGGAGTTAGCACTCAATGTCAATGACTGCTAATAAAACTAAAAGCTACCATTATTTTATTTTCACAGGAGGAAATAATATGAATTTAAAACCAATCGGAGATAGAATTGTTATAAAAAAAGCTGAAGCAGAAAAAACTACAGCATCAGGAATAGTTCTTCCAGAAAGTGCTCAAGAAAAGCCACAATATGCAGAAGTAGTTGCTATAAGCACTGACATAGAAAATGACGAAAAGAAAAAAGATTCGCTAAAAGTTGGCGATAAAGTTATATATTCTCAATACGCTGGCACAGATGTAAAACTTGATGACAATGAATTTATAGTTGTTAAATACAACGACATCTTGGCAGTAGTAGAAGGTTAAGGAGGAAAAAATGGCAAAAGATATTAAATTCGGAACAGACGCTAGAGATGGCCTTGAAAGAGGTATAGATAAACTTGCAAATGCAGTAAGAGTAACCCTTGGACCAAAGGGAAGAAATGTTGTATTAGACAAGGCTTACGGTGCACCAACAATCACAAATGATGGTGTGACAATAGCAAACGAGATAGAACTAGAAGATAGATTTGAAAATATGGGAGCACAACTTGTAAAAGAAGTAGCAACCAAAACAAATGACGTCGCAGGTGATGGTACAACAACAGCCACAGTTCTTGCTCATTCAGTAATCAAAGAAGGTTTAAAAAACCTAGCAGCAGGAGCAAACCCAATTGTCCTAAACAAAGGACTAAAAAAAGCAACAGACGTAGTAGTTGAATATATCAAAGAAAACTCAAAAGAAGTTGAAGATAAACAAGCTATAGAAAATGTAGGCTCAATTTCATCTCAAGACCACAATATAGGTAAGTTAATAGCTGATGCTATGGAAAAAGTAGGAAATGACGGAGTAATTACAGTTGAAGAATCAAAAACAACTGGAACTTATCTTGACCTAGTAGAAGGTATGCAATTTGACAAGGGATACCTATCACCATACATGGCTACAGATAATGAAAAGATGATAGCAGAACTTGATGATCCATATATCTTGATGACAGATAAAAAAATATCAAATATTCAGGAAATATTACCACTACTTGAACAAATTGTTCAAGAATCAAGACCACTACTAATCATAGCTGATGATGTAGACGGCGAAGCTTTAACAACCCTTATCCTAAACAAACTAAGAGGAACATTTAACGTTGTCGCAGTAAAAGCTCCAGGCTATGGTGATAGAAGAAAAGCAATGCTTGAAGACATCGCAATTCTTACAGGCGGTAAGGTAGTAAGCGAAGACTTAGGAATGGACCTAAAAGATGCTACAATTGATATGCTTGGATCTGCTAAAAAAGTAAAGGTAGATAAAGACAACACAACAATCGTAGAAGGAAAAGGTGACAAAGAAGCTCTAAATGAAAGAGTTGAAAATATTAGAAACCAAGTAAGTGGCGAAGAAAGCGAATACGAAAAAGAAAAACTTCAAGAAAGACTAGCTAAACTTGCAGGTGGAGTTGCAGTAATAAACGTAGGTGCAGCAACAGAAACAGAAATGCAAGAGAAAAAATATAGGATCGAAGATGCCCTATCTGCAACTAGAGCAGCTGTAGAAGAAGGAATAGTTGCTGGTGGTGGAGTAGTCCTAATAGGAGCTATCGAAAAAGTAGAAGAACTTAGAGAAAGTCTAATAGGAGACGAAAAAACAGGTGCATTAATCATAGAAAAAGCCCTAGAAGCACCACTAAGACAAATAGTAGAAAACGCAGGACTTGACGGATCTGTAATAGTAGAAAAAGTTAAAAATAGTGAAAAAGAAGAAGGCTACGATGCTTACGAAAACAAATTTGTAAATATGTTTGAAGCAGGAATCGTAGAACCAACTAAAGTAACCAGATCAGCCCTACAAAACGCAGTAAGCGTAGCAGGAATGATTCTAACAACAGAAGCCGCAGTAGCAGATATACCAAAAGAAGAAGCACCAATGGCAAACCCACAAATGCCTATGTATTAGAGGCAAGCCTCCACGGCTTTAGGAGTGGCCTCCACGGAGTGGTTCGCAGCGAAGCGAGAAAGAAAGCACCTCGTTGAGGACCCTCCATGCGAAGCCCTAACCCCATTCATGAAATGAATGGTGGTAGGACTGGTGCAGAGGCAGAATGGTCGAGCGTAGCTCGAAAGCCACCGCGGCTAGAGGAGCGGTCTCCACGGATTGGCTCGCAGCGAAGCGAGAGAGAAAAATAATAACAAAGACAGATAATATAGGACCATGTAGTCATGAAAAAATCAGGAGTCAAGCTCCTGATTTTTTTATACCATATTTCTTATTTTTATCTCTAGGATAGTATATCAAAGATAAATAAAACAGTCACCCAAGTCATTTAAACTTTATCAAGTAATGCAAATTTTAAAAAAATGATAAAAAATTATAAACACGTATTTACAAATTGCTATTAGTGTTATATAATATATATAACAGATAGGACAAAGGAGGACTTATGTTTTTAGAAATTGATTTTAAATCAGATCTTCCAATCTACGAGCAAATCAGAAGGGGAATTATTATTGGCTTGGCGAAAGGGGAGATAAATCCTGGTGATAAATTACCATCAGTAAGGGAAATGGCAGAAAATATCGGAATCAATCTCCATACGGTCAACAAGGCCTACAAGCTTTTGGAGACGGATGGAGTTATCATCATGGACCGTAGGTTTGGGAGTTTGATTAGTGAGAAAGAAGATCCGATGAAAGATTTTGACTGCGAGAAAATGTTATCTGAACTTGACCTTTTAATTGCTATTGCCAAGCTAAAGGGCCTTAGCGGGGAAGAATTTATATCTAATATTAATAAAAAATGGGAGAATAAAAATGACTGAAGCAAGATTTATTGCAATAAATTATGCACTTGTCCTAGTTTTTGTAGGACTAATCCAAGTCTTTGTCCAGACTTTTTCTAAAAAAGGCTACACACTTGGAGTTTCTGTCCCAAAAAATGTAAAAGAGACAGAGACTATGAAGCAAATTTTAAAAGATTACAAGATGATGACTCTGACTATGACAATTTTTCTTGGTCTTGGCCAATATTTTGTCTCCTACCTTACAGAGTCAGTTGGCATAATTACACTTTTCTTTTTTATAAGTATTGCCCTTTTGTCCTTACCTCTAATAATTTACAATAAAAATCTCAAAAATATGACACAGGGACTAAGTCAAGATAAGAGGAAAATAATCGCCATCGACAACAATGAAGGCAAGACAGACTTAAAGAAAATAATGGCAATAGCCTACGGAGCATCTCTTTTATTAATAATAGGAGTAAGCTTATTTTTATTTATAAATTACGACAAAATTGGCGATAAAATTATTATGCATACTGATTTTGAAGGAAATATTACAGATATGAGGGATAAGACCTACCTCAATGTCTTTTATCCGACCCTCATTAGTCTTGCGAGTCTAACTATGTTTTATTTGATAAACCTCATGGTTATTAAGGTTAGGCCAAGGATTTCAAAGGAAAATCCAGAAAAATCTTTGGAAAATAATAGAAAAGCCAAGAAAGACTGGACCTATTACTTGGGATTAAATGCCTTTGTCATGACCCTACTTTTTGAAATCGGAGTTAATTTCCTAGCCCTAAAAAATAACAGTCTACCTTTGTATATCCTAACTGGTCTTACAATTTTATTGTCAATCGGAGGTGTAATTTACCTAGGAATTAAGGTCGGCACTGACGGTTCAAGACTTGATAAGATGGAAGATTTTTCCTTTGAGGAAGATGACAAGTATTGGATTTTGGGAGCTGGTTTTTATAATAACCCAGAAGACCCAGCCCTTTTTGTGCCAAAAAGAGTGGGAGTTGGATACACAATCAATATAGGCAGGCCTTTGGGCAAGTTTATATTAATTCTAACCTTTGCCATCCTTATCTTTTCTCTAGTTTCCATGTTTATATTTAAATAAAATTCTAATTTCCTCCTTGCGGATAAAGTAGGGAGGACTTTTTTATTCAATAATTCATTACCTACCAAGAATTATTCAGTTTGTTAAATATTTCATATAATTTTTCACAAATCTATGTTATAATTAAAATAGGAAAAGGATTTATATAAGGAGAGGAAATTTATGGACGTATACGAAAAAGCACTAAAAAAACACGAAGAGTGGCAAGGAAAAGTTGCAACAGAAGTAAAGGCAAAAGTTTTAAATGCAGAAGACTTAACCTACGCCTATACACCAGGAGTAGCAGAACCATGCAGAAAAATTCACGAAGATGAAACAAAAGCCTACACCTACACATCAAAGGCAAACACAATCGCAGTAGTATCTGACGGATCAGCAGTCTTAGGACTAGGAAACATCGGCCCAAAAGCAGCCATGCCAGTAATGGAAGGAAAGGCAGTACTTTTCAAGGAATTTGGAGACGTAAACGCAGTACCAATAGTCCTAGACACCCAAGATGCAGACGAAATAATAGAAACAGTAAAAAACATAGCCCCAGGCTTTGGTGGAATAAACCTAGAAGACATCTCATCACCAAGATGTGTATATATAGAAAATAAACTCAAAGAAATACTAGACATACCAGTATTCCACGACGACCAACACGGCACAGCCATAGTAACAGTAGCTGCACTAATAAATGCCCTAAAAATCGTAGGAAAAAAAGTAGAAGAAATCAAAGTCCTAGTATCAGGAGCAGGAGCTGCAGGATACTCCATCAGCAAACTCCTCCTAGACCTAGGAGTAAAAAACGTAATAGCTTGTGACTCCAAAGGAACAATCAACCAAAGTCACCTAAAAGGCTCAAACCCAGTAAAAGCAGAACTAGCAAAAATAACCAACAAAGACAACCTAGAAGGCACACTCAAAGAAGCAATCAAAGGCTGCGACGTATTTGTAGGAGTATCAGTACCAGGTGTAATAGACGAAACTGACATCAAAAACATGGCAGAAAATCCAATAGTCTTCGCCATGGCAAACCCAGTACCAGAAATCGACCCAGAAAAAGCAAAAGCAGCAGGAGCAGCTGTTGTAGCAACAGGAAGGTCAGACTTCCCTAACCAAATCAACAACGTCCTAGCCTTCCCAGGAATCTTTAGGGGAGCCTTAGATGCACATGCAGAAGAGATTACAGACGCCATGAAACTTGCTGCTGCTAAGGCACTAGCAGGATTGGTAAGAGAAGATAAACTCTCAGCTGATTATGTAATTCCTGGTGCTTTTGAAGAAGGAGTAGCAGAAGTAGTAGCGAAGGCAGTTAAGGCAGAAATAAAATAAGATTAATTTTAACCACTTTTTAAAAGTTATATTATATTTTTTGGAAAACTTTCTTATATTGTTGATTCGAAGAGCAATTCGGTAGAAAATCCTTAGAATAATAGATTTTTACAATTTTTTGATAAATATAATAGAAAATAATTACTCTAAACCACCTCAATTTGAGGTGGTTTTTAAGTCCTGATTAAAATTGAATCTAATCCCTAAGACCAGTAAAATAATAAGAGTTTGAGAGAAGAAAAAGAAAGTGGTTTTAATGAAAAAAAACATAAGATTAATAGCATTTGACATAGATGGGACTCTGATTACAAAAGATGGCAGAGTCTTAGAAGAAAATAAAAAAATAATAAAGGACCTAAAAGAAAGAGGGGTAAAAATAGTTCTTTGTACTGGTAGAAATTTCAGTGGATTTTACTGGATAAGACAAGAGCTAGATTTAATGGGATATGATGACTACTCAATTACCTGCACAGGTGCATTTATCAGGCAAAATGCAACAGGCAAGGCTCTCTTAAAAAAAGTATTATCTATTGAAGATATGAAAGAAATAGAAGCGAAATTAGATGATACAGATATACAATTTGCAATCCACACTAGGGATATATTGTACAATAAGTACGAAAATCCAAATCAAGCATTTTTAAGTGATCAAAAACTAGTCAGGATGCCTTGGCTTAAGTATAAGAATCTTGATGATATAAAGGATGATTTGGCAAGGGCTTGTTTTATAGCTGATAAAGAAAAAATTGATGAGTTTGAAAAAAGACGCAAAGACGAATTTGTAAATTCATATAAATATATGAGAAATGAAAAAACTATAATAGAAATTTTGCATAAAGATGCGGGAAAATCAGAAACTCTTAAAGATCTAGCGGAAATGCTTGATCTAGATATGAATGAAATTATGTATTTTGGTGATGGGGCAAATGATCTTAAATCTATAGAGGCAGTTGGAGTTGGTGTTGCAATGGGAAATGCCAGAGAGATTACAAAAGAAGCTGCAGATTATGTTGTTGGTGATAATGACACACCTGCTATTGCAGAATTTTTGAAAGAGTATTTCAATGACTAAATTTGTTGTATTATCATCAGGCTCTTCAGGAAATTCTGTTTTTATAGACCACGATGGGACAAAAATTTTAGTTGATGCTGGCTTTTCTGGCAGGCAAATAGAAAGACTTTTAGAAAACATTGGAGAATCAGCCACAAGACTTGACGGGATTTTTCTCACCCACGAGCATGCTGATCATTCCAAAGGGGCAGCCATCCTAGCCAAGAGATTTAAAATTCCTCTTTACGCAAACAGAGGAACTTGGAAGGCAGTCCTACCAAAAACTAAGAATTTTAAAGATGAGCTAATTCATGAATTTAAATCAAACGAGTTTTTAAATTTTAAATCTATGGATATTTATCCGATATCAACCTACCATGACGCCAATGAGCCGGTAGGTTTTATACTTTATCTAGGCAACAAAAAGATTACCCTTCTCACAGACACAGGAGTGATAGATGATAAGATAGCCTACCAAATCAAAGGATCTGATATCTATTACCTAGAGGCAAACCACGACCTTGAAGCCTTGAAAATTGGACCTTATCCTTATAATCTAAAGCTAAGAGTAATGGGCAAGATGGGCCATTTATCAAACGATCAAGCCGCAGAAATCTTGGGAGATGCCCTGGAAGGTAGGGGAGAAAGTGTGTTTTTATCCCATTTGTCAACCACAAACAACACCGAAGAATTATCCAAAATTACCGTTGAATCTTATCTTAAAGGCCTAGGTCTTGATACAGATAAAGACATTAAACTCGACGTTTCAAAAAGATACGAACCATCAAGGAAAGTAATACTATGACAGATATAAAAGAAATTGAAAAATCATTAATCAAAAAATACAGAAAAGAACTTTGGTCACCCTTCATAAGAGCAGTCAAAGAATTTGAACTAATAAACGAAGGCGATACAGTAGGAGTTGCTATATCTGGCGGCAAAGATTCGCTTCTTTTAGCGAAATTAATCGAAGAACTCCACAAACACTCCAAGGTAAATTTCGATGTTAAATACATTTGTATGAATCCAGGCTATGACGAAGCTAATTTGGAATTGTTAAAGAAAAACCTCGATTATTTAAAAATTCCAGCAGAAATTTACGATTCAAGGGTTTTTGACATATCAGAAACTCTTGCAGATGGCGGAAATCCTTGCTATCTTTGTGCTAGGATGAGGAGGGGCTTTCTCTATGCCAAGGCAAAAGAATTAGGTTGTAATAAACTTGCCTTAGGCCACCACATAAACGACGTCATAGAAACAATCATGATAAACGTCCTTTATGCAGGAAATTATAAGACAATGAAGCCTAAACTTACCGCCCAAAACTTCGATGATATGCTTCTAATAAGACCTCTTTATTATCTGAGGGAAGAAGATATAATTAGATGGAGGGACTTTGCAGAACTTAGTGCTCTAGATTGTGCCTGCACAGTCACCAAGTCAAGCGAATCTCACACAAGAAAAAAAGTCAAAGAACTGATAGCAGAGCTAAGAAAAGATAATCCTAACGTCGAAATGTCTATCCTTCGTAGTTCGGAAAATGTTAACTGTGACATGGTTCTAGGCTACCAAGTAAAAGGAGAAAAACATTCATTTATGGAGGAATTTAAATGATAATAGACCTATTAAAAGTATTGATTTTATCAATAGTTGAAGGTGTAACAGAATTTTTGCCTGTCTCATCTACAGGACACTTAATTCTAGTAAACCAATTTGTAAAACTCGAACCAGAAGGTTTTTCCAACGCCTTTAACGTGATTATCCAGTTAGGAGCGATTCTATCAGTAGTTGTCCTTTACTTTGAAAGATTAAATCCTTGGACAAAATCAAAAATAAGACTTCCAAAAAACTACGACGACCTAAACGGCCAATCCAAGGCTTATTTTATCCTAAGCCACCCAGATAAGAAAACTATAAACTTGTGGCTAAAGGTCATAGTTGGAGTCCTTCCTGCCATGGTTTTAGGACTATTGTTTGATGATTTAATTGACGCCTATCTTTTTAACCCAATGACCGTAGCAGCCATGCTTTTGGTCTGGGGTCTAATCATTATTTTTGTAGAAAAAAGAAATAAAAATATCAAATACGAATCTTTGGTAGATGTTCCTTATGCAACCATATTGGCGATAGGATTTTTCCAATGTCTTGCCATGATTCCAGGTACATCAAGATCTGCAGCCACAATCATGGGAGCTATGATTCTAGGTTTATCAAGACCTGCAGCAGCAGAATTTTCCTTCTTCCTAGCAATCCCAACCATGCTAGGTGCAACCCTACTAAAACTTGTAAAAAATCTAGGAGGATTTACAGGTTATCAGTGGTTACTAATTCTAATAGGCATGGTCCTATCCTTCATAGTAGCCTTTGTAGTAATCAAAAAATTCCTATCCTACGTTAAAAAACACGACTTTATTCCATTTGGAATTTATAGGATAATCTTAGCCGTAATAGTTTTTGTATATTTTTTGCTAATAAGTAAATAATAGATATAAGTTTGTATAAGATGTAGATAGATATAATAATATTAAATAATCTACATTTTATACAAATAAAAAAAGTTTTAAAAATAAGAATATAGAATTGGAAATATTTATTGACTAAAATCTAAAAGGGGCTGTGACTTTTGCAACAGCCTCTTTTTTTGAGGATGTGCTAGAATTTAAATTTGTGATAAAAACTTTATAGAATTTGATGGTCCAATACAAAATTAAAAAAAGGTTAGATGAAGAATAGATTTCCTATTATGTAATATTATGTATGAATTTGGTTGATTTTTATTTGCCAAAACGATTTGACAAAGGGATTCTATTTTAGAATAAGTATAGAAAAAGCGTCGATAAATCAAATTTATTAGTTGATTTATCAACGCTCTGTCACCCCTTTTCTAGAAGGGGATTTTTCTACACTAGAATATAAAATTAAATAAGATAACTGCTATAAGTCCACCGATTATTGGACCAACTACTGGAATCCAACCATATCCCCAGTTAGCGTCTGTTTTGTTCTTAACTGGTAGAACTGCATAAGCAATTCTAGGACCTAGGTCTCTGGCTGGGTTAATAGCATAACCTGTTAAACCACCTGTTGACATACCTATAGAAACAATAAGGCCGTATACGAATAATTTGTCAACTCCTGTGTCACCTGCGCCTGCTACATTGCCAAAACCAAGGATAGCAAATACAAGAACGAAGGTACCAACTATTTCTGATAGTAGGTTTCTTCCGGTGTTAGGAATAGATGGTGCTGTACAGAATGAACCTCTTACTAAGGTTGGGTTATCTGCTGTAGCGTCAAAATGGTCTTTAAATAATAAGAATACTATGCATTGACCAAGGAAAGCACCAAGCATTTGACCGCCTATGTAAACTGGAACTTGATTCGCTGCCACATCACCCTTAAATGCTAAAGCTATTGTTAAAGCTGGGTTGAAGTGTGCTCCTGTTAGTGCACCGAATATGGTTGCTGGAATAAGTACTGCAAGACCCCAAGCGATGGTGATTTGGATAGGACCTGCACCTTGCATACCACTCTTGTTCATGTTAACGTTTGCTACAACTCCATTACCTAAAATAATAAGTATCATTGTACCAATCATTTCACCTAAAAATATATCTCTCATTTTCTCTCCTTTCTGTGAATAAAAAAAACAGAGAACGACCTTGGTTATACGCTCTCTGTCTCTAATTTATTCTACTGTGAAAATGTTTACACTATTATTATAGCACACTATTTTTAAATTGCAAACTTTTTAACTAAATTTTTTCTTCTTCCTTTAAAGTTTTGATAAATTCGTTGATATCAGTCTTGTTGACTCTTGTTATACCGGAATGCTCTGAGTCGAAACGGTCAGATTTTACTTTTTCTCCGAGTTCGTCTTCCATAACTTCTATTACCCTTGACCTGCAGAAAGAACCTTGGCAAAAACCCATTCCTGCTCTAGTTCTTCTCTTGATTGAGTCAAAGCTTAGGCAAGGAATTCCACGATTCATCGCATCTCTTATTGTTTTTTCGCTTACTTGTTCGCACCTACACACAAGTCTTTCTGGATCTCCTAAAGGAAGGTCAACTTTTTTGATAATCTTGTTAAAATCTTCGAGCTCTTTATACTCAATTATAGGGTCTCTGTGAGGATTGTAGGTAGGATCATCTTCTAGTTCTAGATTCAAATCTCTTAATATTTCTTCTACCATTTTTGCTATAGCAGGAGAAGAGGTGATGCCTGGTGATTGGATTCCAACCACGTTTATAAAGCCGTTAGTCTTGGTATTTTCTATGATGAAATCTCCTGTAGATGAGGCTGGGCGAAGACCTGCAAAAGACCTTATAAATTTACTCAAATCAATTACATCATCTTGGACAGATTTCTGTGCGAGGTCATAGATTTCTGCGAGTCTTTCGATATGGGTTCCTCTATCAATTTCTTCTTCATCTATTGCATCAGGACCTAGTAAAAGATTGTTGTGATAAGTTCTTGTAACTAGGATTCCCTTGGATTTTGGGCTTGGAGTTTGGAAGAGGACTTGTTTTATTTTTGCACCAGTACCTTTTTGCATTAGGAGATATTCACCGCTTCTTGGATGGATGGTGAAATCTGTTTCTGTAATCATTTCTGAGACTTTTGCACCTTCTAGGCCTGAAGCGTTTATTACATATTTAGCTTCAAAAGTATCACCCTTATCGGTTTTTACAGTAAATATTCCACCGTTTTTCTCTATGCTACTTACTTTTTCTTGAAGTTTTAGTTTAACTCCGTTTGCTATGGCATTTTCCATTAAGGCTATTACGTATTCATAAGGTGAACAAACCCCAGCACCTTTGCAATATAAGGCAGCTGTCGCTTCATCTGATACATTTGGTTCGATTTCACGGAGTTTTTCTTGGTCAATTATTTCTATATCATCAAGACCGTTTTCAAGGCCCATTGCCATAAGGTTCTCAAGCTCTTTTTCATCTTCTTCGTTAAAGGCTAAGACTAGTGAACCGTTTTCCAAAAATCCGAAATTCAATTCTTCATTGAGCTTCTTAAATTCTTTCCTACCTTCGTAGCAAATTCGTCCCCTAAGTTCAGAGTGTGGTTCTGCATAGCCGCCGTGAACTATAGCAGAATTGGCTTTTGAAGCTCCCATAGATACGTCATTTTCTTTTTCGAGCACGAGGATATCTAGTTTATAACGAGACAATCTTCTTGCTATACTAGCGCCACTTACACCTGCGCCAATAATAATTACATCGTACATAAAAATCCTTTCTACAAATAAGAGCAAATTTAAACTCTTCTTGCTGACTAAATTAGGTGAAATTTTATTATTTTTGGTTTACAGACAAAAATAGAGCAGGGAATATATTCTTGCTCTTTCACTTCTGTTATGTAAACCTTTTCTATATTATAGCATAAATAGGTCTATATTTCAATTTGCTAATTTTGACAAATTTTTGCAAAGAAACTTTATAAAGATTAGCAAAAACAATTTTTTATTAAATTTCTAAGAGTTTGTAATAAAAAGGTTTATATTTTAACTTTTAAAAGTATATTATATATAGTATGTAAAGGGAGAATTATTATGAAATGTGAGCATTGCGGCGCAGTTATTGATGAGGCTTGCAATTTTTGTCCGGTTTGTGGGAACAAAATAGAGAAAAAAGAGCCAAATAATCAAGCAAAACCAGAAAATACTAACCCTAAGAAAGGTTTTTCTAACTTTCTTAATTTTAATAAAAATAAAAAAGATCCAATAGAAGAAAATTCTGATGATAAAGAAAAAATCAATGAAAGGTCTAAAGGTGAAGATTTTAACAAAGGTGATACGCCTTTAGAAGAAAATCTTGACAGAAAAGATATTTCTGAAAATGAAAGTTCTTCTAGCGGGGATAATCTTTCAAGTGATGACGTAAATAAAGAAAATCTAGAAAATAAAGAAAATCCTAATCAAAAAATAAATGAAGAAGATAATATCGAGGAAGATTTCTTTAGACCAGACCCTTTTAATAGGATGGATAAGGAAAATAGACGATATGAAAACCTCGGCGGTAAGTCTTCGCCTTATAACCAAAGGTCTGTAATTGAGGAAGTACAGGCAAAGGTTTATAGAAATACTACCAAGAAGAAGAACGATGAAGATTATTATATAAGGGATTATAAAAATCTTATCCAGAATGAAAATCTAGAGGAAAGACTGGATAAACTGATAGGTGACGGGGAAGGTGACCTATCTGCAATGACTGTTTCTTACGGTATTAGAAAAATCCAGGACAGAAATAAGAAGATTAGCAGGGAAAATATTACTGCGGATGATGGTAATCAAATATTAAGAAATGCAAATCCAAAGGAAAAGTCACCTGTTGTTAGACAAGTTGACAAAAAAGCTGATCAAAATGAAAAGGAGATTGATCCTAACAAGAAGAAATACCTTACAAGCAGGAATGTTCTTTTGGGATTAATAGGAGTTTTAATTGCGGTAATTCTTGGAGTTTTATATATAAAAAATAACAAGGCTGATGACATTACCATTCCTCTTAGCGACTATATCACCTTAACCTACGAAGGCGAGGACGGGGCTGCTGTACCAAAAGCAATGATTGATACTGAAAAATTAATTTCAGCTTACGGAAATGAAATTAAATATATCTCTAGGGACAATAACAAAGATTCTTACGAATCTGCCGCCCAAGAATTTGCAGCAGATCTACAAAATAATGTTGTTTTCCAATATTCAAAAGATAGCGGTTTATCGAATGGTGATGAAATAACAGTCATGGCAAACCTTGATAATATCAAGATTTCCGATAAGTATAATGTCTTGTTGTCAAATGCATCAAAAGCTGTGATTATAGACGGAATAGCAAATAGCGAATTTACTGATCCTTTTAACTTTATAAATGTAAAATTTGAAGGAATAAGCCCAGATATAACTCTTACAGCAAGTCTAACTGAAGATGCACCAGAATTTATGCACACAATAGACATAATTCCAGCAAAATCAAATGGTATAGAAGAGGGTGAAGAGGTAGCAGTAAGCCTAAACTTTGATGCGGAAGAGCTTAAAAATACCTATAATGTAAGCCTATCTCCAACTAGCAAAAACTTCACAGCTTCAACTGGTGAAGGAGAGAATGAAGAAGAAAAAGAAGAATCGACCGAAAATGACTCAGACTTTATAAAAACAACTGCCCATTTAGCAGATGCAGAAATGGGAGAATTGAAGCATAAAGCAGGGGAACTAATAAAGCAAACTATTTTATATAAGAATATAATAAATGTGGACAAGATTGATTATCTTGGCTCATTTACAGGTTTTAAAGAAGATGGAAGAGGCGATGTCAAAAATAAGGTATACCTAATTTATGAGGTAACAACATCAGAAAAACTTCCTGATTCAAACTTTGGATCAAGTTTTAAATATTACACCTTTGTAGAATATCAAAATGTCAAAAAGGCTAAGGATGATAGCGGCAAGTTCTACAGCGTAGGTCCTGTAACAACTGATAATCAAATTTTCCATAAATTCTTTGTAGAAAGTGATTATAAGTATTACCAAATCGAATATCAAGGTTTTGGTTTCATAGAAAAAGCCTTATCTAATGTGAATGCAGGACTAGAAGGACTTAGCGTGACAGAGGATAACAAGACTAATATAACCAAGCACTTTGCTACATCTGACGGTGTCGTAGGAGAATACGAAGCAGATGGCAGGAGATTATCCTTGAAAGAAGATGGTAGTTTAATATATCAAATAGACAAGGCTGTTCATATTGGTTCGTATAGTGCAAATGGCAATGAAATATCTGCTACTATCAAGGGAGTAAATGTTGATACTCCAGTAATATTAAACTTTGATGGTGGCCTTCTCAAGGCAGAAAGCCAGGGAGAATTTGAAGCAATTAGCTTTAGTAAAATAGAAAATTTTTAGATTAAGGGGCCTGGTGGCAAGTGAATCGACCCGTTATTATCAAAATATTTGATGATGAGGCTTTCACAACCACCGGGTCTTTTTGTAAATAAAGGGAGAAAAAATGTTAGAAAATAAAGAGAAAAAATCAACTTATTATGAAGTCTATCCAAAATCATTTGTCGATTCAAATAAAGATGGGATAGGAGATTTAGAAGGACTTAGAGGAAAGATTACAACGATATCTCAACTTGGAGCAAATTATGTAATCCTTAACCAAATCTTTGCAAAAAAAGGAGAAAAGGTTGATTTCTACAAGATAGATGAAAATCTTGGTAATAGAGAAGATATTAAAGCGATATGTGAAAAGGGAAAATACAATAGAATTAAAATTCTTTTAGATTTTGATACAGATGAATTAAAAAAAGCCTATGGAGATAAATTAAAAGAAGAAATTTTAGAAATTATTAAATATTGGAAAGAAACTGGAATTAGAGGGATAAGGATAAAAAAACTAGATAGCCTTTATAAAGATTCCGAAAAAGAAGGGAAGGAACTAGTCTCATCCATAAAAACTTTAACGGACCAACTAGGACTTATGTTTATAGGAGGCTTTGAAAAATCAGACCTAGTAGAAAAAGACCTGGTAGATATGGTGTATTTTTCAAAAGCTAATAGTCTAATAAAAAATAAAAATTCTTATAAAGATTTTTATGAACTTATAGATAAAGCTCAAAAATTAAGCGAAGAGGTGCCAGTTGGAATAGACCTTGAAAATTTTGATACACCAAGAGTCATAGAAAAAATTCTAAGCCATGATGAGGAAGTAAGACCGGTCACAGAAGCCCTTGCAACCATGCTATTTAGTTTAAAGACAGTACCATTTATATATCAGGGAGCAGAAATAGAAGCAAAAAGTGACTATGGTATAGAAATGGGAGATATAAAGGATGAGGAAATAAAAAAAGCCTATAAGACATATATAGATCAGGGGCTAGATTCAGAAGAAGCGATAGAAAAAATTAAAAAAACTACGAACTTCACAGCGAAAATTCCACTAAGATGGGATGACTCAAGACTCGGTAGATTTTCAGAAGTTAAAAATTACTATGGGACAATGATTCGCTACGATAATAACTACAAGGAATATATGAAGCACTCGGATTCATTTTTCTTTTATATGTATAACATCATCATGCTAAGAAAGAGAGATTCAGTATTCGGCTTGGGAGAATATGAACTTTTAACAATCGACAATCAAGTCTACGCATATAAGAGAACTTATAAAGATAAATCCTACGTAATATTGGTAAATTTATCCGACGATTTTTATGAAATAGACGAAAAAATCACAGAAATAATAAAAGATGGAAAAGTAATAAAAAATAATAATCCAGACTACGACCCAGAAATCCTAGACGCCTACCAGGCTGTAATAATCGAGTTATAAAAAATTAATTGAATTAAAAAACACAAGTCTAATAATTTTGTTAGAGCTTGTGTTTTTTATTGTAGAACATCTGAGTCTAGAATTACTTATTCTTATCTTCTTCCTTCTTAAAAATAATCAATTTATTATCATCGAGGTAAAGTTTGATAGTTTTTCCTTCGTCTAGAATCTTGTACTTGTAACCTGTTCCGAAATTTGATTGGTTATTTTTAGTTGGTTCTAGGGTCAAATCGACCTCTGAATCAATTTCTCCATCGAAATCAGTAACTTCGTCGTAGTATTTTTCTTCCCCCGAATATAAGTAGAGATTATCATCAATATAGACCATAGGAATCAAATCCCACTTAACATCTTCATAAAGATCCAACTTAAAAATCATCAGCTTATTATCATTGAGGTAAAGATTGATGGTTTTTCCTTCATCTAGGATTTTGTATTTATAACCACTCCCAAAATTTGATTGGTTATTTTTATAAGGTTTTGAACTGCTTTTAACTTCAGAATCAATTTCTCCATCAAAATCTGTTACTTCGTCGTAGTACTTTTTTTCGTTTGATAATAAGTAGATATTATCATCAATATAGACCATAGGAATCAAATCCAATTCTACATTTTCATTTGAATCAGAAATTTCTTTGTTATCTTCCTCATTAGAACAAGCTGCTAGGGCTAAGACTGTCATAAATAAAAATATAATTTTTTTCATCTTATTACTCCTTGAGTACATTAGTTAAATGATGTGATACCTATATAAGAAATATACCCCCTAAGTAAAAAGATAAACATCAAATCTTACTCTTTCTTTTAAATGTTATATTTTAAGGGAAATATAAAACAACCTTAAATTGTTTGGTTATCTATGGTCGTTGAAAGTATTAGATTTTCGATGCCGACCTTCGGGGAGCCGAGAGCTTCCAACAAAAAAGCAACCCTTTGAGGTCGCTCGTTTTGTATAAAAAGTTCTTAATTTTAGGGTGATAAAAAAAGAGCAACTACTAATCACTCTTTGTCTATGGTCGGACGAAAACCCGTTTGCTTCGCAAACTTCTCCGTGCTCTCGCGCTAGTTTTCGGTTAAATACCCCAAATTAAGGGGTATTTAACGGTGAAAGGGTTAGGACTTTCAAGCCTCACCTTTCCAAAGCCGAAGCACTACCAACAAAAAAAGCAACCTTTCGGTTGCTAGTTTTGTATAAAAAGTTCTTAATTTTAGGGCAATAAAAAAACAACCAAGTTGGTTGCTAATTTATGGTCGGGGTGAAAGGGTTAGGACTTTCGAGCCTCACCTTTCCAAAGCCGAAGCACTACCAACAAAAAAAGCAACCCTTTGAGGTCGCTCGTTTTGTATAAAAAGTTCTTAATTTTAGAGCAATAAAAAAACAACCAAGTTGGTTGCTAATTTATGGTCGGGGTGAAAGGATTCGAACCTTCGACCTCATGTTCCCAAAACACGCGCGCTACCAAGCTGCGCCACACCCCGTCGCTCATGACTATTATAATATACTATATAAAAAATCTTTTGTCAAATTTTTTATAGAAATTCTTCCAGTTTCTTTTTATTTTGTCCTTTCTTTTCAAAAAAGTCTACGTATATAATACCACAATTTTTATCTTTTGTAAAATCTCTTGTAAGTATTGTTATTAAGATTATAATAATAGTATACAGGAAGGGAGATTATGGATAATCTTAATGAAGTAAAAAAAATTATCAACGATTCTAATAATATAGTATTTTTCGGAGGAGCTGGAGTTTCTACTGCATCAGGTGTGCCTGATTTTAGGTCTGCTACAGGTCTATATAATAGAGAAAATAACTCCAAGTATTCTCCTGAATATATGTTAAGCCATGAGTTTTTTGTAGATCATCCTGATGAGTTTATGACTTATTGCAAGGAGGATTTGATGCTTGATGGGATAAGGCCTAATAAGGCTCATTATGCTCTTTCAAAGCTTGAAAAAATGGGCAAGCTCAAGGCTGTTATTACTCAAAATGTAGATAGTCTGCATCAACAAGCGGGCAGTAAAAACGTAATAGAGCTTCACGGCAATTTGAGAGATTATTATTGTGTGAAATGCCACAAAAATTTTGACCTTGATTATGTGAAGAAATTTCCAGCAGAGGCTCATTGTGACGAATGTGGGGGTATTGTTAGGCCTGATATTGTCCTTTATGGGGAGGGTCTTGACCAAAATAATATTTCCTATGCGGTAAATCTAATAGCCCAGGCTGATGTTTTGATTATTGGCGGTACTAGCCTTGTTGTGTATCCTGCGGCAGGTCTTATAGATTTTTATAGGGGAAATAAGTTGATTCTTATAAATAAAGATACTACGCCAAGAGACAGTGTGGCAGATTATATTATAAATGGCGATATTGCCGAAGTTATGGATAGTTTGGTAGGTGATTAAGTGCGAAAAAAATATGGTATTGATGAATATGGAATATTTTTAGTTTGGATTGCTATTGTTACAGTGGTTGTGGCTTATTTTATTAAGTCTACTGTTTTAAATGGCATTTCCAGTCTAATTGTTATTTATGCAATTTTTAGGACTATGTCTACAAATGTTCTTAAAAGAAGTCAGGAAAATGAAGTCTTTGTTAAAAATGTGATTGATCCAATTAAGAATGTTTTTGGCAAAGGCGATTCTAAGGATGATGGCTTTAAGTATATATCTTGTCCTTCTTGTGGACAAAAGTTAAGAATTCCTAAAAATAAGGGTAAGATTAAGGTTAGATGCCCAAAATGCAAGGAAAAGTTCGATGCTAAAAGCTAGTCTTTTAGCATTTTTTATGTTTTTTTAGAAATATAAATTAATTTAAAAATTTTTTCTGGTTGGTATTTAAATTTTTTTATACTGGTTGTATAATTTGGTTGAAAGGGGAGTAACAAATGACAAGATTAATAGGAACTGTTGCAATGGGCCTTAGGGCGCCAATTGTAAAAAAAGGTGACAATTTAGTTGATATTGTCGGTGACATAGTTAAAGAAGTAGGAAAAGATGAAGTAAGGCTTCATGATAAGGATGTAGTAGCTGTAACAGAGTCACTACTTGCTAGAAGCCAAGGTAATTATGCTACAATAGAGCAAATTGCCAAGGATTTTTCTAATAAATTTGATAATGATGAAGTAGCGATTCTTTTTCCAATTCTTTCTAGAAATAGATTTTCAATTTTACTTAAGGCTTTTGCCTTATCAGGTAAGAAGCTTCATATTTGCTTATCTTACCCATCTGATGAGGTAGGTAACCTTGTTATGGATGAGATGGATCTTTTCAATTCTGATGTCAATGCTTATACTGATGTTTTAAGCATTGAGGAATTTAGAGAAGTTGCTGGAGATTATAAACATATTTTCACTGAAATGGATTATCCTGAGTTTTATAGCGAAATTGCAAAAAATTCTGAAATTCATTTCTTAAATAACCCTGTAGATTGTCTTAAATTTACAGATAATGTTTTAGTTTCATCAATTCACACTAGAAATATTGTTAAAAGACAACTTGAAGAAGCCGGAGCTAAAAAGGTTTTAAAACTTGACGAGATTCTTACAGAATCTGTTGATGGTTCTGGTTTTAACCCAGATTATGGTTTACTAGGTTCAAATCTATCTACAAATGATGTAGTTAAGCTATTTCCAAGGAATGCCCAGGATTTTGTAGAAAAACTTCAAAAAAGACTTATAGATGAGACTGGAAAACATATCGAAGTTATGGTTTATGGTGATGGTGCCTTCAAAGACCCAGTTGGACATATTTGGGAACTTGCGGATCCTGTTGTTTCACCAGGTTTTACTGATGGATTAACTGGTACACCAAATGAACTTAAATTAAAATATGTAGCGGATAATGATTTGTCTGAACTTTCAGGAAAAGAAGCTGCAGAAGAGTTTAAGAAATTAGTTCGTGAAAAGGATAAAAATACAGATTCTAATAAGAGACTAGGTACTACACCTAGACAAATAACAGACCTTTTAGGTTCTCTATCTGATTTAATTTCAGGATCTGGAGATAAGGGTACGCCTGTTGTTTTGATCCAAGGATATTTTGATAATTATGCAAATGATTAGGCAAAGATAAGAAATAACTGAATATAAAATGAGTAAATGAACCAACTTTAGTCTATTTCCTAGCATAAAAGTTGGTTCATTGTATAATTGATACATACATACATTTGTAAATTTATATATTTGGAGAGTGAAAATTGAAAATTGACGAATCTAATGAAATAGATCAGAAGTTGCAAGTAAGAAATATTGACGAACGTAACATTAAAACCAAACAATACAAGATTTTTTGGATGAGTTTTGCTGCCATTTTGATGGCTTGTGGTACTCACTTTTTTAAATACCCGAACTCCTTTGTTATAGGTGGTGTAGAGGGGATGAGTATTATTACTTCGATGTTTGTGCCATTTAATCGTCCACAGTTAACACTTTTTTATAACTTAGCTTTGCTTGTAATAGGTTTTTTTATTTTCGGTAAGAGATTTACAGTAAGGACTGGTTATGTAGCTATTCTTAACTCTTTAACAGCCCTTGCTTTGGAACATTTTTTCCCAATTCAAGGTTCTCTTACAGATAACAAAATGTTAGAGTTAATCTTTACCCTACTTATGTCGTCAGTTGGATCTGCTATTTTATTTAACCTAGCAGCCTCATCTGGTGGTACAGATATAATAGCCATGATTATGAAAAAATACACTTCTCTTGAGGTAGGTAAGTCGCTTTTAGTGGTGGATTCTATATTTACTATAGCGTCTATAAAAATATTCGGAGTAGAAATTGGGCTTTTTTCAATTCTGGGTCTTATGATGAAGGGGATATTTGTGGATATGATAATTGGCACAATGAATACAGCTAAGCTTTTTATCATAATAACCTCAAAAACAGAAGAAGTTGGAAATTTTATCAAAAAAGATTTGAACAGGTCTGCAACTATAGTAGATGCCAGAGGTCTTTACAAGGGAAGTAATATTTCTGTATTTTTCTGCGTAACAAGTACCTATGAGTCAGCTAAGTTTAGATCTTTTATCAAAAAAATTGACCCATATTCCTTCATTACAATATTAAATACTTCATCAATTATAGGAAAGGGTTGGTATTCATCTGACGATACCCTAGATAGCAACGAGTAATTGTCTAAATGGTTATATGCGGGTAAAATACTAGTAGGAAGGTGGTTAGAGATGGGAAAGATTATAAAAATAGTTTTAATAAACTTATTAACTTTTAACTTTATCCTAACTAGTTTTGCATCAGATGACAAGCCTGTTAAAGAGGGCACTGACCAGAAAGCCGGAGAGAAAATAATCATCACTGAAAGTGTAGAACCTGTCGCAAATCCTGAGGAAAACGCCAAGGAAACTGAAAAGAGTCAAGAAAATAAGTCAAATCCTAAAGAAGAACAAGAGAAAACGGACGAGCCAAAAACAAATAAAGATTCTCAAAATAACAAAGAAGATTCTGCTTATAGAGCCAAAAAAACGGCCCCAGCTGAAAGCAAGGATCCTAAGACATCTGAAACAAAAAGTCCTGAAATGGAAAGGCTTGAAAAACAAGTTGATGATTTGGTAATGAAATTAGATAAAAATTCCAATCTATCAAAGGCATTAGCTGAGATGCAGAAGTCTATAAATACTGAAAAAAAGGCTAGTGTGAAGAGTAAAGACGTAAGCGAAGAAACAGAGGCTGTGCTTAAGGACTACAATAAAAAACTTCAAAATGTAAGTGATGAAAGTGAAAGGAAAAAGCTTGAAAACGAAACAGCAAGGAAGATTCAATCAATAAGTGAAAACAATAATGTTGGTGATGGTGTTGATTCTTCAGAATTAAGTCCTGCTGAAAATATTCCAGAAAAGAAGAAAAAAATCCTTCTTGAAGTAAAACCAGACAAGGAAGATGAAGATGATAGAAGTCAAATTCTAGCTTTGAATCCTAATGATGATGGTGTAGAAGAAGATAAATTCTTTTTGAAAAATCCTATTGTAATTATAGCTTCAATTTTTGTTATAGCTATAGTTGTTGTAATAGGGATAGTTATTAGAAAAAACGACATAAAAGGAAATATTGACGATTTTTAAGCAAAATAAGAGAGGCCCGAGGGCCTCTTATTTTTTATTATTCTTGAGCTTCGAACATATCTTTGCCAACTCCACAAACTGGGCAAACCCAATCTTCTGGAAGATCAGCAAATTCTGTACCGGCTTCAATACCGTTATCAACATCACCTTCAGCTGGATCATAAATGTATCCACATGCTGTACATACGTATTTCATAAAATGTCTCCTTTCATAATCTACTATGTTCTTATTATACCACAGATTTAAAATTTTAAACAGAAAACTTTTAGAATAAGTCTAAAAGACTCTTACAATATGAAAATGATAGGAAAAAACAAAAAAGGGTATGAATATCCTAGGAGAAGCTAATGGAGATAATAAGAACGGTCGTAAACACTGACCTAAAAGATATAAAAAAATTTAGGGATGAATTCATAAATCTACTTGAAGAGAGATTCTATGATGAAAGCCAAATATTTAAATTAAGACTTATATTAGATGAGCTTACGACAAATTCCTATAAGCATGGAAACAAGAAAGATAAAAATAGGCTTATAGAAATTTCCGTAGTTTTTGACAGAGCTTATCTTTTGATAAAGGTAAAAGATGAAGGAGAGGGGATAAAATTCGCTAAAAAAACCGAAAGATTTTCCGAATCTGGAAGAGGAATTGACCTCGTCAAAAAATTGTCTGATAAAGTTATAATAAATAATTCTACCATAGCTTGCCTCATACGAAATTCTTAACAACATCCTTTAGTGGATGTTTTTATTTGCCATTTATTGATAATTAATTAACATTAGGTATAATATATTGATAGAATTGTTAGTATGAAAGAAGGATTTAATGATTAGAGAAGATGTTAGAAATGTAGCAATAATTGCCCATGTAGACCACGGTAAAACAACTCTTGTAGATGGTCTTTTAAAAACATCAGGTTTATTTAGAGAAAACGAAGCAGTTAAAGAAAGGGTTATGGATTCTGATTCTATAGAAAAAGAAAGAGGAATCACTATCCTTGCCAAAAATACTGCCGTATCTTATAAAGACATGAAGATAAATATTATTGATACCCCAGGCCACGCCGATTTTGGTGGCGAGGTTGAAAGGGTATTAAATATGGCAGAATCAGTTGTTCTTGTTGTAGATAGCCATGAAGGTCCTATGCCACAGACAAAGTTTGTCTTAAAAAAGGCTATAGAATTAGGTCTTCCTGCTATAATTTGTATAAATAAGGTCGATAGACCTGACCAAAGGATAGATGAAGTTGAAGATGAGATATTAGATTTATTTATTTCCCTAGATGCGGATGAGTCTTATCTTGAAAGTCCCTTTGTTTTTGCATCTGCTAAAGAAGGTTGGGCAAGTCTAGAAAAAGGCGTTGCCAAAAGCGATATGACAGACCTCCTTGATACTATTATCGAATATACTCCTGCCTTTGAAGCAGAAGATAACGATGATTTCAAGGTTTTAGTTTCTACTACAGATTACAATGATTACTTAGGTACTATAGCTATTGGTAAGGTAGAAAGCGGCACAATTAGGAAAAATGCCCCAGCTGTTATTACAAACTATAACGAAAAAGATAGGCTGGTTAAGTCAAAAATAGTAACTATTTACGAGTTTGATGGATTAAACAGAGTTGAAGTTGAAGAGTCTAAGTTTGGTTCAATTGTAGCCATTTCTGGTATGGAAGATATTGGAATTGGAGATACTATAGGAACAGAGGCTGACCATGAAGCTATTGAATTTACAAAGATATCAGAGCCAACTCTTTCTATGACTTTTTCTGTAAATGATTCACCATTTGCTGGTCGTGATGGTAAGTATGTTACAAGTAGGCATATCAGAGATAGGCTTTATAAGGAAAGTGAAACAGATGTTTCTCTTAGAGTAGAAGCGACAGATACTACTGAAGCTTTCAAGGTTTCTGGTAGGGGCGAGCTTCACTTATCTGTTTTAATAGAAAATTTAAGAAGAGAAGGTTATGAATTCCAAGTTTCAAAACCAGAAGTTATGTTTAAGACTGATGAAAATGGTAAAAAACTTGAACCAATAGAAATTGCAACTATAGATGTTGATCAAGAATATACCGGTTCTGTTATAGAAAAACTAGGTCGCAGAAAGGGTGAAATGATTGATATGCACCCATCTAGTTCAGGTTATACTAGACTTATCTTTAGGATTCCTGCAAGGGGACTTATCGGTTATAGAAGTGAGTTTATGACAGATACTAAGGGTACAGGTATTTTAAATACAGAATTTGAAGGTTATGACAATTACAAGGGAGATCTTGAAAGAAGACCTCTTGGAAGTCTTATCGCAACAGAAAAGGGTCTTGCAACAGCCTACGGCCTAAATGCTGCCCAATCTAGAGGACAATTATTTATAGAGCCTGGCGAAGAAATCTACGAAGGTTTAGTCGTAGGATCAAATGCCAAGGGTCTTGATATTGATGTAAATATTTGCAAAAAGAAAAAGATGACTAATACTAGAGCGAGCGGAAGCGATGATGCAATCATTCTTACACCAGCTAAGAAGATGAGCATAGAAGAAATGATGGAATTTGTTGAAGAAGACGAATTAATTGAGATTACTCCTCACAGTCTAAGGATTAGAAAGAAAATCCTTGATGCTCAAAAGAGGTATAAATCAAAAAAATAGGAGTGGCTATGGAAAATAAGTTTGAAAGAAGGGTTAGTAAAATATTAATCTTTCTTATCATGGCCTTATTTATCTTAACTATTTCACAAAGATTTGTAAATGGATGGTCTTTAAGCCTTGCCTGGTATATTTTATTTTTGGCATCCTGGCTATTTATGCTAGTTTATAGTTTCGATGTGCTATTAAATAAAAATGCCAGAGGCTATTCTATCATCCTTGCAATAGTTACGAGCCTTGCCTTTGCATTTTTGTCAATTCACGGCTTATCAGCCTTGGCAATTTTTGTAAAGGAACTTCCTCGTAGAATTGTGATAAATAACGATTTCTTCCTGGCTAATAACCAACTGATATTTTATTCCAGTTTGGTAGTTGTTTATTTTCTCCACCTCATAAACGCAGTAGGGCTTCGTGATAAAGAAGAAAGTGTGGAAGAAAAAGAACTTAGCGAAGAAGAGTTAAGAAGAATAAGAGATGAAAAGTTAGATAGTATAATTGCTGAGATTGATAAAAATGATGACAGTCTAAGCGATGAGGATAGAAAGATACTAAATTCTCATATCTTAAATGATGGAGATGAAGAAGAATTGGAGATTTAATTTATGGCTAAGCAAAACATTTCTTTGTCTGTAATAAAAAGACTTCCTAAATATTATAGATATTTGGAAAGCATCAATGAAAATGGAATAATTAGAGTATCATCTAAAGAGCTATCAGATATAACAGGTCTTACAGCCAGTCAAATCAGGCAAGATTTGAATCATTTTGGCTGCTTTGGCCAACAAGGTTATGGCTATAATGTAAAAGAACTCATAGATGAATTATCTAAGATTATAGGTGTTGATAAGGATTATAAATTAATTCTAATAGGTTATGGTAATATTGGACATGCACTTTATCAATATTCTTCATTTAGAGACCTTGGTTATGAATTTGAGGCTGTTTTTGATAAGGAAGCACAAACTTTAACAGATAGCAAGCTAAAGGTTAGAGACGTTAAAGAACTTGCTGGTTTTCTAGCAAATAATAAAATTGATATCGGGATAATTGCTACACCAAAAGAAGCGGCACAGGATGTGGCAGATATTCTCTGTGAGGGTGGAATTAAAGGCATTTGGAACTTCTCACCAGTAGATTTAAAAGTTTCAAACGGTGCAGTTATTGAATCTGTTCACCTTGATGAATCACTTTTTACCCTAACATATTTTATGAATTCCCCAGAGGATTTTATATTTTAAATGAATGTACTTAATGTATCAAACTTGGCTAAATCTTATCCAAATAAGACAATTTTTAGTGGCCTAAGTTTTAATTTAGAAAAGGGAGATAAGGCAGGACTAGTTGGACTAAACGGTGCTGGCAAGTCTACCCTTTTTAATATTCTAACAGGAAGGCTAAGGGCAGACGATGGTAAAATTTTTATTCCGACAGATATCAAAGTTGGATATTTGGAGCAAATCTTAAGCCTTGATAGTGATATGACCATCTATGATTATTGTCTGTCAGTTTTTGAAGATTTAATTTCACTTGAAAGAGAAATTAGAGATCTTGAAAAAAAGATGAGCACGGAAAAAGATCCGGACAAGCTTGCCGCAATTATGGATGAGTACACAAGAAAATCTGACCTTTACCACAATAAAAACGGCTACGCCATGGAAAGCGAACTAGAGGGCACCCTATCAGCCATGGGCTTTGCTAGGGAAGATTTTAATAAGAAAATAACCGAGCTTTCTGGTGGGCAAAAGGCAAGAGTAGAACTTGCTGGGCTTTTGCTTGAAAAACCAGACTTGTTATTACTTGACGAACCAACCAACCACCTTGACATAAAGGCTATAAATTTCCTTGAAAACTTTATAAAAAATTATAAAGGAACAGCGATAATAATTTCCCATGACAGGTATTTTTTAGATGCCACTGTAAATCGCATGATGGTACTAGAATACGGGAAGCTTTCTACTTATTCAGGAAACTATACAGTTTTTATGGAAAAGAGAAAAAAAGATAGGGAAGTTAGAATTCACCAATATAAGAGTCAACAAAAAGAAATTGAAAGACAAGAAGAAATTATCGATAGACTCAAAAATCTCGGTGGTTCTAAGAGAAAGAGAGGGATATCCCAATCAAGATCTAGGCAAAAACTCTTAGATAAGATGGAAAGAATCGAAAAACCAGTAGAGTTATCCGATACTATGAACCTCAAATTTACTCCTAGAATTCAGTCGGGAATGGATGTGCTAAAGGTTAATGACTTGAGGATGTCTTTTGATGATAAGGAGATTTTCAAAAATATTTCCTTTGAAATATATAGAAACGAACGAGCGGCGATTATTGGGGATAATGGCGTCGGAAAGACAACTCTATTTAAGCTTATCCTAGGGGAGCTTTTTCAAGATGGTGGAAGAGCAAAACTTGGTGAGTCTGTAAATGTGGGATATTTTGACCAGGAACAAAAGAGTCTAAATCTAGAAAATACAATCTTTGACGAAATCAGAGACACTTTTCCAATGCTTACAAATTTTGAGATAAGGTCATATCTTGCAAAATTTATGTTCTATGATACTGATGTTTTTAGGGAAATCTCTGAATTGTCTGGTGGGGAAAGGGCAAGAATTTCTCTGCTTAAGCTTATGATTTCAGATTGCAACTTTATTTTGATGGATGAGCCGACAAACCATTTGGATATTGATAGCAAGGAAATTCTAGAAGATGCTATATTAGATTTTGAGGGAACGCTTTTGATAATTTCCCACGATAGGTATTTTCTAAATAAAATAGCTTCAAAAATTCTAGATATGAAGGCCGATGGGATGGATCTCTATCTGGGTAATTATGATTATTACCAGGAAAAACTTAAGGAAATGAGCTTGACTGAGGAGGAAAAGTCCACAGTTACTAAGACTCAAATCAAAAAAGAAAGAAAAAAAGAAAAG
>QWCE01001365.1_pt1 | contig 37526 bp, 14 predicted proteins | sample 1972531 | NCBI WGS metagenome assembly QWCE01 (sample SAMN09866716, study PRJNA288562) | Human gut metagenome isolate term4_stool, whole genome shotgun sequencing... | reverse complement strand
AGTTGAAGAAAACTAATTAGTTTTTAACTCAAGTACAATTTGAATTATTAATTATTAAGGTAAAGAAATTGGAAAATTAATATAAGGAGGAATTATGAAAAATAAAACTAAACAAATATCTATTGCGCTATTTGCGTTTATATTCCTCCAAGTACTTTTTTTATCTAATGTATTTGCAAACAATGATACGGGAACTGTAACTATTAAGGTTCCCGTATCTAATAATATGCAAGATGTTAGTGGAAGAGTTTTTGAAGTATATAAAATAAGTAATTCTTATCCAAATGATGAGCAAAAACTTTTATCTGAATTAAATAATAGATCAGATTCTGAACTCAAAAAAGCATATTCTTATATAGTAACAAATCCTACTGTTTATGATAAGGAAAAGGATGCAGGCATTGTCAATATCACACTAAGTAACGGCACTTATCTTGTTAAAGAAGTTGACAAGGGAAAATCTCCTAAAGTCGAATCTTTTTTAATTCTTATGAATTTATCAGAAAAAAAAGATTTTGTTGTTTTACCTAAGTATGAATATGAGACTCCTGAAAAACCACCAACTCCACCAGATGAAACTGTAGAACTTTTAAAGGTTTCTGATAAGGGAGATAGACTAAAGGGTGTTGGATTTAGACTATATAGAGTTTTTGATAGATCTTATGAAGAAGTTCCTTTAAGGGGTAATGTTTATGACCCTAAGGGAAGCAAAAATATTCTTTATACTGATTCCAACGGTAAGATTGTTGTAAAAAATCTTCCTAAGGGAAAATATGTTTTTAGAGAAGTTGAAGCTCTTGACGGATATAAGATTGTAGAGAAAGATAATTCTTTTGAAATTTATTCAAAAGAAGGTAAAAGAATAAAAGTAGTAAATGTAAAAGAAGAAAAGCCAAAATATGGCGTCAAATTCATTAAAACTGATGAGAATGGAATTTCTCTTGAAGGTGCAGAGTTTAAGGTTTATGAAAGAATAGGAAACCAAGAAAAACCTGTACTTAAAAATGGAAAGTTTTATATAGTAAAATCTGGCGCAGATGGCAGATTTGTCATCACTGATCTTGATAAGGGAAGTTATGTTCTTTGGGAAACAGAAGCTCCTGAAGGATATATTAAAAGCAACAAAAAATTTCCTTTTGAAATAAATGAGGAGTCTTATGACAAAGGCACTCTTCAAATCGAAAATAAAAAGGAAGAAAAACCACCAGTACCAAGTGAAGATGTTGGTAATAAACCACCTTTTAAGGGAAGGAAAGATATGCCAAAAACTGGTGATATAACTCTTATTATTTCTTCTATTGCAGGTATTATTTTAATTGCTATGGGTTCTAAGATGATCCTATCTAAAGAAGAAGATTAATTCTATTTTGACCAAGGAGTATTATGACAAAAGGTAAAAGAAAAAACAACAAATTAAAGACATGGATACTTAGATTTATATTTCTTTTAGGTTTTTTAATCATGCTATATCCTTTGGTAAGTAGATTTTATTATAGGATTGAAGCAAATGAGCAAGTCACAGACTTCGAAGATGGTAAGAAAAACTTATCTGAAGAAGAAATCTTAAAAAGAATGGAACTTGCTTTGGCATATAATGAATCTTTAAACAATGTTGTGTCTGAAGATCCTTATGCAAAAAATAGACTCGACAGAGGTCGAGCTGAATATGCTAGAATGCTTGAAATCCATGAGAGAATAGGACACGTTGAGATTCCTAAAATCAATGAAGACCTTCCAATTTATGCAGGAACGTCAGAAGATGTTTTGCAAAAAGGTGTTGGTCACTTGGAGGGAACTTCTCTTCCTATAGGAGGAAACAGTACCCACACAGTTTTAACTGCTCATTCAGGGCTTCCTGAAGCGAGACTTTTTACAGATCTTTCTAAACTTGAAATTGGGGATAAATTTTACATTCACAATATTCAAACTACACTTTGCTACCAAGTTGATCAAATCAAGGTAGTGACACCTGATGTTATAGATGATTTATTAATAGTAGAAGGACATGATTATGCTACACTTCTTACTTGTACACCTATTATGATTAACACTCATAGGCTATTGGTAAGGGGACATAGAGTTGACTATGTTAAAGAAGTAGAAGAAAAAACTATTATGGAAAATAAGAAAAATTATATCTATAAGAATTTGTTCTACGCTTCATTAGTCTTAATTTTTATCATGTTAATATTAATTTTAAAACTAAGAAAAAGAAAGAAGAAAGTTGAAAGAGAGCTTAGAGAATTAAGTTACAATTCTAAGAGCATTTCTAATGAGTCCAATAATAAAATAATAAATAATTCAGAAAGGAAAGATGAATGAAAAGATTAAATAAAAAAAATGTTTCTTTCATCATTCTTTTCCTTATTGGATTTTTAATTGCTGCTTATCCTTTAGTGAGCCAATGGTATTACAGGATTGAAGCAGGTGAAGAAGTTGAAAATTTTACAAAGGGAGTAAATTCTTTAAGTGACAAAGAAGTAAAGAGAAGAATTGATCTTGCCCACGCTTATAACAGAACTCTAGATCCTTTAAAGCTATCTGACCCTTATACTGAAAAGGAAAAAGAAGGGGTTGCAGAATATGCAAGAATGCTAGAGGTAGCTGAAATGATAGGTCACGTTGAGATCCCAAAGATTGGCGAAGATTTACCAATATATGCTGGTACATCAATGCAGGTTTTGGATAAGGGCGCAGGGCACTTGGAAGGAACATCTCTTCCAGTTGGTGGAAAAAATACTCATGCTGTTATAACAGCACACAGAGGTCTTCCAAAGGCAACTCTTTTTAGGCACCTTGACAGATTAGAAAAAGGCGATACTTTTTTTATTCACAATATTGAAACCACTTTAGCTTATGAAGTCGACCAAATTAAGGTTATTGAGCCTTCAAATTTTGATGATGTGCTTGTAGAAGAAGGAAAGGATTATGTTACTTTACTAACTTGTACACCATACATGATTAATTCTCACAGACTAATAGTAAGAGGACACAGAGTTCCTTATACTGGTCCAGTTGATGAAGGAGAATTCGCTGGAAGACTCAAGTTAAACAATTATTTAAAACTTCTAATTATTTCTATTATTATTTTATTAATTTTAATTTTTATTTATGTAAAATTAAGACTCAAGGAAAAGAATTTAAAAAGAGAGGTAAATTTCTTTGAAAAGAAAGACAATTAAAAGAAAAATTGGTTATTTGCTTGTAATTGTTGGTATAGCACTTCCTCTTTCTGGCTTTTTACAAATTAGTTTTAATGAATTAAGCAAGGATGCTGACTATAATAAATTTATTGAACTTCAAAAAAACAAAGAAGAAAGTACTAAGGAAGAAGAAAATAAAAAAGCAATAGATTATAACAAAAGCATAAAGGGAGAAGTTAATGCAATTGATCCTTTTGAAGCAAGAGATTATAAAACAAGTAATGATATACAAAAAAATAGCGACGAGGTTTTTGCATATATAAGCATACCTGCACTTGATATTAAGAAACCTATTTATATTGGGGCGACTGATGCCAACATGGCAAAGGGAGTAGCTACAATAGAAGGCACTGCACTTCCAATTGGGGAGAAAAATACAAGAGCTGTAATAGCTGGACATAGAGGTTATTATAGAGATCTTATGTTTTTAAATGTTGAAGAGTTAAAAGAGAATGACGAAATTTTAATTGACAGATCCGGAAAAACTCTAAAGTATAGAGTAGTTGGTTTTGAAGTTGTAAATCCTAATGAGTGGGAAAAACTTGAACCAATTGAAGGAAAAGAAATGATAACACTTTTAACTTGTCATCCACTTAAACCACCAAGAAGACAAAGACTATTAGTCAATGCTGAAAGGGTTTATGAGGAAAAGAAAGAAGATACAGTTAAAAATGTAGAGCCAAAGAAAAGTGCAAGCAATAGAAAGTTATTGGTTTATATAGTATCAGTTGTTGGAATTTTACTTGAACTTATTGTAATAGTTAGTTTTATAAAATTTTTAGCATTTTAAAATCTACTTATTTAATTCAGAAAGGAGAGGGATTTTGAAAAAGAAAATTAAATATATTTTGATAGTTTTTCCTATAATTATTCTTTCCATCCTTTTGCTGATAATGAGTAATGTTTTTAAAACTAATATTTTTAAATCCAATAGAGGAAAAACTGTAGCTCTTGTAAATGGAGAAGGAATTAAAAGCTCTGAATTTACAAAGAGATATGAAGCAAGGAAAAACTATTATATAGACAAGGCTGGAAATGAAAGCTTTTTGGATAAGCCTTCTGGCAAAGATAATCTCACTATTGATGAATACATCAAAAAAACAGTTTTGGATGAAATGGTGGATTATAAAATCATAGAAGAAGATGCCAAAAAGATGGGAATAGAAGTTGACAGCAAACTTGTTGACAAAAAATTAGCTGAACTTAAAAAAGATTTAGGCGAAAAATATAAAGAAGATCAAAAGAAATTAGGAATAAAAGATTCCTACTATAAAGATAAAATCGTGGAGCAAGAATATTTAAAAGCTCACGAAAAAAAAGTTAAAAGTACTTTTGAAGTTAAAGATGAAGAACTGAAAAAATACTATGAAGAACACAAAAATGAATACTATTTGGCAAAAGTTTCACATATTTTGCTAAAAACAGAAAAGGAAGCTAATCAAGTTTATGGTGAGCTTTCGGAAAACAATTTTGGTGAACTTGCAAAAAAATATTCTAAAGACCAAAACAGTAAAGAATCCAATGGTTTTTTAGGAGAATTTAAGTCGGGCATATTTGAAGAAAGTGTTGATGAAGTAATTAAAAATCTTAATGCAGGTCAAATATCTAAACCCGTAAAATCTAAGTTAGGCTATCACATTATTAGAGCCGATGAAAAAAAGATTCAAGCCTTTAGTGATGTCAAGGATTCTATTAGAAATGAAATTTTGAATAAGAAATATCAAGATTATTTAAAAAATTTGAAAGAGAAAGCAGAAGTTGAAATTAAACTAAATGATGCTAAAAAATGAACTTAGATTTTGAAAGATAAAAGGAGGATGGACTATGAAAAAAAGAATAATGTCTTTTTTACTTGCTGTAACAATGATCTGTCAGATTTTTACAGAAGGCATAGTTTATGCAGCAGGAGAGAATAGTATATTTAGTTCCGAAGCGGGTTCAGAGGTTAAGACAACAAATAAAGCATCAAGCATTTTAGAAGACAACGAATATAAAGAAGCCCCTAAAAGCAATTCGCAAGAAGAGGAATTAAAGAAAGATAACAAAATAGAATCATTGTTTGAAAAACAAGATTCTCATGAAAATAATGAAATCGTTATTGAAGGAGAAAAAGTTGCTCCAGAAAATAATGAAAATAATAATGTAGATTTAGAAAATCCTAAAGACGAAATTATAGATAATGCAATTATAGATGAACAAGGACAAGATAATACCGAAAACACATTAGACCAAGAAGTAAAGGAAATTCAAGAATCTACAGAAAAGAATATTAAAGAAGAAAACAACAAAATTATATCTGAAGAAGAAAATGTTTTAGACGAATTTATTGAATCAGAAAATTTTGAAGAAAATAAAGAAGCTGTTTCTACAGAAATGGGAGTTTATGATCTTGATTTAAAAGACATCCATTATGTAGAGGACAAAGATGGAAACTGGACTTATGAAACAGGACTTGTTACATACTTTACAGTTCCAAAAGATGTGACAAGTGGATTTGAATTTGCTTTAGATCTTCCAGAAGAAATTAATATTGGAGGAATAAAGAATTCTGATGTAACACTTGGTACAATAAAAAACCAATTTGATAGCTTAATTAACGTATATCTACAAAATGGTAGATTAGTTTATAAGGTTACAAATTATGGTGCTGAAGTTATTTCTCAAACACCATTTGGTATTTCTGGTAACTTCACAATTGGTATTAAAGAAGATGATGCCAATGTAGCACTTGTAGATGATTACAACTATAATGGCGGAGCAGAACTTTTTAAGGGAGTTTCAATTAACAAAAGTGGTCTTGACAGACTAAAAAATCTTTTGCCTGAAGATAATAATTCATTAGTAGAAGGAAATGATTCTCCGCTTGACAAAAGAGAAGTTGAATTAACTTATACTTCTACTTTTGGAGAAAAAGAAACACTTATAAAAGACTCTGTAAAAGCTTATGAAAGCGAAAACTTTAACAATAAGACAAAATATATTTACAATTACGAAACAAATTTCATAAAAGATTTTGATGATTATTACAAGGAACAATCTTTTGAAATCAACAGATTTAATCTTTTAAAAACTGAAGGAAAAGATAGCTCAACAATAAAGATTAAGTCTTCTAATGATGTTAAGAGATCTGATGATATTGTAATAAAAAATGAAGCTGGAGAAATTTTATATCCCGGTGAATGGACTGACTTTGTAAAAGAAACTAGGGACGGATTTGAAATAAAACTTCCAACAGAAAGTGGAGTTTACCCTAAGATTTCTATTACTTACAGATCTCAAATTGACAATATCGAAGAAGAATCTAAAACTGAAGTAATTTTAGCTGACAAACTTTATACAGAAGATACAGCTATAAATAACTTCAAGACAGAAATTATCAGTTCAAAAATTGATGATAAAAGAGAAGTTGAAAATGACAAAGCTAATTACAATAGCGATTACTTCACAGAAAACACTCCTATTAAGGATGATGTAACGTTAGACAAAGAAGTTAGCTTAATTTCTAATAAATCAAGCGAATCACAAGACGAAATTCTTGATATGATTAATAAGGTTATGAAGGCTCCTGCAAGAGCAAATAAATCACAAGAACAAGTTTGGCTTGAAAATGAAATTAAGGCTCTTGGTCAACCAGTAAGAAAATTGACACAAGAACAACTTGACACATTAAAGCAAAAATTCTTACAAAATCCAGATTTTGTGGCAAATCTTACTGCAACAGAAGAAAACTTCAACAAACTCATAAAGCAAATTAATCTAGAAGATGCACAAGCTTGGGTTACTGAAAAATTAACAGCTTTAAAAAATGAAGGAAAACTTAATGACCAATCTATTGCACAAGTTAAGAGTGAGTTCCAACAAGAATTTCCTAATGTTAATTTAAATGACATTAACTGGCAAGAAAGTACACCTCCTACTAGTGGAACTACTTATCCATATCAACTTGCTTATACAGATAAAAGTAGTCTTAAATATGCAGATGGTTCAAGTATAGATGCCTTTGGACACATTGACAAAACCAAAAAATTACAAGTTTGGTGGGATATTGAAGTTGATGTATCTGAAGTCAATCAAAACAGCGATTTAGATTATGATAGCTTAAACTTAGCTTTTCATGCACCAACAGGACAAGGACTCAACAAATTTATCTTTGCAGCTAGTAATGATAAAAATCAACTAGACAATGAATACAACTACGCAAGAAGTGAAACAGTTGGTGGAGATCTTGACGTTGGGTACATGACTATTCCAAAATCTAAAATTACAGGAGATAAAATCTATCTAAGAGTAAAGGCAGATGTAACTGAATATCATCCTAAATATTCACTAGGCGTTAGAATTAATCCAGATTCAAACTATATTAACAACATAGTTGACAAATTTATACAAGAATTTGAAAGCATTCCTACTATATTTAAGTGGATGAAGGGTGTAGAAGAAGCAAGACAATATGCCGATATTCCATTTAACCTTTTAGATGTAAGATTAACTGCTGGTGGAATAGAAAACGAATTAAAAGCTGAAGAATTTTATTCAGACTCTTCAAGATACGTTTTTGCAAGTCAAAGTGGTTCAAGTATATCATGGCATATCACAGACCTTCTAAGACTTGGTGAAACACCTGATGAAAATATAAAGGATGCTAAATTCTATCCTGCAACTGCTGGAGTTAATGGACCAAAGATTTTTATTCCGTTAATAGAGGGTGGATATAGACAAGTTAATAGCATCAAAGAAGCGACTGCTCCTAATGGACAAATATATCCAGGAACAATTTTATCCTACGGAACAGGCAGGCAAGATATTGATCTTGGAGATAGAGACGAAATTGAAATTAATTTCAAGCAAAAATTCAAGGATGCTAATAGCAACTATCTAAGTGAGGAAGCCCAAAAGACTGCTGCAAAAGAAGGTGGAGTTAACACTTCTTCTGTAGTAATGAAAACTCAAACAGAACTTGATGCTGAATATAGAATGTACTACGAAACACCATTTTCTACAGATATATTCCGTATAAACAAGACTTTTGAAATGGCATTTTGTCTAAACTTAGCTATCCCAGAACCAAGTGTTTCCTATAATCCTAATACTGGTAAATTTATAAGAGACCCTGCCCTTGCAAGGACACAAGACCCAACAGGTTTAGACATCTTAAATAACATTAATAACAATAGGCATCAAAAGGAAAGACTTGAAAAACTTTTAAATGATCCAAGTGGAGAGTTTTATAATTCTAGCACAGAAGGTTACAATGCAAAGGTTGAAGACCTATTTAAAAGAGTTTTCTACTATGCTGATCAAATGAAAATTGAATACGAAAAAGAAAATGGAAAGAGATTAAATAGGGTTCTAGAATCTCAAATGATTCAAAGAATGATTCACTATATAACAGACATCAAGGGACTATATTATGTCTATTATACAGAAGGTTATGAACCGGATTACTATAATTTAATTTCAAGACAAATTCTTCTAGGCGCAAGTGATATTGATAATAAAAACAAAGAATTACCTCAATTCATTCCTGATGAAGAAGGCATTGCAAATGACCCTAAAATACAATTAGTTTTTGACCAAGGTGAGTCTGCAAAAAGTTATTACATTAGAAATAAACAAGCAGCACTTGCGAGACAATTATATGCCAAAGTAGTCGCATCCTATAAAGAAAATAGTGATTGGAATGAAAACAAGAGAGATTCCGTTGACCTAACTCTATATACTCATGGTAGGGCTGGTGAATTTCAACAATTAATCACTGCTTATGTTAATAGACCTGTTGAAGTTAAAAAAGTAGATAGAAATGATAAAACATTAGCTGGTGTTGAATTTAAAATTACAAACCTTGACAGTGGTAAAACTTTTACTTGGACATCAAAGGCAGATGAAAAAGATGAAGTTTATTTAAAACCAGGTAGATATAGATTAGAAGAAACTAAGACACCTAAAGATTATGAACCAATCAAGCCTATTGACTTTGAAGTTGTTAAAAAAGAAGAAAAACCTCGTGATTTATTCTTCCCAACAATTAACAAAGATATACACGTAAATGATTATGTTCATAATATTGCAAGATTAAGACAAGGAACAGAAGTCCCAATGTCTGCAGATGGAACAAAACTACTTTACAAGGCACAAGACAATAAGGACATGGGTTTTGTAGTTAAGAACGTCCTTGACGATTTAGGAAAACTTGAATTTACAAAAACTGATGGTGTTAACCCATTAAAGGGTGTAGAATTCACCCTATTAAAAGTAGATGAAGAAGGTGATGTTATCAAGGGCGAAGATGGAAATCCTGTATTTGAAAAAGTTTCATCTGGTGTAAATGGCAAATACCTATTCGAAGGTATTGGAGTTGGAAACTATATTTTAAGAGAAACAAAAACTCCAGAAGGATTTGAAAAATTAGAAGACATAAAAGTTACTGCAACTAAAGTAACTGATCCACAAACGGGAAAGACAAAAGTTGTAGCAAAATTTGTGGATGCAAACTTAGAACAAACAAAAACTCTTGTAAACAAGCCTGAAAAAATTGGAATAGAGTTCCAAAAATACAGTAACAGTCAAAAGAGACCACTAAAGGGTGGAAAGTTTGTCCTTTACCAAAAATCAGGTACATCTTATTCATACTACAAAGAAGTATCTGCTTCTGAAGTAAAGGTAATAAGAGATAATCAGGATAATATTATTGGTTACACTGGTGGTACATTTATCTTTGATGAATTGTCAATTGGTGAATACATCCTTGAAGAAAGACTTGCTCCAGAAGGATACGACAAGGTTAAGTACACAGATGCAGAGGGCAAGGAACAACTAATGAAGTGGCTTGTAAAAGTCGAACTTAATAAGGAAGAGTTAGAACAAAATCCTGATTCTAAAAACAAGCTAAAATATACAGTTTACGAATACAAAGACGGCGAGTTAGGAAAGCAAATTGAAACTACTGAAATAGTTAATGGCGACAAAAAAGACAGTGTTTATAGAATTTACAATGAACCTTTCCAAACTGACATGTCCTTTAAGAAGATGACTAGGGATATAGTTGATGGTAAAGTTCAAAGTGAAAAAGAATTGACACAAAGTGATCTTTTAAGAGGAGCAAATGGAAAGCCAGTAGAATTTGCCCTATATAATTCAGATTATTATGGAGCTAAATTACACAAGGATGGTTCTATTCCAAAACCAAATGAAACTCCAGAACCAATTCAAACGGTAACAGCAGATAAAGATGGCAAGTTTAACTTTACTAATTTGACAACTGGTCAATACTATAAACTTGAAGAAGTAAATCCACCTCTTGGTTATGACAAGCTACAAAATGGTTTATTACTTCACGTAGTAAGTTATGGTGGACCAAATCTTAGAGTTGTTTTAAGAGACCCTTCTAACAACGCAGTAGTTGATGAACAAAATGTATTACAATTTGTTGTAAATACAAAGGGTAAACTTGGAGAACTAAAAGTTAAAAAGACTGGGAATGCACTTCCACCTTACGACGGAGAAATTGGACTAAGAAGAGCATACTTTAGACTTTATTATGCAGATGAAAACTTCAACAAGAGAAAAGACCCTGAAACTGGAATTGAATACATCCAAAAGATAACAGAAGGTTTAACTCAACAAGATCCAAATACTGGACAAGGTAGAGATCCAAGCACACTTCCAGAAAACCAAGGTATGGCAGTATTTGATAACTTGAGACCAGGCAAATATATTCTTGAAGAATATAGAGGACCTGCTGGTTATGAAAGAACTCATGACTATTGGAAGATAACTGTAGGAACAGACGGAAGTGTTACAAAAGAACATGTAAGAGTTGACGATGATGCAACTAATACTAGTAACTATGCAGCAAGAGCTCCTAAGCTAGACTTTGAAACTCTTAGCAAAATAAGTCCAGAAGTATATTCTTCTCAAGCAAATTCTGTAGAAGAAGCTGCACAAAACAGGGCTGAAAATAATGCTATTGAAAACAATTCAATGCTTGCCAATAAGTCTAATGAAGAGAATAATCTTCTTGATAAATATAGAATTGAAAATCAAGATAATGATCTTTCAAGAGAACTAAATAATGCAATCACTGGAAGTAATTATGATGTTCTCGACAAATATCTTGAAGATTCTACAAATCTGTTAGCTAAGCCAGTAAATAAAGTTCCAGCAAGAGTTAATAGAGTAGGACAAAGCCCAGAAGAAAATGTCTTTGAAGATGACAATTTAAGAATTAAATATGACCAAATGCTTTATGAAACAGACCAAAACCAAGTTAAAATTGGTATGAATATTTTTGGTAAGAGTACAACAGAACAACAAGACAAGAGTCTATCTGTAATGCTTTTAGTTGATAGGGCTAGAGATGATTCTAGAGATGGTTCTATGGATGATACTGTAAATAAATTCATACAGAGTCTAGTAGATAAAGCAGTAGCTGATGGCATTACTTTAAATGTTGGACTAGCTGACTATGGTACACCAACTACTTCTCATCCTGATACAGGTCAAAATATAGGAACTTACTCTGAAAGAATTAAGGGAAGATATCCTGTAACAGAACTTGTTGACAAAGACGGAAATGTAAAATTAGATGGCAATTACCTTGCCAATATGTATGTTTCTCCTAGGTCAACTAGGGAAAATTTACAATATCAAACAGTAAATTTGATGGATAGTGGAAGAACAAAAATTGGTTCTCCTTTCTTGACAAATTACGTCGAAGAAGAAAGTTGGATTAATGAAACTTGGAACAAATCAGACAAGAAGATCTTCGTAAGTTTCTCTCACCTTGAATCTGATTTTCAAGATAGCTTCAATGGAATGATTGATGGTAAAGTTGAGTATGCTTTTAATAAGAAAGATTTTGCTAATGGATTAAGTCAATTAAGAGACTATGCAGAAGTATTTTCATTCCTTTTCTCAAAAAGTTTACCAGAGCAAAGAAGTGAGGGCAATATCCCAACTGCTGATAAAGGCTCTATGAGACTTTATGAATACATGAGGGCTAATAATTCCATTGATTCTGACCATAATTTTATCTTTTCAAATAGAAATAGTTGGAATGACAAATTAGCTGATGGAGCTAAACAAGGATATAAAAATAGATCAAATAATGGATATTATGGAACTGATACTAGAGTCGACTATTCTGAAACTGTAAACCTTGTTCTAGATAAGTTCCCGACTAAAGATACAGCAACAAATATTGGAACTATCAATAAGGGAAATATTGAATTAAGTCTTAAAGCTCCTCTAAAAATTGCTGGATACTCAACTTCAGATAAAAATGGAGCGAACTTTACTGGTACTCAATATTCTAGAAAACAAATTAATGATAACTTGTTAAAGATATCAGATATAAGTTTAAAAGATGGAGAAAACATAAGAGTTCAATTGACCTTGGATTTAAGTGATTTAACTCCAAATCAAGTACAAGATATTTTATCTTGGCAAGTAAAACCAGATGCAAATGCTGATGCTTATCCTATAACTACAACACCACGAGTTAAATATAATAAAGTGGCACCACCTGTTGGGGATACTTATAGTCAAACTGTTAAATTTGTCTTCACAGATGATCCTTCTACTAAACCAGGAGGAGTTGTTGGTAGGTTAAGCTTTGAAGTATTAGAAGCTGACGGATGGAAAAAAGTTGAAAGTCCATTTGACGATATGAGAATAAATGCCGGTGGATTTGCAAATGGAGTAGAATTACTTCCAGTAGTTTATGATAAGCTTGATTCTAATAAAAAATATAGAGTTAGGTATGAATCAACTGAAACTAGCTGGGGAAAACTTCCAAATCCAGAATACTTTGATATAGACTTTAGCAAGGCTGATCCAGAAACTAAGAGATTACCAGATATAGAAATCCAACAAGGTCATACTATTAAGGTATTTAACAAAGACGAAACTGGATTTAGAATTCCACTAAGAATTAAAAAGACTGCAGAAGATGGATATCCACTAGACGGAGCTAACTTCAGAGCAAGAAAGATTATTGATGGTAAAGAAGGAGCTTTCTATTACAATGAAGCTTATGACCAAATATCTGCTGCTACTGGATTATCTGGAGATAACTACTTCAGAGAACTTTCTCCTGGTGTATATGAACTTACAGAAACAAAAGTACCTGCAGGATTTAGAGAAGATGTAAAAGACAAAAAATGGTATTTTAAAGTAGAGAAAAAAGAAGGCGCTCAAGCCTCAGATGCCAACAGTATGTTTATTACTTTTGACTTCACTGAAAACATCACTGCAAGTACAAAATTCACAAAAGGAATAAGCGAAGAAGATAAACAAAAACTAATTGCCCTTGGAACAATTAAAGGTATAGGAAGTGCATCTGTATTAGAAAATAACGACTATATTACAATTGTCCCTAGAGATGAAGATGACGGAAGAAGTAAACCGGCAAGACCAGACGCCCCATATCCAACAATCGACGAAATTGGAGTTAAAAACTACAATGCAACAACTAAGTTTAATTTCCAAAAATTCGATGAAACTGGAAGAAATATTTTAGGTGGAGCCAAATTTAAACTTACAAAGACTGACAAGGATGGAAATCCTGTAACTAAAAATGTTGATGGAAGAGATGTTCCTATTTATGAACAAGTTCGTACAAGTGATACAAACTCAGGTTTTGTAGAATTTGATGGACTTACAAAGAATTCAGCAGAAGACGGAGACAAGTATATACTTGAAGAAATTGAAGCTCCTGCTGGATATGAAGTAACTAAAGCGAAGTTTGGTCTAAAGGTATTTGTATCTGATAAGGGAAACTGGGAATTCCAATATGAAGATCAAGATAACCCTCTTGTAGTTCTAAGAGATGGTAAAGTTGCCGGAATAAAGAACAACTTATCAAGAATTGACTTTAAATTCAAAAAAGTTGATTCAATGGGAAATCCTGTTAATGTAAGTAGATTCCTATTGCAAGGCGTCGACAAAGACAATAAAGTAATAGAACCTGGAAATCCTGGCTATTACCGCTCAGAAAAATACACAACATCAGGTCCAAATTACAGATTTGAAAATCTTGAAGAAGGAAGATACAAGCTTACAGAAACTAACTACACTAAATATGAAAAACCTCATGATTGGTATTTCAATGTAGTTAGAGATGAAACTACTGGTAGTTTGAGTTTTGATTTCTCAGAACTTAAAGATGACAAGTCCTTTGATTATAAGTTGAATGATGATGGAACTTATGAAGTTAAGGTTATTAACTATGAAAGAATAGACTTTGCCTTCCAAAAAATTGATATATCTGAAAAAGATAAGCCAGATGGAGAAATAAAGGGACTACAAAATGCTAAGTTCTCTTTAAAGAAAATCTATACTAAGGATTTAACAATTGATGAACTAAAAGACGAAAATACAAGAAAAAAATACTTCATTGAATATGAAATGAATGAAGGTAAGTATGTTCTAGATGATAATGGCAATGTAAGGACTGTAGATCCAGAAAAACAAGATTTTGGATATTATCAAGAAAAATCATTACTTGGATTGACATCTCATACTTTTGAAGGCTTGAGTGAAGGTATCTATGAACTTGAAGAGTTAAAACCACCAGAAGGATATGAAAATTCAAAGGATCAAAGAAAGTGGATAATAAAAGTTGTAAAAGACAAAGATACTCAGGGCCTTAAAATTGTTTATGACAAGGATTTTGAATCAAGCTACTATGGTGACATTGACGAATACGATAAGACAGGAAAGATAGTGCTTGATAATAATAGGATTGCTAATTTAATTTTTAAAGAAGGTAGTCCAAAGGCAAGGATAGTAAATAGTCGTAAAACAATTGACCTTAAATTTATGAAAACGGATAGTGCAAATAAGCCTTTAGCTGGTGCATCCTTTAGACTTGACAAGATCAGTAATGATCCTAAGGATCTTAAAGCGGCTGAGGACAAAAATCCTAAGGTACTTTCAACAAAATTTGGAGAATCTGTATTAAAGGGTACTGGCAAAGATCAAATAGCTGAAGTTTTAATCAAGGATTTAGATGAAGGTATTTATATCCTTAAAGAAACTAATAACCCAGATGGTTACAAGCTACCAAATAGAGATTTCGTTGTCCAAGTTAGAGAAAGTGATAAAGAAGGTCACCCAGCTGGATATTTAGTTTTCAATATTTATGAAAGAGATTTATCTAGCGATTCACCTAAGATTATCAAATATGGTGAAGGTGAACATTCTAATGAAGACTTCATAAACTTAGATTTAGTAAATGTATATCCTGGTGGATTTGATAGTACAGGACAATATCATGAAGAATATGTTTACCGAATTAAGAATTTTAAGGATATAGGATTTAAGTTCTTAAAGGTTTATAAGGATGAAAATGGTCTTGAAACTATTAAGCGTGGAAAGCTTAAGGTTAAACTTGAGCCAGACGATTCATTTAAAATCCCAGATGGTAAGACTGAAGCAAATTACACTATTGAAAAAGAATTTAATTTGCTACAAGATTATGATCAAATGACTTTACAACTTGAAAATCCAATTACTGGAGATTATATCTTGACAGAAGTACAAGCACCTATTGGTTATACAGAGACAAAGAACAAGTATAAGATCCACATGGATGTTGAAAAAGGAACTGTCAAACTTGTCGCTGTATTAGATGCTGATGAAAATATTTTGAAAAACTCTGAAGGTGAAAAGATTACTGAAGACGGAAAGAAAATTCCAGAAGAAGGCATTGATATAAGCACAAATGCAAAGGGATTCAACTTGAATATTGTAAATGAAAAAGCAATCTTCCCATGGACTGGTGGACCAGGAACTATCATCTTCACTCTTGGTGGAGGTGTGATAATGGCAGCTGGAGCATATTTATATCTAAGAAAGAGAAGATATGCTGAAGATTAATTTTCAACAAGTAAATAATTAAACAAAAAGTCTAGGATAAATTCCTAGGCTTTTTTGTTTCTTTTTTATGATTTCTATTTCAATGAATTTAGATATTTAAGTTAAAAATTTTAGCTTTTTAAAAATTTTCACTCCATAAATTTTATTATTAGTAATTTTTTATGTTTTTTTCTTTTGGGAGTAAAACTTAAAAAAATATAAAAATTTTATTTATAAATGATTTCTAATATAAAACATTTTTCTTATGAAAAATTATTCTAAGAATAAAATATGAGTTTAAGAAGAATATTTTTAAAATTTTCTAATCATGTAAAAATTATTTTCTTGAATTTAATGGCTTAATTGTGGCTTTATAAAAATTAAATTAAAAACTTAAAAAAAATGTCTGCAAATAGCCTTTTAAAAAGTGTATTTTATGTAAATAGTATTGATAATTGACGATTATTGTATTATTATATAGATAATATTACTAGTGAATTACATTACTTCTAGTATAGGCAATGACTGATTAATAAAGGAGCGGAAAAATGGATAAGATTTTTAAAAGATTTACTTGCCTAATTTTGGCATTACTAATGGTTTTGGAGGTGTTCAGCCCAATAGCTGTTGCAGCAGCAGGCTTACTTGATGAGGCTGAAGTAAAAAATTCTACCACAACAAATCAAGAGAAATTAACTGATGAATTGTTTGAAAAGAAATCTTCAAATACCGAGGAGAAAAAACAAAAGGATACTAGGACAGAATATGAAAAGTCCGACAAATTTTTACAACCGGCTAAGAAAAAAGAAGATTACGAATTATTAGTGCCGGCTAAAAAAAGTCCTAAAAAACAAAATACAAATTTAGAAGCTCCTGAAGAAGACAAACTAGAAGAAGAAAAGAAACTTCAAGAAGAAAAGGCTCAAGAGGAAAAGAAGAAAGAAGAACAAGCTAAGCTAGAACAAGAAAAGCTAGAAGCCTTAAAGATTGAAGCAGCAAAACAAGAAGCAGCAGCAAGAGCGAATGAAAGAGAGTCTTTAGAAGCAGAGGCTGAATATAGAGAAGCTCGTGACAAGAGAATTGAGCTTGAAAAGAAATTAGAAGAATTAAAAAAACAAAAGGGTCTTATAGACCAAGAGAAAAAATCGGAAAATAGCCTAAACTCTGAAGAATCAAATAAATTAAATAAAAAGGAAAACATAGAAGAGCAAGTTGTAGAGGAAGAAGAAAAAGGCTTCTTAGAAAAATTAAAAGAAGGCCTTGGACTTACAGACTTACAAAGAGCAGACAAAGAACTAAAAAAAGCTCTTGCAAATAAGAAAAATGGATTAGAAGAAATCCAAGCATTACTTAACACTTTCCAAGACAAGTACGACTTGTCAAGAGAAGACCAAGAAAAACTAATGGCTGATAACACAGACGCTTTTAGGGAATTTATTGAAAGACATGGCTATGAAAATTTCGATCCTCAAATGTTCATGATTGAGAATGATGCAGCAGGAGAAAATGATGGATTGGAAATTTCAGATCTTTATGAAAATCTAATCAAGGAAGACAGAGAGCTTACAATAGAAGAAATGGAAGCTGGTCTTCAAAAGGCAGAAATGCCAAATTCAGAAGATACTGGATTTGGTTTCTTTAGAGCTCTACGTGCATCTAGTCCCTTATATGGAAAGAAATTTACTATAAGAACTAGATTTGACACATCAACATCTAATGGCCCAATAAAAGCTGGACAATACTTTGATATCCACTTAGATGAAAAGTTAACTGTAATTGATTCAGCAACATTAAAAGATATTGTCTACAATAATCAAATAATTGCCACTCCAGAATATGATGCAACTTCAAATACTATAAGATATAAAATAGTAAAAGATATAAATGAAAATTTAAATTTCCCTCTTAATATTGATGTAGATTTTAATACTGGAAAAATCACACCAGATGAAAGTTTTACTGTTATAAATAGTGTTTCTGGGCTTGGAGTTACTAATCCAAAGTCACTTTTACCAGTAGTTGTTGATAAAAATGGAAACACAGTAAATACAATAACAGAACCAGGTAGAAAAGATGTTATTCAAATTATAGATCCAGCTGGTGGACAATATAGAGTTCCAGTTGATTTAGTTGGAGAACCTGTCATTGAAAATAAAGAAATGGTTGGAATAAATTGGTCCATGAAGGTTCGTTCTGATACAGATTTAAGTGCTTTAGGTTTTATGGCAAACTTTACAACTGTAAAGGGATCTGGTCTTGGAGAAATTACAGATGTAAAATTAAATGGAAAAGATTTAGCTCTAACAAATAATAGTATAGTAAAGGGAACAGGAATTGTTGACTCTAAATATCACGAATTAGGAGAATCAACAAGAGATCTTTCTTATACTTTCTACACTCCAGTAACTAACAAACAAGGGAATTATGTAATTGATATATCAGTAATCCTTAAAGCAAAGGGAAAAAGTGGAGCTGTTAGATTTATATTAGATGAAGGTTATTCTCAAGAAATAATAAGAGAGAAAACTCCTACTCGTGTTGGTGTAAATAATAGAACTACTATCCAAGGTCAATTTTTAGCTAATGACAAAGCACAATGGACTATAACAGATGGAATTTCATCTGGAGATGAAGCTAATAATGGTATGCCACTTGCAGATAGAAATCTTGAAGGAGATCAAACAGTAACAGCTGGTAGAAGTGTTGTCTATGGTATTGATAATGATACGAATAGCCCAACTTATGGTCAAATGATAGTAAAAGAAGCTGAAAAAGCTATCAATTCTATTCCAGCAAAAGAAAGTGATCCATCAGGCACACAAGAAGTTGGTAATATTGCAGTTTATGAACTTGACACAAAATTAGATAATGCTGATAAACCAAACAATTATAATATCTCTGGTGTAAGAATTACAAAATTCAGAGATTTATTTGTAGATCAAGTTTGGAACTTTCCAGTTGATGGTCTTAATATGCCAAAAGAAACAATTACTGCAAAAGATAATGATGGTAATGAAGTAGGAAAGGTTGAAGTTGAAGAAGGTGCGGAAGGTAAGACACAAAGACTTATCACTATTCCTAATGCAAGATTCTGGGACATTGATGAAACTACACATGAAGCTTCTAAAAGATCTTATAAAATTGAACAAAAATTTGATCCAGAAACAATACAAAAAGATGGAAAAACATATAAATACAACGAAAATGCTAACTATTATTTAGAAGATAAGAAAATTCACTTCATTCACAACTCTGCTATTGAAGAGACAAATTTAAATCCAGTAAGTTTTACTGTAGTAAAAGTTGATAGCAAGGATCCAAGTAAAAAATTGCCAGGTGCAACTTTTAAATTATTGGGAACTAATGAAACAGAAATTGTAACAGATGCTCAAGGTAGGGCTACATTTTTAAATGTAAATCCAGGAAATTATCAACTTATAGAAGAAAAGGCACCAGCAGGTTATAAGTTAGATCAATCTATTAAGACAGTAAATATTTCACAAGATGGTGAAATTAGTGTGAATGGTGGAAATGTTCAAGTAGGTGGAAGTACTAGTGCAACAAAATTAGTTCAACACGATAGTTTTCCTAACTGGCCAGACTATATGAATGCTATGCATTATGGAAAGATAAATGATAATGGCGAATTGGAATTTTACCTTTACCTAAAACCAGAAAGCGATAATGGAAAAGGCGGAACAAATAGAAATACAAGACTTAATATTTCTATTCCAGGAGTAAACATCACAGAAGTAAGTGCTTACGATGTATCTCCAGGATATAGAAATAATGTTAGATACAGCATGGAAGAACAAAATGCTGATGGATACATTCCTTTGCTTGGAAATAATGTAATTGGTGCAGCAAATAATCATGTAATAACAGGTACTCCTAATAAAACGGATGCTTATACAGGAAAAACAGGCTACCAAATTTATTTCCCACAAGAAAGATTTGCAAATGATTGGGGATTCTTGGTAAAAGTAAAAGCAAATGTAGGAGATAAACAGTCTGTAAGCTTAGACTATGATTGGTTGACAGATGAAGATACTGCTAATCAAACAAATCTTACTCAAAAAGTCACACTAAGTAAGGCTAGTGGAGAAGGCGACAATCAACAAGTTGAGTTATTAGTTACAAATGAAGAATTTAAAAAAAGTCCAATAACTGTCACTAAATTCGGCGACACATTTGATAAAAATGGAAATAGAAATAGACTTCAAGGAGCAGAATTTGTTCTTAAAGATAGCGAAGGAAATGTAATTGCCAATAAATTTACAGACGATAAAGGTACAGCTGATTTCGGACAATATCCACCAGGAACATATAGACTAGAAGAAGTACAAGCTCCAGATGGATATATAAAATCAAATGTATATTTTGAAGTTGTCGTTGATGAACAAGGACAAGTAAAATACAATGCAAGGTTTGAAGATGGTATTGGAACTCCACAAGCAGGACAAGATTACTACATTGAAAAAGGTGAAGAAACTGGAAGCTCAGCAAAGGCTACAGTAACAAATGTAAACCAAAGACTTGAATACCTTGAAAATGAACCAGGAGATATTGGTACAAAGACGGGCGTATGGGAAGCATATTCTTATGAATCTCTAAAATATCACACTGACGTTACTTTGTCTGACTCAGCTCCAGGATCAAGATTTGAAATACAATTTGATAGGAACCTTGACTTCACACAATACTTTAGTGAGTTTCCTAAAATTGTAATTGATGGTGTGGAAGTTGCAGATCCTTATTTCGATTATGATACTAACCTATTGACTTATGTATTTAATGAAAAGTCAAAGGGAGGGCTTGCTACAGCTTCTATTAACCTAAGGGGTATAATCCCAGATAAATATTTCGCAAAAGAAACAGGACAATATAAGTTCAACATAAAGGTAGCTCCTGGTGTAGCAAATGTTGGCGGAAATCCTAATATGACTACAGAAATAAATGCGGACTATGGACGCCACCACTCACAGACAGGCGACTCTAACCAGTCTTACTACTTTAGAGATGTATACAAAAAAGAAGATGGCAATTGGTATGTAACAGTCTTAACATATCTAAACCCACTTGGTGATAGTTATAGTGCAAAAACAGTCAGATATAACTGGCTAACAACTGATTTTCAATCAAATCGTATAGCAGAATGGTCAGGTAAGGGCTATGAACCTCTATATGAACTTAATGATGTAAAAGTATACGGAACTGATTATGCAAAATATTGGTTAGGAGATCTTCCTTTAAATAGGTATATGCCTCTATCAATGGGTATAAGACCAGAACAAGAGCCAAATATCTACCATCTACTAGCACACCAAGCAATAAATCCTGGAAATAAGAGTGAAAGGACACAAAATGGTATATATATTAACTATAATCCAGATAATATAAAAACCACCGAAAAATTAGCTACTAAAGATATTAATAAGGCTCCTCTTATTGTAAAAGTACCAAAACCAAAAGATAAGGGTGGATATGTAGTAGAACAAACCTTTAAGATTACTGATATAGAAAAATTCAACACAAAATGGAGAGCTTTCTATATGTATGATGGTAATCTTACATCAGCTTTCGCATCTAAGGCCAATGTCAACACAGCCATAGGTGATCAAGCAGGTGGAGAAATACCAAAATATTATAGGGAAATCGTTGGTTTAATAAACAACAAATACGAACCAGGAAGCTTCAAATTAACAAAATACGACGAAGCAAATCCAACAAATAAACTTCCTAATGCAACTTTTGCATTGACAGATGAAAATGGCAATACGATTTACAGAACATCCGATACAAATGGTGTAGTTAGCTTCGAAAGTATAGCACCAGGTAGCTACTCACTAGAAGAATCTAGTGCACCAGATGGCTACCAAATAACAAACAAAAAATGGCAAGTTACAGTCTTAAGTGATGGTAGCGTTAGAATAAGAGAAACATCTATTACAGGCGAAAGTAAGTTGTACACTAATGCGACTGTTCCTATTGATATCCAAGTTGCCAATAAACCAGTTGGACAAAAGTTCAGAGTTTATAAAAAAGACGGAAATGGACAACCACTTCAAGGAGCAAAGTTTAAGATAACAGATCCAGATGATCCAAAATTCTCAGCTGAAGCTACATCAGGAGAAAACGGTATTGTAGAATTTGAAGCTACTCTAAAAGAAGGCAAAAATTATATACTTGAAGAAGTTGAACCACCAGCAGGCTATAATCCACTTAATAAAAAATGGGTTCTAAGAGTAGACGGTGGTAAGGTAAAAGTATACAATTATTCTGAAAGTACAGAAGGTCAAGAAGTAGAAAAATCACTTCTTGGAGATGAAGGCACAGAATGGGTTGATGTTAAAGGAAGAAATACTTCAAACTGGTCAAACTATGACAACAGATGGACTGGTTGGGTAACTAACAGCCAAGATGCCAAATATCTAGGTACTAGAATTATTGCTATAAATAAAGATAAAAAATATGTCATCCAAAGATATGTAATAAACCCAGAAGCAAGACAAACTGTAGGAGTTGATGGAGTAACATCAGCCACAATCCACAGAGAAAAACCAGAATATACAAATATGGACTGGTACAATGGTGAAGAAATAAAAATATTCACCCTAGAAGCTAAAGAAGGCGGAAATACTGATGGTAAGGTTACTGGTTTAATATCAGACTTAAGACTTGCACCTTATAAAGTAACTGACATTACTAATCAAGTAGCTAAAAAATCAGACACTTCTCATCATGGAGAAACTAGACTAAAACTAGACCTACCAGCTACAAATAAGCCAATAGTAGTTGACGTCAAAGTACCATACAAAGACGAAAATGGCGGAGTAGGTACAGGTATGGACTGGAGAGAAGGCGACATAACCTACTGGAAGTCTGACTACTACGAAAGAGTATCTGACATTAAAACTGCCGGTCTTGTTAGTGAAACAGGCGGAACAATAGTCGGATCATATGTAGCAGAAGGTTCACTTGATGTTACAAATAGTCTCAAAACATATGGATTTAAAATTAAAAAAGTTAAGGAAGATAAAACTACAGCAATTCCAGGCGCAGTATTTAAACTAACAGGACCAGATGATAGCCAAGACGAAAGATTTATGACCACAGGCAAAGACGGAATGATTTCTTTCAACGGTCTAAAACCTGGTAAATATACACTAGTAGAAGAAAAGCCAGCACCAGGTTATGAAAAGGCAAATACTACTTGGACAATAAGAGTGGCTAATGATGGAAAAGTTTATATTAAGGATAATAAAACTAATCCAGAAGGCACAAAATCAAATGCACAGTTGTCTGTAGTTGCAAACTTAAATACTGAAAATGCCAATGTCAATCCAGCTTTAGCTATGAAGATGCAAACTATAAAGGCATCAACATTTAAGTTAAACAACGAAACAGTAGGAAATTCTCCAGTATTCTTAAGTGAAGCAGATAAAATAGAAAATTCTGTTAGAGAAAAAATAGATGCTATATATGGAGAAAATAACTTTGAAAAATTATACCCTAATGGAATAACAATTAGAGAAGTTGCCATGGCATCTTATGACCCTAATATTGTAGGAGAAAATGCAGAAGCTACAGTAGCTAATGGAGATGGATTAGAAGTTTCTCCAGAAGAAGTGCCAGAAGCACAAAGAGCTGAAAGTGATTGGGAAGATGTAGATCCAGATAGGTCAAATCGACCTGATAATAGAAGTGATTCTTCTAATGTTAAGACAAAAATCACTCAAATAAACAAGGTAGATGGAAAGTATAGACAAATATTCCTTGTTAATTTAGACAATGGGGATATGACTTATTCTAAGTTTGACTTCCACGCACAACCTCTTAATAGTAGTATCATTGGTGAGGGAGCAACAAAAGCTTCCGACGAGTCATATAACTTCAAGATTGTAAGTATTAAGTCAGTAACAAATGACTCTACAATTGATAATATTAAATATGATGGTGAACGATTTGGCTTCAAAGAAGCTAAAAACGCCAAGTCTGGTTCATATAAAAGATTTAGTGTTAAACTAGATTCTGGATATACTGATAAAACTTTGGCGGTTGAAGTAGAATACACTTATCCAAAATCAGGACCTATAGGTGTAGGTATGGATTACTATGCTTATAGCAGTGCACGAAAACAATGGGCTGCTGAAAGCTATAACAGCGAAGGAGATATTAATTACAAACAATTAATACAAAAATATAATTTGAATATCACTCCTTCTAAAAATGGTTCAGTAAATTCTAAAAAAACAAGTGATATTGAGGAAAATGAAAGTATTACATTAGAAGTAAAACCAAATCCAGGATATGAACTTCAAAGCTTAATAGTTGATGAAGAAGATGTTACTCAAAGTGTAAGCAATAATCAATACACATTTGGAATGCCAAACCACAATGTAAATGTAGTAGCTAGCTTTAAAGAAAAAACTTATAATGTTTATACTCAAACTCCAGTTGGAGGAACATTAAAAGTAGACAAGACAAAAGCAAAGGTTAATGAAATAATTACTGTAACTGCTGAGGCAAAGGATGATTATGAATTAAAGAGCATAACTTATAGAGATACTGCTGGAAATGAACACACAGTGACAGGAAATTCATTTACAATGCCAGCTTCTGATGTTACTGTAAGTGCTACTTTCGAGAAGAAAGCAGATCCAAATCCTGATTATAGTGTAAAAGTAAATCCTGCAGAAAATGGAGAAGTTACTGCGACTCCTTCTTCTGCAAAAGCAGGCGACACAGTTACTATAACTGCAAGTCCAAGTGAAGGATTTGTATTAGATACACTAACTGTAACTGATGGAGCAGGAAATCCTGTAGGAGTTACAAATAACAGCTTTACAATGCCAGCAGGAGATGTAACAGTTTCTGCAACATTCAAAAAAATTGATGATACTCCAGATCCGGGAGATGATTGGAAGGAAATTCCAGCTGGTGATGCTGCACAAATCACAAACAAGCAAGTTGGTCTAGATCTTAAGATTTACAAGAAAGATAGATACGACAGAAAGCTTGAAGGTGCTATATTTACAATCAGAAAGACTGATGAAAATTACGAAATTATTGACGAAAAATTTGGAGTAAAAACAGGAACTTCAAATGCAGAAGGTCTTGTAGAATTCAAGGATGAAAATGGCAACACTATTAACTTACCAGTGGGATATTATGTAATTGAAGAAACAGCAGCCCCACTAGGATATAGAAAAGCAAACGCTCCTTGGAAAGTACAAGTTGTGGAAGAAAATGGTCAACTTGTAGCTAAATATAAGGGACCTGAAGAAACACCACAAAGTTTCGTAGAAAAGAATGAAAATCTTGATATAAAAAATGCAAATGGTGTAAAATACGCAACAAAAATCACTCATATTGACACAGAATCAAGAACATTCATACAAAGAGTGTATATTGACACAAGAGGAAAAGACGGCGTTGTCAATGTTCAAATAAATCCAAAACACAAGAGAGAAGAAATTGACAGAGCTGGACTTCCACCTGTAACTATTAAAGAAGGTGTAAAAACAGCTTATAGGTCAACTTATAAGATAAGTGGAATAAATGGCGATCCAGACCAAGCTCAAATGATTAAAATCTTAAATGACTATGATGTTTCTACTCCGAATGTGACTGTAGTTAACACTGCAAGATGGAGACCATTTGATTGGGGATTTGACGAAGACCAACTAAATCTTGAACCAGGAGTTTACTTCATAGACATTGAAGGTTTCTATGATACTTCTATTATTGATAGAAATGTTACTAATGAAGTAGCTATAGATTCTAACTACAACTTTACTCAAAAAGATGGCCTTACTCCAAGTACTGAACCGGTACTAAAAGATCCTTACAAATTAACAGCAGCTGATATACCAGATGAAGATTTAGGTAAGATCGACATTGATATTGAGTTCTTCGATGGTGCAAGAGAGTTCTATCAAGCTAAGAAATATAATGAAAATACAGGACGATTTGATTATGAAACTTTTAAAGGTGCATCTTACCAAGATGGTATGGCTGCTCTTAAGAAAATGTTAACCGATTTTTATAGTGAAAACTTTGCCAATAATTGGGCAAATAAAAAGCCAGAGGGTCAAAAATATATAAATGCTCTAAGTAAACAAGCAATGTATAATTACTTTTCTGGAGGCAGTATGTATCCTGGCAAGCATATAGCAGGATATATTGATCCACCTGTTACACCAGGAGTAGAAGGTTACACAGCTCCATCTAGTAAAATAAGTACAAGCATGGATATTAACTCTTTATACTCATCACAAAAAGAAAACACAGTTCCTCAAGAAGGACTAGATATAGAAAATGATGCGGAAAGATACAACATCACATTCTCTAAGCACGGTAAAGACAAAGATAATGCAACAGAAGAAGAAATTACTAAGAGAAGACTTGAAGGAGCAGTATTTAAACTTGAAAAGAGAGTAAGAGAAGGAATCTATGAAGAAGTAGAAGGCTCTTACGTATCATCAGCTTTCAACGGTTACTTTGGTTTTAGAGGACTTGAACCAGGTCGTTATAGACTCGTAGAAGTCCAAGCTCCAAAGGGATACAAACCTATAGATGGTCCACTTCTACACTTCTCAGTTGAAACAGTAAGTATAGTATCAGAAAGGATAACTGACCCAAGAACTGGTGAAAATATAAATATCAATGATGTCAGATTCTATTTTCCAGGAAATGATACAGCTTACAAGTTTGAAGACTTAGAAATGCGTGATCCAACAACTAATAAAGTCATCAAATTTAAGGACGCAAAGAATGCTGATTTAGAAACAACTAAGATAATAGATCCTACAGATTCTACAAAGAAAAAAGAAGTTTCCTTGAGAGATTTGAGTATCAAATTCCCAGGAGAAATAAAAGATAATGAAGGAAAGGTTGTAAAAGACACTTATCTAATAAGTGAAATCCAAGTCACACCAACTTCTAATGGATATATTTCCCTAGAATACGACAAGGCAAATGGTGTTTACCAATATATTCCAGAAAAATCAACTACTGAAGAAAATGGATTGTTAGTAGACTATGTAACATCTGCCACTGCCAAGAACATGGGTAAAATCGTGAACGAAAAACCAGGTAAAGGTAGTGTAACGATCAATAAAGTTGATGAAAATGGAGAAGCCTTAAAGGGTACAGCAAATGAAAAAGGCGAACTAATAGCAGGAGCTAAGTTTAGACTTACAAACCTAACAGATAATTCAACACCTGTTGAAAAAATCGTAGGTACCGATGGTAAATTATCATTTGAAGGATTAAAGATAGGTAACTACCAACTAGAAGAAATTGAATCTCCTGATGGACACATTAATGGTGGTCAAATATGGCACTTTACTGTTGGTGGTAAAGACTTAGACCCATATTCAGAAGATATTGCACCTACAGGAAGAGATTTATCAGGACAAATTAAGCTCACAGAATCAAAAATGAGTGTAGTGAGTCCTATAAATGAAAATGGTGCTCCAACGAAAGAAGGAGAAATTCATCCACATCTTGGAGAATCTCTAGTATTTGATAATACCTACAAGGTACCTGAAGGAATAAAGATAAATCCAGGAGATTACTTCACTCTAAAACTTAAAGATTCAACAGATCTTCATGGAATTTTTGAAAATTCTATTGACAATCTAGATATATTTGCAGATGGAGTAGGTACTATAGCAAAGGCAAACTACAATAGAAAAGCTGGAACTATAACTTACACTTTCACAAAATATGCAGATACCTATGAATTAAAGAACATTTCTAATAAGATAGCTGCTTTTATAAATCTAGATGTTATAAGACAGTCACAAAATTTTGTAGATGTTGGATTTATTATGAATAATGTTGATAAATCAAGCAATGTAAATGTTGTTTATGATTTAAAAACAGAAAGAAAAGATGACAGAGTAAACTTTATTAACTACACATCAAAGATAGTTAAGTACAATCCACAAACTGGAGAATTTGTTCATTATTTCTATATAAATAGAGATAGAACACCAACAGGAGCTTTTGATTTTAATTTCTTATCAGATCAAAATTTATCAAATGTTGTTGTTACAGAATACAAGGTTTTAAATAACCTAGAAGATGCTATGCCAGAATCCTTTGGTGTAGATGAAAATAGTGATAATTTAGATTATGGTAGAGTTATTAATTCATCTAATTACCTACCAGCAGGAGAGTTATTAAGTACTCCTTACTATAATGGAGTGAAAAGTGATGAATCCTATATTGTTAAGATAACTGGTAAAGTAGCTGATGAGGATAAGAGCAAGTATGTAGGATACTCACATATTATTCACTACTACGGAAACGGATATGCTTTATATGCTGATAGGTTTGATGAAGTACACCAATTTGTAAATCAGTCATCAGCTGAAGCTAAGTTAACTATAAAAGCTATTAACCCATCTAATAAGATAATCTTTAAGAAGATTAATAGTAATAGTGAAGCTTTACAAGGTGCGACATTCCAACTTTACAAAAAGAATAATGAAGGAAATTGGAATTCTCATGGTCAACCAATTAAAACTGGTGAAGATGGATTAATTGAATATTCTCAGTTACCAAAAGGTGAATACCAATTAAAAGAAACCACAGCACCAGAAGGATATGTAAAACCAGATGGTCCACTAGCAGAATTCAAAATAGATGAAAGTGGAAAAGTCTTTAGAAAAGAATCCTACAAAGATGAAAAGGGACAAGAACAAGTAAGATTTATCGAAGAACCTGGTGTAGTTCCAATAACTTTAGTAAACAATAAAGAACATGAAGTGGTGTTCAAGAAAGTTGATGGAACTGATAATAAGGTTCTTGCAGGTGCAGAATTTGAAGTATTGTATAAGAATGAAAAGACAGGAGAATATTCTAATAAGGATATAATTTTGTACAAGGATGCAAGCGGCACAATATACGCTCTTAAATCTGATGACACGCCACCTACTGGTTATACAAAATTAGATAAACTTACAAGTGGAACAGATGGTATTGTTAAGTTCAAAGTAAATGAACCTGGATTCTATGCACTTAAAGAAATTAAGGCACCAGAAGGATATATCAATCCAAGAGGTATTGTAAAAGAATTTGCAATCTTAGATAACAAGGTTCAAACAGAGCAATATATGACTGAAATGGATGTAAACAAAACAAAAAGTGGAACATACGCTAATGGCTGGCATAACGAATATCTTACTTCTATAGCTTTGAGATTTAATCCAAATCATGAAGATATAACTTATGTGAAAGATAAATCTAAAATAAGTCTATCAGGCTTGCCACTTGAAAATGAATTCTTTGAAAATAATGTTGGAGCTAAAACAGGAGTAACTATTAAAGCCTATACAGTTGATAAAGAAAATGGTACTGAAACCTTTGTAAAATCTTACAAAGTTGACTTGAACAATTATGACAATTATAAAGGTAAGGAAACTATTGATTTGTACGACTTAGTAAAAGGCGACACTACAGATGGTAGTCCAGTAAAATTTGATAAGACATTAGTATTCAAGATGTCTCCTCAAATCGGTCTTACAACAGAATTAGATATTAAATCTAATATAGTTATAGGTGAAGGAGAAGACAAGATTAACGAAGAAAGAACTTTCCATATTGGAACTAAGGGCGAAGAATATGTCGATCACTCTTATGAATTCACTACTATGGGAGAATTGACAGATATTGAAACTAAACCTATAGAAGTTGAAAACTACAAGGGAGAGTTCCCAATAACTGGTGGTCTTGGCACTGTAATCTTTACAATCACTGGTTTAGTGATAATGAGTGCAGCAGCATATTTATACAAGAGAAAAAGAAATGTTTCTTATGATGAATAATTAGGACTGTGAAATTTCAAAATTAGTATTTAGTTTTAATTATCAAATCTTGGGAGGGGAGAAATCTCCCCTCTAGATTTTAAGATTAAGTATAATTGTTTTATAATTTTATATGTCATAGAAAATGTAATCTTTTGTATCTTGATTTTTGGTTAAAAAATTGAAAAATATTTTTTTAGAGTCTGTTTTTAGCAGGCTCTATTTTGTTGCAATAAAAAAAGCTATGTCTTCATAGCTTTTCTTTGTAATGTATTTGAATTTGTTCTATAGTTAATTTTTGAGATTATTATTAATAAATTAAGCTTTAAAAAAATATTTTTTTAATCTTCACTTTTTATTGTTGGGGGATTTTTTTAAACACGTCGGCGTATTTTTCAAATAGTTTTTCTAATTCTTTCACGTCATATTTTTTGCTGTAGGGGCTATTCATTATGTCTTTTAGGACACTTTGGATCTTGTTGTGGATTTTTATATCTGAGACAATGGATGCTTTTGTGTGGAGATTGTCACTTCCAATTTTTTTGAAAAACATATTGTTTTCGTTGATAAAGAAGTTAAATTGGTCAAGTCCCATGGATTTTAGGTATCTGTTGTCGTTTATGATGTAAAAGTTTATGTTTTCGTTATTTTCCATAATTTCTATTATGTTTTTTATGTGGTCTTGGATTTCTTTTGGGCTTAGTTTTGCCTTTGTGGAACAATATAGGATATTTCCTGTTTCCAAATAGTTTAAGAGGCTAGTTCTCGTTGTAAGAAAGTTTATTTTTGCGTCTACAAAAAGTTCTTCCCACAAGAATTTTATGCCAGAAATTTCTTTTTTGTTTATTTCTCTTTCATCGTCAATGGAATCTACGATTCTGTCTATGACGTAATTTGGAAGTAGGAACTCAAAGCCGTAGTTGGACAAGAATAAGAATTCGTTGTCGGAATAGAAATATTTTCTGTAATTTGTCTCTGCCATTTCCTCAGGGGGAGCTGTGACGATTATTTTGTTTAACCCGTCAAAGAAATAGTCCATAAATGATGAAATTTCAAAAAGTGTGTCAAGTTCGCGCCCTGAAGTTAGGGTCGAGTAATCTTCTCTTTCAGCAATAATTATATACATCTCATCTTTTATGAGTATGAAGTCACAGTGGGTGTAGCTTCTTTCATAGAGTTCAATGTTGATGCTGGAGTTGTCTGTTATTATTTTTAATATGTCTATATTTTCCATGTCATCTTTGTTGCAAAGGAGGTGTAGGTTTACTTCTACTTCTTTTGCAATTTTTTTTATGCTTTGAATTAGGATTTCTGCATAGGGGCTTGTGATGTCAAAGGTTGCCCAGATGTCAAGGTCTTTATTTTCCAAAATCAGTTGGTCTAGGATTTCTTTTAGGTCGCTTTCCACGCTAGATGTTTTGAAGATGAAATTTGTAGCTGAAGGGATTTCTTCTTTTATATCTGTGTTGGAGTAGGCGTAGGACTCGTTTAGAAGTTTATATATTAGTATTTCTAGACCTTTTTCTTCGTCTTTTTTTAGGATTTCTGAATTTTTTATTTCAAAGCTAAGGAGAAAGTCCTTGGTTTTTTCTTCTTCTAGGAGGGCTTTTGCAAATAGTGGGGCAAGTTTTCTATTTATTGTGTAAATATTTTTAGATGATGGCAATTTTTTGCCGCTGTTCCACTTGCTTATGTAGGATATGTCGTAGTCCAAAGCATAGGCAATGTTTGAGAGTTTTGTATTTGTCATGTCCGTTAATATTTTAAAAACTTGTCTGTAGTGCCACATAATTTGCTCCTTAAAATTTAAAAATATATATAAATTATATTTATTTGTTGAATAAAAGTCAAATTTTGTAAAGATTATTCAACATATTGCAACTACTAATAAATCGTTTTTTTACAATTAGGTTATATAATAAAGACAATAAGATTTTTAATAAATTATTGGAGGGAAAAAATGGTAAATTATAATGCTGTTACAGACAAAGTAATAGAAGATATTAAAAATGCTGTATCTGGCAAAGTTTATGTTGGCGAAGAAATCAACATCGACTTTTTCCACGATGAAATGCCAATTTACGGCGAAGGACAACCTGAACTTGTTGTTGATGCAACAAATGCTGAAGAAATTGCAAAGGTTGTAAAGATTTGTAATGAAAACAAGATTGCTGTTGTGCCAAGAGGTGCAGGTACTGGTCTTACTGGTGCTGGTGTTTCTAGACACGGTGGCGTTATGATCAATATGCAATCTATGAATAAAATTCTTTCATATGATGAAGAAAACATGGTAGTTAAGGTACAACCAGGTGTTCTATTAAATGACCTTGCTGAAGACTGCCTATCTAAGGGATATATGTACCCACCTGATCCAGGTGAAAAGTTTGCAACTCTAGGTGGAAATGTTGCTACTAATGCTGGTGGTATGAGAGCTGTTAAGTATGGTACAACAAGAAATTATGTGCGTTCAATGGAAGTTGTTCTTCCAACTGGTGAAATCACAACTTTTGGTGCAACTGTATCAAAGACTTCTACTGGTTTTTCACTAAAGGATCTTATGATTGGTTCTGAAGGTACTCTTGGTATTATCACTGAACTTACTTTAAAGATTATCCCAGCTCCAAAGGAAACTATTTCTCTAATTGTTCCTTATGAAGATCTTGACACTTGTATTTCTACTGTTCCAAAGTTATTCAACGCTTATTTAAATCCACAAGCTATTGAATTTATGGAAAAAGAAATTGTAAATATGTCAGAAATTTATATTGGAAAGTCAACTTTCCCTAAGGAATTAGAAGGAATTGATATTGGTGCTTATCTTCTTATCACTTTTGATGGTGACAATGAAGATGAACTTAATGACATTATTGAACAAGCTGCAGAAGTTCTTATGGAAGCAGGAGCAATTGATATTTTAGTTGCTGACACTCCAAACAAGATCAAAGAAGCTTGGGCTGCAAGATCTTCTTTCCTTGAAGCTATTGAATCTCAAACTAAACTTCTTGATGAATGTGACGTTGTAGTTCCTATTAACATGATTGCTAAATATGTTTCTTATGTTAATGAAAGAGCTAAGGACTTCCCATTTGAAGTTAAGTCTTTTGGTCACGCAGGTGATGGTAACTTACACATTTACACTTGCTCAAATGATATGGAAAAAGATGAATTCGTAAAAGAAGTTGAAGTATTTATGCAAGATATTTACAAGAAAGCTTACGAATTTGGCGGACAAATTTCTGGTGAACACGGAATCGGTTATGGTAAAAAATCTTTCTTACATGAATTTGAAGGCGATGTTAACACTGAACTTATGAGAGGAATCAAGAAAGTATTCGATCCAAACTTAATCCTTAACCCAGACAAGGTAGTTTAATAGAAGGAGATTATTGATGTCATATTTAATTTCAGAAGAAGCACAAGATTTACTTTTAGACGTAAGAAATTTTTGTGAAAAAGAAGTTATAGATGTTTGTAAGGAAGCTGATAGAACTGGCGAATTCCCAGAAGAACTTTATGAAAAGGCAAAGGAACAAGGTTACTTTGCCCTTGAAGTTCCTGAAGAATTAGGTGGACCTGGTTTATCTAGAGTAGATGTTGCTGCTCTATTTGAAGAAATGGCAAAGGCTGATGCTGGTTTTGCCACTACTATTTCTGCTTCAGGCCTTGGAATGAAACCAGTTCTTATTGCTGGTAATCAAGAACAAAAGGAATATATTGCTGATGTTGCAATGGAAGGTGGACTTGGTGCTTTCTGTCTTACTGAACCAGGGGCTGGTTCTGATGCAAGTTCAGGAACAACAACTGCTGTAAAAGATGGCGATGAATATGTCTTAAATGGTAGAAAGTGCTTTATCACAAATGGTGCTGTTGCTTCTTATTACTGTATCACTGCTGCAACTGACAAGTCTAAGGGCGTAAAGGGTCTTTCAATGTTCTTAGTGCCAGCTGGAACTCCTGGTTTAAGTTCTGGTAAAGAAGAAGATAAAATGGGAATTAGAACTTCTAACACAACTGATGTTGTTCTTGAAGATTGTAGAATTCCTGCAAAAAATCTTATTGGCGAAGAAGGAAAGGGCTTCTCTATCGCAATGAAGACTCTTGACCAAGCTAGAGCATGGATGGGTTGTCTTGCTGTTGGTATTGCTCAAAGAGGAATAGATGAAGCTAAAAAGTACACAAGTGAAAGAATCCAATTTGGAAAGGCAATTAACAAAAACCAAGCTATTCAATTTAAATTAGCTGATATGGACATTCAAACAGAAGTTGCAAGACAAATGGTTGCCAACGCTCTTACAAGAATGGACATGGGACTTAGCTACAACAGAGAATCTGCAATTGCAAAATGTTATGCATCTGATATTGCTATGAGAGTTGCTGAAGATGCTATTCAATTATTTGGTGGATATGGTTATTCAAGAGAATACCCAGTGGAAAAACTTTTAAGAGATGCTAAGATCTTCCAAATCTTTGAAGGTACAAATGAAATTTTGAGAATTGTTGTTGCTAATAATTTATTGAGAGGTTAAGGTTTTAAAATGAATATTTTAGTATTTATAAAAGAAGTGCCTGATGATTCAGTAGCAGTTTCTGTAAAGGACAACAAGGCTGATATTGAAAATATCACACCTGTTGTCAATGCTTTTGATACTTACTCCCTAGAAATGGCAGTAAGGCTTAAAGAAGCTAATGAAGATTCACAAGTTGTTGTAGTTTCTATAGGAAATGAAGAGGTTAAAAATTCTCTTAAAAACTGTCTAGCAGTTGGTGCTGACAAGGCTTACTTATTAAAGAATGATGATTATAAAAAGCTTGATGCAAAAGCTATTACTGAAATTCTTATGGGAGCAAAGGAAAAGTTAGAAGCTGAACTTGGTGCTTTTGATGTAATTTGCTTTGGTAAAGAAACTACTGATGCAGAAGCTTCACAAGTTGGAGTTTATTTTGCAAACAAGTCTGATCTTGGTGTAGTTACATCTGTTATCGCAATGGAACATGATGGCGACAAGCTTGTTTCTAAACAAGAAATCGACGGTGGTTATAGAGAAGTGGAAGCAAAACTTCCTAGTGTTGTAACTATTGCAAAACCAGATTATGAACCAAGATACCCTACTATAAAATCAAAAATGGCTGCAAGAAGACAAAAGATTGAAGATTTTGAAGTGGAATCTACTTCTAGCCAAATCCTTGAAGAAATAAAGGACTTCGAACCTAAGAAGAGAGAAGCTGGAGTAAAAATTCAAGAAGAAGAAGTAGAAGATACTGTAGCTAAGGCCATTAGCCTAATGGTAGAACAAAAGGTTTTATAATAGGAGGAAAAGATGAAAAATATATTGACATATATAGAAATTAAAGATGCTGCTCCTATTAAACTTTCTTTAGAATCTCTTTCAAAGGCAAGTGAAATTGCGAGGGATAAGGGTGGAAAATCTATTGCCCTAATAACTTGTGAACTTGCTGATGAAGAAGTTGCAAAAATAAAGGGCGCAGGAGCAGAAGAAATTGTGCTTGTAAAAAGAGATGCTTACAATATGGAAGACTTCGCAAATATTATTGTTGAAGTTTCTAAAAAATATGATTGCGAAGATATTTTTATACCGGGATCTCTTGATGGAAAGGACCTTGCTCCAAGTGTGGCAGCAAAACTAGATACAGTTTCTGTTACTAATGTTATGGACATAAAATTTGAAGGTGAAGATGTGGTTTATGTAACTCCTTCTTATGGTGCAACAGTCCTTACAGAATCAAAAATCTCAAAAGCTCCAAGAATTGCTGTTATAAGAGCAGGCTCTTTTGACAAGAGAGATGATTTTGATGCTAGCGGAAATCTTGTGGAAGAAAACATTGATGAAGTTAAAGATTTAAAGGCAGTAATAAGAGAAGTTGTTACTGCAAACGAAGCCGCTATCAATCTTGAAGATGCTCCAATAATTGTAACTTGTGGTAGAGGGGCATCATCTGATGAAATCTTCCATCTTGTAAAGGAACTTGCTGATGTCTTTGGTGCTCCAATTTCTGGAACAAGACCAGTAATTGATGATGGAGTTCTTCCAAAGTCTTCACAAATTGGTCAATCAGGAAAAATTGTTGCTCCAGCTTTATATATTGGCTGTGGTGTAAGTGGTGCAGTGCAACATATTTCTGGTATTGAAAATTCAAACTTTATTGTTGCGATTAATAAGGACGAAGATGCTCCTATCTTTAATATAGCAGATATTGGTCTTGTAGGCGATTGCAAGCAAATTCTGCCACTATTTATTGAAGAAGTTAAAAAAATAAAAGCTAACGCTTAATAGGTGACTTATGAATTATTTAAAGGAATTTGTCATACTCTGTGTATGTTTAATGCTTGGAGTAGTGACAAGACACTTGATTAATTTCCCAATACCTGAAGCTGTGTATGGGATGATTTATCTATTTATTGCCTTTTCTGTTGGGATTATTAAACCAGATGATGTCAAGAAAACTTCAAATGGAATCCTACAAAATTTAGCTATTTTATTTGTGCCAGCTGGTGTGGGCATAATGAATTCTTATGATGAGATAAAAGGAAAGGCAGGTCTATTGGTACTTCTAGTAGTTCTTGGAACTGCTATAACAATGGGCCTAACTGGTAAAATTATTGAACTTTTACAAAGGAGGAAAGATGTTTAGTAATAAATATTTTGGCATCATCTTGACTTTTGCGACTTTTGAAATTGGCAAGATGATCAACAAAAAACTAAAAACTCCTTTGGCGAATCCTCTTTTAATATCCATTGCTCTATGTATATTATTTTTAAAGGTAACTGGCATATCTTATGAAGATTATAAGCAAGGTGGGGACTTTATAATGTTCTTTATAGCTCCTGCTACAGTTGCCATGGTAGTTGATTTGTACGAAAACCTCCCAGAACTTAAAAAGAATTTAATTCCAATTTTATCTGGAACAATTTTGGGCTCTGCTATTGCTATGTTTTTTGTCATTTTCGCTTCGAGCTTTTTAGGAATTGACAAAAATCTTGTGGTATCCTCAACTCCACAATCAATTACAACAGCAATTGCAATTTCTCTTTCAGAAGAATATGGTGGAGCCTCTGCTATAACTGCAGTTCTTGTAGTTATAAGAGGGGTAACTGGTGCAGTAATTGCTCCACTTATTATTAAATTATTTAGAATAAAAGATCCAACAGCACAAGGAGTTGCTATTGGTACTTCTTCTCACGCCGTTGGTACTTCTGAAGCGAGAAAGCTTGGAGAAATCCAAGGTGCCATGAGTGGACTTTCTATTGCAGTGGCAGGTCTTGTGACTGTAATCCTAATGCCTGTTGCAATGAGAGTTATAGAAATGTTATTTTAATTTGAAATAAAGATAAGTAAAGATATTGTAAAAATTAGACCTATTGTCTCCCTCAATAGGTCTATATTTATGTGTTTTTTATAAATTTTGAAATTTATTTTTGGGATCTTATAAAAAGAGCTTGAATGAGAAGAGTTTGAACTTAAAAAAATTATAAAAATAATTTGTGAAATGATAAGTTATAATTTATAAATACAAAAAACCTCTTGATGAGAATATCCTAGGTCAAAAATTGTTTAGATTTCAAATCGAAGAACTTCGTCCAAAATCGCACTGTTTGAGCGAAAGCGAGTTTGCGATTTTAGGAGTTCA
>QWCE01001363.1_pt1 | contig 37563 bp, 24 predicted proteins | sample 1972531 | NCBI WGS metagenome assembly QWCE01 (sample SAMN09866716, study PRJNA288562) | Human gut metagenome isolate term4_stool, whole genome shotgun sequencing... | reverse complement strand
ACGTACCTGCACTCATTCATGACAACCTTCTTCGCCGGAATCTGTTTTAACGAGCATGCGCAAACCAACGTTGTTCCGTTGATTGATGTCTAACGGACGTAATGTCGACCGGTGCGAAACGCATTACGGTAAATATCGGTTGTAAGGATATAACACTTATCATAAGCAGGTACGTGGAGCACGCCAGCACTTGGCGAGGTGTTTTCGAGCCTAGTACTGTTGCGTGCGAGTCGTAACGCGAGTGTGCCTGCGTTGATATGTTACATCCCAACCAACCGATCTCACAGCCTGAACGTTTCGCACCCCACTCGACTTACGCTGTAGAAGAGTGTGAAGAAGAGAGGAGTGAGCAAAATGAGAATTGATCTGAATTGTGATTTAGGAGAAAGTTTTGGTAATTATACGTTAGGTATGGATGCAGAGGTGATCCCGTATGTGTCTTCTGTGAATGTGGCATGCGGGTATCATGCGGGTGATCCCTGCGTGATGGAAAAGACAATCCGGTTAGCAGCAGAGGCAGGGGTAGGAATTGGTGCGCATCCGGGACTTCCGGATCTGATGGGATTTGGAAGAAGAATGATGAAGATATCGCCTGCGGAGGCACGTGCATACATGCTATATCAGCTTGGGGCTTTGGGGGCATTTTGTAAAGCGAAGGGCGTGAAAATGGCACATGTAAAGCCGCATGGAGCATTATATAATATGGCGGCAAAGGATGCAGCACTTGCGGAAGCGGTTGTTGGTGCAATTCGGGATTATGATGATTCATTGATTCTGTTAGCTTTAGCAAATAGTGGAATGACAAAAGCAGCAGAAAGGATGGGGCTTGCCTATGCAAATGAAGTGTTTGCAGATCGAGCCTATGAACCGGATGGAACTTTGGTTGCAAGAACGAAACCGGGAGCGATGATCGAGGATGAAGATCAGGCAATTGCACGCGTGATTCGTATGGTCAAAGAGGGAAAGGTGACTGCGATTGATGGAAGTGAGGTTACAATTCAGGCTGATTCTGTCTGTGTACATGGAGATGGTGCGAAAGCGTTATTATTTGTTAAGAAGATTCGTGAGGCGTTATTGCAGGAGAATATTGATGTGAAGGGGTTGGGAAAGGCTTGACGATCCGATTGTGTGCAAGACGATATAAATGGAATCTGCCGGGTATAGAATAAGAAGCTGCCACATTTATTGATATATAAGTGTGACAGCTTAATTTTACTGTAATGCAGCTAACTGTTTTTTCAGTGCAATCAGTTCTGCATCTTTATCTGCAAGTTTTGCATCTTTGTCGGCAAGTGCCGCATCTCTGTCAGCCAATTCCGTCTTATAAGTTGCCAATTGCTCGTCCCTTTCTGCCAACTGCATTGACAATGTTTTAATCTTCAACTCTGTCATAGATGACACCTCCCTCTGATATTCCGGGTAATGTGTAAATATCTTCTTTGAAGCACGGTTGAACAATTCCAGGATGTCCTTTTGTTGCAGTTCTGTGATATTCCCCAACTGTGCTTCTTCGTTTGAGATTAAAATAACGGAGTTGACAAGGGATGTCAATTTTTCTTTTGGTTGCAAATCAGACCAATCAATCATAATTTGGCATATTGCACAGGGAATCTTAGTACATGTTCCCAAAGTATGCAAGATTGGATTTTACAGCCGCTAACCGGTATTCTGTCCGTTGACTTTCCCGGTAACATTATATTATAATATTGAGATATATAGTATCAGATAAAGAATGTTGACTTGGAAAAGGAGAGGAAATATGCAGGAAAGAGGAAGTTATAAAGGTATCGGATTCTGGCTGTTCACAATGGTAATGGCTTTAACCATGGGGGCTGGACTGCAAACCGGATGCAGCAAAGTAAATGCGACAGAAATTACAAGTGTATCTTATATGGATACCGATGGAACAGAAAAAACAATAGATAGTACAAGGGTGACAGAGGTGACAGAAGCCACAAGTGAATTGTCCGGTGGTGGAGAAGAGCCGGTCTGGTATGTAGTAAAGGCAGGAACGTCTATTACGACAGGAACGGCTGATAAAGTGGTTCGTATCTCTGTAACCGGAAAAGTCAATCTGATTCTCGAGGATGGTGCAATCTGGACTGCAAATGGGGGAATCGGAATTGAGGATAATGGTGTCTTTACGGTATATGGGCAGAAAGAAGGAACCGGAACATTAATTGCACAGAATGTAGAGAATGGTTATGCCGGAATCGGGACAAAGGAAGGTTCGCAAGGAGATACCACCATTGTGTTGAATGGTGGGCATATTAAGGCTACCGGAAGTAAAAATTCTGCAGGTATTGGAAACGGGGGACAAGATGATCCTACAAAATCTAAAGTGATCATTAATGGCGGTAGGATTGAAGCAGTTGGAGGTGATACGTATTTTGCTTCATACGACGAAAATTGTGCAGGTATCGGAAGTATGCATATAACCATTAACGGGGGAACTGTTACAGCCATAGGTGGAAAAAGAGGGGCCGGAATTGGCAGTTGTTCAAATAAGAAAAACGTTGAGGTTGACATCAAGGGCGGAACTATTATAGCAACCGGAGGAGCTAATAGTGCCGGAATCGGGGGAACTGATGGGGGTGGCAGTGATCAAAGCGTAAAAGTTACAATTGCCGGAGCAACAACGGATATTACGGCAACAGGAAAAGATGATGCTCCCGGAATCGGAGCAACGACGAGTTTTAAAGAATGTACGATTAAAATAAATGCAGGAATGATTACAGCAACCGGAAATGCCGGAATCGGAGGAGGATTTGAAGGAACGGAAGAAAATCGTACGCAAGACATTGTGATCTGTGGTGGAACCATTATTGCGACAGGTTCTGATGGGGGAGCCGGAATTGGTGGTGGAGATTTCGCATCCGGTGGCAACATTACAATCACGGGTGGCTCTGTTACTGCATCCACAACAGGTACCGGCTGGGGAAAAACGGTGGCACCTGCCATTGGAGATGGGGCGCCGTATGCCGGTAAAACATACACTCCCGGAACGGTCAGCATTTCCAACATGAAGATGCTGAAAGCCGGAGCAGATAAGGATTCTGCATCAGCGGACACATACAAGAATCGTAGTGCGTGGGCTGGTACGGATGAGAACAAAGGTATTTTGGCAGACTTACATTATGTGGAGATGGAGAAATGTGAGGAATCCCCTACATATAGGACAGAAGACAATGTGATAAAGCATTATTGTGAGTTATGTGGTGCGATGGAACAATATATATTGACGGCAGACGACGCACACGAAGGAACAATCTACTATCGGAATACAACCACACTGACTGCGTTTATGAAAGATATACAGAATAAGGAGGTATCGGGTGTTACCTATGCATGGTATTTAGATGAAGATCTGACCAATGAAGTTGGCAGTGGTTCTTCTTATATAACACCGGATACACTACCGGCAGGCAAGCATACATATACGGTAAGAGCAACCTATCAAGGTGTGACTGTAGAGACGACAGTTCCGATTGAGGTTGCAAAGATAACGCCGGTAAGCAGTGATTTTACATTTCAACCGCCGGAGAATCTTGTCTATGCCGGGAAGGATGAAGAGGCATCTATTCAGATAAAAGAGGGCATTACCGGGATGGGGGAGATTCATGTATGGTATCGGAAAGAAGGAGCTACTAGTGGTGGGGCGATGAGTGCGAGAACAGCGGGAACCTATCAGGTATATATCAGTGTTGAAGCAGGAGCCAATTATAACGGAACCTCTAGTATGATCACGGATGAGAACTGGAGATTTACCATTGAAAAAGGAACTTTAACTGCGGATAATTTTGACTTCCTGAGGGATGATCCAGAGTATCTTGTCTATGACGGAACTGCTAAAACATCAGACATACAGTGTAATACAGAGGGAACAGGGGACATTACGATCAAATATTATCAGAATGGGGAGCTTCTTGATTCAGAACCAATCCTTGCGGGGGATTATACGGTGAAGATTGATGTCGCTGAGGGCATGAATTATGTAGCCGCAAAGGATATTACAAAGGACGAGTGGACGTATACAATTGTCAAAGCAAAGCCTGTAGTAGAAGAGAAACCAATCGTGAAGGAACGGGTCTATGATCCAACAACAACATTAAAAGATGCGGATATAGAAGGCGGTAAGGTGACTGATGGCAAGGGAAAGGAGTTAAAGGGTTCGTGGTCGTGGAAAGAGCCGGTGGTTGTTCCGGGCATTAGTAATACCGGATATGTTGCAGTATTTACCCCGGATGATTCGAATTATGCAGCGGTTGAGGTTGCGGTATCTGTACCAGTTGATCCGATTGAGAATGCACCGGATATGCCATCCAATGTAGTAGAAGTGGAAAATACCTGTAAGATGGTAAAGGAAGTTTCATTATCAGATAACTGGCAGTGGATGGAGAAGGACCGGGCAAAGGTATTGACTGCTGGCGGCAAAGTGACTGTCGTGGCTGAATATATCGGAGAAGACAAAGGCAATTATAAGAATATAAGCGTAGAAGTGACCATTACCAGAGCAGTCTGTGAGGAAGATACGGCCATTCTATATACGGGAACAGGGGAGAAAGCGCCAACCTGTACCGAAACAGGGATTGGTCATACGGAATGTAAGCTGTGCGGTGATGTAGTAAGAGAGAAGATTGAGATAGCTGCGATCCGTCATGATCTGCAGAAGGTAGAAGGAAAGGCGGCAACCGAGATAGAAACCGGTAATAAGGAATACTATATCTGTAAGGTATGTGGTGATTATTATGCAGATGCCGATGGAAAGACGTCGATTACGAAAGATAGTGTAATTGTTCCAATGATCAAGAAACCGGCATCCGATACACAGCCGGGCGGTAAAACGGGACAACAGGGTGATGTGGTAAAGGATGAGACAGCGAAAGCAACCTTTACGATTACCTCTACAGATAGCAAAGAACCGCAGGTAGAATACACACAACCAGAGGAAACCGCTGAAAAGGTAGAGATTTCAGATACTGTAACGATCAATGGCGTAGAATACAAGGTAACATCGATTGCAAAGAACGCATTTAAGAACAATAAACAGGTGACAGCGGTATCAATTGGTAAGAATGTGACGAGTATCGGGGACAATGCATTTGCGGGATGTAGCGAACTTAAGAAAGTTACAATTGCCGAAAATATGGTATCGATCGGGAAGAATGCTTTCAAAGGCTGTAAGAAGTTAAAGACAATTACGATCAAGTCCGGCAAACTTACCAAGAAGAGTATCAGGAAGGGAGCTTTTAAGGGAATCTCTTCTAAGACAGTGATCAAAGTACCAAAGAAGAAATTAAAGGCATATAAGAAGCTGTTCCGACAGAAGGGATTAAGTAAAAAAGTGAAAATGAAAAGCTGAGAATCAGAAAGGCTCCGCATGTGCGGAGCTTTTTTGCTGAAAGAGCTCGTTTACAGTGTTGTCATACGGAATGTGGAATGGTATACTGAAACAGTATGCGGTTTTGCATTTCGGTGCATATGAGTAGGCAAAAGCCACATGTGTGGTCGCATATAGAATTGAGATAAAGGTGAGTAAGATGCATAAAGAATTTTTAATGGGGAATGAGGCGATTGCCTTAGGTGCAATGGCGGCAGGTGTCAATGTGGTGTCCGGTTATCCGGGTACACCGTCGACAGAAGTGTTAGAGGCGATTGCAAAGCGTAATGACGGCAGTACCTATGTGGAGTGGTCTGTCAATGAGAAAGCAGGTTTGGAAGTGGCTGCGGCTGCTGCATATGGTGGAGCAAGAAGTATCGTGACAATGAAGCAGGTGGGATTAAATGTTGCCAGCGATCCGTTAATGAGCCTTGCTTATGTAGGCGTAAAGGGCGGCATGGTTGTTATGGTTGCCGATGACCCGGGTCCGATCTCTTCGCAGACAGAACAGGATACGCGAACCTTTGGACAGTTTGCCAAGCTGCCGGTGTTTGATCCGTCTTCAGCGGCAGAGGCATATGAGATGATCCAGACGGCATTTGAAGTGTCAGAGAAGCATCATACACCGGTGATATTCCGGTCCACGACAAGGGTGTGTCATGCGTATGCATCTTTGGATGTTAAGGATAAAGAAGAATATTATAACAATGAGATAGAAGGATTTAAGAAGGATTCCGGCCGGTGGGTGATCTTCCCCCGGTTGTCGTTCCGCAGACATGGTGAGATCGAAGCGGCTTTGCCACAGATCGCAGATGAGCTCGGCTCACTTGCCTATAACAAGATGGAAGGCAGCAAAGCGGCTGTGGTTGGTATCGCATGTGGTGGAATCAGTTATGCCTATGTGAAAGAAGCATTGGCGATTCTTAATGAAGAATTGGGGTGGAATTTCTTAGGAGAAGAGAAGGCAGGAAAATATCCGGTCTGCCGGTTGTTGAAAGTAGGAACACCACATCCGTTTCCGGAGGAACAGGCACTTTCCTTTATGGATGGATTAGAGCAGATATTAGTAGTGGAGGAATTAGATCCGTATATTGAGAGAATGCTGTTACAGACAGCAGGAAAGCATCAGAAAGCGATTGCTATACATGGAAAGATGGACGGCAGTGTGAAGACTGCTGGTGAGAATACGGTGGAATCTGTGAAGACAAATATCTGTGAGCTTTTGCAACTTGAATCTGCGTGTGACAAAGACCGGGCAGAAAGCGGCAGTCAGGCAGAAGGGAATGCCTTGAACAAAGAAAATACTGCTGCACCGGAGCTGCCGGTGCGTCCACCGGTATTGTGTGCCGGATGCCCGCACCGGGCATCGTTCTATGCGGTCAAGCGTGCCATGGCAGGGCGCAAAGCGGTATTTTGCGGCGATATCGGCTGTTACACATTGGGTAATGCCATGCCGCTTGATATGGTTGACACCTGTCTTTGCATGGGAGCGGGCATTACGATGGCACAGGGATTTGATGTGGTTGAGAAGGATACAACGTGCTTTGCTTTTGTGGGAGATTCCACATTTTTTGCTTCCGGAATGACAGGAGTAGTCAATGCAGTATACAATCAGCATGATATGGTATTGGTGGTGTTGGATAATTCGACTACCGCAATGACAGGACATCAGCCACATCCGGGAACCGGCAAGACGATGATGGGCGATATTGTGAATAAGGTAAGCATTGTGAAGATCTTAGAAGCAATGGGACTGACAGAAGTCCGTACGGTGAATCCGTTAGACTTAGAAGATGCGATTGCGGCTGTCAAAGAAGTGGCAGACAAGCCGGGGGTGAAAGCGATCATTTTCAAATCCCCTTGTATTGCAGTATCTAAACCGGAATCACAGTGCATTGTGAATGCAGATACCTGTATCAATTGTAAGAAATGCATCCGGGAGTTAGGGTGTCCGGCGATTACGGTTGAGGATGGTAAAGTCGTGATCGAACCATCTCTTTGTTTTGGATGTGGAATTTGTAAGAGTGTGTGTCCGGTGCATGCCATTGAAGGAGGAAGAAGCCATGAGTAAGAGTGTGATATTATGTGGGGTTGGTGGTCAGGGAACTGTACTGGCATCAAAATTGATCTCCTATGCGGCAATGGCGAAAGGAGAGGCGGTCAGATCTGCAGAGACGATCGGTATGGCACAGCGTGGGGGAAGTGTTACAAGCCATATTCGGATTGGGGAGGAAGCGTTTTCTCCATTGATCCCGAAGGGGAAAGCCGATGTTATGATCGCATTTGAACCGGCAGAGGCAGTGCGTAATTTGGATTATCTGAAGACAGAGGGTGTTGTAGTTGTCTCAAAGAAAGCAGTGAAGCCGGTTACGGCATCTTTGTCATCAAAGGTGTATGATGGGCAGGATATGTTGGATTATCTGGAAAAGAAAGTTAAGAGGCTTGTCATCGTGGATGGACAGCAGATCATGGAAGAGTTAGGATCTGCCAAGGTGCTGAATGTTGTTTTGCTTGGTGCGGCAATTGGCTGTCATGAAGTCGATATCAGTATTGAAGAGATAAGACAAGCAATCAAAGAAAAGGTGCCGGAGCGTTTCTATGAGCTGAATCTGCGTGCATTAGAGGCGGGGTATGGGTTGGCTATAAAATAATTGACATATGAATTAGGATAGAGTTAGAATAGCTTTGTATTACGTTACATATAGTGACGTATAATATGAGTGAAGGAGTTGTATATGCTTAAGAATTATATTATTATTTTCTTGGTTTCCATGGTTCCGCTTATCGAGTTAAGAGGTGCGATTGTATATGCAGTTGGTTTTCATCTGCCGATGCTGCAGTCTTATATCATCTGTATATTGGGCAATATGATCCCGGTTCCGTTTATCTTCTGGTTTGCAAGAAGAATCTTGGAATGGGGAAAAGACAAGAAGTATATTGGTAAATTCTTCACCTTTTGTCTGGAGAAAGGACATAAGGGTGGAGAAGCGTTGAAGCAGAAGGCAGGAAAAGGACTGTTTTGGGCGTTGTTATTCTTTGTAGGAATTCCGCTTCCGGGAACAGGAGCCTGGACGGGAACGCTTGCGGCAAGTATTCTGGATATGGATTTTAAGACAAGTGTAATCGCAGTGTTGTTAGGCGTTGTTCTGGCAGGGATTATTATGGGGCTTGTAAGCTCCGGGCTGTTTGGAGGATTAGGTGTGCTATTTGGTTAGGTAGTGCATTGGGTGTAATATAGGAAACGCATTGGTTCTCGTTTTGTATGTGATAGTGGAGACAGCGGTATATAATATAGATAGAGACGGAAATGGAGGCATGGACATGATTAAGATATATCGGACAGACAACAGAGTAATAGGGGAAGAACATGCCTTTGAACCTGGTTCGTGGATTCAGCTTACCGATCCAAGCTCAGATGAGATTGAATTGATCTCTAAGAAGTTTGATATTGATATTGCCGATGTTCGTGCCGCAATGGATGCGGATGAGAGTTCGCGTGTGGAGATTGAAGATGATTATACCCTGATCCTGATCGATATTCCTATTATCGAGATCCGTAATGATCAGAAAGCGTATACGGCGATCCCGTTAGGTATTTTGCTGTTGGATGAATTTCTGGTTACTATTTGTGCGGAAGAGACACCTGTACTGCAGTATTTTGTGAATTCAACGGTTCGGGAATTCAGTACAAAAAAGCAGATGCGTTTTGTTTATCAGATACTGTATCGTACCTGCATGGTGTATCAGTTATATCTGCGGACAATTGATAAGATGCGGACAGAGATTGAAGAACGTGCGCAGGAAGATGTCAAGGAAGAAGACCTTATTATGTTGCACGAGTTAGAGTCGAACCTGGTATATTTTGCAACATCCTTGCGGGCAAATGGTGCCGTGATCGACAGGCTTTCCCGTTACAGCCGGGTGCGGCAGTTCCCGGAAGATAAGGATCTGTTAGATGATGTTAAGGTCGAGAATGGACAGGCGATCGAGATGACGGTGATCTACCGGGATATTATACATGGTACCAGAGAATTGCTTTCGAATATGATCGATATCCGGCTGAATAATGTAATGAAATACTTGGCAGCGATCACAATCGTTATGGCGATACCGAATATCATTTCCGGTTTCTATGGAATGAATGTATCGGCAAAATGGGTGCCGTTAGTAGGAACGCCATTTGGCTTTGGAATTATCTGTGTGGCAACTTTTGGGGTCTGTCTGGTTGTACTCAAGGTGCTTAAGAAGAAAAAGATGTTATGATCATAGAGTGCAGATTGACATTTTAATATAGACATACGGCAGGTATGATAATGGAGCCAATGATGGGAAGAATGCCTATGATCTCCTTGTAATCCACAGAAGGGTACAAGGAGGTCATAGGCATTTTGTAGTTACTGATATTTGCTGTTGTACAGGTTGGCGGGAAGCATCCTACTGTACTTTGATCGGTTCCGGATATTCCTCGCCGAACGTCTCAACTGTGATTGATTTGATCTTTTGATCTTCCAAAGGCTTATCATAATAATCGGTCTCAACGCAGGCAATCTTATCTACGATGTCCAGGCCTTCGGTTACCTTGCCGAACGCAGCGTATTGTCCGTCAAGATGAGGGGAGGTCTTGTGCATGATAAAGATCTGGGAACCTGCGGAATCCGGCATCATGGAGCGGGCCATAGAAAGAACACCCGGAGTATGCTTTAAATTATTCTCAAAGCCGTTCATTGCGAATTCGCCTTTGATGCTGTATCCGGGACCACCTGTTCCGTTTCCGTCCGGGCATCCTCCCTGGATCATAAATCCTTTGATCACGCGGTGAAAGATCAGACCGTCGTAAAATCCTTTTTTAACCAATGAAATGAAGTTGTTTACGGTGTTAGGTGCGATATCCGGATAAAGCTCTGCTTTCATCACATCGCCATTTTCCATAGTAATTGTTACAATTGGATTTGCCATAATATATACATCCTTTCTGCCTGTTAGAATATACGCATTTTATCATGTTAAGAATAAGCTGACAAGTAGTGGGATTGTTTTTTGGGGTTCATGTTGGAAGAAGATAACGGAAATTATGAACAGAAGATCATAAATATGCATGGAAAGATCATAAAATATACCATTTTATGCATTGATAATCATAATTATAACAGATAAAATCTATTGTATTCCGTTCCGGTCGGGCATATTGATGACGGACGACATGAGATAGAACAAAGGAGGAGATAAAATGCAATAAAATATCAGGGAAAATTAAGGAAAATTCGTGTTTTTGCATAATAAATTACTTGCTTATCCTTGGGGAATCAACTATAATAAACTTAATTATGTATAATAAGGGTTAAGTGGATGTATAAGGGAACCACTTACGTTTATGATAAGATAAGCCAGGGAAGAAGATTCCGGAATTTATATTAATATTTTGGAAGGGGAATTTGTTATGAAGCAGATAAGTTTTAGAGTGAGGAATTTTGACAAAGAGCAATATCTGACCTTTAATATTGATAATGAGGCAGAGTTAGACGAAGAGGTGTTGGATTTTCTCGAGGAGGAGGAACCGGAAGGGATTGTGCCGGTTATTTTTGAGGAAGGCGAAGAGTTTGATACGTTTTCGTATGACGTTACGGACAAGATTCATTTAAGCGAATTGTCTGAGCAGGAGATCAATGCGGAGATGGTATTATTAGTACTTCGCGGTCTGATATTAGCGTTGTTGGATATGGCAGAGTACCGCGTTCCTGTGTCTTATCTGGTATTGAACAGACATTATATTTATATTGATTCAGATTATAAGGTAGAATTTGTATGTATTCCGTTAGAGGATATGCAGGGAGATGTGGATGTCAGCCATTTTCTCCGGAATTTTCTTGCAAGCCTTCGTTTTGAATCATCTGAGAATGGGGATTACGTAGCAAAATTATTTACATATATCAATAATCATGCCATTTTTAATCTTCGGAATATGTTGACGTTGGTCGAAGATCTGATGGAGAATATGGGAATTGAGATTCCGGATGATGATGCGAACGAGATCTATGCAGAGTATCAGGAGGTTGGCGCAGATACAACAGTGCTGACAGAGGAAGAACCGGAGCCGATGCAGGCTATGGATGATCTAGAAGCGGCAGAGGCGTTAGAGGAAGCAGAGGATCTTGAAGAAGTAATGCAGGATTTAGAGGATAGTTCGGAAGAAGATGCGGAGACTACCGGGGAATTAGTTGAGGAAGAAGCAGAAGAATCAGAGGAAGAGGTACAAGAGTCTGATCCTGAGGAAGAGGATGTCGCAGAAGATATTAACGGGAATGCTGCCACAGAAGACGCTATGGAGGAAAAAGAAGAACCTGTTGTAGAGAAGCCGGAGACAGAAGAGCCGGAAGATTCTGAGGAGAAAACAGAGGCAAACGCTGATGAAACGGTGGCAGAGGAGCCGGAAGATGCGATAGAAGAGGGCGAGAATGATGCGGAGCCGGAAGATTCTTCCGAAACAGAGGATGCCAAGGCGAAGCTGTTAGATGCAGAAAGCCAGGAGATTGTTAATAAACTGAAAGAAAAACTGTCTGGTGCGAAGAAGGAAAAACCAAAAACAGAAGAGAAGAAGGAGCCAAAGAAACCGGCATTTAAGACCAAGGATACTTCATCGGTTGGTGTTGTGATCCAGGATGATCTTGACGAGTTTCTGGCAGAAAAAGAATTAGAAGAACAGATGGCACATCACGAGGAATCCGGTCTTAAGATCCGTAAGAATATTAAGGTGAGCCGTGCAAGCATTGTGAAGAACACACAGGAAGAATTGAAGGCCGCAGAAGAGCAGAAGACCGCAGAAGCTCCGGAAGAACCGGAAGAAGACGAAGTGATGGAAGTAGTGGAGCCGGAAGAGGAAGAAGTAGTAAGTAATTCTATCCTGAGTCAGACAATCAGCGGAGCAACAGGTCTGCTGAAAGGGAATGTCAGTGTTCCGAAAGTGAATCCTTATCTGATTCGTGTGAATACGGATGAGCGGATTATGATCACAAAGCAGAATTTCAAGATTGGTAAAGCGAGTATGGGCGTTGATTATTCCGTGAAGGGGAACGGAGCTGTCAGCAGGGTACATGCTGTTATTACCAATAAGGATGGCATTTATTATATTCGTGACAATAAGTCAACGAATCATACCTTTGTGAATGGTAAGACACTTGAGGATGGCGAGAATGAATTACTGACACAGGACTGCAAGATTGTTCTTGGTGATGAGGAATTTATATTCAAGTTACGTTGATGGGGATTGATGTAAGGCCGTTGCGCGAAGATGGGTTAATGGAGTTCTTTGATGCAGCGGTCTTTTATTACATATATAGCATAGGGAGAAGAGAATGGAGATAATAACAGCGTACAATACAGATGCAGGATTGGTGAAGTCGATGAATCAGGATTCACTTTCTGTAAAAGTAGTGAACTCACCGCATGGAAAGATCGTGTTTGCACTTGTATGTGATGGTATGGGAGGATTAGAGCACGGCGAACTTGCAAGCAAAGAGACGATATTGGCAATGAACCGGTGGTTTACGGGTCCGTTTGCTAGGCTGGTGGCAGAAGATCATGTGACAGAGAATATCATATACGAACAATGGAAGGAAGAAGTAACGCAGGTGAATGAAAGGCTGTTGGTTTACGCAGAGGCACAGGGTATTTCGATGGGAACCACCCTCACGGCACTTCTTCTGTATCGGGGACATTATTATTTCTGCCATGTGGGAGACAGCCGGATATACAAAGTGGCAGATCGGATGGTTCAGGTTACATCGGATCACACATTAGTTGCAACGGAAGTAGAATTAGGATATTTAACGAAGGAACAGGCATTGGCAGATCCGCGGCGGAGCGTGCTACTGCAATGTGTAGGGGCTTCTGAGCGGGTAGAACCGCAGTTGGGTCAGGGATATATCCCTGATAATGTGACATTTATTTTGTCTTCAGATGGATTTGTGCATGTGTTAAAGGAAGAAGAGATGTATCAATATTTTGAACCGGGACATATTCATGACAAAGAACAGTTGATGGAGATATGCAAGGAAGCGACACAGACAGTGCTGGAACGGGGAGAACGGGATAATGTTACAGTAATTGCAATTACATGTAAGGCTTAAGAAGTAAGGGGTAGAAGTATGACCAGAGTGGGGACAGTTCTAGGTGGCAAATACGAAATATTGAAAAAGATTGGTCAGGGCGGTATGTCGATTGTGTATGTTGCAATGGATACCCGCCTGAACAAGCAGTGGGCAGTCAAGGAGATCAAGAAGAATCCGAAGCAGGATACCGGGGTACTGTTAAAGGGACTGCAGATGGAAGCGAATATTCTGAAGATGGTTGACCACCCGGTATTGCCTAGAATTGTGGATATTATTAATTATAATGGCACAGTTTTTGTCGTTATGGATTATATTGAAGGACGTCCGTTGAGTGAGGTTCTCAAGTTAGAGGGGGCACAGCCGCAGGAGAAAGTGATCGAGTGGGCAAAAGATCTGTGCAGTGCATTGGACTATCTGCATTCTATGGATCCGCCGATCATTTACCGTGATATGAAACCATCTAATATTATGTTGAAACCGGATGGTAAAGTGAAATTGATCGACTTTGGTACGGCGAAGGAGTTCGATGTAGAAAGTCTGGCAGATACAACTGCACTCGGTACACGGGGATATGCGGCTCCGGAACAGTTTGGTGATGCAAGAGGAAGAGGAATCCATAAGACGGACGCAAGAACAGATATTTATAGTCTGGGTGCAACACTGTATCATGTTGTCACGGGTAAGAATCCGAGTGAACCGCCATATGTGATCAAGCCGATCAGGGATTGGAATCCTAAGTTATCAAGCGGGCTGGAGAAGATCATTAACAAGTGTACGATGCCAAATCCGGAGGATCGTTATCAGTCTTGTTCGGAGTTGCTTTATGATCTGGAACACTATGAGGAGTTGGATGATGCATTCAGAAGATCCTGCCTGAGAAAGATGAGGAGTTTTCTGATATGTGCCGGATTAACAGTGATATTTACTGTGGTTGCGATTAGCGGATACATTGGCAATGAACATGAGAAACGAATGAATTATGATAGTCTGATCAATCAGGGATATTCGGATATTGTACAGGGGAATTATGAGGATGCGGCAGGTCTTTTTGTAGATGCGATCACGGAAGTGGATGGAAGCCGGAATGAGGCATATCTGGAACTGATGGATCTGTATATCAATTATATGGATGATGCCGAGACCGGTCTTAGCCGTGTTACATATTATATTGACCAACAGTATGAGAATATTGATAAGGATCAGACATTGCTGTTGAATGTGGCAATGGATTATTTTGATGTGTTGAAGGACTACAAATCCAGTGCATATTATTTTAATATGTTAGATCAGAAAGAACATCCGGAGGCCGCGTATTATAGCACGATAGCGCTTGCCATGGGAGAGTTGAATGTAGATTATGACAGTCTGTCATTTAATCTGAAGAATTTTGAAGCAATGAATGATGCAGCAACTACGTCTATTAATAAGCTGATGAATTATCGGTTATTGTGCATCGTATATGCCAGAAACCTTGGTCAGATGAATAATGCAGCAGACCGGTTGATTCAGGCGGCAGATAAGGGACTTACTATATTAGAAGATTATGACGACGATAGTGTGAAAGCAGAATATTATACTATATATAACCAGTATCTTGCATTAGCATATGAACGCCTTGGAGAAGATTACGAAGATTCCGATGCAGGACGTTCTAAGGAATATTATGAAAAAGCATTAGAATGTTGTGATTTCATATTAGGAATGGTATCAATTGATGAAGATAGTACGGTAGAGAATATAACCGACGCCAAACTGCGGGAGGCAAAGTATTGTCAGAAGGCAGAGATCTATGAAGTACTGGGAGATTATGAACAGGCAGAGCAGATCTATGAACAGGCAGAAGAAGAGTTCGGTACAACCAGCATTGCGTTATATGCCGGACACTTATCATTGGAATGTGAGATACAGGAGCAGAGTACGACTGATGTGGAACAATGGGATTATCAAAGGCTGCATAGCCTTTTTGAAGCGGGTAATCAGGTGCCGGGGATAGAGAATGATTATCGGTGGAAGCAGCTCAAACAGAAACTGTCTCCATTGTTTGGAAAGAATGGAGGCTGATGATATGTACGAGATTATGTATTATGCGGGTATGGTACTGGCAGTCGCGTTTCTGATCGCAACGATCATCTTATTTATCCGCAATAAAGTATGGAAATTGATCGGGGATGTTACCGGTTGGAATGCTAAAAGAGCAATCAGACATTTACAACGGAAAGGTGCAGAGGATACTTCCAAGACAGAAGCAATCAGACCGGAGACAAGCAAAGTTTTGGTGCATAAGACAACTACGACGGGAACATTGCAGGCAGTGCCGGAATCGGAACACTTGCAACAGGTGGGTAAGACAAGGAAAAAGAAACAGCACAATTTCCGGTTGCATAAAGAAGAGAGAACATCACTGTTACAAAAGGAGAAGACAGATACCGATTCTATATTTGAAGTGGAGGAAGATGTAACGGTATTGGCAGGGGCAGAGAATCCGAACCGGATGCCGGAAGCAGAAGCGATAGACACTTATACGACTGTTCTATCATCTAGGGAAGCCGGAGAAGCTACGGAAGAGGAAGAGATCACAACAAAGTTGTATTGTGAGGAAGAAACGGCAGAATTGTCACAGGATGAGCAGACAGATGTATTACAGTCCGGTGAAGATGAAGAGACAACCCTTCTTTCCTATGAGGGGGATGAGCAGACGACACTCCTTACGAGGGAGGAAGATGAAGAGACGACATTGCTTGCGAGGGAAGGAGACGAAGCAACAACCCTTCTTACAAGTGGAAAAGAAGAAGGATCCGGTGTGGAAGCGGGACTGACGCAGTTTGAACCGGTGTTGCAGGAAGATGATGAGCTGATGAGATTGTTGAACGCTGCGGTGAGTAAAGAAGGAAAGAATTAAGGGGTGCAAAGATTGAACAGGGGAATGAAATATCGTAAGACAATTGCATATGGGATGATCATGATGCTGTTGCTGCAGTTGTTTACCGGTACGAATGTGCAGAATGTGTATGCGGATGATACAACACCGGCTGTAACGCAGGCGAATCTGACCTTTACTAATGCGGATTCTTCGGAAGAGATTACGGATAACACTATGTTTGTACCAAAAGACTGCACGGAGAAGGCCGGCCAGCAGACGTGGTCTGTTGCCTATAAGATAACAAACTGGAATCAGATGACAGCATCAGAACAGGGGAAAGTTTCCCTTTATTTAACGGTGACACGCAAGGATCTGCAGGATACAGATGCTGTAGCGACAGATGTGGTGAAGGATGTTAAGATTACGGAAAACAGTGTAGTTGGTCCGGTCTGGCCGGAAGGGGTGCAATATGCGGTAGAATCTGCCGGTACGGAGTCGGGCGTGATCTATATGAAACAGCCGGAGGCTGATGCAAAGTATGAATATACGATCACGGTAGCAGCGAAGAAAGAAGATACAGCGTTTGGAACCGGGTCGGTGAAGATTCAATATGTGGACAGCGTACCGGATATATGTATGACAAATGTGACTCCGGCGGGTTCTGTTGTTGCCAAGACGGCACTGGGGATGGAAAGTGGCACATGGACAAAAGACAAGATAACTTTTAATGTAGAGATTAAAGATGCATATATTGGCGTGAAAAAGGTGTCGTTCCGGTTAGACGGAGCAGAGTTGCCGGAGAAGCAGTTGGATTATGAGGATGCTAATATTCCCAAGGAGAAAGTGAGTCAATCATTTGACGTGGATACGAGTGCCGGAGATGCGCAGGGCCACACATTTGAGGTGATTGCAACTAATGCCAAAGGAGTATCCGCAACCTGGGACGGATACATATTGTTGGATAAGGATGCTCCGGTGATTGGAAGGCTTACGATCGCAGACACAGGAAAACAAGTAGAGAATACAACATATAAACGACCGGTTACCCTTACAACGACAGTTACAGATGCGGTGTCTTCGCTTGCGGCGGTGAATTATAATGTGACAAAAGATGACGAAAGCACACAGACCATAACGGTAAATGCTGATGAGAATAACCCCTCTCAATATTCCTACTCTTTTGATCAGGATGGTGCTTATAAAGTATCGGTAAGTGCCGAGGATAAGGCGGGTAATACAGTAACATCAACGGAGGAAGTTGCGTTTCGGGTGGATGGAGCCGGACCGGTCATTACGCAGCAGTCAGGACAGCAGAAGGACACATATTATAAAGATGCGCAGACTTTTAAGTATCGGATTGAAGATGCCAATCTGGCAGGCGGAAAACAAAAGATTGTTGTAAAAAAAGATGACAGAGAGATCATATCTTCCGAAAAAGAGATAAACAGCACAGATATAGAGGGCAATTCTTATATAGACGGATTTTATAACTGTGAGGAAGAGGGAAAGTATGATATTACTGTAGATGCAGAAGATGTTGTGGGTAATAAGGTACAGCAGCAATTACAATGTTCTTTCGGTATAGATAGGACTGCTCCTGAGCTTGCAATTATGGCAAAGGATGAAGAGAGTCAGACAATTGGAAATGGTGCTGTTACGAATAAGAAGGTTCATGTTTATTATAATGTCACGGATCGTAATCATGATATATCTACCTATGTAGTCAGTGTTACAAGAAAGGATGCGGAAGGGATAACATATCCGGTGGATCAGACCGTGAATTGGACGATGTCAGGTGCAGACCAGGATGGTAATATTACCGCATCATGGGAGTGTGATTATTCAGAAGAAGGTATATATACCATTCGGTTGGAGGGGAAAGATAAAGCAGGTAATGATGGACAGGTAAAGACCCTTGTATTTACCATTGATAAGACAACACCGGAGATAACGGATATCACTTATAAGACATTTGACAACATGCCGCTGGATCCTAAGTATAACACGATCTTCCACAATAATACGATTCAGGTTTCTTTTGTTGTGAAAGACAAACTTACAGGGCTGCGGAGCGCCGAGCCGGTAAAAGTATCGATTGGAACGGCTGCAGACGCAATGGGCGGAACATTCTATGGAGCAAAGCAAGGTCCCGGAATGGGAGTGTATTATGTGAATATTCCGTTGGAAACACTTGCTTCGTTTGATAATAAGATCACAGTATGGGCATATGATAAGGCAGGCAATATTAAAAGTGAGGAGTCATTACGGACGATATACAATACGGATCCGGCAGCACTTAGCGTAAGGTGTACAACCGGGAATGATAGAGTGTGGGCGAACACAGATGTAAACTATCAGGTGAGCGTATCCGATACTAATTGCGGTCTGCAATCGGTGATCTGTACGAAATTAGAGACGGTTGACGGAGTGGTGCAGCCGGGAAAAGAGATATTCCGGAAAGAATATACGACGTATCAGACAGGGGATGATACGATCTCGTTAGACATTTCGGATTCGGTCCGGTCAGCAGATGGATATACGCTGCAATTTGAGGTGACGAACAACTGTGGCACAACAACGACAGTGACAAAACAGATATATATAGATAAAGAGGCACCGGTTACAGAACTTTCCGGTGTGACGGATGGAAGTCATTACAAAGGGGATCTGAGAATAACTACAAGGGTGAAAGATATTTCTTATCAGGAGATTCAGGGTGAGAGAACGACTACGAAGTATTATGTGACATGTGTATGCGATGGACAGAGGAAGAACATTGCATGGGAGGATCTTGTATCAGACCGGTATGATGCTTCGGGAGAAAAGGTGTTGTCAGAAGAAGGTGACTATACATTATATGTGGTCACAACAGATGGTGCAGGCAATGTAACGCGTGTGCCGGAGCAGGGAACCATTTCCTTCACGATTGATAAACATGCACCGGAGATTTCTTCAGTCAATGTGATCGGAAAGGATTCCGGGCAGGAACAGAGCATGGATCCGGATGGTAATTATTATCTGAAGGGGGAGGCACAATTGCAGATCAATGCAACCGATCATTTCCCGACATCGGATGCCTTTATCGGGATACAGGGAAAACTGGACGGAGATGCAATTCCGGAGGAAAAGCATGTACTTGATGTTTCGCCGTTGGCTTTTTTGTCGGAGACGTATGCGACAGAAGGCCGTTATGTATTAACAGTCGGAGGACAGGATAAGGCAGGTAATGTGGCAACCGGGGTTACGAAAGCGGTGGTTGTGGATAAGACCGGACCGAAGCTGTCAATTACGGGGATCGGCAATGCAGAGATGACAACGAAATCTGTACGGCTGAGATATGAATCGTCAGATAAGAATCATGATTTTGGTGCTTACAAAGTAACAGTGCATCGAACCACGCTGGACGGAGTGAACGAAACGAAAATAGAACAGGACGCTTCTAAGTGGGAAAGATCGGGCTATAACAGAAACAGTCAGAAGAATTATATCTCTTTCATGGAGTCTGTGTATTCTGAGGAAGGAACATACGAGATTACGTTTGAGGGAATGGATAAAGCGGGAAATGTTGCAGATAAGCAGACAATATCGTTTTCTATTGACCGTACGGCACCACTGATTGAAGATGTCGAGTATACCGGCGGTGGCAATCTGATCGGACCGAAGTATGGGATCATATTCAACCAATATGCGATCAGGGTGACTTTTTCTGTAAAAGATCAGGTGGTCGGGCTGGCAGATGAGGGGGCTGTAGTAGTAACGATTGGAAAGAAGGATGATCGTACTGCTACTACCACGGTTTATAATACGATGGATCTTCAGAATGGAACATATGCTGTATTATTGCCATTAGAAGATGTTGATTATTTTGATAATACGATTACCATCTGGGCGTATGATAAGTTACGCAATGAACGTACTTTGGAGTCGAAGCGCACTATATATAACACAAATGCCTCGAATATTACGATGGAGTGTACGACAGATAATGACGGTATTTGGACGAACCGGGATGTAACATATCACACTGTTGTTGCGGATGAAAAATGTGGAATCAGCAAGATTACATACTCTAAGATTGAGAATATAAATGGTGTGGAAACAAAGACGGTTGTCAAAGAAGTTGATTTTGAGCAGCAGCGTGAGGCTGGGCTGATATCGGAATTTGTCCCGAGATATGTGTATGATCTGACAGCAAAAGAAACGGTACAGAGTGTGGACGGATATGTATTGCAGGTTGAGACGACCAATAATTGTGGAATTTCAAAAACGATGCGGAAAAAGGTCTATGTGGACAAAGAAGTACCGGAAGTAGAGCTTTCCGGAATAACGGATGGGGCACATTATAGTTCTGACCAGACGATCACGGCTAAGGTTAAGGATATTTCGTATAAAGCAGCACCTGCTCCTGCGGATCAAAAAAAGCGGACAACCACAAAGTACTATGTGACATGTCGATATGACGGACAGAACAGAACCGGTGTCTGGGAGGATTTTGTATCGGATCAGTATATAGATTCAGATAAAAAGACGTTCTCACAGGAAGGATACTATGAGATATATGCGGTTACAACGGATGGGGCAGGCAATAGGACGACATCGAATACCGTGAAGTTTGCGATAGATAAAGAGCCGCCGATGATCATCGAGGCAAAGGTGATCAAAGGAGACAGTGCAATCGAACAGGCGGTGAATCCGGATGGAACTTATTATGTCAATGAGGATGGACGGTTAGCTGTTACGGTGACGGATCATTTTCCGACTGCGGATGGTTATGTTCGAGTGAATGGGGTTTTAGAAGGAAAGACGGTTCAACAGGAGCAGTATGCGTTAACAACATCTCCGTATATATTTGTTACCAGGACAGCCTACACGGTAGAGGGCAGATACCGGGTTGCATTGAACGGAGCGGACAAAGCAGGTAATCCGGCGGAACAGGTGAACCGGAACATAGTGGTAGATAAGACTGGACCTAAGTTGGAAATTCTTGGGATCGAGCCGGGAAAGATGACGAAGAGTCCTGTCACTTTAACGTATCAGGCGGTTGACAAGAATCATGATTTTGACCAATATAAAGTAACAGTCCGAAGAACGGATCTTGCGGGGACAAATGAGGTTTTGGTGGAACAGAATGCAGCAGATTGGATTAAGACAGGATATGAGGCAGACCGGCAGCAGGATTATACGACAATTAAGACTTCTACATACACTACGGAAGGTAATTATGAGATTACGTTAGAAGGTGTGGATAAGGCAGGAAATGTGGGAGCCGTTCAGACGATTACATTTTCGATTGATCATACGGCGCCGGTTATCTCAGATATCAGTTATTCCGATGTGTATGGTTTACTTGCACCAAAGTATGGGATTATTTTTAGTAATCAGATGATCCGGGTGAAGTTCCGGGTGACTGACCGGGTGGTTGGCGTAGAAGATTCGTATGTCTATGTTACCCTTGGGGAAGCAAAAGACCGGATGGCGGCGGCACCGCTTTACATGGCAAGAAAAGGAGAACAGGGATATTATTATGTGTATGTGCCTTCTGACGTGATGATGACGGAGTATGATGGAGTGATCACTTTATGGGCGAATGACCGGATACGCAATGAGTCTGATGCACAGACGATCCGGTTGATACAGAATACGGACAAACCGGAGATAGTTATGGATTGTGATCTGGATTATACGAAATGGCAAAGCCGTGATGTGACATTTCATACAAAGGTTGCAGATAATAAGTCAGGTCTCAAAGAAGTAACGTATTCAGTTGATGGAAAAGAAGTTAAAAAGGTAGAATTTACCGAGTTTGTCAAAGAATATACTTATGATCTGACTGCAACGAAGACAGCAGATAAAGTGTCCGGTTATACGGTTGATATTCGGGTTATGAATAATAATGGAACAGAAAGTGAAGCGTCGAGGCGGGTATATATTGATAAAGATGCTCCTGCAATCCGGCTTTCCGGTGTACAGAATGGCACACACTACAATAAGACACAGACGATCCAGGCAGAGGTGCAGGATGTATCTTTTAAGAACACAAAGACGGAATATTATGTGACGAGGACGATAGATGGTAAGACATATACAGAAAAGTATACACCATTTACTATGCGGAAGTATGAGGATCGGTGCACAAGACGATTTGGAAAGGAAGGACGATATCAGGTCTATGCTGTTACGACAGACGGTGCAGGAAATCGCACAAGGTCAAATACTCTTCGGTTCGTGGTAGATAAGACAGCACCGAAGCTGGCAATATCCGGTGTGGAGAGTGGATCGATGAACGGAGATTCTGTTACATTACAGTTTGCTCTTACCGATTCTTTCTATATGACAGCGGATGCGTCCATTCGGATCGAAAAGACATTAGATGGTCAAACAACCCATTCGGAAGTGACGTCGTTTCCGAAGAAGGGAAAATATTCTTCTTTGAACCGGACATTTGATGAAGATGGAACATATGACATTACCTTTACGGCAAAAGACCGCGCGGGGAATGTGGCAAAGAGTGAAAAGATTTCTTTTTCTGTCGACCGGACCAAGCCGGAGATTCAAATTACGGGTACTTCAAATTATGAACAGTGGGACCGGCCGGTTACAGTTCGGTTTGCAGTAGAAGAATCGTATTATGCAGGCAATCACATTACCATACAGGGAACCAGACAGGACATTAATGGTAATGTGGAAGAGTTGGAATTGCCGGCAATCTCTAATGCAGCAAAGCTGAGCAGTTTAATACAGACATTTAGTAAGGATGGTATATATGATTTCGCTATCTCTGCGAAAGATGAGGCGGGTAATCAGGATGAGAAGGAGATTCATTTCATATTGGATCAGACGAGACCGGAGATTCATAAGGTTGCACAATATCAGGGTGGATATTATCAGGAATTTAAGGTCGCAGATACATTAGAAGAAGTGTTCAAAGATCTTACGGTAGTATCTTACCGGATCCTGTTAAATGGAATGGAATACGACGGAGTAACTCCGGTAACAGAAGAGGGAAAATACAATCTTTCGGTAGAGGTGCAGGATGAATTAGGGCATAAGAGCACAGAAAATGTAGAATTTATTATTGACCATACGGCACCAAAAGTAATCTTTACAGGAGTGAAGGAAGGACAGTCTGTGACAGAGAGCGGAAGTGTAATATTATCACTTACGAATCCGGAAGATGAGATTACGGCGGTTTCGATGAATGGCGTGGAATATGATGCGGATACCAGACAATTAGATTATACAGAGTATGGAAGTTATCATATTGATGTGGAATGTATGGATAAAGCGGGCAATCATGTGGTGCGTACAATACAATTTACCTATCATAACCCATTGACTACTATAATTTTATTTGCTATTATGGGTGGACTCATTGTTATGACATGTATATGGCTTTGGGTAAGAAGTATCCGAAAAGAAAAGGAAGAAGAAAAGATATGATAAAAGCAGTAGTATTTGATATGGATGGCGTTATCTTTGATTCAGAGAGGCTATATCGAAAACATTGGATGATTACCGGTAAGGAGTATGGCATACCAGAGGCAGAGATGGAAGAACTTTGTAACCACATTGCGGGAGCAACCAGACAGCATAATGAAAGATTGATGAAGGATCATTTCGGAGAAGATTTTGATTATGGAACATTCCGTGCAAAGACGATGGACCGGATGGATGCTGAGATTGCGAGGGATGGACTTGATATAAAACCGGGAGTGAAGGAATTATTTGCATATCTGAAACAGAATGGATACCGGATCGCACTTGCTACCTCGACGGCAAAAGAACGTGCAAGCAAGAACTTGGAACGTGCAGGAATCCTGGATGTATTTGATGCCATTGTGTATGGTGGAGTTGTGCCAAATGGCAAGCCGGCACCGGATATTTACCTGAAAGCCTGCGAAGATCTTGGCGTGCAGCCACAAGAGGCAATTGGTATTGAAGACTCTATTAATGGTGTGAAATCTTCTTCGGCAGCGGGACTTTATACGATCATGGTGATCGATCTGATCCGGCCAACCGATGAGATCCGGCCATTGGCGGACCAGATATATGATTCGTTGTTTGACGTCATTGAATTATTGAATAAAGGAATAACAATCTGATATTTGACGAATATATCCACATGTCAATTCATATATTGCATTAGTGCAAAGGGATCCGATGGATCTGACTGAGTGCAGGAACAAGAGATCTTGCAGGGCGAGGAGTGTGGATGTATGAGTATAGGAAGAAAATTTGCAATTGTTGTGAAGGGATTGATCGTAGCGTATGCGGTGACGGGATTGCTGCTTGCATTACTTGCGTTTCTGGTATTCCGGTTTGGACTGAGTGAGTCTGTGACGGATATTGTGATCGTGGCAATCTATGTGCTGGTAACATTTATCGGAGCGTTCATCACGGGTAAGGCGGTGAAAGAGCGTAAGTTTGTATGGGGTATGTTGCTTGGCATCCTCTACATCTTAATTATTTCGATCGTGGCGATTGCGGTTGGGCAGGTATTTCATGTCGCAAGTACTGCTAATATGACGACCGCAGCCCTGTGTGTTGGCGGAGGGATGCTGGGAGGTATGTTAAGCTGACAGCCACGGCGAAGGTAACGGCAAGGAAGAATAAAGCGTTGACCTTGGATAATGCATGTGTTATACTTAATGAAATATGTATTGGTTCGGGGGCGGTTCCCGGATACTATTATGAATGTGAGGTATATAAGATGAAACATATTAAGACTTTAACAGACAAGACTTTGAAGAGTACAATGGAAAAGGGTGGATGCGGCGAATGTCAGACATCTTGTCAGTCAGCCTGCAAGACATCTTGTACAGTCGGTAACCAGACTTGTGAGAACAAATAATACAATTTCTGGTATGGAATGGAATAAAGAGGACCGCTTGTTTTAGGCTGTCCTCTTTCGTTTCGTTTTTGTGTATCTGTGTGGGAACAATGGAATACCATTTTACATAGATGGAATTAAGAGGTATATAGAAGTGGTACATCAGTATAAGAATAATGGCTATAACATCGTATTAGATGTCTGCAGTGGCTCGGTTCATGTGGTAGATGATCTTGTATATGATGTGATAGCTTTGTATGAAGAATCAGACTTAGATGAGATTATCAAGCAGCTATCTAAGTACCCGGAGGAAGAGATACGGGAAGCATATGGTGAGATAACGGAACTTAAGGAAGCAGGACAGTTATTTACGGAAGATGTATATAAGGATGCGATTATTGATTTTAAGAAACGTAAGACGGTTGTCAAAGCATTATGCCTGCATATTGCACATGATTGTAACCTTGCCTGCAAGTATTGTTTTGCAGAAGAAGGGGAATATCATGGTGGACGTGCACTTATGAGCTACGAGGTTGGTAAGAAGGCGTTAGACTTTTTGATCGCCAATTCCGGCAATCGTGTGAACTTAGAGGTGGATTTCTTTGGTGGAGAACCACTTATGAATTTCGATGTCGTGAAGGATTTAGTCGCATATGGAAGAAGCAAAGAGAAAGAATTCAACAAGAAGTTCCGGTTTACATTAACAACGAATGGAATGTTGCTGACGGATGAGGTTATGGAGTTTGCGAACAAAGAGATGGCAAATGTGGTCTTGAGTATCGACGGACGAAAAGAAGTGCATGACTTTATGCGTCCGACACGCAACGGTAAAGGAAGTTATGATCTGATCATCGATAAGTTTAAGAAGATGGCGGAGATGAGGAATCAGACGAACTATTATGTACGAGGTACATTTACTCATTATAATCTTGATTTTTCCAAAGATGTTTTGCATTTAGCGGATATGGGATTCAAGCAGATCTCTGCTGAACCGGTTGTGGCACCGGATGATATGGATTATGCGATCCGGGAAGAAGATCTGCCGAAGCTGTTTGAAGAATATGACGCGTTGGCTCGGGAGATGGTGAAGAGAGAGAAAGAAGGCAATGGATTTAATTTCTTTCATTTCATGATCGATATGACAGGCGGACCATGTTTATATAAGAGATTATCGGGATGTGGTTCCGGGACGGAATATTTAGCAGTTACTCCTTGGGGGGATCTGTATCCGTGTCATCAGTTTGTTGGAATGGAACAATTCAAGCTCGGTAATGTGGATACCGGAATTGAGAAGACGGATATTGTGGATGAATTTAAACTTTGCAATGTATATGCAAAAGACAAATGTAAAGATTGTTTTGCAAGATTCTACTGTAGTGGGGGATGTGCGGCGAATTCATATAATTTCCATGGTAATTTACTGGATGCATATGACATTGGCTGTGAATTAGAACGCAAACGGGTAGAATGTGCAATCATGATAAAGGCGGCGTTAGCCTAAAGTAAGGAGAGTAAAAGAATGAAGAAAGCAAAGAGAAACAGTGTGCTGACGATTGTGATCTTTCTGCTTGTGCTTGCACTTGGTACTTATACAGCAATGCAGGGACTTGGAAAGCATCATATTGGCAAGGCAGAGAATATTATCTTAGGTCTTGATCTTGCAGGTGGTGTCAGCATTACCTATCAGATCAAGGAGGATAATCCATCTGAACAGGACATCAAAGATACTATTCAGCGTTTACAACAGCGTGCGGATGTGTATTCTACAGACAGTAACGTGTACAAAGAAGGCTCAGACCGAATCAGTATTGAGATCCCGGGTGTGAGTGATGCAAACAAGATTTTGGAAGAACTTGGTAAGCCGGGAGCTTTGGAGTTCGTAGACGAAGATAATTATAGCAAGTTTGCATCCGGTCAGGAATATGAGACATTATTGACGGGTTCAGATGTTAAGAATGCATCAGCAGCAATCGATAATTCAGGAACAGTTCAGGAATATGTTGTGCAGCTTGCATTTAATGATGAAGGTACGAAGAAGTTTGCGGATGCAACAACAGCTAATGTTGGAAAGCGTATTTATATTATCTATGATGGTGAGGTTGCTTCGGCACCTACCGTTCAGACAGCGATCACAGGCGGTAGTGCAGTGATCAACGGTATGGAAGATGATGAAGAAGCAGAGCAGCTTGCACAGACGATCCGTATCGGTGCGCTTCCGTTAACTTTGGAAGAATTACGTTCGAATGAAGTAGGGGCAACGCTCGGTAAAGATGCACTTAGCACAACGTTAAAAGCCGGAGCCATTGGTATGGCAATCATTGCTGTGATCATGATCGGTCTTTATTTATTGCCTGGTTTCATTTCCGTGCTTGCATTGATCTCTTATGTTGTGCTGATGCTGTTATGTCTGAATGGATTCAATGCCAGTCTGACATTACCAGGTCTTGCGGGTATCGTGTTATCCGTTGGTATGGCAGTAGATGCGAACGTTATCATCTTTACCCGTATCAAGGAAGAGCTTGGAAAAGGTGCATCCGTTAAAAATGCGATCGATGCCGGATTTGATAAGGCGTTATCTGCTATTTTAGATGGTAATATTACAACCTTGATCGCAGCAGTAGTTTTGTATATTATGGGTATCGGTTCTATCAAGGGATTTGCCCTTACATTGGGTATTGGTATTGCGTTGTCTATGTTTACAGCACTTTTCGTAACCAAGCATCTGTTAAAGGCAGCATTTACATTAGGGTTACAGAGTCCGAAGTTATATGGTGCAAAGAAGGAACCGAAGGTTCGCGGATATGTGAAGTTTTCGAAGGTTGCATACACAATTTCGATTATTGCAATTGCGGCAGGATTGATCGCATTGCCGGTATTTAAGAGTAAGACGGGTTCTACTTTGAATTACAGTTTAGAGTTCACCGGTGGTACTTCGATGACTGTTAATTTTGAAGAAAGATATGATCTGGCTAAGGCAGAAAGTGATATTCTTCCGGTTATCGCGAAGGCGGCTAATATCTCGGAAGCAGATGTTCAGGTGCAGAATGTACAGAATTCCAATGAGATCGTATTCAAGACTTCTGAACTTTCAAACGATCAGAGAGAAGCAGTTCAGACTGCGTTAGAGGATAATTTTAAGATCAAAGAGTTCAATATGGAGAATATAAGTTCTACGATCAGTAGTGAGATGCAGAGAAATGCAATCGTTTCGGTGTTGATCGCAACGATATTGATGTTGATCTATATTGCAATCCGATTTAGTGATGTGAAGTTTGGTGCAGCAGCGGTTGTTGCTTTGTTGCACGATGTATTAGTTGTATTTGCGGTATATTCGATCGGACGGTTGTCCGTTGGTAATACTTTCATTGCATGTATGCTTACAATTGTTGGTTATTCCATCAATGCGACGATCATTATCTTTGACCGTATCCGTGAGAACATGGTAACGATGAGCAAGGACAATTATGCAACGATTGTAGATACTTCTATTTCACAGACATTGACAAGAACCATCTATACATCACTTACCACATTTGTAATGGTATTTGTATTGTATATTATGGGTGTAACTTCGATCAAAGAGTTTGCACTTACTCTGATGTGTGGTATTGTCTGTGGTGCATATTCTTCTGTATGTATTACCGGTCCGTTGTGGTATATGCTTAAGACTAAGATGGGTAAGGAAGATAAGAACACCGGATCTAAGAAGATAGCGAAGAAGAAAGCAAAGAACGCATAAAGAATCAGAAATATATAGGGACATGGCACATTACCATGTCCCTATCATGTTTCATTAGGAGATTAGAATATGGCAGAACAGAATTGGCTTATACGAATGAAACGGGCAGATTTCAATGCTCTGGGCGAACAGTTTGCGATCGATCCGGTTGTAGCGAGAGTTATGGTAAACCGGGATATTCCGCAGGAACAGTTTGACAGTTTCCTGCATCCGGATCTTAACAATCTATATGATCCTTTTTTAATGGAAGACATGAATCAGGCAGTCCGGATCATTATTCATGATATCGAAGAAGGGCATCGGATCCGGATTGTTTCGGATTATGATGTAGACGGTGTCATGTCTAATTATATTTTGTATGCCGGTTTCAAGCGCATTGGTGCAGAAGTGGATTATGTCATTCCCCATAGAGTAAAAGATGGATATGGAATTAATGAAGAGATTATTGCCCAAGCTGCTGAGGACGGAATTCATACGATCGTGACCTGTGATAATGGAATTGCGGCAAATGCAGCACTTTCTAAGGCGAAAGAGCTGGGAATGACAGTGGTTGTTACGGATCATCACCAGGTGCCGTTTATGATGGATGGCGAGATAAAGAAGTATATACTTCCCCCTGCGGATGCGATTTTGAATCCTAAGAAAGCGACCTGTACGTATCCGTTTGATGATCTGTGTGGAGCGGGCGTTGCATATAAGTTGATTCAGGCGTTGTTTCAGAAACGGGAGATGCCGGAAGAGGAGATGCAGCAGTTTTTGGAATTTGTTGCAGTGGCGACAATATGTGATATTGTGTCGTTGACAGACGAGAACCGGACATTCACCATCAAGGGATTAGAGAAACTGAATTATTCAGAAAATGCGGGTATGAGGGCATTGCTTCGGGTCAATGAACTTTCCGATGTGATGGTAAATGAATATCATGTCGGCTTCAAATTAGGACCATGTATCAATGCCAGTGGACGTTTGGAGAGTGCAGTTGCAGCCCTGGAATTATTTACGGAAACAGATACGGATATGGCAATTGCAAAAGCCACGAATCTGAAAGAAATGAATGAAGAGCGTAAAGAAATGACGATGGCAGGGGTGGAACGTGCACAGGAATACATTAAGAATATGGAGCCAATGAAAGTAATGGTGATCTATCTTGCGGATTGTCATGAAAGTCTTGCGGGGATCATTGCGGGCAGGATCCGGGAGTTGTATCATCATCCGGTTTTGGTAGTGGTAGACAGTGACGTTCCCGGAGTGTTGAAAGGATCCGGACGTTCTATCGAAGGTTATCACATGTTTGAAGCATTGCAGGCGTGTGGCGATCGATTGCTTAAGTTTGGCGGTCATGCCATGGCGGCAGGATTTTCCCTGCAGGCAGATCAGTTTGATGCTTTTGTAAAGATGCTGAATGAGAACTGTACCTTGACAGAGGAGGACTTTATTCCAACCGTACATATTGATGTCCCAATGCCAATGTCTTATGTGACAGAGCCGCTTATTAAGCAGTTAGATGCACTTGCACCATTTGGTAAAGGAAATGAGAAACCGGTATTTGCACAGAAAGACCTGAATGTGTTATCTGCGAAGATCATGGGTAAGGATCGTAATGTGGTGAAGCTTACCTTAGAGGACAAGGATGGTCATATTTCGGAAGGAATCTATTTCCGTGCACAGGAATTTGAAGAGAATATTGTCAGTTGGTTTGGGCAGGAGGAGTACGACAAGCTGCTACACGGATGGCTCAACAATGTTATTCTGAATATTGTATATTATCCTACCGTTAATGAATTCAATGGTAACCGTACCATTCAGATGCAGGTGAAGCGTTATGCAATGGCGACCGTGCGCGAAGTTCTGTAAAAGGGAATGTATACTTTATGAAACCAGATGAGTCGGAGTTAGTCTCAAATAACACAAAGTTCGTGCAAATTTGAATAAGGTTTTATAGCATATTTTACAAAATTGGCAGTTGTGGATAATTTTTTCGTTACATCTTTGAAAATATAGGCTATACTATATTTTATGAACGACTTGAAAAAAGGAAAAGAAGGTGGATATATGGCAGGCTTAGTAAATACAGACAAAGAACTTAGTACTCCAAAGGATTTTACACCGCCGGAGGAACTGTATAAGACCTTGATCGATAAGGTATTAGAATATCATCCGAATACAGATATCACCATGATTGAGAAGGCATATAAGATTGCAAGTAAGGCGCATGAGGGACAATTGCGCAAATCCGGTGAGCCATATATCATGCATCCGCTTTGTGTAGCGATCATTTTAGCTGAGTTAGAGTTGGACAAAGAAACAATCGTAGCAGGCATTTTACATGATGTGATAGAGGATACCGTTATGACAACAGAGGAGATCTCGGAGGAATTTTCGCCGGAGATCGCTTTGTTAGTAGATGGGGTTACCAAGCTGACACAGCTTAATTTTTCGCAGGATAAGATAGAGTTACAGGCAGAGAATCTTCGTAAGATGTTTCTTGCTATGGCAAAGGATATCCGTGTGATTCTGATCAAACTTGCTGACCGTCTGCATAACTTAAGAACATTGCAATATCAGACACCGGCAAAGCAGATTGAGAAAGCCAGAGAGACGATGGATATATATTCTCCGATCGCACATCGTCTTGGTATCAGCAAGATCAAGGTTGAATTGGATGATCTTTCCCTGCAGTATTTAGAGCCGGAGAAGTTCAAAGAACTGAAAGCAGAGATTGATGAACGGTTAGAAGAAAGGGAGACCTTTATCGAGACGATCGTACATGATGTGAAGGAATGTATTGAAGAAGCAGGGATCAAGGCAGAGATCAATGGACGTGTCAAACATTTTTTCAGTATTTATAAGAAGATGGTCAATCAGAATAAGACATTAGATCAGATATATGATATCTTTGCGGTGCGTATTATTGTAGATACTGTCAGAGATTGTTATGCGGCATTAGGAATTATTCATGAGAAGTACAAGCCAATCCCGGGGCGTTTTAAGGATTATATTGCAATGCCGAAGTCTAATATGTATCAGTCGTTGCATACGACACTGATCAGTAAGAGTGGACAACCGTTTGAGATCCAGATCCGTACATATGATATGCATAAGACGGCGGAATATGGTATTGCTGCCCATTGGAAATACAAAGAGAATCTGTCCGGAACCACGAAGGATAAGGAAGAGGAGAAGTTAAGCTGGCTTCGCCAGATCTTAGAATGGCAGAGAGACACGGAAGATAATAAGGAATTCATGAGTACGGTTAAGACGGATTTAGATCTCTTTGCAGAGCAGGTATATTGTTTCACCCCAAATGGAGATGTGAAGAATCTGCCTGCCGGTTCCACACCGATCGATTTTGCATATAGTATTCATTCCGCAGTTGGCAATAAGATGGTTGGTGCCCGGGTTAATGGCAGACAGGTGCCGGTTACGTATACATTGCAGAATGGTGACAGGGTAGAGATCATTACCTCACAGAATTCCAAGGGACCGAGTCGCGACTGGTTGAGTATTGTAAAGTCTGCACAGGCACGGAACAAGATCAATCAGTGGTTTAAGCAGGAGTTCAAAGAAGATAATATCAGCAGAGGCAAGGAATTGTTATCCCAGTATTGTAAGACAAAGGGGTATAATCTTGCAGCGTATTCCAAGCCGGAGACACTGAAAGCTGTAATGGTTAAGTATAATTTCCGGGATTGGGATTCTGTCTTAGCGGCAATCGGACATGGAGCCCTTAAAGAAGGTCAGGTCATGAATAAGCTGATGGAGACCTACAATAAGGAAGAGAAGGCCAAGATGACAGAGGATGAGCTGTTAGAGCAGCTCAACCAGAGTGCAGATCTGCACCGCACCAGTCATTCTAAAGGCGGTATCACGGTACATGGAATTGATGATGTCGCAGTACATTTTTCCAAATGCTGCTCTCCGGTACCGGGAGATGAGATTGTTGGATATGTTACAAGAGGTCGTGGAATTTCGATTCATCGTACCGATTGTGTGAATATAGTGGGAATGAATGACAGTGATCGCTCCCGTTTGATTGATGCAGAGTGGCAGGAGGATGCGGCAAGCAATCCGGCGGCAACGTATTCTACAGAGATCCGTATATTTGCGGCAGATCGGACAGGAATGTTATTTGATATCTCAAAAGTGTTTACGGAAGCGAATATCAATGTAACAGCAATCAACAGTAAAAGTAATAATAAGAATGAACGGGCAACTTTTACGGTGTCCTTTGATATTAAGACGGTAGACCAGTTGAATCATGTGATCTCGAAGATCCGCATGATTCCGGGCGTATTGGATGTAGAGCGAAGTGTAGGCTGATAACCGGTATTTCTGTAATAGATGGACGATGTTTTACAGGAGTTAAGAAAGGATAGGGTCAATGGCAGATTTGGAGATCTTTCGTAAGACAGTTGGAGAACTGGGTACGAATTGTTATATTTTAGTCAATCATGATAGGGGAGAGTGTGTTGTGTTTGATCCGGCAGCGGAAGCAGATGCATTGATCGAGATCTTTCACAGTCCCGGGTTTCAACTGAAAGCAATCTTTTTGACGCATGGACATTATGACCATATTGGTGCAGTCAAGGCATTGAAGGATGTATTTGGTGTGCCGGTCTATGCATCAAGGGAAGAGAATGAACAGGTATTAGGTGACTTGTCTGTGAATCTTTCTGCCATGTTTGGCAATCCAATGACACTGCAGGCAGATGAGGTGTTGAGAGACGGACAGAAGGTTGATATCATCGGAACGACACTGACCTGTATTCTGACACCGGGGCATACTGCCGGTGGTATGTGCTATTATTGCGAGGAATTGCAGTCTGCCATTGTGGGAGATACATTGTTCTGTGGCAGTGTTGGTAGAACAGATTTTCCGACCGGCAATGGAACGGTATTGTTACAGTCTATCCGGGAAAAGTTATATACTCTGCCGGATGAGACAAAGATCTTTCCGGGACATATGGATGGTTCGACGATCGGTTGGGAGAAGAAGAGTAACATGGTTTGCGGAGTGCACGAAGAATGATATATTTAGAACAAAATGTAGAATATTATAACAATGATATACGAGCCATGCTACAGGCGTTTTTTGATAACGAGAAAGTAATCACGAAGCAGGATGGGACGAGACTTGCACTGAGAGTAGTCTATACAGAGGATGTGGATGTAGAGACTGAGGTGGCAAAGGGCGGCTATGTTACCTACACACTGTCTGATGAGGGAAACTATGAAAATAGTAAAACGGTTGTTGTAGATTACCTCAATCGTAAGCTGGCAAGAAATCCACTCAAAGCTGCGTTATATCATATGTTGTCAGAATATACAGGTAAGACGCTTCCGTGGGGGAGCATGACAGGTGTGCGGCCAACCAAGGTGGCTACGGAACGATTGGAACACGGAGCGACAGAAGACGAGATCCGGAGGTTATATACGGATACGTATCTGACCATTCCGCAGAAAGCAGATATCTGTATCGAAGTAGCGAAGAAGGAGCAGCAGTTATTCCGGAAATTTGATTATGAGAAGGAATACTGTATCTATATTGGAATTCCATTTTGTCCGACAAGGTGCCTGTATTGCTCCTTTACATCTTATCCGATTGCGATATATGCGGATAAGGTAGAGGCATACCTGCAGGCATTATATAAAGAGATGGAATTTGTAGCGGGATCAGCGGCATATAAGGACAAGAGGTTAGTGGCGGTCTATGTGGGTGGTGGTACGCCAAGTGCACTATCTGCGGAGCAGTTAGAGGCATTGATCACAAAGTTGCGGCAGACTTTTGATATGCAGTATGTGCGGGAGTTTTGTGTGGAGTGTGGAAGACCGGATAGCATTACAATGGATAAGCTGGTCACGCTTAAGAAAATGGGCGTAGAACGGATCAGTATCAATCCACAGACAATGTCAGATGAGACACTTAAACTGATCGGACGGGCACACAGTGTAGAACAGACCAAAGAGGCGTATGCCATGGCGAGGCAGGCAGGATTTACGAACATTAATATGGATATGATCGTAGGTCTTCCGGGTGAAGAGATGGCAGAGGTCGAGCATACATTAGAAGAGATTGAGAAGCTGGCACCGGATAGTCTTACCGTACATTCGTTAGCGATCAAGCGTGCAGCGAATTTGAACATTGAGATGGAGCGGTATCATAGTCTGATCAAGGGAAGCACGAACGAGATGCTGCTTGCAGTCGATGATTGTGCGAGAAGATTGCATTTATTTCCGTACTACCTGTATCGGCAGAAGAATATACCGGGTAAATTAGAGAATATCGGATATGCAGCAGAAGGAAAAGAATGTATTTATAACATTCTTATCATGGAAGAGAAGTTAGATATCCTTGCGATGGGAGCCGGGGCATCCTCTAAGTTTGTATTTCATCAGGAAAACCGGATTGAGCGTGTGGAGAATGTGAAGAATGTAGACGAATATATCAATCGGATTGATGAGATGATAGAGCGGAAACGGCGTATGTTTGAAGGAGTGATAGGATGATAGAAGCAGATCGGGATGATATAGAAGTAGATGAGATGTCGGCATATTTGACAGAAGATCTGAAGACGGAGATCGCACATGGGATTGAAGTCAGCCGGTTAGCGGGAATGCTTGCCAGAGAGTTGAAATTAGATTCGGAATTCTGTCATGATATTGAGGTGGCCGGTATGCTTCATGATATTGGGAAGCTTCGGGCAAGCACTTATCTGTATGGTGGTGATGATGACACACTGAATGTAGAGAAGATGAGATATGTAAGACTTCATGCCGGATTAGGATATGAAGTGGTAAAAGCAGAGGGATATTCTGACCGGGTGTGTGAGATGATCTTACATCATCATGAGAATTACGATGGCACAGGGTATCCGGACAATTTAGTCGGGGATGCGATTCCGTTAGGTGCAAGGGTTCTCCGGGTGTGTGATGTTTTTGTGGCACTGACCTCGGATCGCCCATACCGGAAAGCGTTTGACAGTAAGACGGCGGTAGAATTGCTGATCGAAGAGGTACGGCATTTTGACATGAAGGTGTTCCTTCCGTTTCAAAGTATTGTGTATGATGAGATTAAACGGAAAGAATTAGAGGAAGATACGCAGGATAAGCTTGTATTTCATGCATAGCGAAACTCTTAAAAAGCAAAATATGCCTGCTAAAGATATGCAATTTGCGAGGAATTTGATCCCTTTGTGATTTTATTTTGGTGCGGAAGAATCATGGATGATGTTTTTCCGTTATATGCAATTACTATATGGAAAAAGAAGGAGAGAATAAAGATGGCAATGAAGAAAAAACCGGTAACAGGTATGAAAGATATATTACCGAGAGAGATGGAGATTCGTGATTATGTGATCGGACAGATTAAGGAGACATATAAGACATTTGGTTTTTCAAGTATGGAAACTCCTTGTGTAGAACATATTGAGAATTTAAGTTCCAATCAGGGTGGAGAGAATGAAAAACTGATCTTCAAGATCTTAAAGCGTGGTGACAAATTAACCGCAGCAGTTCCAAAGGCAGCAGAGGATGCAAACGTATTAGTAGACGGTGGTCTTCGTTATGATCTGACATTGCCACTTTCGAGATATTATGCGAATAATGCGAATGATCTGCCGAGTCCGTTTAAGGCATTACAGATGGGAAATGTGTGGAGAGCAGATCGGCCACAGAGAGGTCGTTACCGTCAGTTTATGCAGTGCGATATTGATATTTTAGGTGAGCCGACTATCTTAGCAGAGATCGAGTTGATTACGGCTACGACAACATTGCTTGGTAAGATTGGATTTGAGAAGTTCACGATCCGTTTGAATAACCGTAAGATGCTCAAAGCAATGGCAGCATACAGTGGATTTGGCGAGGCGGATTATGACAGTGTATTTATTACATTAGATAAGATGGATAAGATTGGATTAGACGGTGTAAAGGAAGAATTGATCGAGCAGGGCTTTGCGAAGGAGTCTGTCGACAAGTGTCTTGCCCTCTTTGAAAATGTCAGCCAGGATGTGGCAGGGGTACGTTACCTCAAAGATACATTAGGAGAATATTTAGAAGTAGGTGTGGCAGAGGACTTAGAAACTATTATGGCAAGTGTAGATGCAACCAAGTCTGCTGATTTTAAGATTGTATTCGATCCTACCCTGGTAAGAGGAATGGGATATTATACTGGTCCGATCTTCGAGATCTCTATGGATGAATTTGGCGGATCTGTCGGCGGCGGTGGACGTTACGATGAGATGATTGGTAAGTTCACAGGTCAGAATACGCCGGCTTGCGGTTTTTCGATCGGATTTGAGCGAATTGTTATGCTCTTATTAGAGAAAGATTATCAGGTGCCGGGAAAAGGAGAGAAGACAGCTTACCTTGTTGAGAAGAATATGCCACAAGATAAGATGCTTACCATCTTACAGCGGGCAAATGAAAAGCGTAAGAATGGGGAGCAGATCAATATTGCGATCATGAAGAAGAATAAAAAATTCCAAAAGGAGCAGTTGGAGAAAGAAGGCTATACGGCGTTTGAGGAGTTCTTCACAGACCGTATGTAATTTTTACCCTTGCACAGCGTAAGTGAGGACGGACGCGCATGTTAGGAGTGTATGAACCCGCCTTTTGGGTGGTGTCATGTTGCAGCAGGCACACTTGCGTTAC
>QWCE01001353.1_pt1 | contig 37772 bp, 28 predicted proteins | sample 1972531 | NCBI WGS metagenome assembly QWCE01 (sample SAMN09866716, study PRJNA288562) | Human gut metagenome isolate term4_stool, whole genome shotgun sequencing... | reverse complement strand
TCGCTTATTATAAGGAGTATTAGTGTCTGCTGCGTGCGAGTCGTAATGCGAATGTGCCTGCTGCAACATGACACCACCCAAAAGCCGGGTTCACAACCTTCAACATGCGCGTCCATTTCACTTACGCTGTGCAAGGGTATTATTCATTTGCAATCTTAATTCCATACTCACTCATTGCTTTCTTGATTTTCTCCACACTAGCCGGTTCAGCCTCTGTCATTGGCATTCTCACATATCCGTTGCAAAGACCGGCAAGATCAACGGCCTTCTTAACCGGAATTGGATTCACTTCACAGAACATCGCATCACAAAGATCGATCGCCTTCAACTGCAATGCAAGAGATCCTGCTACATCACCGTCCAAATACTTCTGAACCATATCGTGTGTGCCTTCCGGAATAATATTCGCAGTTACAGAGATCACACCTTTACCACCTAAAGAAAGTAACGGTACTACCTGATCGTCATTACCTGAATAAATATCAATACATCCATTCGCCAGCTGTGCCAACTTCACAACCTGCGAAATGTTGCCGGAAGCCTCTTTGATCGCTACAATATTCTCCACATTCTTGGCAAGGGTTACTGCAGTTGCCGGCTGAATATTACATCCGGTTCTACCCGGTACATTATACATAATGATCGGAAGATCGACCGCATTGGCAATGGCTGTATAATGCTTGATCAGACCACCCTGTGTTGCCTTATTATAGTATGGTGTTACAACCAAAAGGGCATCTGCTCCCACTTCCTGTGCTTCCTTAGATAATTTAATTGCTGTTTCTGTACAATTAGATCCGGTTCCTGCAATAACAGGAATTCTCTTTGCCACATACTCTACACACTTTGCAATTACTTCCATATGTTCTTCTTCCGTCATAGTAGAAGCCTCACCGGTTGTTCCACAGATGACAATCGCATCCGTTTTATTGGCTACATGATACTCTACTAATGCCTTCAATTGCTCGAAATCCACTGCCCCATCTTCCTTAAATGGTGTTACTAATGCAACTGCTGATCCTGTAAAAATTGACATACTCTCTTCTCCTTTTCTTGCATATAAATGATTGATGCTGTCGGTATCAAAATCTTTTGATTCCAAATAATATTATAATGTAAACAAACGCTCCGCCAGCAGTGCCAACGAAGCGTATTCCTTCTTCTTTCCGTAGCACTCCACCTGATTTCTGCTTATTCGAAATCCTCTATCGGTGACAGACGTACAGCTCTTAACTGCACATCCAGACAAATGATCCATAAAGGGAATCATTCTCTTCGGCATGAGCCCCTTTCCCAGTTCTTCCCTCAGCCTTATCTGTCGGAACTGTTACTCTTGACACATGCACCTCTACACATCGACGTTACGTCCTTATCACATTATTGATGTAATCATAACACTATATAAATATACTGTCAACACCCTATCATTGCTATGCCAGTCACCTCATTTTCCCCTAACCTGAATATCCAACAAATGTTGATTTTAATGTTTCATCAAAAATATCCGTCTCTTCCCAATTGCATCCTAACGAGCATTGTTAACTTTTTAAATAAATATTTTTTTCTTTATAGGACGAGCTTTCCTATAAAAAAATAAGAGTATTGTGCGAATATAGATACGTTTCTTTTCTGCCACAATACTCTCTTCTTCTAATTCGCTTCAATATGTGATAACATTGAAGCCTTTCTCTTAATTGCATCAGGACAACACCGTCCTGTTAATATCACTTTCACATCACTGTCTACAGACAGTAGTTCCTCGAAATCTTCCGTACAGAAGATATTGTAATCCATCAACCCTAACACTTCATCTAAAATCACTACATCTGCACTTCCGGTATCTATCACCTTCTTCGCGTAATGAAAACTATTCTTAGCTTTTGCACGCTGTTCTTCCTGTTCTTCAAAAGTCAGTTGTCCGTACGGTTTCTCACTGTTCTCAAAAGTAAAGAACTGAATCTCCTCAAACTGGCTTAAGATGCTGTAATCCGCATCGCTTCCTTTTAAAAATTGCACAATTGTCACGGTCTGTCCCGCACCCGCTGCTTTCACTGCAAGTCCCATGGCTGCCGCTGTCTTACCATAACCGGCACCGTAAATAATATGTACATTTTCCATATCGTTCCACCTCATATATATGTTGCTGCACCCATCGGATGCTATTCTAAGGCTTTCTCTTTCTATGTAACCTCTATTTGAAAGATACCCCAGAAATACGATTATCCTAGCATATTCTTCCATAAAAAGCAATCCTTTTCAAATGAAATCATTCCAGACATTCCATCTTACTAACCGACACCTCATATGCGATGCGGTTGATCACCTCATCATTCTCTAATTTCTTCTGATATTCACGGCTTTGGATCCGTCCCCAAATAGCAACATGTTCGCCAACCTCTAACTTTCCGGCAAACCTCGCATTTCTTCCCCAGCAAATACATGGAATATAATCTGATTTACCATATGCCCGATTCACCGCAAGCAACACATCTGCAATCTCTCTGCCAAGCGGTGTCATCCGGTAGATCGGTGTCTTACAGATATATCCATCAAGATAGATCTGGTTTGGATGCTGCATTTCCTCATTGTCATCTAATACATTGAGTTCTCTGACAAACAGTGATAAGATCAGCCGGTTCTTCGTCTCCTCATGTTTATTGTAGGAACGAAACTGTCCTTTTGCCTCAATATGTTCGCCGATATGAGACTGGCTGACATCGATCAAGCGGTCGGAAACCATTAGCGGAATTACATCTGTCGCGTCACTTAAGCGGTTCACTAAAAGATCCACCATATAGAATCCCTCCCCAAATATTTCATGGCTGAATGAAAAATCGGAAATGATCTCCCCCGCTACCACTGCCTGATTGTTACTTAATGTCTTTTCTGTCATGTTCTTTCTCCTTCCATGTACCTTATAATTCTTGTTCGCATAATAAATGTCAAACACCATATATTGTGTCAAATCATCAAAAAAACATTTATCATGTACTATATATTAGTACAGAAAGTCGATTTATAGAACGGGTATTTTTCTTCTAAAAAGGACTAGTTTTGTCGGTATCAGGAATTTCTTTGTCGCATTGCTTCGTACATCAGTACAGTTGCCGCAGTTGCGGCATTTAACGACTCTACTTTTCCCATCATCGGAATCTTAATCTTGTGTTTCGTTGTCTGAGACAGCACATCTGTCAGACCATTTCCTTCATTCCCAATGCAAAATATTGTCGGTTTCTGATAGTCAAAGTCGTAAAAGCTTGTTCCTTGTAAATGTGCACTATAGGTTCCTACCGCCTCGGCATTCATTGAGGTGATCCAGTCAGTCAGATTCTCGACATAACAAAACGGAACCCGGAAAATTGACCCCATTGTAGCTCGCACTACCTTAGGATTATAGATATCCACCGTTTCCCTGCTCATCACAATGCCGGTTACCCCCGCACCCTCTGCTGTCCGCACGATTGTACCCAGATTACCCGGGTCCTGCAGATTCTCAAGTGCCAAAATAAGCGGCTCACTGTCTTCTTTTTGCATGCACACTTCTTCTATCGAATAGGTCGGCTGTGACACAACACTAATCACACCCTGCGGTGTCTTTGTATCCGTCATTGCCTCCATAACATGAGGTGTAACAAGTTCTACCTTTGACAGTAGATATTCCGCTAATTGACCTTTATGTTTTTCCAAAAATTCCTCCGTCATATATACTTCCCGGCACAACTCTTTGGGAATCTCCACAAACATTCGAATTCCTTCTACCAAAAACACACCCTGTTTTCTACGTTCTCTGGCGGATTTCCTATATTTCATGATCTGTTTAATCCTATCATTTGACGTACTGGTAATCATAGTATTGCGTATCCCTTCTCTATCTTGTACGAACTACCCACATATTCGACCAATCCGAATAATACTTGGTTCCTTTCACTTTCTTTATGCTTCGAACTCTTACATAATAGTATTTTTTCGACTTCAACTGCTTAATAGTTATTGAAGTGGTATTAGCCTTGGTAATTTTCTTTATTTTTGTCTTCTTCCTAAAATCAGGATCTGGTGAATATTGAATCTGATATCCATTTCCCTTTACCTTTTTCCATTTTATCTTGAATTGTTTTTTCCCAGACGTGATAGATTTAATCTTGGTTTTCTTAACATTCTCTGATACGGAACAAGTAACGGATGCCACTGTGCCTGCCGAAGAAGCAGCAGTAATTGTAACTGTTCCCGCTCCGCAAAATTGAACAGCTCCATACGCATCTACGGTAGCAACTTCCGGATTCGATGTAGTCCATGTGATTGGATCTATCACCGCTACCTTAGCTTTATCAGAATCATAATTAACATCCATCAGCAATTCATACTTCTTCTGATCTCCTACTCGAATCGTAGCAGTCTCTGTTGATACATTGTCCATATCATCAAAATACCAATCCATATCATCATCATCTGTTATTGCCTCCTGAATATACGGAGCAGACAATTTACTCTGCTGCACTTCTATCGTCTGAATGCAATTATCAAGCGCAGCTCCCGCTGTCGTATCTAACCCTTCTTTCGTTGAGAATTTTCCTGCAGAAGAGCTTCTCCATGCACCATAATTCGAATTAAATGTTGCAACACCTATATATCTGACAGACGGGTTGATCATTGATGTATAATGACCGGTCACTCCATTTCCTCCGCTCACCCAGGTATTTTTCTCTCCATACCAGTTATCAATTGCATCTACCAATGTACCAGTCCACGATTGCCATGCTAATACTTCTGAAAAGCTTCCTATCCCGCCAGGACTTGTTAAATCTCCCCATGATACTCCATTTGGTCTTGCATGTTCTGTTAATATTGTTGCTTCTGCTGCACGGATTCTTGCGATATATTCCAAATCAGAAGACCATTGAACCGGTACATAATCCGCCATGGTCAGTACCTTTGTTGAATCCTGTGGATTAGGATATCCATTTTGACATGCTTCCAAACGTATCTCATTCACTCTGTTTACCGCTTCCGTAACATCCGATGCATAAGAACCTTCTATCCCTACTAATGCACATCCCCCTCTTGCCTGTGTCACATCTGTAGGCAATACTACTGTATCCTTATTCCTTGCAGATACCGGTGTCACCCATAACACACATAACAATGCCACAATTATCATACTTCTTCTTTTCATACTCTTTTCTCCTCCGTTTCTCTACCTTCCCGTGTTCCATTTCTCTGTCCGGCATAAAACCTTGCCCTCACCAAGCAGCTGCTTCAGCTCCTCAATTGCCGTCTCGTCTGCCTGTAATGAAAACTGTCTGCCAAGGTTCTTGCTCTGGTGTTCCTCCTTCAAACAGATCGTGACCGGACTACTACCGGGATGCTTATCGATGATCTCATAGATTCCCTGCTCCTTCGCCTTATAATCATCCTTATTCACGCACTGCACATAAACATGCTTCGGAATCTCATCAAACGAAACGGCACGTTCTAACAGCATCTTGCCCTCATCCTCACTGATGGATGCACGACCATACACAAAGATCTTGGAATCCGGTTCTAAAATCTGCCGGTACTGTTCGTATTTCTTCGGGAATACCACAACCTCAATTGAACCTAACAGATCTTCCAAAGTAATAAATGCCATATTCTGATTGCTCTTTGTCATCTTCACAGTCTTACTAGCGACCATACCACCAATCGTGTATAAGATCTGATCTTTGGCAATCGTCTCACCTGTATCCGGATCTGCAATAAAATCATGTGTTGTTGCACTGATATTCGAATCCATCAGCTCCTGATAATCCTCTAATGGATGACCGCTGACATAGATTCCTAATACCTCTTTCTCATAGGCTAACAGCTCTTCCTTATCATACTCCGGCACATTTGGATATTTGACATCAAAATCCTTCTTCTCCTCTTCGCCCAAGAAATCCAACAGGGACATCTGCCCGGTCATTGCGCTCTTCTTCTCCTGATTCACCTGATCGATCAATTGCACATAGATCATCATCATTTGCCGGCGGTTTGCAGGAAAACTGTCTAACGCCCCGGATTTGATGAAGCTTTCAATTGTTCGCTTATTCACTTCTTTGTTCGACAGGCGGCTGATAAAATCTTTCAGATCCTTGAATTTGCCGTGTAATTCCCGCTCTTCGACAATCGCATCGATCACAGGTCTTCCCACACTTTTCAGCGCTGACAGACCATAACGGATCGCATTATCCGATACGGAAAACTGGCTATAGCCCTCATTGATATCCGGTGGCAGGATAGAAATCCCTAACCGGCGGCAATGTGCAATATATTCTGACACCTTATCCGTACGATCAAGTACAGAGGTGATCAATGCCGCCATAAATTCTTCCGGATAATGACATTTCAGATATGCGGTCTGGTAAGCTACCACGGCATAGGCTGCGGCATGTGACTTGTTAAATGCATACTTTGCAAAATCGATCATCTCATCAAAGATCTTATTAGCTGTCTTCTCATCAATCCCCCTGCTGATACAACCCGGAACATTCTCCGCCTCATTGCCGTAAACAAAGTTCTGACGCTCCCGTTGCATAACGTCGCCCTTTTTCTTCGACATTGCCCGGCGAACCAGATCACTTCGACCAAGTGTATATCCGGCAAGCTCCATAACAATCTGCATAACCTGCTCCTGATATACAATACAACCATACGTCGGTGACAGAATCTTCTCTAACTGCGGGCAGTCATAGGTGATCGTCTCAGGATGCTCCTTACCTTTGATATATAGCGGAATAAAGTCCATAGGACCCGGACGATACAACGAGATACCCGCAATGATATCCTCAATATTCCGAGGCCTCAATTCCTTCATGAAGCTCTTCATCCCATTACTTTCTAACTGGAAAATACCATCTGTCTGACCGGTACATAACAGATCATAGACTTCCGGATCCTCCATATTCAAATGATCAATATCAATGTCAATTCCTTTGCTCTGCTTAATATTGCGAACCGCATCCTGAATAACCGTAAGGGTACGCAATCCCAAGAAGTCCATCTTAAGTAGTCCTAATTCCTCGATCGTGGTCATCGTAAACTGTGTTGTGATCGCATCCTCCGAGCCACGGGAAAGCGGAACAAATTCGTCAATCGCTTTCTGACCAATTACAACACCCGCTGCATGCATAGACGCATGTCTTGGAAGTCCCTCTAACTTCTGTGACATATCAAGAAGATACTTCACATCCGTTTCTTCTTCATATGCTTTCTTAAGATCTGCTGAAATAGAAAGGGATTCTCTGATCGTTGGATTATGTCCATTCTGTCCCATCGGAATCATTTTGGCAATCCGGTCAACCGCTGCATATGGCATATCCAATGCCCTCCCAACATCACGGATCACCATTCTTGCCGCCATCGTTCCAAAGGTTACGATCTGAACCACTTTCTCCTTGCCATACTTGCGTACAACATAATCAATAACTTCCTGCCGTCTTTCATAGCAAAAGTCCACGTCAATATCGGGCATGGTTACACGTTCGGGATTCAGAAAACGCTCGAACAACAGATTAAATCGAATTGGATCAATATTCGTGATCTCTAAACAATAACTTACGATTGATCCGGCTGCCGAACCACGTCCCGGCCCTACTGCAATGCCATGATCCTTTGCATATTTGATAAAATCCCATACAATCAGGAAATAATCGACATAACCCATCTTCTCAATCGTAGACAACTCATAGTCTAACCGTGCCTGTAACTCCTCTGTTACGGGATCATACCGCTTATGTAAACCTTCCTCACACAACGCTTTCAGATAACTATATGATGTAAAGCCCTCTGGCACTTCATACTTTGGCACCTTCTGTTCGCCAAATACAATCTCTACATTACAACGCTCCGCAATCTTACCGGTATTCTCCAATGCCTGTTTCGCATAAGGAAATAGTTGTGCCATCTCCTGTTCTGATTTCAAGTAATACTGCCCGCCATCATAACGCATACGATCCGGGTCTGATACCTTCTTTGCCGTCTGTATGCACAGAAGAATATCATGTGCTTCTGCATCCTCTTTCTTAACGTAATGAATATCATTGGTCGCTACTAACGGAATCCCCGTCTCTTGTGAGATCCGCAACAATCCCTGATTGACCGTCTGCTGATCCGGTATTCCATGATCCTGCAACTCCAGAAAATAGTTACTCTCGCCAAAGATTTCAAGATGCTCCAATGCCGCTTTCTTCGCTTCTTCATAAAATCCCTGCCGCAGATAAGTTGCCACTTCGCCTGCTAAGCATGCAGATAAGGCAATCACACCTTCATGAAACTCTTTAAGTACCTCCCGATCTACACGTGGTTTGTAATAGTAACCTTCCGTAAAACCACGTGACACGATCTTCATCAGATTATGATAGCCGGTATCATTTTCTGCTAATAATACAAGATGATAATAACGGTTCTCATTCTTGCCCAATTCCCGGTCAAAACGTGACCCCGGTGCCACATATACCTCACAGCCAATGATCGGTTTGATTCCCTCTTTCTTCGCTGCCCGGTAGAAATCAATCACGCCATACATAACTCCATGATCTGTAATCGCAATGCTATCCATCCCCAATTCCTTTGCCTGATGCACCAGCTCTGGAATCTTAGATGCCCCATCTAACAAACTATATTCTGTATGCACATGTAAATGTGTAAAACTCATATCTTCTCTCTCCTGACTTCTTTCGTCAATATCTCCCGTTTGATATAATCAAATGTTGCGTCCTCTCCCTGTTCCGCTAACATGGTAAGAAGTTTCTCTAACAATGCTGCCGATTCCGGATGCAGTAATGCCCTTGCCTTCCCTTTCTTATAATATTCAAGCGGCATACGATTCGTATAGCTGTCCTTATTATAATTCTTGCTTGCCGCTACCCGGTCACAGAACATCTCCACGACATACTTGACCGGCATCTTCATTCCGGTAATACCACCATTCACCAGATCATAATCTAACCAATACTCCAAGTGATGCTTATTTCTCCCCTTATGATGCAGCCATGCAGACGTATATCCCTTGTCCTCCCTCTCTGCATTATTCGGACTCCGGTTACCCTGATAATATTTGACACCAACCAAAAACTCAGTTGGACTGTATTTTGACAGATCATGCAATAATCCCTGCTTGTACATACCGAGCCGGAAACAGCTCCTCATGACAAGCCATTTATGATGATTGATCGTTTTTAAGTGATTCCACCAGTTCATATTAATTACCCCTTAGAAGTTGTAAAGTCCATATAGCGGAATATTAAGGATTCCTTTCGAAAATCCCAATTCATCCAGTGAGATACGGATTGCCATATGGTTCTTATACTTTGCATTGAAGACTTTCATGCTCTGTGCTTTTCTACGAATCCGTGACTGTACATCCACCGGAACAACTTCACCATCATCCTCAAAGACAAAGTCTACCCTTGCTGTTGCACCGGAAATCCAGAAATATAACCGGTCAACGGTATGATTCATCGTAAGCTCCGAAAGTACTAACTGCTCCAACAGGGCACCATTTACATCTTCCATCAATTCATTACCTAACTGCACCTGCTTATAACTGACACCACACATCACACGCAGCAAACCATGATCCAAATGATACAGCTCAAACGACTTGTCATCCACCTGTAACGCTAATGGTGCAATTCCTTCTTTAATTCGATTTACCTTTCGGACGAGTCCGGTGTCTACAAGCCAGTCCACAGACTTCTCATATTCTCTCGCCCGTGCCTTCTCATCCACATACTGATACATGAATTTGCGGTTATCCTTCTCCATCTGTACCGGAATGCTCTTCCAGATCCTGTCTACCTTCAAAGCATATGATTTTGGTACTTCCTGATCTATATACACTTTAGTCCGCTGAAGCAATGCCTGCAGGATCGCATCCACCCGGTCAAGATCTTTATTCTTCACATAATCCAGTACCACGATTGGCATGCCGCCTACAATGTAGAATAATTTCAAATATTCCGTAATCTGCTCGATCACATCTTCTTCCACCGGCTCTATCTTCTGATTCTCTATGTGCTTGCACAGATCCTGTGCCTTATTGGCCGTCAGAAATTCCTCAAACGTCATCGGATACAACGTCAACGGATACCATTCTTCCTGATACTCCGCCTCATGCATAATACTTCCTACCGTAGATGAAATAATACAGACCGGCAGATCTGGCTTCTGACGTTTCAAACTCATGATTGCTTCGATTGCCTTCGGGTAATGCTGAGGTTCATCAAATACAAACATCGTATTCCCCTCTTCGTAATTCTGACTGCAATACAAAGCCAGGGCACCGACCATTTTATCTGCTTTCACCCGGCTGCCCTGTTTGAAAAGAAACCAGGCATCTTCATCTTTTTCTAAATTCACATAAACTAAATGTTTGAAAAAACCCTGACCAAAATCAATCATGGTCCAGGTCTTTCCAACCCCTTTTGCCCCCTTTAATACCAATACCTTATCTTGTGCTTTCTCATACCATTCCATCAGATCATTCATTATTATTCGGTACATATCAAGCCCTCCTGTTCTTTCCATGCCTCTGTAAGCCGTGCAACACCATCTATGATCTCTTTTTCCTTCAAGCGGGCAAACCCAAGCAATATTGTAGGCACCCGTTCTTCTTCTGTAATATAATACTCTCCTAACGCATACACTTTCACCTGCTGCCCGGCTGCTGCCTTAACAAGTCTGCGTTCCACATCCCCTGCATCCGGTCTTCTTGTCCCAAATCCTAACAACAGATGCAGGCCGGCACTTTCTCCTTCAATCTGTGCTCCGAATCCTGCATTCTTTAATTCCTGTACCAGACAATCATGCTTCATCCGGTATACCTTACGCATCCGGTTCAAATGTCTCTCAAAATGTCCTTCTAAGAAAAATTGTCCGATCACCTGTTGATCGATCCGGGATACCGTAGAAAAATAGAATTCCGCATGCTCATAGTATGCCTGCAACAAAGATTGTGGCAATACCATATAACTTAAACGGATTGCCGGTGCAATTACCTTTGACAGCGTTCCCACATAGATTACTTTTTCAAACGGATCCTGGCTTTGCAGTGCCGGAATCGGTTTGCCGGAATAGCGAAACTCACTGTCATAATCATCTTCAATAATATAACGCCCTTCTTCTCCTGATGCCCATGCAAGCAGTTGTCGTTTGCGGTTTGCTGACATAATTGTCCCTAACGGAAATTGATGCGAGGGTGTCACATAAGCAATCTGTGCCTGACTTTTCCGTAATTCATCAATCTGCATTCCCTGTTCATCCATAGAGATTGGCACAACCGAATATCCCACACTCTCAAATATTGTATACGCCTGCTTGTAAGTCGGATTCTCCATAGCAACCGTCTTCTGTCCCGCCATAATCCGACTTAACAAAAGTAGCATATAATCGCTACCTGCTCCTATTACAATCTGGTCTACATTGCACTTTACCCCTCTTGCCTGATGCAGATACATCTGAACTGCCTGACGCAGTTTCAGATCGCCCTGATGTTCTCCTGACAAAAACAATTCCTTATTATCATCAATCAAGCATTCCTTTGTTAACTTGCGCCATTTGCTATATGGGAAATAATCCATATCCACACCACTTAGTGAAAAATCCACAAGAAATTCATCTTTTTCCCGTGTCTTATCATGTGAAGATCTTTGTATCGGAGATTCCTTCAAATGGCTCTTGTTATCCATAGCAGAACGACCATCATCATATAGATTCTCTAAGGCACATACAAAGTATCCTTTCTTCGGAAAGGACTCGATATACCCCTCTGACTGTAATTGTCCATATGCCATATCAATCGTATTCCGGCTAACTTCCAGATAATTCGCCAGCCCTCGGCTTGATGGCAGTTTCGTGCCACAGACAATGTTGCCGTTACGGATCTCTTCCCGGATGTATATATAGATTTGTTCATAAATTGGCACTTTGCTTGCCGTATCGATCAAAACCGTTATCATATCTGCTTTGCCAAAGAAAGAGGGGCACACACGATACCCCTCTTTCACTCCTTACTAAATCGCACCTCTGGATTATACAAATACCAGACCATCATCGTCGTCATCCTTGCTGATCGACAACATACTATTATCACTGTTACCGGACATTAACAAAGTAAGTCCAATATGCTTATTCGCCTTATCACCGGTAGCCACATAGATCTCACCGGACTCTACCAATGTAAGTGCAATCTCCAATGCCTGCTCCTTAAAACGCATTAACTCTCTTCGATCAATCGAACTTAACTTGAACAGATACTGGTTCTTAGAACTGATCAGCAAAATACTATACTTATTATTACCCGCTTTACGAGTCAGCATCCCGGAACCAACCATTCTGGAGTTCGCTACTAAGATCTCTGAATTCTCTTCCCCTGCGTACTCCTTATAAATAAGATTAAATACCTTGTTATATTCCTCTTCCGTATCTACACGCACCGGCATCTCTGCTACTGCAAATTCTACCGCCGAATCGGCAAAACGAATGGTTCCACCCTCGTCATTGATCACCGCTGTACAGCTTCTAGGCACCTGCAAACGGAAGAACTTATTCTGAATTACCTTTGAAGAACTATTCTCAACCGGATTCAGTAGTTCCTTGAACTTCTCCTCGATCAAATGCATAGCACTCAGTGCATCTACATCGCCTGCCTTAACAACCTCTTTGAGGTTCTCATACAATGTACGAATAGAATCATCTAATACCTGAACACTCTCTAATACATTTTTAACAGCAGGGATAGATCCCTTCATTGCCACATCATAATATAGCTTCAGGCGTTCTTCCCCGGATACACCCTGCGAGATCTTATGCTCAATTACCTGATACAGATATTCCTTACTGAATTCCTGATACCCTGCCTCATATGCCTTATAGAAATAATCCAGACTCTTGATCGGACCATTGTAGCCCTCTTCTTTCTCCTTCATCTGACAGTAAGCACCATACTCATATGCAGCCTGTACACTTCCTAACTCGATTGCTTTCAGGAATGCCTGCTCAATCTCTTCATCATTGGCAAGATAGAATACCTGCTCCTTCTTATTCATTGCCACTTTAAATGCCGTATCTGCAATTCCTTCCTGAACTGCACGCTCCCACTTATCAATCGTTGCCTGCAATTCACCCGGATCACCTAAGCTTTCGATATCCCGGATATATGGTTCTGCCTCATAGATCCCATTCTCTAATGCTTTCTTCAGATATTCTAACGCTTTCTTTCCATCTCTCTTGCCACCATCCACTAATCCATAATAATAGAATCTTCCGAGATAGAATGGAACCCGCTTATGATTCAAACGATCCGCATTCTCATACCACTTCTTTGCTTCACTGTAATTCTTCAACTGTTGATCGTAAATATTACCAATCAGGAATGCCAGATCCGGATCTTTGTTTGAACCAAACAACTCGCTTGCATAACTGATCGTCTTCGAGATATCCCGATATGGACTATCCTCATCAAAATAAAGCTCGATCAACAGATAACTTGCCTTCGTACTTCCATGCTTCAATGCAGTCATTGCATTATTCATTGCCTTATCATAGTCTTCCATATTGTAATAATACAATGCCTCGTTGTAGTACTGAATCTCTGTCCGATTTGCACTCTTATTACTTAATAACGTCGGAATCACAAATGCAAAGGAATTCGCCACCTCAAATATAATCTCATTATATTGTTCCATAATATCCATGGTGGAACATACAAAACGTAAGCATGCCCAACGGTTTTTCTGTTTGAACACGAATGTTACAATACCTTTATCCAATTCCTTATGATAGAATCTGGCAGAAATACCATTCGCATACTCTGTAATATATGGTGTAATATTCACATCACAATCATACGCCTCATTCATGTAATACAGATAATCATCAATCTTACGTTCTGATTCTTTCGGAACTGTTGTGTAGGTAACATAGATTGCAAAATCCGTATAGGTATGGCTCGGTGCATAATATTCTTCATCTGTATCAACATCAATACTCTTCACCCAGTCTTTTGGTAACTTATGAATATATCCTTCTACCTGATCATGTACGTATGTATACTGATACTGTAACTTTGTCGCATCATTCGGTTTATAACGGAATTCAACTCCTTTGGCTTTACGCCGCTCTGAAATCTGCGAATAGATCTTATCCTTCTCTTCAAACTCAATACTATCCGCATGGGTTGCATTGTATTCAATCCGCTCCACCGCTGCTTTCGCTTTGTCATCTCCCTTATCTGCAAGTTTCTGGTACCACGACTTTGCTTTCTCTATATCCACCGGAATGACAAAATCACTCTTCTGACCATTCTCATCAATCCGGTTAAGCCCTGTTTCGTAAATATCGCCCAAGCGCATATATGCCTGGTTCACATTATAAGATGCTGCCTTTTCCAAATAACTGATTGCCTTAGAAAAATTCTGAACATCCAGCATCAAAAGACCCAGCTTGTATAAAAGGTTCCCATCTTCCACCAGTTTAATATATCTTTCATAATACTTAGCGGCTAACTCCCGGTCTACTTTTGCCTTAATATTCTGATACTTTCCCGTCTCATATACTTCGCCTAATATCTTAAGTGCCTCACAACCATACTGCTGGTACTGCGATTCCATCATTCCGATATCCGCAATCTGATTAAGTGCTTTGATCGCTTCCTCCGAAATACCATGTTCAATCAGTTCTTTCGCCTTATTATACTGCTTCTCTACGTTATTCGTCTGTTCCACCTCTGGTGTCTCAGCCTTACGTATAAATGGAATCTTATTCAGAAAATTAGAAAAACGCCCCATTCCTTTTCACCTACTTCTTCTATATTCTATCAAATGGATACCCCATCAAACACGGTCCAAACGGCAAATGAAACCGCAGCCGCCCCACCGGCTCAGACCAATTTACAATTAGTTTCATTGTATCATACTGTATATTAAAGGGCAAGCAAAGAAAGTCCGCAATGTTTACAAAAATAAGAACGTCAAAGACAAATTTCTTTGACGTTCTTAACAAAATATATATTCACTTGATTATGCGTCCGATCTCCTATAAGAACCGGTCTAATATATTCCCTGTGGAATAATTACCTAATGTACCGGATGCCGTATACGAATTCCGATTACCTAAAGAATTATTCACATTCCGGTATACCTTACCTGCCGCCGACTGAATCCTGCCACCATATGAATCAGATCCGTTAAACAGACTCTTGACCGTTGACATATCTGCTTTCTTAAACGTCTCTTCATCTATACTTAATGTATTATCTGAGCCAACCTTAATACCAATCTGTCCTAACAGGGAACGGTTCGCTGAAGTAGACTGTACCATGCCCACTGCCTGTCTTAATACCGCATTATCCTTGCTGGATACAGACTTCTTCACAAAACTGTTATATGTATCCACCATACTGCTGACTGCCTTATAGATCTTATCCGTATCATACTGCTTCGTTGTCGTGCCGGTCTTCTCGTCCTTTACATCTGCTTTCTTGAAAAGTGAATCCTTTCCTTTAGTAGTCAAAACATCCGCTGCCTTATACAGATCATCAGCCTCACTCTTAATACTTTCCTTCGTCTGCGTAGAATCCTTGCTATCTGAGAGCTTCTCTGTTGAACTCTTCTGGTTTCCATACTTCTTATAATATGCTTTCACCAGCTTACTATAAGACCCTCTTGTAATAGAAGAATACTCTCCTAGATCAATCCCTAACAGATTACTGCTTGTACTCTTTGTCTGGTTGCTGCCAAACAGGTATGAGACATTATTCGTGTTCATACCACCCCAGATTCCATTCATCCCTGCCATAGCTACCACTCCTTTGACTTTCTGTCGAACCTCCATGTTCTCTGTCTACATCCTATCTCCTTATCAGGACACACTATCCTCATAATTAAATATATTATAGCACATCTTTTTCAAAATAAACAGTACTCAGCCTGCATTTCTCAAATATTGCGACAAATTCTCTACAGCTGCCTCCTCGTCATTTCCCTCTGCAGATACAATCACTTCTTCATCCTGTGCCAATCCAAGACTCATCATTCCCATAATGCTCTTTGCATTAATCCGGCGGCCACCGAACTGAATGTACACCTTACTCTCATACTGACTGGCTTTCTGCACCAATACCGCAACCGGTCTTGCTTCCGCATCTGCCACTAAATTCACCTTGATCGTCTTACTAACCATTTTTCTTCCTCCTTAAATCTGGTTATCCTCTCGCAAAGTATTTGCAATACTACTTATTTTTCTTAATCTATGATTCACACCGGATTTTGATACCGGTGGATTCAACATTTGTCCCAACTCCGACAGATTTGCATCCGGCTCCTCTAACCGAATCTCTGCCAACGTCCTAAGGGAATCATTCAGATATTTCAATCCCTTCGTGCGTTCAATATACTCAATATCTTCGATCTGTCTTCTTGCAGCATTAACCGTTTTCTTAATATTAGCAGTTTCACAATTCACTCTCCGGTTAATATCATTGCGCATATCCTTAAGAATCCGGACATTCTCCATATCCATCAGACTCACATATGCTTCCATCATATTAAGAATGTCTACGATCATGGAGCCTTCTTTAAGATATACTACATAGTACTTCTTACGCTTCACAACCTTGGCATCCAACCCAAAGCTCCGAATCACTTCCTGTACTGCCTGAGCAAGTTCTTTGTTATGAACTACAATTTCAAAATGATACGCCTTCTTTGGATCATTCACAGATCCGGTAGCAAGAAACATACCTCTTAAAAATGCTTTCTTACAACAATCCTTCTGTACCACTTGTTTCGGAAAATGACAATTCTGTAACGATACCCCTCTTGAAGAAACATATACAATCTCATCCTCATCAATCCCTGAAAGCTCGTCCTCGTCAAGCCAGTCCTCTTCCATGTAATCGACATAGTCTGAGAGCTTGACCATCTGCAGTACTTTCTCTACCATCCTGTCATTCTGAATCTCTATATATTTGCTATGTCTGTCATATTGAATCTCCTGATCAAACAACTGCTCGATCAACTGACAGATCTTGTCTCCTATCAATGCATTCTCCGGCCGCATAACCAGCCGGACACAGCCCTCATCAAACACTACTTCTCCTGTTGCTAACAACAATGCTAACAATTCTGCAATCTGACAATGTCTGCTGTGATTGCCATGCTTAGCAATCTCTTCTTTTACCTTTGTTGAAAATGACATAACCCCTTAACCCTTCCGAATCGCATCTTTCTCAATATCCCTGTGTACGATCCGCACACTATACGGAAGCGCCTCTAATTCTTTGAATATGCCATTCGCCAATGTAACGGAACGATGTTTACCACCGGTGCAGCCTACCGCAACGACTAATCCATTCTTACCTTCTTTGATATAATTCGGGATCAGAAACTCTAACAGATCTACGATCTTATTCATGAATTCCTTCGCCTCATCAAACTGCATGACAAAGTTCTGGATTGCTTCGTCATTCCCTGTTAACGGACGCAACTCGAGATCATAATAAGGATTCGGCAAAAATCTTACATCAAATACCAGATCCGCATCTCTTGGAATTCCATATTTGAAGCCAAATGATACAACATTAATAATAAAATTATTGTATTCTGCATTCTCAATAAATATCTTATCTAATTCTGCTTTCAACTCTCTTGTCAGCAGACTCGTTGTATCTATAATATAATCTGCTTCCTTGCGCAGGAATGCAATACGGCTTCGTTCTATCTTAATTCCATCTTCCACACGCCCATTTCTGGCAAGCGGATGATTCCGTCTTGTCTCTTTATAGCGTTTGATCAGGACATCATCGTTGGAATCTAAGAAAAGAATCTCATAATTATATTGAGAAGCTTTCAACTGCTCCAAACATTCAGAAAGCTGCTCTAAATACACACCACTCCGGATATCTACTCCGATCGCCACATTATTGATATCATTATCCTTGGCGTATGCGATCTCCGCAAAGCGCATGATCAACTGAATCGGAAGATTATCTACACAAAAATAACCGATATCTTCCAACGTCTTTAATGTTGTACTCTTACCGGCTCCACTCATACCGGTCACAATCACAAATCTCATCTGTATCACCTGCTCTATCTGTCGCCTGTCAGTCTTACTTCCGGCTCCAATTCCACCTGGAATGTATCCTTAACTTTCTGTCTGACATCCTCTATCAACCGCATCACATCAGTCGCAGTTGCACCACCTTTATTGATCACAAATCCACAATGCTTCTCTGATACCTGTGCTCCGCCAACCTGATAGCCGGCCAGTCCGGCATCCATGATCAGTTTGCCTGCAAAATGTCCTTCTGGCCGCTTAAATGTTGAGCCTGCACTCGGATATTCGAGTGGCTGTTTCTCACGCCTTGCTGATGCTAATTCTTCCATCCGCTGCGTGATTGCAGAAACATCTCCCGGCTGCAATGTAAGCGTTGCTCCGATCACCACATAATCGGTTCCCTCAATTGCACTGTGCCGGTACGAAAACTCCATCTCTTCACAGGTTCGTTCTGACAGATTCCCGTCGGAATCCATCAATTGCACACTCTGTACAATATCCTTCATCTCACCACCATAGGCTCCGGCATTCATCATAATGGCACCACCCAAGGTTCCCGGAATACCTGCCGCAAACTCAAATCCGGTAAGACCGGCATCTCTTGCCTCCAGACCGATCCGTCCAAGCATGGCTCCTGCCATGGCTTTGACTGTGGTTCCCTGAATGGAAAGCTGGCTGAAATTCTGATCTAACACAATGACCACCCCGGTCATGCCTTTATCACTTACTAACAGATTACTTCCATGCCCTACAATATAAAATGGCACCTGTTCTGCTTTGCATAACACTAATACCTGACCTAATTCCTCTACGGTCTGCGGCATCACCATATACTGTGCCGGACCACCGATCCGGAACGTGGTATGCTTTGCCATCGGTTCTTCTATCTTAACATTCTGTTGTCCAACTATTCGATACAATTCGTTGATTAAATTCTGACTCATGTATTCCCCAATCATTCAAAATATTCATTTATCGACTTCCCGATCATCTTCATTCTTCTCCCTCTGACAAACAGGAATCCGCATTCTTTCTTATTATATGCTATCCATTCTTGTAAAATCAATGTAAGAAGTAACGAAAAAAAAGGGGAGAACTTCTCCCCTTTCGGCTTTTTTACCAATTTCCGTATTATTTTGTAAGAATTGCTTTCGCACTACCATAAATTCCCGCATCATTTCCAAGCGTAGCAAGCACAAACTGTGTTGCCTTGCATGCATGGAATACATATTGCTGATAATACTTGGCAGTCGTCTTCAATAAGATCTCTCCTGCCCGGGATACTCCACCACCGATAACAAAAGCTTCCGGATCACATACACAGGCCACGGATGCTAATGCCTTACCAAGAATTCTTCCGTGATTCTCAACTAACTCCAATGCCAGATCATCCCCTTCTTTAGCCGCATCAAAGATCTCTTTTGCAGATATGTACTGCACATTACGAAGTTTAGATGCACGATCCGTATTATTAAGTGCACGTTCTGCCATTCTGGTAATACCGGTTGCAGATGTATACTGCTCCAAACAGCCTTTCTTACCGCATCCACATACCTCTGTCTCATCATCATTCACACAGATATGTCCGATCTCACCGCCGGCACCATTCGTTCCATATAACATCTTACCGTTAATGATGATACCGCCACCAACTCCGGTTCCTAATGTAACCATAACGATAGAGGAAAATCCTTTACCGCCTCCCTGCCACATCTCGCCAAGAGATGCCATGTTCGCATCATTACCAACCTTAGCAGGAAGACCTAATAACTTCTCAACCTCTTCCTCTACGTTAAATACACCCCATCCAAGGTTCACGCAACGAAGCACGGTTCCATCATCTTTGACCGGACCCGGAACACCAATACCAACACCGACAACCTCTGCCTTATCCACGTCTTTCTCAGCCATCTTCGCCTCGATGGAAGCTGCTACATCCGGTAAAATGAAACGTCCGCCCTCATCCTTTCGGGTTGTGATCTCCCACTTATCTAACAGCTCACCCTCCACAGTAAAGAAACCAAGCTTAACCGTTGTTCCTCCGATATCTACGCCAAATACATACTTACTCATAATTGCCTCCTTATAAATCTTTATTCTTATTCATATTATTCGTTACGCGGTTGTAAAGCTCCTGCGCAGCGTTATAGCCCATTTCCTTCTGACGATGGTTGACTGCAGCCGACTCCACAATGATCGCCAGATTACGACCCGGACGGATCGGAATATTATACGACACCACCTTGTTACCAAGAAACTCCGTATACTGATCCTCCAGACCCAAACGGTCATAATTATTATCCTTGTCCCACTCTTCCAGGTTGATAACCAGATCGATCGACTGGCTCATCTTTACACACTCAAAGCCAAAGAGTGCCTTGACATCTATAATACCGATACCTCGAAGCTCGATAAAATGTCTCGTAATATCCGGTGAGGTTCCTACCAATGTCTCCTCGGACACCTTCTTGATCTCTACTACATCATCGGAAACAAGACGATGACCACGCTTGATCAACTCAAGTGCTGCTTCTGATTTACCAATCCCACTCTCACCCATAATGAGAACGCCCACACCATATACATCAACCAGCACGGCATGCACTGAAATTCTTGGCGCTAATTCCACATGCAGCCAGCGTACCGTCTCATGCACAAATGCCGATGTTGTCGCATCCGAAGTCAGTACCGGAACTCCGTATTTTCTTCCTGCCTCTAACACAAAATCCTGTGGCTGCAATCCACGACAGAATACTAAGCACGGAAACTTATACTGAAACAAATTATCAAAGATCTTAGCTGTCTCGTCCCGGTCATGAATACTTGTAATATATGCATGCTCGACATTACCGCAGATCTGAATCCGGTTTGAATCAAAATGCTCAAAGAAACCGGACAACTGCACTGCCGGACGATTGATATCCGGGTCTGTAATCAGGATCTTATCGGTGTCAATCTCCGGTAAATGATTGACTAAATTAAGCTTTTCAATAAACTTCGTTAATGTTGTTGAATACATTACACCTCTCCTCTCAAATTATAATATCTTTCTCTACACACAATATAAATATTATACTAGATAATGCAGACATTTACCACTACAAATATTTATCTTTCCCACCTTCTTCAACCAGATCTAAACGTTTCCTTACCAACAACCACCCCTGTCCCGATCCGCTTCATTGCAATTCGTTCATTTCAAAAATAAATGATACCTTTTCTTTATAAAAACATATATTTTCTCTGTATTTTCTTCACATTCTGTGGTATTCTTTTATAGGATGCTTAATAATATTAAGCATCCTATTTATTTTATATACAATTATACTAATAATATATTGCGAAACATACAAATGCAAAGGAGATTTTCAATGAAACGTATTGGCTTTGACAATGACAAATATTTATCCATGCAATCGGAACACATCCGGGAGCGTATTTCCCAGTTTGGAGATAAATTATACTTAGAGTTTGGTGGTAAGTTGTTAGATGACTACCACGCCTCCCGTGTTCTTCCGGGTTTTGCTCCGGACAGTAAGCTGCAGATGCTCTTGCAGCTTGCAGATCAGGCAGAAATGATCATTTCCATTAATGCGGCAGATATCGAGCGTAACAAGATCCGTCATGACTTAGGAATCACTTATGATGAAGACGTACTTCGTCTCATTGATATCTATAAGAAGAAAGGCTTATATGTCAGTAGTGTAGTCATCACCCGTTATGCCGGACAGCCTTCTGCCGACCTGTTCCAGAAGAAGTTAGAAGCGATTGGAATCAACGTATACCATCACTATTCGATCGATGGTTACCCGAACAACATCGACCTGATTGTCAGCGACGAAGGCTATGGCAAGAACGACTACATTAAGACAACCCGCCCATTGGTCATTGTGACCGCACCGGGACCTGGAAGCGGCAAGATGGCAACCTGTCTGTCACAGTTATATCATGAGAACAAGAACGGAATTAAAGCCGGATATGCCAAGTTTGAGACTTTCCCAATCTGGAATATTCCCCTAAAGCATCCGGTCAATCTTGCATATGAGGCTGCAACCGCTGATCTGAATGACGTCAACATGATCGATCCATTCCACCTAGAAGCCTATGGAGTGACAACCGTTAACTATAACCGTGATGTTGAGATCTATCCGGTATTAGTCGCTATGTTTGAAGGGATCTACGGTCATTGTCCTTATAAGTCTCCAACCGATATGGGAGTCAATATGGCAGGTAACTGCATCATTGACGATGATGCCTGTCAGGAAGCCTCCAAGCAGGAAATCATCCGCAGATATTACCAGTCTCTGAACCGTTTTGTCAAAGACGAAGCGACAAAGGAAGAGGTCTACAAGCAGGAACTTATTATGAAGCAGGCAAAGATTACGATCAATGACCGTGCCGTTATTCCCGCTGCCAACAATCTTGCCAGGGAGAACAACTCCGCTGCTGCCGCACTTGAACTTCCGGACGGAACCATTGTCACCGGTTCTACCTCTGATCTGTTTGGTCCGGCATCTGCCGTCCTATTGAATGCCATCAAGATTCTTGGCAATATCGACAAGAAGGTGCATCTGATCTCCCGTACCTTCATTGAGCCGATCCAGCAGCTTAAGACCGGTTACCTCGGAAGCAAGAATCCGCGTCTGCATACAGATGAGGTCCTGATTGCACTTTCGATGTGTGCGGTATCTGATCCCAATGCCAAGCTTGCCTTAGAACAGCTTCCAAAGCTTTCCGGCTGCCAGCTTCATGTATCCGCCATTCTTTCCGAAGTTGACATGAATACCTTCAAGAAATTAGGCATCGAAATGACAAACGAAGCAATTTATGAAGGTGCTGCAAACAATTAATCTCGTAAAAAACAGGTGGTCTGCCGTATGTATAATACAGCAGACCACCTGTTTTTAATTGGTTTCTAACAAAATCACCGTCTGATATCCATCCAGGCGAATCCTGTTTCCATCCAAAGCAATATGATCCATATTATTGAGCAATATACATTCCGGTTTCACCGGCAGCACCAGCTCCCTTTCCTTCCTCTGATAATTGGACAGAAGCAAAACCCTTCTTCCTTCCCCTATCCGATAGTATGCGATCACATTATCCACATCTTCATAAAGCGGCTCAAACTTTCCTTCCACAAATATATCCTCGTAATCCGGATCTTTACGTAACCGGATCATCTTCTGATAAAACTGCAATACGGAATGCACATCCGCTAACTGTTCTCTGGCATTGATCTGCTTATAATCCGGATTGATCCCAAACCACGGGGAACCACTTGTAAAACCTGCATTGATATCATCTGACCATTGCATCGGAGTTCTCGCATTGTCTCTGCTATACCGTGCCGCACAGCGGAATGCCTCCTCTTCTGACAAACCTGCTGCCAACGCTACCTCATAATCATTGATCGTTGATACATCCTCTATCTCCGACAGATCTTGAAACGGACAATTCTCCATGCCTATTTCCTGTCCCTGATATATGACCGGAATTCCTTTCAGGAAAAAATACACTGCTGCTAACGCTTTTTTACTGGTATCACACAGATCCCCTTCCGGAATATACCGGGAAACACCCCGCATCTCATCATGGTTTTCAATAATATTGGCAAGCAGCCCGATGGATTCCATTCTTTTTTGTGATGCAAATATAGTCTTCTTATAGTCTTTCGGAGTAACCTCTGTATACTCATAACACACATCTGCTTTTCCGATCAATTCAGGACCAAAGTCAAACATGGTGGAAAAATACCCATCTGTTCCGATAAAATCTCCCAGCTCACTTTCCTTTTCATGAAATACCTCGCCTACTGTAAATGCATCATATTTCTCAAAGGTTTCCTTCTTCATTTCTGCCAGGAACTCACCAATTCCCTCTGATGCCTGTACCACATTTACTATAGATGCCATGCCATCTTCCCGATCTGCCTCATAGTTATGAAACGGCAGATCCTTCTTAATATTCATAATGGCATCTATCCGGAAACCTGCCACACCGCGTTTCAGCCACCAGTCAATCATATAATAGATCTCTTTGCGGAGGAACGGATTCTCCCAATTCAGATCCGGCTGTCTTTTATGAAAAGAATGATAATACAGATAATCAGGGTTACCCGGCAGTTCATCCCAGACACTACCTCCGAAATACCCTCTGACATTAGACGGTATGCCATCCTTTTTCGGCACAATATAAAAATATTTTCCGTATACAGATAACGGATTCTGACATGCTTTCTTAAACCATATATGTTCATCCGAACAATGATTGACCACCAGATCCATGATCAGATACATATCTCTTCTTTCCATCTCTCTCAGAAGATAATCCATATCCTGAATCGTACCAAATGCCGGATGAATACTCTGATAATCGGATATATCATATCCCTGATCCACAAACGGAGAGGCATACACTGGCGACAGCCAGATAATGTCTACCCCTAGGTCCTTTAAATAATCCAGTCTCTCTACAATCCCCTGAATATCTCCTATTCCATCACCATTGGAATCATTAAAGCTTTTCGGCCATATTTGATATATTATTTTATCTTTCCACCATCGACTCATTTTTCTTTTTCCTCTTATTTTCATACATAACCTGATCTGCTATGTTCAGGTACTCTTGTAATATCATATTATTGTCTATGTCTGTAACAACGGAACCAATACTGATTGCGATCCGTTCTTTCTCAAATCTATCGCGGATCCTTTCTACCAGCTGCTCTGCCTTTTCCATAGACTCACAGGCATGTACTATAATGAATTCGTCTCCGCCAAAACGGTATGCGTTTCCCTTTTCGCTGCAGGACTGCTTCAGGATCTTTCCCACTTGTTTCAATATCTCATCACCGGCATCATGTCCCTGCTCGTCATTGATCTTTTTAAAATTATCGCAATCAAAAAAAGCAATCATACATGGAGTAGCTTTTCTCCTGCATTCCTCAAACAGTATGGTAAAACCAATCGTGCGATTCCGGTAATGAAGCGGTGTAAACATGCACACATCCTTATCCAGATTCTTTTCTATTCTTTTCCAATAAGAATCATACGGCTCATAAATGCCGTCCTCTTTTCTTCAAATTGTCTTCTGCTCTCATTCTCTACAATGTAACTCCGGGCAAACTCCCTGTAATCGATTGGAATGGAAAATCTGCATCCACAGCTTTCTGTATATATGATCTCCGGTTCAATATAGCAAGTCTGTTCAATCGTTTCCATCCATCTGCCAATAATGCAATTTTCTTCACAAAGGCACCTCCCCAAAAACATTGCTACACTCTGCTCTAAAAAATAGCATAATCCCCCAGACCATTCGGTCTGAGGGGAGTGTCCTTCTTATCACATTGAACCAGCTATCGGTCAAAACATTGTGTCATCTTCCGGATTGTCATCTGAAGGCTGTCATCCAATGCATCATTCCGAATCCTCCACTTCCAGTTATCTCCAATTGTAGATGGTTCATTCATTCTGGCACTATTATCCAGTCCCAGATAATCCTGTAACGGAATCATACAGAGCTTCGCACCGCTTCGTAAAACAGATGCGATCAGCGGCAGATATATCCTATCGTCCGGCGTATAATAATCACAAAGATAATCTCTAACCCTCTCCTGCGCATTCTCTCCGATGGAATGCCACCATCCCACAAGAGTCTCATTATCATGCGTGCCTGTATATGCAATCGCATTATACGGATAATTATGCGGCATATAATCGGATGCTGTTCCCGTATCTCTGTCATCAAATGCGAACTCTAACACTTTCATTCCCGGGAATCCACTATCCGCAACCAGCTGCTTTACCGATTGTGTTACAAATCCCAGATCCTCTGCTATTACTTCATTCTTACCAATTGCTTTTTCCAGTGCACGGAACAATTCTATTCCCGGACCCTTTTCCCATGTACCATTCTCTGCCGTTGCATCACCAAACGGAATGGAATAATACTCATCAAAGCCCCGAAAATGGTCGATCCGGACAACATCATACAACCGGAAGCAGTGCTTCATACGGCTGATCCACCACGCATACCCGGTAGATCTGTGATATTCCCAGTCATACAATGGATTACCCCAAAGCTGTCCGGTTGCGGAAAATCCATCTGGCGGGCAGCCCGCCACTGCGACAGGATTGCGATCTTCATCTAATTGGAACAATTCCGGATGCACCCAGACATCGGAACTATCCAGGGCAACATAGATCGGAATATCTCCAATAATACGTACTCCGTGCGCATTCGCATACGTACGAAGCTGATCCCATTGCCTAAAAAACATGTACTGCATATATTTATGGAATTCTATCTCATCCTGCAACATCTGTTGATAATGGCCTAACGCCTGTGCTTTCCTGCTGCGGATATCCTCCGGCCACTCGTACCATGCTTTGCCGCTAAAGTGATCCTTGATCGCCATAAAAAGGCAATAATCCTCAATCCATTCTTTATTATCCTGCATAAAAGAGCAATAACTACTCTGGCTCGAAACATCACTGCGTTCAAAAGCTTTCCGAAGTAATATGTATCTTCCATTGTATAATTTCTCATAATCGACAGACTCAGGCTCATCGCCAAAATCTATCTTTCTGCATTCATCTCTAGTAAGTAAACCATCCTGAATCAGCACTTCTAAATCAATATAATATGGATTGCCCGAAAATGTAGAAAATGACTGATATGGCGAATCTCCATATCCGGTTGGTCCCATTGGCAGGATCTGCCAGTAGGTCTGCCCGGCTTCCTTCAGCCAGTCTACAAAACGATATGCTTCTTTTGAAAAGCATCCTATTCCATATTTAGAAGGCAGACTCGAAACAGCAAACAATATACCTGCTGATTTCTTCATCTTTTTTCCTCCATATTTTCTTCGGATATGCAAGATCAAAGTGTCCGGACGCTTTCTCCTTCTATCAGATTGTGCGATGCAGTATCATGCTCACTCTCCAGATTATAATGTATATGCTTGATCAAAAGCTCCACACTTCTCGTTGCAATATGCTGGGTGTCCTGCTTAATGGTTGTAATTCTCGGTATACTAAACTGTGCCAGTTCAATACCATCAAAACCGGTTACCGAAATATCCTCCGGAACCCTTCGACCCGAATCCCGAATCGCTCTCATTGCCCCAAATGCAATGGTATCACTCAAAGCAACGATCGCTGTAACATCGGAATTCCTGCGTAGCAATTCTTTCACAGTATCATAACCTGCCTCCATGGAATACCTGCAGGCTACATAATTCTGTTCCGGATCAAATGATAATCCGCATGCTTCAAACCCTTTCCTACAACCCAGATACCGGGCATAGCTGATCTGGTTCTTAGACAGATATCCACCCACCACAACGATATTCCTATGTCCATGATTACACAGATATTGAACCATTTCTGAGGTAGCCATCTCATCATCTACTGAAACTGACGAAACATTCTTCCATTCCAGAGAAACAGCACTCGTTGTTGCGATCACGCACGGAATCTCAATCTCTTTCATTCTTTCATCAAACAATCCCAGATTGGCTCCTAAAAATATGATTCCTTTGGGGTTGTTATTCCGGATCAGACGGAGAGCTTCTTCAATCTCATCTCCATCTTCATCAATAACATCAATAATGGCATCTTCTTCCATGGAAGAAAGCGTCAGCATACAACGCTCATTGATATCCGAAAACAAAGCATTATTACGTCCCTTCATAATAATACAGACCGATGCACCGGTTCGCATCTTTAACTGCCGTGCATTCTCATTGGGTTCATAATTACTTTCTTTAATAACTGCTAATATCTTTTCTCTTGTCGCATCACTTACACCCGGCTGATTATTGATCACTCTAGATACGGTACCTATACCGCATCCAGATAATCTTGCTATATCCTTTATTGTCATAGATCCACCTCATATATTATTTTCAACGAATCTATTTTATCCCTTAACAGCTCCGGCTGCAACACCTTTGATAATATATTTCTGGGCGCTTAAGTAGAATACAACAACCGGTATGATCGCCATGATGGTATTGTTTCCGGAACCGTTTCCATTTGATGGGTTTATCATACTGTATCCGTACAAATAATACAAGCACTATTTGCACGGAATTAGTAAGTTTGGTTAATTCACACAATGCTTTTCCGCTTTTATTGTGCGTTTTTACCATTATCAATCTTCCAAGTGCCAGATATCGTTGTTATATTCTGTTATTGTCCGATCAGATGAGAAGAAGCCTGCTTTTCCGATATTTACCATCATTTTCTTTGCCCATGCCAGACGATCCTCATAGTCCTTATATGCCTGATCCTTCTTCTCAACATAAGAATCATAATCAAGGAATGTCATAAACCAGTCTTTATTCAGCAGCTCATGATACAAGCGCTCTAACATTTCCCTGTTTCCTACCGCAAGAACCGCTTCGCTGACAATAAAGTCTACTGCTTCCCGCAAATCGGCATTATTCTCATAGTAGCTTCTTGCATTGTAATCCTGATGTTCATAATGTGCGATTACTTCATCACTGGATGCTCCGAAAATATAGATATTATCATCTCCAACCAGTTCATGGATCTCAACATTCGCACCATCCTCTGTTCCCAACGTCACTGCACCATTTAACATGAACTTCATATTACCTGTTCCACTGGCCTCCTTGGATGCCAGAGAGATCTGTTCTGAAATGTCACAAGCCGGAATTAATTTCTCCGCCAGAGTTACATTATAATTCTCTACCATAACCACATTGAGATACTTGTTTACCTCAGGATCCTTATTAATGATCTCCTGCAGGCATAAGATCAGGTGAATAATATCCTTTGCTATCGTATAGGCCGGTGCTGCTTTTGCGCCAAAGATCACGGTAACCGGAGTCGTTGGCAGCTTGCCTGCTTTGATCTCCAAATATTTGTGAATCACATACAGCACATTTAACTGCTGACGTTTATACTCATGCAAACGTTTAACCTGAATATCAAAAATGGAATCCGGATTAAGCGAAATACCCTGTGTTCTCTCAAAATAGTCCTTTGCATATAATTTGTTGGCATGCTTGATCTCTAATAATTTCTCCAGCTTGTCCTTATCCTCAGCAAACGGCAGCAACCGTTCCAGTTCCATTGCATCCTTTTTAAATCCGTCACCGATCCATTCTGTGATCGTTTCAGCCAAAGGCTCATTACAATAGAGCAGCCAGCGTCGGAATGTGATTCCGTTGGTCTTGTCGTTAAACTTCTCCGGATATATATTATAAAAATGATTCAGCTCAGAGTTCTTCAAAATCTCTGTATGCAAATACGCCACTCCATTCACACTGAAGCCATAATGAATATCAATATGTGCCATATGAACAACATCATTACGGTCAATGATCGCAACCCGTTCATCATCGAAACGTCTTCTTACCTTATCATCCAATACCTCAATGATCGGAACCAGTTGTGGCACAACCTCCATCAGATAATGTCTCGGCCACTTCTCCAATGCCTCCGCCAATATTGTATGGTTTGTATAAGCACAGGTTCTGCTTACAACATCAATGGCCGTATCCATATTCATTCCCTCTGCAACAAGAAGGCGGATCAGCTCCGGAATGATCATGGTCGGATGTGTATCATTAATCTGGATCACTGCATATTCATACAGATCATACAGATTACTTCCTTTCTTCTTACACTCGTCAAGAATCAGCTGCGCTGCATTACTTACCATAAAATACTGCTGGTAGATTCGTAATTTTCTACCATCCTCATCACTGTCATCCGGATATAAAAACAACGTAAGATTCTTTTCGATATCCTTTTTATCAAACTGACTGTGCTCATCCACTATGCTGTCATCCACCGTATCCAGATCAAACAGGCACAACTGATTCGTCCGGTTATCATATCCAGTAACATCAATTTCATACATTCTTGACATGACATTGCGGCCTCCGAAATTAACCGGATATGCGACCTCCGTCCTTCTGAGCCATGTCTGCTTTCCAATCCACGGATTAACCTTTTCTTTCTGCATATGATTCTCAAACACCTGTCGGAATAATCCAAGATGATAGTTCAGTCCAATACCTGCGCCGGATAATCCAAGGGATGCGATTGAATCCAAAAAGCAGGCTGCCAGTCTTCCCAAGCCACCATTTCCGAGAGACGGTTCTACTTCCACCTCTTCAATCTCTGCAAGATTTTTTCCTTCTTCTGCAAGAACATTCTTTACCTCTTCATAAATCCCCAGATTGATCAGGTTGTTTGAAAGCAGTTTACCGATCAGAAATTCTGCAGAAACATAATATATCTTCTTCTTTGTTTCTTTCTGTTTTTTGTCATCTGCAAGCTGTTTTGTCATCTCAAGCAACGCACAAAACAGTTCTTCATTACTGCTTGCCCCAATACCTTTCCCTAATTTTTGTTCCAATTGTACCCTGACATCCATAACGATACCCCTTTCATCATATAAAAATTATCTGTTGTTGAACTCTTTCTTACGTTCAACCGATAATGGTACAATATCACGAATTGGAAACGTTTTACTTGCATAATAATGGAATAATATGATACAATTCTATCATTACAAGCACTAATACCACGTACCTTCCGAGAATGATCCAGACAGAAAAGGAGGCTCTTATGCAAACAATCTCTGATAACAGTACCATACCGTCACCTGCTACCGATATAGCAGAACCGGCTAACTCCAATGACCTGCATGAAAACAAAGTACATTTTCAGGATAATTTTCCATATAACACCTACATCTGCTCTATCCCGTTGGACTTTTCCCATGTTCCGGTCCACTGGCACCGCGAATTCGAGATGATCGTGATCAAAAAGGGCAGTGGCATTGTAACCGTCAACTTCCTCAAATATCAGGTCTCCGCCGGTGATATCATCATTGTCCTGCCCGGTGCTTTACATGCAATTGACGGGAATCCGAATACTTCCATGGAATACGAGAACATTCTTTTTTCAAAGAATCTGTTATACTCTCCCTATAACGATCTTGTCCAACAGGAATTCCTAGATCCTTTTTTCAGAAGTCAACTGCCCGTCCGCACCAAAATATCCCACGGACAGACACTCCACCAGGAATTGATCGACATTATAGAATTTCTGGATGACAAAAGTGACGAAAAAGGATATGGCTACCAGCTTGCCATCAAAGGAGCATTGATACAGATCATGTATCTGCTGATCACGCATCCTCTGTCCGAAAAAGAGAATACCTCTATAGACAAACCAAAAGAAAAATTAAAAAATATCATTCGTTATGTGTCAACTCATTACTATGAAGAGATTACCATTGATGAGATTGCTGCCTTCTGCCATTACAGCCCCTCACATTTCATGAAATTCTTCAAGGTGCATACCGGAATGAGTTTCATTACGTATGTGAATGATTACAGGGTAACGGAAGCCCGTGCATTATTAGGCAATACCACGGACTCCATTCTTGACATCTCTTTACAATGTGGGTTTTCTAATCTGTCAAACTTTAACCGCATGTTCAAGAAAAAATACGGCATCACGCCCCGACAGATGCGAAAACAACAGCTTAACAGATAAGGATCATTCCTCCTCATGAAAGAAACGGTAGATCTCCTCTGCCACCTGTGGTGTCACACCCTCTACAGAGGATAATTCCTCCACCGCAGCATCCTTAATCCTTCCAATCTCTTTAAAATGCTGCATTAATGCCTTTCTTCTCGCAGGTCCAACCCCCTTAATATCATCTAAGATACTGTGTACCTGCTCTTTACCCCGCAACTGCTTATGGTAGGTGATTGCAAACCGGTGTGCCTCATCCTGTAACCGGGTGATCATTCCAAACACCTCACTGTTACGCGGAAAGGATATCTCTTTGTTATTATAATACAATCCTCTTGTCCGGTGATTATCATCCTTGACCATACCACACACCGGAATATTCAGGTGCAATTCATCGAGCACTTTCAGTGCCACATTGACCTGCCCGCGTCCGCCATCCATCATCAGGATATCCGGATACATATCAAACCGTTCATCCGTAAACCGTCTAGTCAGCACCTCTTCCATGCTCTTATAATCATCCGGTCCGCTCACCGTGCGAAGCTTGAACTTCCGGTAAGCATTCTTTCTTGCACGGCCTTTCTCAAATACCACCATAGATGCCACAGACTGATATCCGCTTGTATTGGAGATATCAAATGCTTCTAACCGGTCTGCCGACGGAAGTCCTAACATCTGTGCCAACTCATTGGCCGCACCAACGGTTCTTGCCTCTTCCCGTTTGATCTTTTCCAGATCTCTGGACAGCACAACAGATGCATTTTCCCTGGCCAGATCGATCATCTTTGATTTCTCACCCTTTTGCGGAGTAATAATGTGTACTCTGCCACCTCGGCGCCGTCCTAACCACTCCTCTAACAGGGAGTGTTCCTCGACCGCAAACTCCGTCAGCAGTTCATTTGGCACAAAGGGCGTTCCTTCATAATACTGCTTGATAAATGCAGTAATGATCTGACTTCCTGTATCCTCTTCCGAATGTTCCACATGAAAATGTTCCCGTCCAAGCAGCTTGCCATCCCGCACAAAGAACACCGACACGACCGTCTCCAGTCCTTTTCTTGCCATGGCGATCACATCCCGGTCAATACCTCCTGTCTTCACAACACGCTGCGAACCGGTCACATGCTGCACGCTCTCAATCAGATCCCGGTACTCTGCCGCCTCCTCAAATTCTAATTCAGCGGCCTTCTCTTTCATCTTCTGCTCTAATTCCGCTAACACCTTCTTATAATCTCCATTGAGAAAGCCTAACAGCTTATCAATGCGAAGTGCATATTCCTCCTTGGAAATATACCCCTGACACGGTGCCGCACACTGTTTCATCTGATGATAAAGGCACGGTCTTCCCAATCCGATCTCCTTTGGAAGGCTCTTATTACAGGTGCGGATCCCGTATAATTTCTGGATCAGCTCAATCGTATCCTTCACTGCCGCTGCACTTGTATATGGTCCAAAATACTTTGCACCGTCCCGCTTCATCTGACGGGCAAACAATACTCTCGGAAAATCCTCCTGCACCGTCACCTTCATAAACGGATAACTTTTGTCATCCTTTAACATCGTGTTATATTTCGGCTTATGCTCCTTGATCAGATTATTCTCCAACACCAGCGCTTCTAACTCAGAATCGGTTACAATGTACTCAAAATAATCAATCAGTGAGATCATTTTCTCAATCTTCGGACTCCTGTTGTTCATGTGCCGGAAGTAAGAACTGACACGTCTTTTCAGCCTGATCGCCTTCCCCACATAAATAATCTCATCATTCTTATCATGCATCAGATACACACCCGGTGAATCCGGCAGTTTCTTCAATTCTTCTTTTAGATCAAATCCATCTTTCATACTTTATTCCTCATCAAGCGAAACTTCTAAAAAGTAAAAATACGACCAATCCGGAATCTCATTCCGAATCAGTCGTATTGTACCATATGTTTCTTTCTCTATACAAGATACTACAAAGCAATGTCTACTCTTCCTTGTGTTCATCCCCGGATGTCTCAGCCGGTTTCACAGCACCTGCTTCTTCAACCTCCGGCTCTGTCTTATGCTCTGTTTCCACTGCCTGTTCCATGCTCTCTACTGCAGAATCCACTTCCTGACCATCGTCGGTTGCAGCTTTCAGATTCTCTCCGGTAATCTCCGCATAGATCTTCATGAACTCTTTGCCTGTAATCGTCTCTTTCTCGATCAGGAACTTCGCAAGTGCATCTAATACGGATTCATTCGCCTTCAACAGATCATATGCCTTCTGGTAAGATTCCTTAATGATCCGGCGGACTTCATCATCAATCTTCGTTGCTGTCTCTTCGGAACAGTTCATAACAGAGCGACCATCCAGATAACGGTTCTGAACAGACTCTAATGCCACCATTCCAAACTCATCTGACATACCATACATTGTGATCATCCGTCTTGCCATATTCGTTGCCTGCTCAATATCATTAGATGCTCCGGTTGTGACAGACGGGAACTTGATTGCCTCTGCTGCACGACCGGCAAGGAAGGTCACAATATCTGCTTCCATCTCAGCCTGTGTATTCAGGTACTTCTCTTCCTCCGGCACCTGCATAACATATCCAAGAGAACCCATTGTTCTTGGAATGATCGTAATCTTCTGTACCGGCTCGGTATGCTTCTGTAACGCAATGCATAACGCATGACCCGTCTCATGATATGCAACGATCTGCTTCTCCTGCTTACTCAAGATGCGGTCCTTCTTCTCCTTACCGGCAAATACAACTTCCACTGACTCAAACAGATCTGCCTGTGTCACATACTCTCTGCCGGCCTTTACTGCTGCAAGTGCTGCTTCATTGATAATATTCGCAAGATCTGCTCCCACTGCCCCCGAGGTTGCCAGTGCCAGCTCCTTAAAGTCAACCGTCTCATCCATCTTCACATTCTTCGCATGTACCTTAAGTGTCTCAATTCGTCCCTTAAGATCCGGTTTCTCTACAATAACACGACGGTCAAAACGTCCCGGACGAAGTAACGCTTTATCCAATACTTCCGGCCGATTCGTTGCCGCTAAGATGACAATACCTTTCGAGGTGTCAAATCCATCCATCTCTGAAAGTAACTGATTCAACGTCTGTTCTCTCTCGGAATCACCACCGCCGTACTTACTGTCTCTGCTTCGACCGATCGCATCGATCTCATCAATGAAAATAATACATGGTGCCATCGAATTTGCCTGCTTAAAAAGATCCCTTACTCGCGATGCACCCACACCAACATATAGCTCTACAAAATCAGAACCTGATAATGAGAAAAACGGTACATTTGCTTCCCCTGCTACTGCCTTGGCAAGTAATGTCTTACCGGTTCCCGGAGGTCCTACTAACAAAGCACCCTTTGGCAGTTTTGCACCAATCTCTAAATATTTCTTTGGATTATGAAGGAAATCTACCATCTCTTTCAAAGATTCCTTTGACTCTTCCTGTCCGGCTACGTCCGCAAAAGTAACACCTGTCTTCTTCTCGACATACATCTTGGCATTACTCTTTCCTACACCCATCATACCGCCGCCTTTTGACATTGAACGCATGAATAGCCAGATAATTACATAGAATACACCGATCATCAATACCCAGGAAAGGATATTACCGATCATAGCGGTATTACTCTCGTCTACCGCTGTATAATCCAACTCTCCATTCTTCTTAGCTTCCTCCAACCGATCCACTAACTTAAGATCGGATATTCTTGTCGCATAATAAGTCTTCTTTAACGTATTCTTAGACTTCTTATCGGTCTTCGGTACAATCTCCAATGAAGAACTGTAGATCCGAACTTTCTCGACCTCACCCTTATCTAACATGTCAAGAAACTGACTATACGATATCTCCACCTGCTGACTTGTCTGGTATCTGCTATATGCATAAAAAAATAGCAGCGTCAGGCCAATGGAAATCACTAACATAAAAATGAAACTGCGATTCTGTGGTTTCTTTCCATTGTTGTTTTGATCATTGTTGTTTTGTTTTCCGTTATCTTCCAATCGTTTATCCTCCTATTGCAAATACATTTAAGTAGTTACGAAACTATCTTCTACACAGAATTGACAGTCAGCTATATAACCTAACATTAACTTATATAACCCCTGCAATCATTCGCACCTACTCATAGTATGGAATTCTAATATACTGTATATTCTATATAGAAATAGAATCTCCTATATCATCCAAAAACATACAATGTACATTATATCGGCTCATGCAGGAATTAGCAAATATATTTTCATGTAGATTCTGTGAAAAAACCTGTGATTTTGAATTGACTAACCATCCCATTTCATATATTATAAGTTATGAATTTGTGTTAATTCATTATTTTTATTATATAACTATCAAATACGGAGGAAAAATAAATGGCAGTCAAATATGTATTTGTCACTGGTGGTGTTGTATCCGGTTTAGGAAAAGGAATCACTGCCGCTTCATTAGGAAGACTTCTCAAAGCAAGAGGTTACAAAGTAACTTGTCAGAAGTTTGATCCTTATATTAATATTGACCCGGGCACCATGAATCCGATTCAGCACGGTGAAGTATTTGTAACTGACGATGGCGCAGAAACAGATCTTGATCTTGGTCACTATGAACGTTTCATTGACGAAAGTCTGAACAAGAAGTCCAATGTCACAACCGGTAAAGTATATTGGAGCATTTTGCAAAAAGAACGCCGCGGTGATTTCGGCGGACATACGGTTCAGGTCATTCCGCATATTACCAATGAGATCCAGAGCCGTTTCTATCGCAATATGGATTCTAATGAAACCGAATTTGCAATTATCGAAGTGGGTGGTACCGTCGGCGATATCGAAAGCCAGCCTTTCTTAGAAGCGATCCGCCAGTTCCAGCATACTGTCGGTCATGACAACTGCATTATGATCCACGTTACACTAATTCCATACCTAAAAGCATCCGGGGAGATGAAGACAAAGCCAACACAGGCAAGCGTTAAGAATCTGCAGGCACTTGGTATCCAGCCTGACATCCTCGTATGCCGTTCCGACTATCCGTTAGAAGATGGAATGAAAGATAAAATTGCCCTCTTCTGTAATGTACCAAGTGAAAACGTTATCCAGAACTTAGATGTAGACGTATTATACGAAGTTCCGCTTGCTATGGAGAAGGAACATCTTGCAGATGCGGTCTGCAAATGTCTGAAGGTTGACTGTCCAAAACCAGATCTTGATGACTGGATCGCCATGATCGATCGTTGGAAGAATCCGGTCAAGAAAGTAAAGATCGCTTTAGTAGGTAAATATGTATCTCTCCATGATGCCTATATCTCTGTTGTAGAAGCATTAAAGCATAGTTCTTTTGCCTGCAACTCTGACCTAGAGATCATGTGGATGGATTCTGAATTATTAAATGATGACAATGTGGCAGAACAGTTGAAGGATGCCGATGGTATCATTGTTCCCGGCGGCTTTGGTGATCGTGGTATTGAAGGAATGATCAGCGCGATCAAATATGCCCGTGAAAACAACGTTCCTTACCTTGGTCTCTGTCTTGGTATGCAGCTTACAATCGTTGAATTTGCAAGAAATGTTCTCGGTTATCACGATGCACATTCCAGCGAATTTAATCCAAGCAGTGTACACCAGGTAATCCACATTATGCCGGATCAGGACGGTGTGACCGATCTCGGCGGAACGCTACGTCTTGGCGCATATCCATGTGTATTAAAGGAAGGCTCTAAATCCTATGAATTATACGGTACGAAAGAGATCTCCGAGCGTCATCGTCACCGTTATGAAGTAAATAATGATTACCGGGAAGCTTTGGTTGCAAACGGAATGGACTTAGTTGGACAATCTCCGGACGGACATATCGTTGAGATGATCGAGATTCCAGGTCACCCATGGTTCATCGGAACACAGGCACATCCGGAATTCAAATCTCGTCCAAACAAACCACATCCATTGTTTAAGGGATTTATTGCGGCTGCACTTGCTCATCAGGAAAACCGCTAGCACATTTTACCCTTGCACAGCGTAAGTGAAACGGACACATGTGTCTAACGGACGCAACGGTCTAGAAAAATTGGTTCCAAGCCGGCGCCGTTCGCACTTAATTGCTCCGGTAGCAGTACTAAATTCGCGCTATGCGCTCATTAAGTGCTGACCGTCACAAATGCCCCTCTTTGGAACTCAAATTT
>QWCE01001405.1_pt1 | contig 37782 bp, 30 predicted proteins | sample 1972531 | NCBI WGS metagenome assembly QWCE01 (sample SAMN09866716, study PRJNA288562) | Human gut metagenome isolate term4_stool, whole genome shotgun sequencing... | reverse complement strand
GGGGTTAGCGGCCCCTCCTTTGATTTGCAGCTTAAGCTGCCCTGCAACTTCTTTTGCCATTTTGTTATTCGATTATATTATAAACAGATACACACGGAGGTCATCACTGCATTTAGGGTAGTATCCACGTGACGCAAGTAGGGGTCTTTAAGTTGGAAGCTAGACCACTTCTCGAAGCTGTCTGAGAGGAGTTAGCACTACGCCTATGTGAGCAACTATGAGTCGGTATGCTCGATCCGTAACAATCTCCTATTCCTTCTCGACCTGTGTGTAATCAAGCTCCAGTGGAGTCTTCCTACCGAAGATCTTCACCATCACCTTGAGCTTTCTCTTATCACTCTTGACCTCATCGATTGTTGCTGAGAAGTCTGAGAATGGGCCATCGATGATCCGTACAGACTCGCCGACGCTGTACTCGACGTCAAAGCGTCCAGCGCCCTCAGCATCGCGATCTGCTTGTCCCAAGAGATCCTGTACTTCTTGAGTACGTAGGGGCTCGGGCGATAGCTGACCATCAGTCATACGAGAGTTCAAGAAACCTATTACATTAGGTATCGTACAGAGCGTGTGTTCGGTGTCTCCAACGAGTGCAGCTTCCACCAGCACATAGCCAGGCATATAGGGGCGCTCCTTGACCACCTTCTTGCCATTGCGCTGCGAGACCACCTGCTCGGTGGGTACTAGTACACGACGTACGTACGAACCTAAAGTTCCATTGGACTTAGCCGCTTCTATATACTCACAGACTTTCTTTTCCTGTCCGCTGAGGACACGAAGAACGTAAAATCTCATGGGTTGTGAATCTTGACTCATGTCTTTAGTTTAGATTAGATTCGATGATAGAATACGGTTGATCCGTTTGTGACTACTTGGTAAAGCCTTTACTAAGATGTAGATAAGCGATATCGCTACGGGGGCTTCAAAGCCCTGTCTAGAGGTCGCTGAGCTTGTGTCGCATGCTCGCTTCTAGACTCTGTCTATCTACTGAGGCTATATGTCAATGCTCTATAGTAGGTGTACAATCTATACTAGACCATACACAAACTGCATGAGCTGCTGGAAAACAAAGTCTACGGCAGCGACAAAGATGGCAATAATCACCGAAGATAAGAGCATCTTATAGTTTGCACGGGTTGAGAGGCTCGAACTCCCGACACCAGGTTTTGGAGACCTGTGCTCTACCAACTGAGCTAAACCCGTATGTTAGCATCATCTCGTACACGTCTGACTGCCTAATTAGCGTAGGGGTAGTCTTGTGCCGAGTATGAGTCCTGACAAGCAGGACGATCTGCTAGAGATGATGACTGTGGAGGTGAAAAACTCCTCGTAACTCCCCCTCCCACTATGAGCATTGCTCCAATGGGAGCGAGTCTATGTTTAGTGGGGGAGGGAGTTGGGAGAAGTAAGGTTGCTGTCTAGCCTTAGGGTGGACTCTAGATGAGCCCCAGGCTAAGTCAGCTGAGAGTTTTATTAGTCCTCTAGAGCTGTGATCTGACCAGCACCGACTGTACGACCACCCTCACGGATAGCAAAGCGTAGACCTACGCTACAAGCTACTGGAGAGATGAGCTTAACATCGATGGTGACGTTATCACCAGGCATAACCATCTCTACACCCTCTGGGAGAGTAATCTCGCCCGTTACGTCTAGCGTACGGATGTAGAACTGAGGACGATACTTGTTGTGGAATGGCGTGTGACGACCACCCTCTTCCTTCTTCAGGATATAGACCTCAGCCTTGAAGTGATCGTGAGGCTTAACCTGTCCTGGGTGTGCTAGAACCATACCGCGCTTGATCTCGTCCTTGTCGATACCACGGAGTAGGAGACCTACGTTATCACCAGCCTCACCCTCATCAAGGATCTTGCGGAACATTTCCACGCCTGTTACGACGCTCTTCTTACCCTCAGCGCCTAGACCGATGATCTGAACCTCGTCGTTGACCTTAACGACACCAGTCTCGATACGACCCGTAGCGACAGTACCACGACCTGTGATAGAGAATACGTCCTCTACAGGCATTAGGAAAGGCTTGTCGATATCACGCTCAGGTAGTGGGATCCAAGTATCTACAGCCTCCATAAGCTCCAGCACCTTCTCTACCCACTGTGGCTCACCATTGAGCGCACCTAGAGCAGAGCCACGGATGATAGGAGTGTTGTCTCCATCGAAGTTGTAGAAGCTCAGAAGCTCACGCATATCCATCTCTACGAGCTCGAGCATCTCCTCGTCATCAACAAGGTCGCACTTGTTCATAAAGACAACTAGACGAGGTACGTTCACCTGACGTGCTAGTAGGATGTGCTCACGTGTCTGAGGCATAGGACCATCAGTAGCAGCTACTACGATGATAGCACCGTCCATCTGAGCAGCACCAGTAACCATGTTCTTGACATAGTCAGCGTGGCCTGGGCAGTCTACGTGTGCGTAGTGACGATTAGCTGTCTCGTACTCAACGTGTGAAGAGTTGATGGTGATACCACGCTCCTTCTCCTCAGGTGCGTTGTCGATAGAGTCAAATGAGCGAGCCTCTGTGAAGCCTGCGTCAGATAGTACCTTGGTGATTGCTGCGGTGAGTGTAGTCTTACCGTGATCTACGTGACCGATGGTACCGATGTTGACGTGTGGTTTCGTCCTTTGAAAATGTTCTTTAGCCATAACCTTGTTCTTATGTTTGTCTTAATCTTGTTCGTTACAAAGGCTAACCACCCTCCACAGTCTCATCGATCTGTGTCTTAGGTGCTGCCATGTCTAGAGCCGATGCCGGGATTTGAACCCGGGACCTCTTCCTTACCAAGGAAGTGCTCTACCACTGAGCTACATAGGCATATTGTCTGTGGGCAGTGATGGATTCGAACCACCGTAGGCTTGCGCCAGCTGAGTTACAGTCAGCCCCATTTGGCCACTCTGGTAACTGCCCGATTGCGATTTTGTCTGTTTCACCGAGTCACTTTTTAGACTTGAGAAAGATGAATGGCGTCACAAACTGAGTGCAAATGTACGAACTATTTTGGAAACACCAAAACTTTCGGGCGACTTTCTTTTCAAAAAGTGCATATCAAGCGTGTGGCGATGCGTAGTAGATAGTGGATAGAGGGGCTTTTCACTAGGTTTGGGTCAATTCTGGCACTAGCGACGACCCGCTACTCACTATCTACTATGTATTAAAACTACTTATTTGCTTTAGCGCGATCTATCTGACGCTTGAGCGCATCGATGGTTTCATCGATAGCCTCTTCAAAGGAAGCAGCTCCCTTCTCAGCGTAGTGATCATATCCTGGCACTATGAGGCGGATGGCAGCAATCTTACCTTGGGTAGCGTTCGACTTGTCTAGTCGCAGGGTGACCTCAGCCTTGCTAATAGTGTCGTCGAAACGTGCGAGACGATCGATCTTCTTTTTTGCAAATTCTTGTAGTGCCTCACTGGCATCAAACTGTAGAGACTGGATGTGTACGTTAATCATAGGTGATACTTGACTTTGTGCTCTAGGGTGAGCGTGATACAATTGTTTGAGCTGCTCGAAGGAGGTGTGAGTGTATCGTGTGGTCGTCTCTAAGTTGCTGTGCCCTAGTAGCTCTTTGATGGAGGTGATCGGAGCTCCAGCATTGAGCATCTCAGTAGCAAAGGAGTGTCTCAGCGTGTGCGCTCCTCTGCGGGGCAATCCTGGCACTACATCGAGTGCTTTGTGTACCACTTGATAGACGTCAGCTCCTGAGAGCGGTCTGCACTTCAAAGTAACAAAAAAATAACGAGACTGACCCACTTTTCGCTCCTTTAATGTGAGATAATTCCTCATTTGCTCCTTGAGAGTCTCTCCGAAGGGGATTATACGCTCCTTGCGCCCCTTACCTACCACACGTAGCGACATAGAGTTCAGGTCGACTTGCTGCGTCTCTAAGCTAGCCACCTCAGCACGGCGCAGTCCCGTCTGATAGATAGTCTCTATGATGAGTCGATTGCGTACTGCGAGAAAGTCCTCGGGGTCGGGCGATATTGTTTCGAGAGCTTCCTCTACCTGAGCTTGTGTGAGGAAGGAGGGGAGTGTGTGCTCACGCTTGGGACCTCGCAAATAGCGGGTCGGATTATTGTCGATGAGACCTCGTAGCTGAAGATACTTATAGAAGGACTTGACGGCGCTCAGATTCTTATTGACTGTCGTACTGGTCAGCTCGTCGTCCATCTGCTGCATGATCCAGTTGCGTACGAGGTCACGATCGGCATCACTGGGCTGCCACTCATCGCTTGCCAGCTCTAGGGCACACTCCATATAGGAGACGATGGCGGGGCGGTAGGTGGTGAGTGTGAGCGGGGAGGCGTTTCGCTCTAGTCGTAGGTACTCCATAAAGGCCTCCAGCGTCCGCTGTAGCTCTTCGGTTAGCATGATGTGATCCATACGATCGTGGCTAGTCACTTGTGTGTAATATCGAGAGCGAAACGCTCAGATTACGTATCTCTACGAAACGCTACAGCATAGGGAGTGGTCGCCTCTTGCCCTGGCGCATGAAGTAGATCTCGAGGTTGGGGTTTTGCCCACGAAGGCCTGTCACTCGCTCATTGAAGGCGTCATACAGGATCTCTATATTGCCCACACCTTTGATGAGGTTAGAGAAGGTGTTGTAGCGGATTTCGTACCCTCCGATCCGTCTGACACGGTCGGAAAGCATTTCGTACTCTATCTCGCAGGTACCGACACGCTCCAGTCGCTCCGAGAGAAGCTGGTATTTAAACTGGTAGGGACCGAATTGTATTATGCGTTCGGAGAAGGGCTCGTACTTCACTTGCCACCCATAGGGAAGCTGATAGATCCCCTCGCGATAGGAGTAGGCGGGCTGACCTTTTGAGTCATAGATGATGACATCCTCTAGTATCCCATCACGGAGTACGAAAAGCATCTGCCTGCGCACTATGATGCCGATATGCCGACCTGAGATGCCTGCTCCGACAGCTGTCGGGGGCTCCTGATAGTCATATGGGTTGGACTGTCTGCTGATATACTCCCACGTGCCGTTGGGGTAGAGCATCACCTCATCGCCGTTGCTCGTGATGGCGCGCACCTGCGCCATAGTATAGGTTGCTCCTAGGAGTAGGAGGAGCTGTAAGAGTAGGGCCTTTATAGTCAAGTGCTGCATAGTCGTAGAGCCTAGATGATATACGCAAAGGTAGTAAAATAGAGAGAATGGTCTGTGCAAAGATCTTACCATACGAAGTGGAGGGTTAGGAGCTTTTTTGTATCTTTACGGAGCAATCGAAAATCAAGAAAACATTACTATGGCAAATATCAAAGAGTATATAGCGGAGCACGAGAACCGCTTTCACGAGGATCTATATGGTCTCGTGCGTATCCCATCGATCAGCGCACAGAGCGAGCACAAGGCTGACATGCAGCGTGCCGCCGAGTATCTGCGTGATCACCTGCTCTCACTAGGCGTACAGGAGGCGGAGGTGATGCCCTCGGAGGGTAATCCCATCGTCTTCGGACACTATAAGCAGCCAGGAGCAACGAAGACCATCCTCGTCTATGGTCACTACGATGTGATGCCCGTAGAGCCTCTGGAGCTATGGGAGAGCCAGCCGTTCGAGCCTGAGATACGTGATGGACGCATCTACGCTCGTGGTGCCAACGACGATAAGGGACAAATTATGATCCAGCTCAAAGGCTTTGAGACCGCTAAGGCTCTTGGCTTGGTTGGGGTCAATGTGAAGTTTATCTTCGAGGGTGAGGAGGAGATCGGCTCAGGGAGCTTGTCGCCTTTCTGCCGTGAGCATAAGGATCTGCTAGCAGCAGACGTGATCCTGGTCTCTGACACGACAATGCTGAGCGAGGAGACCCCGAGCATCACGGCGGGGCTGCGTGGTCTCGCCTACTGGCAGGTGGAGGTGACGGGTCCCAATAGAGATCTGCACTCAGGTCACTTCGGTGGTGCTGTCGCCAACCCGATCAATGAGCTGTGCAAGATCATTGCTCAGATTGTAGATGACAAGGGGCGTATCACGGTGCCAGGCTTCTATGATAAGGTGCTGCCACTCTCCGACGAGGAGCGTGCGATGATTCGCAAGGCGCCCTTCTCCGAGGAGGCTTACTGCCGTGCGCTGGACATTCGAGAGACGCAGGGCGAGGAGGGCTACATCACGCTAGAGCGCAATAGCTGTCGTCCCTCCTTTGACGTGTGCGGTATCTGGGGCGGTTATCAAGGCGAAGGTGCCAAGACGGTGCTACCCTCCAAGGCTTATGCCAAGCTCTCCTGTCGTCTGGTGGCTGATCAGGATCACGAGGAGATCTCTCGCCTGATGAAAGAGTATATCGAGCAGATAGCGCCTAAGTCTGTCCATGTGAAGGTGACGTCGATGCATGGTGGTGCTGGCTACTACTGTCCGCTAGACCTACCCGCTTACCAAGCAGCTGCTCAGGCGGTCGAGAAGGCCTATGGGGTGGCTCCGCTAGCGATCCGTAGTGGTGGTAGCATCCCGATTATTGCCGCTTTTGAGGAGATCCTCGGACTCAAGACGGTGCTGATGGGCTTTGGACTAGAGGAGGATGCGATCCACTCGCCCAATGAGAGCTTTTCGGTAGGAGTCTTCCGCAAGGGTGTCGAGGCGGTAGCTGAATTTTACCGACTATTTAACTAAGCTGGCATGAGTAGTATACTAATTAGAGAGTCGCTCATCGGAGGAGCGACGCAAGACCTCCTGATCGTGGACAACCGTATCGACAAGATCGGTACGGACTTGCTCCCGATCGATGAAGATACGATCATCCTCGATGGCCGTGACAAGGCGGTCGTGCCAGGACTCTGCAATGGACACACACACTGTGCTATGACGCTCTTCAGAGGGTATGGCGATGACCTGCCGTTGCAGACTTGGCTGGAGGATTACATCTGGCCAGTGGAGGCACATATGACTGAGGAGGACATCTATGTCGGAGCTTTGCTCGGCTGTGTGGAGATGATCCAGAGCGGTACGACCTGCTTCCTCGATATGTACACAGCGCCTGAGGCGACCGCTCGTGCGGTGCTGGAGACTGGCATAAGAGCGAACCTGAGCTACACGCTCTTCGACCGTGGTGATGCGGAGCGGGCGCAGCTAGATCGGGACAATTGCTACCGCTATGAGCAGCTCTTTGCGGAGCTTCCTGAGCGGATCGGCTGGAGTGTGGGACCACACGCTATCTACACCGTTTCGGGCGATCAGCTGCACTTTGCCAAGGAGTTTGCCGAGGAGCATGAGATCCCCATTCACCTGCATCTCTCCGAGACAGAGCGTGAGGTGAAGGATTGCATCGCCGAGCATGGCACGACGCCTGTTCGCTACCTAGAGCAGATCGATGCGCTCTCGTCACGCTGCATTATGGCGCACAGCTTATGGCTGGACGATGAGGAGCTAGACATCTTATCACGTCACGGATGTACGTTAGTTCACAACCCTGCGAGCAATATGAAGCTGGCTAGTGGGGGGCGCTTCCGCTATGAGGATATGAAGGAGCGGGGTATTCCTGTGGCTATCGGTACCGACGGATGCTCCTCAAGCAACGACCTAGACATGTACATCGCTATGCGTATGGCTTCGCTCCTGGGCAAGGTGTGGCGCTACGACCCGACAGCGGTCTGTGCGACCGACATCTACCGCTCGGCGACGGAGGTGGGCTACGCTATGCTGGGACTCAAGGGCGGACGCATCGAGGAGGGCTATCTGGCCGACCTTTGTCTCATAGATCTCAAGGCCCCGAGTATGGTGCCTTGCCACAATCTTACTTCGAACCTCGTCTATGCAGGCTCCTCGACGATCGTCTCGACGACCATCGTGGACGGTGCTATCCTCATGCGTGACCGTGAGATCGTTGGTATGGAGCGCATCATCGAGATGGCACGTCGCACGGCTCACGATCTACTACATCGTAAGGGCTAAGTTCTCTTTTCACTACCAAAAGCAATACACTACATTATGGACTTTCAAAAATATCAGCAAGCAGCCGACTATATCAAGAGCAAAATATCGGCACAGCCCCGCGTGGGCATCATACTAGGTAGCGGTCTAGGCGGACTAGCCGACGAGATCGCTGACCCGATCGTTATACCATATAGCGAGATCCCCAACTTCGCACACTCGACCGCTATCGGTCACAAAGGCAACTTCATCTCTGGTACGCTGGGCGGTGTCCCCGTGGTGGCGATGCAGGGACGCTTCCACTACTATGAGGGCTACCCGATGGAGGTGGTCACACTGCCAGTGCGGGTGATGAAGCTCCTCGGCATCGAGATTCTGATCGTCTCCAATGCTGCGGGAGGTATCAACTCGAACTTCCACGTAGGTGACCTGATGATCATTAGGGATCATATCAATATGCTACCCAACCCGCTCATTGGTCCTAATGATGAGAACTTTGGTGTCCGCTTCCCCGACATGACACGTGCCTATGATCGTGAACTGATCGCTCTCGCTGAGACCATTGCTCAGGAGCAAAAGCTAGCACTCCAAAAGGGTGTCTACGTAAGTCTCACGGGACCCTCCTATGAGACCCCCGCAGAGTATAAGTATTGGCAGACGGTCGGCGCTGATGCTGTCGGTATGAGCACGACACCAGAGGTGATTGTGGCTCGCCATGCGGGTATCCGCGTCTTTGGTATGTCGGTCATCACCAACGAGGGGTGGCACTTCGAGGGAGACTACACGAACGATGGCGACGAGGTGGTCGCTGCCGCCAATGCCGCCTCCAAGCGTATGGGTGGTCTCATCGCAGAGCTGATCTCACGTGCCTAACTCGATAGACGACGAGACGATCGCCTCACAGCTTGCCTCCATACGTGCTGCACTCCGCACACGTATGGATGGCTCTGTGGCGCAGTCGATGCGGGAGTCAGGACTGGACTACCGCTATAATTGGGGCTGGACACGAGGCTATCTCCTAGAGCTTGCTGCGCAGTATGAGCCCTCACGAGAGCTTGCTGAGGCGCTTAGAGAGAGTGCCGTGCGGGAGCTGCTGATCCTCTCCACGATGCTCTCCCCCCGTGAGGAGCTTACGGAGCAAGACGTAGAGGCTTTTCTAAAGAAAGCTACCAATGTGGAGCTGCAAGAGCAACTAGCCTTTAACCTCCTAGCGTACGTGCCACTGGCCATTCGCTGGGCGGAGGAAGTTGTCTTAAGCAACGCTACTGATGAGTCGAGGCTTTACGTGGCGCTCCTCACCATCGCAAGCTATACGAAGCGACAGCCCGACAAGCCTTTGCCAGAGAAACTGACGGAGGCGCTAGAGCCGTATGTCTCCGCCGAAGAGCTACCGATGCACTGTCGTCGTGTGGCGTATGACCTGTTGATTACATTAGAAGAGCGCACAGCAAGCAATGATTGACACATACTTTATTACAGAGGTGTCGTGGGAAGTCGCCAATAAGGTGGGCGGCATCTACACCGTACTCTCGTCACGGGCGGGCGAGATGATGCATCGCCACGGGGCGGAGCAGGTTCTTTTTGTAGGTCCTCGTCTGCGACCGACGGAGGAGATGGTAGACTTTCGTGCGGAGACCTTTTGCATCACCTTGCCGAGTCATATCTCGCTACTAGGGGTAGAGCTGCCGATCACGCAGGGCTACTGGATCACGCCTGGGGGCGAAGCGCAAACGATCCTCGTAGACTATAAGCCACTCGCCACAGTCCGTGATCAGCTCTACTACCTTATGTGGCAGCAGTACGGCATCCAGTCCGACCTCGGCTATGGCGATTACGATGACTCCTGTCTCTTTGCTGTAGCTGCAGCAGCGACACTGCTCGCTGTGACACCGCAGCTCGCTCCGCCTAGTAGTCGGCCGATAGCTATTTATAATGAGTGGATCACTGGCATGGGCTTGCTCTATCATCACCTACAGCAACCCAACCTGCGCTCGCTCTTTATCACCCATGCCACGACCGTGGGTCGCTCTATCTGTAGCAATGGCAAGGATCTCTACCGCTACTTCACGGGCTACCATGGAGACCAGATGGCGAGCGAACTGCATGTCGAGGCAAAGCATGCGCTAGAGAAGGCCGCTGCCCATGCCGCGACCATCTTTGCGACGGTCAGCGAGGTGACGGCTCTAGAGTGTACACAGCTCTTGGAGCGTACGCCAGTGGTCTTGCCCAATGGCTTCCACGCATTGGCTACAAGCCGACTCAAGTCAAAGGCTCGCCAGCGATTACTAAACGTTGCTAGCGCACTCTATGGCAAGAGTTTTGACCCTGAGAGCACGACGCTAGTCGCTACCTCAGGACGCTACGAGTATCGCAATAAAGGGATCGACCTCATAGCCTCCTCTCTCGAGAGCCTCCTCCAGCAGCAGGCTAAGCTGTCGTCTGACCTGATCCTTTACTTCTTCATCCCTGCTTGGGTTGCTGAGCCTAGAGCTGATCTCGCTTACCAGCTCAGTCATACCGACCCAGAGACTAGCAAAGCCCCGCTGCAGTATCCTTACTTAACGCACTGGCTACACAACCTGCGGGAGGATACACTCGCAGGACGCCTCGGCGAACTCCTCCGAAGAGGTGCAACTGAACAACGCATCTATCCGATCTTTGTGCCCACCTACCTCGATGGTCACGATGGTATCTTAGACCTCTCTTATTATGATCTGCTGAGTGCCCTTGACTTGACGCTCTTCCCCTCTTACTATGAGCCGTGGGGCTACACGCCGCTGGAGAGTATCGCCTATGGCGTGCCGACAGTGACGACCGACTTGTCTGGCTTCGGTCAGTCGATCCTCGAGCTCTATGGCGAGTCCGCTACGGAGAGTCTGTGTCACGGTGTGCAGGTTATCCCGCGTCGTGATTACGACGATGCGTCTGTGACGAATGCCCTGGCGACGATCCTAGAGAAAACTGCAAAACGGCTCCCGAAGTCGTACTACACGCAAGCACGGAAGACTGCCTCCCATGCCCTATGGGCACACTACTACGACTACTATGTAGAGGCTTACCGTCAGATGATGACGTCTGACTAGTTGATTAGCTGCGTGCGACTATCCTGATCGGCGATGGTAGGCTCCATCTCGGAGCGTGGCACCATACTCTGGGCGAGATAGTCGGGACGATTGGCGTAGATGTATAGGACGCTGCCCCCCTTGATCGCATCGATGATCGGACGAGCCAGCGCACGAGGCACGGCGGGGCAACCGTAGCTCCGCCCGAGACGTCCCTGTCGGATAATCTGATCATTGACATAGGCAGCACCATGTACGACGATGGCACGAGCTCGCGCCTGATCGTTGTATCCTCGCTCTAGCCCGTCGAGACGTAGCGAGTAGCCGTTGTTCCCACTGTAGGTCTCATTGGTTAGGTAGAAGCCCAGTGAACTCTGATGTGAGTTGGGTTGATTGGAAAAAGAGGTGGCATAGTTCTCCCCGCTGCCACGTCCGTGCGCACAGAGCGTAGCATAGAGTAGCTTACCCTGCTCCATATCGATGACAAACATACGCTCCTGTGTTGAGGGTTTGGAGAAGTCCACAATGGTGAGCCGTGAGCGATGCTTGTTTGAGATCTGATTGTACCCCCGCACACCTAGGCTGAAGGCCTCAAACGAAAGCCTCCCCTCTAGTCCCAACTGCTGGTAGAGCTGACTGATCTGCTGTCGCTCTGCTGAGGTGGGTACGACTGTCACACGGTGGCCCGTAGGCGGTATGTCCCACAGAGAGACGTCAGACCCAGCTACGTAGCTAGGCACGAGTATCATCAAGAGTATTAACCATCTAAGTGAAGAGCTGTGAGGTGTATGCATATCTAGTAAAAAGCTCATTGTCCTGCCAAAGGTACGAAAAAGAGATTAGATTTTAGAGGTTAGAAATTAGAGAGGGCTCTTCTAGTGTTACTAGGAGGACTAGTGCCACTAGTGTCTCTAGCCAACGGCTAACAGCCAAGCGCCAGCCATTTCCCCACGTGGAAAATCCTAAATCGCCACGTGGAAAAAGATAATTCTCCACGTGGGCGAGAAATAAAACTTCGGAGGAATCAAATGAAACTTCGGAGCAAATGTTTCTCTCCTACGTGGAGAATTTTTGTTTTCTCGGTGAAGAATCTTAATTATCCACGTGGAGATTCTTAATTTCCTCCGTATCGTTATCAGAAGAGTTTATCTATAAAGATACAGAAGTGTAAGTTAACGTCCTCTAATAGTGAGACATCGGTGCTTATATGTGGCTTGTTCATGACTATTTTTCTGTACCTTTGTGATGCTATCTTGGTCGGATTGACAGAGATTAGGACTAGATCCGACCAACACTTATACTAGAGAGCGCCGTATATGCGGTGCCTCAATGCACTGATGTGTACTACTACGAAATGTATCAATAACAGATTACTTTATGAATCGAATAACAAACTTACTACTCCTCCTCGTCCTCTCAGCGACGGCTCTCGTCGCACAGGATGTGACGAATGGCGTATTACTCTCTTGGGGTGATGCAACTGGAGCTATCCGGATCCCTGACGGGGTGACGGAGATAGCGGAAAACTGCTTTTACACGCCTGGAGAGGATGATCCCAACGGGTGGGGCTCTACAGACCCTATCAGCAATACCAATATCACTAGCGTAGATCTCAACGGGGTGACAAAGATAGGTGATAACGCTTTCAAGGGTTGCACGGGCATCAAGACCATCAAGGCTCCTAAGCTAGAGAGCGTAGGCAGCCACAGCTTCGAGGGTTGTACGGCTCTGGAGGCGCTAGATCTGCCGATGATTAAGACGATTGGAGAGAAGGCCTTTGAGAATGCTAATGCACTGACCTCGCTCTCTCTAGGCAAGTCGCTCGAGGCTATCGTGGGCAACCCCTTCCAAAACAGTACCAGCCTCACCTCGCTAACGCTCGAGGAGGGTTGCGCTAACTACCTTGCAGCCGAGGGCGCACTCATCTCTCGTGCTGATGGTGTGCTACGACTGCTGGCTGGTGGTGTCCAGAAGGTGACCCTTGGCGAGGAGTGCAAGGCTATCGGTGATAACGCTATCTTTGGCTGTGGAGCTTTGGAGCGCCTAGAGCTACCTTACGCTCAGGAGATAGGTGAGGGTGCTTTTGTCAACTGCACTAAGCTCACCGAGCTTTATCTGCCACGCTTGGAGCGTATCAAGTGGCATTATCTATCTTTTAGCGGGGTGGGCTCGCTACGTGTAGTAGACCTGCACCTGAGCAATTCGATCTCTGGTCTAGAGTCGCTCTGGCCTGACAAGGAGACGACAACTGTTTATGTCGCTAGCGAGGCGATCAAGACGGAGCTAGCGCAGAAGCTAAAGAAGTGCGAGATCGTCGTCGGTACTCCCTCAGGGACACAGCAACGCTATAAGGTAAATTTCAGCTTCACAGGAGATGGTCAGCTAGAGGCCTGGACGACTGGTGCTCAGGACGTTAATGATGGTGATATGCTCCTAGAGCACTCCCCTGTTAGCTTTAAGGCGATCCCCCGGGCTGAGCAGCAGATCAAGGAGTGGCGTGTCAATGGAGATGTCGTGACCGTAGAGGGTGATCCGAAGTTCCCTCAAATCTATGAGGTCAAGGATCTAACTAGTAATCTAAATGTCGAGGTAACCTTTGAGGCTCGTCCAGAGGGTGCTGACGTTTACTTCCATAGCCGTGACCTTCAGATGGGTACACTGACCTGCGCTCTAAATGATGGTACAGAGGTGAAGTCTGGCGATCGTGTGCCTACAGGTACGATGCTGAATTTTACTGCTACTCCTAAGGAGGGCTACCGCATCGGAGACTGGTTCGAGCAGGTCGAGATAGGAGGCGAGTTTGAGCCGATAGTAGGGCAAAATGGTAAGTCCACCTATCGTTGCGAAGCCCCCGATTCACGAGAGATACAGGTAGACTTTGACCGTATCGAGGGACACTTTAGAGTGAAGTTTGCCTCTTTCAACGAGAAGACTGGCACGCTTACCGCTACTGCTGATGGTGAGCCGATCGAGACGGGTCAGTCCGTCAAGGCTGGTAGCAAGCTTGTCTTTACGGCACACCCTGCTGAGGGCTACGCTGTCGATGAGTGGCAGCTCAATGGTGAGACGCTTCCTAACTACCGTGAGCTGACCTACACGATCGAGAGCCTCAAGGAGGATGTCGAGTTGAATATGGTCTGCAGCCCAGTTTCGAGTACAGATAAGAAGCCTGAGATCGTCGATGGTGTACTCTATAAGTGGATGGCTGAGGGCGATGCAGTCTTACCCGATGAGGTGACTTACATTGCTCCGCTAGCTTTCGAGGGTGCCAACCAGATGACTTCGCTGACGCTCAATAATAAGGTAAAGGGCATCGGTGATCGTGCATTCCTCTTCTGCACGGCTATGACGAAGTTTGTCGTGCCTGAGGCTAATGAGTCGTTCTCAACGATAGAGGGTGTCCTCTACAGCAAGGATCAGACGAGACTCATCGCTTACCCCGCAGGTCTCAAGGCTGATAGCTATACTCTAGGGACTAAGGTTACTTCGATACAGCCTGGAGCATTCCTAACGCCGATACACTTGAATGCTGTCGAGGTTGCCACGGGTAATACGGCGCTCAAGAGTGTCGATGGTGTCCTCTACACGGCAGATGGCTCGAAGCTGCTCTACCTACCTATAGGCAGTCAAACGATCGAACTAGAAGGTAAGCTGGCTCTCTCAGAAGGACTCAAAGAGATCTCGAGCCTCGCCCTAGCGTACAATCCTAGGCTCAAGGAGCTGATACTCCCGGTATCTCTAGAGCGCATTGATGCGATGGCTCTCGCTTACAATGCGGCTATGAAGTCCTTCGCATGGGCAGAGGGGGTCACACCTCAGGTTGTCTCGGTCGGCGACTCAGCATTTTACTATGATCGTTCGCTAGAGACGGTTCCCTATATGCCTAGCTGTACTTCATTTGGCAAGGCAGCCTTCGGGCTAGCTTCAGCACTCAAGGAGGTGCATATCCCAGCAGATTGCTCGATAGAGGCTAACACGTTCACTGGCTGTCAGATTATCAGCAATGTCTACGCTTATAGTGTAGAGCCTCCTGTCATCAACGAGGCGACCTTTGGGGATATTTATAGTCCCGAGGAGGCTACGCTCCATGTACAGAAGGGCGCTAAGGAGGCTTACAGCAAGGCTAAGGGGTGGAGTATCTTTGGTAAGATAGTTGAGGAGGACAACCTCGCTGTCGCTACCATCGATGAGCTCGCCATACAGCTCTATCCGAATCCGACGCAGGAGCTACTCAACGTGGCAGGTGCAGTCGCTGACAGTGACATCCTGCTCTACGATATGACGGGAACGCTCGTCGGTACGGCCCGCACAGATGCTATGGGTAGTGCTGTGGTAGACCTCACGAGCTATCCCGCTGGTACCTACGTGGTGCGCGTAGCAGGAGCTGACCGACTCGTGGTCAAGCAGTAAGATCCGAGCGTAGCGCCTGTTGCTCTGGTGGCAGGCGCTACTGCGCTGGTGAGAAGCTCTCGAGCTATCATACGGAGGGACTCTATCGTGTGAACTAGTAGAGCTCTATCCGAAAGAGAAAAAAGGTGGCGAGGATCTCGACGTGAGGTCCTCGCCACCTTTTTTACGTCATCATCTCTAGATGCTGAGACACACACCGATCAAGACGGGGACAAGATAGGGCTTCAACACAGCAGGTCAGGAAACACAACGGACGCACAAGATACGACTTCTGTAGGGACGCACGATCTGTGCGTCCGTCTCCTTTACCCCCCCCCGACGCGCTAACCTTTGACGTAACGGACGCCCTCTCGATTTGATGCAACGGACGCACAGATCGTGCGTCCCTACGCTTGTTACTCGTTTCGCTTGGACGCAACGGACACTGTAACGTTTGACGGGGACGGACGCCATCCGACTCGACACTTTCGTGCGACCCCTACAGCTGGCTACCCCTGAGATCCGTTTGATCTGAACACAAAAAGCGAGCAGACTGCTAAGCTTAGCAATCTGCTCGTCAACTGTGGATATAGTCTCTAAGACTAGTCTTGAAGAGAGCCTCTTGTCGGACTCGAACCAACGACCCCGAGATTACAAATCACGTGCTCTACCAACTGAGCTAAAGAGGCAAAGGGGCGAGCAATCCACATCGCGCCGCTACGACCCGCTACCCTTGCTGCGATCAAGCCCTGGGGGATTCACAGGGAGCTGGCCGTGTGGCACTCGCCCGGATCACAAAGGTACGACAATTTTCTTAATGTGCAAGTCTTATCGGACTCTTTTGAATAAGAATTTGTCGTCTACTTGTATATCTCACTGAGTATCTGATCGATCTGATCTCCGCGAAGATCGCGCTGCATGATGACTCCGTCTGGTCCTATGAGCATAATCTGAGGAATGCCCATGATACCGTACAGTGAGGTGGCGTGGCTGTTCTGCTCATCGTAGATCTGTGGGTAGGGGATCTGGAGCTCCTTGACAGCTTGTAGATGGGTGTCGTGGCTCTCCTCCCATACACCGATGCCGAGGACGAGTAGTCCCTTGTCCTTGTACTTCTTGTGCATCTGGATGAGTGTAGGGATCTCGCGACGGCAAGGACCACACCAAGAGGCCCAGAAGTCAACGAGCGCATACTGCCCCTGACCTACGTAGTCAGAGAGCTTGACCTGCTCACCCTCTGTGGTGATGCCCGCAAAGTCTACAAAAGTCTTGCCTGCTTTCGTGTTGATCATGCCTTGGATCAACTCTCTTAGCGTAGTATAGCTGGGGAGTCGCTTGACGTTTTCGCCCATCTCCTCTAGAGGCTTTTGAAACTCCGTGAGATCGTCAAAGAGGTACATAGCATACTGCATAGCACGCAGTACGAGGGGGTTGTCCTTTTGCTCTGCAACATACTTACGGACGATCTCCTGACCAGCAGCCTGGTCGATGGAGTCAGCCTGCATGATGACCATAATGTCTTCCTCGAAGGCGTTGCACGCATCGTTGGCGGGAGAACCGCTGACGCGCCCATCGTTGAGATTATAGTCTAGCGAGGTCTCCTCGTAGACAAACTGAGCGTTGAGTGGCGTACCCTCGCAAGAGAGGAGGTAGAGGTACCCTTTCTGTAGGTCGTCTAGGGATAGGCTGGCGATGGTGTCGTGGATGACGATACTGTCGATCGGCGTCTTAGGATCAGCCTCATCGTAAAGGTAAGCTGTCAGACCAGACAGGTTGTCCCCGAGCCCATGGAGCTGTAGCGTCGTCTTCTGATCGTTGCGATTACAGCTACTAAGCACTAAGAGCGAGCCTAGTACGATCAGCAGAGAGGATAGGGATAGAGTTCGTTTCATACTATAGGATGTTTGTTGATGATGATATAAACTGGATGGAAGGTGAGTGTGACTCGACCCAACTCATCTGCAAAGTTAGTAATATATTTTTTTGTAAAGTCTCTGAGCTGCCTTGGGGTGTGTATCTGCTGGGGGGCATTGGGTAGCTGCGCTGTGCCTGTATGGCGGAGATGCTCTAGTACAGCAAGTGGATCGGCAAAAGGGATGACGAGTCGCTCCGTGTGGATCTCATAGGAGTAGCCAAGCTCCTGCAGGGTGCTGTGCCATGTGGCTAGCGAGGGGTAGTGTAGTCCTTGTCCCGTGAGCTGTCGTAGCTCGAGGAGGTTGTCTGACCCGAAGGTGCTGACCGCTACCGTCGCCTCGGTTGCGAGCTCTCGGACCGTGCGCTGTAGGTAGGCGCATGGGTCGGCGAGCCACTGTATGGCACTGCTGGAGATAAAGAGATCAATGCCAAGACCCTCTAGAGAGAGCTCGGAAGCATCTCCCACACGTAGCTCAGGGTGCGGGTCTCTCAGTCTAGGAACCTGCGCCAAAAGTGCTGGGGATAGGTCGGCAAGAGTCCAATGGTCGACCTCGAGGAGCTGATCTACACGCTCCGTCAGCAGACCAGATCCTGTCCCCATCTCGAAGGCGTGAGCAAAGTGGCGCTCCGTCTTAGGTAGATGCTCCTCAAGCAGCTGAACGAGCCGATCGATCACTAGTCGCTGAGGCTCGGCAGCCTCGTTGTAATGCGCTGCTGCACGGTCGAACTGATGGGCGAGAGATGCTGTCATAATACTTTATCGGGTTAGGTATGGATCGTAGGCCTCTTTAGCGTTACTCTATGGACTCCCATAGCTCACTCCACGAGTGCCATAGGTCGAAGAGGTAGTGGTAGCCGTCGGGGAGTAGTAGCGTTGGGACATTTACCGCCTTCCATAGCGTGGCGAGGTTTTTTGCGGGGAAGATTTGATCACGCTCTCCGATGATCGCCAGACTCCACGCTAAGCAAGTGTGGGGTGTTGTCTCGGGCGCTTCAAGAGTAGCCAAGCTGTCGTAGACCGCTTGCAGTTCGTCGCGAAGCTCTGTGGTGGGTCGCTCGGATAGGATGTCGTAGAGCTGCTTGTATCGCTTGCCACCACACATACGGTGGTTGAAGCGCTGACGATTTTCTTCAGTTAGCCCCTCCAGTGTCCCTACGAATATTTGGCTCGGGATCCCCCAATGGTCGTGCATCGGATAGGGCGAGCCAGCGACCGCTATCAGACGCTGTGTACTGGGTAGTATAGACCAGTGTGGCACGACCTGCTCAGCGGCCCAGACACCTAGTGACCAAGCTACGATGGTGACCGTCTCGTAGGAGTCCCAGGGTAAGTCTGCGAGGTCGTCGCTCAGCTCGAGGGTGCGATAGTCGTACAGTGCGAGTAAGTCGCACCGATCAGGTAAGGTCAGGTGTGAAGTCGTAGCGGGCGTCATACCCCATCCGCAGAAGTATATGATGAGTTGGTGGGGGGAAGCCTGATCTCTGTTTCTCTGAAAAGTGTACTGCATAAGCTCTAGGCAAGATGTGCTAGGATGACTTGGCAGAGCCGCTTGACATCAGACGAGGTTAGTCCAGCAGTGAGTGAGATCCTCAGACGCTCGGAGCCGACAGGTACGGTCGGGGACATGATGGGGCGGATGAAGTAACCCTCCTCGTGTAGGGCTTGCGCTACGGCTCTAGCTCGCTCACGACTCCCGCAGAGGAGTGGTATGATATGGCTGTGAGGCGTGGGCAGGAGTTGCTCTGGGAGTGAAGCTAGCTCATCGGTCAGCAGTTGCTGCAGCGTAGCTAGGTGCGCTCTTCGCTGGGAGAGGGTGGGGAGCGCTTGCCAGACAGCCAGCACCCACTGAATGATGAGCGGGGGGAGCATGGTCGAGTAGATGAGACTTCGTGAGCGTGTGATGAGTAGAGTACGTACTGCCTCAGAGCAAGCAACATAAGCTCCCATAGATCCGAGAGCCTTGCCAAAGGTTCCGACAAGTAGATCAATCTCTGGAAGTAAGTCCAGCTCTTCGCAAAGGCCATAGCCATGAGCTCCACGGACGCCGATGGCGTGCGCTTCGTCTATATAGAGAGCTACCTTGGGGTATTGCTTTTTGAGAGCTACGAGAGCTTGTAGCGGGGCGAGATCGCCATCCATGCTGTAGATACTCTCGGCCATGACGATGATATGCTGGCAACTCTCGGAGCTGTGATGCTTTTCGAGGAGACGCTGGAGGTTCGTCACGTCGTTGTGGCGAAAGCGTTCGAAGGGCAGTCCCGAGAGCCGTATCCCGTCGATCATGCTGGCGTGGATCAGCTTGTCGGCTATCACCACCATACCAGGTAGCTTGAGAGCAGGCAGGATCCCGACGTTAGCGTGGTAACCACTGTTAAAGAGCAAGGCAGCCTTGTGCTGTAGCGACTCAGCGATGAGCGCCTCCAGCTGATGCATCACCGCTCTATCTCCCGAGAGCAAGCGCGAAGAGGTAGAGCCTAGATCCTTCGCCGAGAGCCTCTGTAGGTTGCCAGTCAGATCGGTTTCACCCGCAAAGTGACAAGTAGCGTCGTGGAGAGCTAGGTAGTCATTGCTGTTGAGGTTGATGAGCGGTAGCTGTTGCGTATCTTCGAGGGAGGTGTAACGTCCATCCTCTAGAAGCTCAATAGGGGTGAGCGTACGGAGAGCCTGCTCGTCCCGTAGCGTGGCGAGGGTCTGCTCTATATGTGACTCGAAGTGAGACATAAGCCTTAGCAGGTGTGGAGTGCGTTTCGTCAGAGTGGTAATACTGGAGCGAGCTTATTGACAAGCCCCTCCATTCTTAAGAATAAACCTACACAGGATCTAGTAGCACGACGAGTGCAAGCTCTAGATACTGTGTAGGTCCAGATTAGTCAGACGCATGAACCTGTGAGGTCGTCATGCGTGGCGACCCTGCGTCGCGCTGATTACTTCTTCTCTGCGGGGATCACCTCTAGGAGTGTCACGTCGAAGATAAGCGTGGAGAATGGCTCGATAGTAGATCCACTGCCGTTGGCTCCGTAAGCTAGGTCGTAAGGAATGTAAGCGATCACCTGGTCGCCCTCCTTCATTAGCTTGAGTAGCTCAGTCCAGCCAGGGATAACTTGGTTGACTCCGAACTCGATAGGCTCCTCGCTTTTGTCAAACTCAGTGCCGTCGACGAGCGTACCACGGTAGGTTACCTTTACCTTGTCACCATCTACAGGAGACTTGCCCGTACCCTTCGTAGCGTAGCGGTAAGCGATACCAGACTCTGTCGTGATGACATTGTCTTGCTTGGCAAAGTCCTCGATGGCCTTCTTGCCCTCCTCGATATTCTTGCCGTACTTCTCCTTATTCTCGATCTCTTGCTTCTTACTATAGTAGTTCTGAATATAGTTGTAAGCGGTCTCCTGATCCATGGTCATCTTGGTCGTGTCACCCTTGAGAGCATACTCTAGATACTCTGCAAAGATCTTAGCATCGATACCCTCCTTAGCAAGACCCATGCCAGTCTGCACACCCTGGATCTGTCCTGCGTAGTAAGAGAATTTCGTCGTGTCGGCGATACCCTTCTTGAAGCCCTTGAGGAACTCAACGGTATCTACAGGCATACCTTGCATAGCCATCATCATAAACTGCTGACCGAGTTGCTGACCAGTCATATAGCCCTGGATCATAGCTACACTATCCGTCATAGATGATAGCTCGTTGTTTGCGCCACTCTTCTGAGCTGTCTTGTTACAGCTAGCAAAGGTACAGACCATTGCGACCACTGCGAGGAGTGAAAGGATTGATTTCTTCATTGTAAGTTGTATTTAAGATATTTGTTTGCGATGTATTATTCAGGCTACTTGTCTGTGGGGGTGGCGAGGGGAATAGGTTCGCCCTTGATCACTTCTAGTAGCTCGATCTCGAAGATCAGCGTCGCATAAGGTGGGATCATACCTCCCGCTCCACGCTCACCGTAGGCAAGACCTGCTGGGATGTAGAGCTTAGCTTTGCTACCCTCAGCTAGTAGGCATAGTCCCTCAGTCCAGCCTGGGATCACTTGTAGGAGCCCAAACTTAGTAGGCTCGCCTCGATCTATTGAGCTGTCGAACTTCGTGCCATCGATGAGCGTACCCGTGTAGTGTACACGGACCGTATCCTCGACCGTAGGACGGGGACCCTTGCCCTCGGAGATGATTTCATATTGCAGTCCGCTCTGGGTCGTTTTGACCTCAGGACGCTCGCCATTGCTCTTGAGGAATGCCTCGTTCCTTTCCTTCGTCTCTTGCATCTGGCGCTCTTGGAGCTGCTGGAAGTATTTGGAGAGAAAAGCTTGCGCCTCCTCATTGGTCATAGCTGCAGGTTGCTCTAGAAAAGCTGCGGTGAAGCCTGCTAAGAGCAACTCCTTATTAATAGGGTCGCCAGGCATCTGGGCGAGATTCTGCGCAAAGCCTACACCATTAGCCACGCCTAGTGCATAGGCTGCAGTATCAGCTGATGAGATCAGGCGTGGAGGCTCAGCCGCTGTGAGTGCGCCTACGCTTACGAGCAGCGTCAGCGCAATAGTCAAGATGCGATGTGTCATAGCTTTAGTGTGTCTATACGATGTCTAGTAGCTCGATCTCGAAGATCAGCGTCATATTGGGTCGGATCACGTCACCAGCGCCACGGCTACCGTAGGCTAGCTCAGAGGGTATCACGACGCGCCACTTACTGCCCACGGGCATCAGCTGTAGGATCTCCGTCCAGCCAGGGATGACCGCATTGAGCGGGAACTCAGCTGGCTCACCACGCTCTACGGAGCTGTCGAAGACGATCCCATTGATGAGCGTGCCGTGGTAGTGTACGCGCACCTTGTCGGTAGCCTTAGGCTTAGCTCCAGAGCCCTCCTTGATGATCTCGTATTGTAGTCCGCTGGGGAGTGTCACGACACCACTCTTGTGGCGCATGATCTCTTGGTACTCCTTGCCAGCAGCAGCGTTGAGCTCTGACTCCTCTTGCTGCAGGCGCATAAACAATTGGTTGATCACCTCACGAGCTCGTTCGGTGGTCATCTGTGGCTCACGCTCAGCTAGAGCGTCTTGGAGACCTGCGATAAAGTCCTCAGAGGTGATCGCCTTGATTCCAGACGCTTTGAAGTTCTGACCGATGCTTAGGCCTAGTGCGTAGCTTACTTCGTCTTGTGGCATAGGGGATATTCTGTCTTTAGATGAGAATTACTCCTGCAAAGGTAGCAATTCTTCACGAGATGAGACCGTTGCATAAAGGCGAATCGCTGTGTTGCTTTCAGGATTCGGCTTCGGTTACATACGGAGGTATGCTCCCTTCAGACCTCACTCTCAGCGCCTTGCGCTTCATCCTTTCTGCAAAGTCTAGACAATCTTGCTTGCAAGATTGTGAGACTGTTGACTTTTGCAACAATCTCGAGATGAGACTTCTAATGACCAGCGGAGAGCGACTCCCTCAGGCGAGATACGATCTCATCGAGTGGACACTCCTGCTGCGTGCCGAGGGTCATATCCTTGATCGAGACCTTGCCCTCGCTCAGCTCTTGACTGCCAGCGATGATGACGTATCGACAGCCTCGGTTGTTGGCATAGGAGAGTTGCTTCTTCATCTTGTCCGCTGAGGGGTAGACTTCCGTCGGGAGTCCCGCCTGGCGTAGCTCACGTGCTATGGGGAGTAGCTTCTGTAGCTCCTCCTCGCCAAAGTTGACTATGATGATGCGCTCTTCGGGAACCATCGCTGTGTCAAACTTGCCCAGCGAAAGCATAATGTCGTAGATACGCTCTGCGCCAAAAGAGATGCCGACGCCTGAGACGCCATCCAGCCCAAAGATGCCCGTCAGATTGTCGTAGCGCCCGCCACCAGAGATAGAACCCATCGGTGCATCGAGCGACTTGACCTCTAGGATAGCTCCTGTGTAGTAGTCCAGACCACGTGCCAGCGAAGGCGAGAAGGTTAGCTCCGTCATCAGGTCGCTCGTGTCGACATGATCCAGGACGTACTCCAGCTCTTCCAGCCCCTTGAGTCCTATCTCAGAGTCAGCGAGTAGCTGTCGGAGCGTTGTCACCTTGTCACGATTGCTCCCCTCTAGCGTCAGCACCTTGCGAACGGGTTCTAGCGAGTCGGGCTCAAAGCCACTCTCGACGAGGTCCGCTAAGACAGCTTCCACAGAGGTCTTGTCCAGCTTATCCATACAGATGGTCAACTGGGCTAGGCGGTCAGAAGCTTTGATCACCTCAGCAATCCCCGCTAGTATCTTGCGGTTGTTGAGTAGTAGTGTGGTACGCAGGTCAAGCCGACGGAAGACTTCGTCGATCATATAGACGAAGTCCACCTCTGGCATCAGCGAGTCGGTACCGATGACATCGGCATCGCACTGGTAAAACTCGCGATAGCGCCCCTTCTGCGGTCTGTCGGCACGCCATACGGGTTGCATCTGGTAGCGCTTGAAGGGGAAGGTTAGCTCGTTGCGGTGCATCACCACATAGCGAGCGAAGGGCACGGTCAGATCGTAGCGTAGCCCACGGTCACAAAGGCGAGCCGCCAACGCTGCGGGAGACTCCTCCGTAAAGGTCTCTGCATCAATCCCCGCCTTATAGTCGCCCGAGTTGAGGATCTTAAAGAGTAGTCGGTCTCCCTCTACACCATACTTGCCCGTGAGCGTAGTCAGCTGCTCCATAGCGGGCGTCTCGATCTGCTCGAAGCCGTAGAGCGCGAAGACAGAGCGTATCGTCTCAAATATATAGTTGCGTCGGCGCATCTCCTCAGCACCGAAGTCTCTTGTTCCCTTAGGTATCGAAGGTTTACTCATAGCGTTTAGCCGTTGCGATTCGTTTGTATAGCGTTTGTGTCACGGGGTAGTCATTGCGCTCATCAGCTGGATAGTGCGTCTCCTCGAGCTTGGACCACTCCGCTAGGTTGATCTCTGGAAAATGTGTGTCAGCATCAGGTACGACCGTATCCACCTGTGTCAAGTTCAGGTGCGTCGCATAGGGTAGACCACTCTTGTAGAGCATCCCGCCTCCCATGATGTAGGCGCGCTCGTAGCCCGCCTGCTGGCAATGCTGTAGTGCCTGCTCTAGGGTGGAGGCGACATAGTGCGTCTCGGCATCGCCCTCGGTCAAGGTGCGAGAGACCACTATATTGTAGCGGTTGGGCAGTGGACGAGCGCCGATGGAGTCCCAGGTGTGTCGCCCCATAATGACTGCGTGTCCCGTCGTAGTCGCCTTAAATCGGCGCAAATCATCTCTCAGACGCCACGGCATAGTGCCATCACGCCCTATCGCACGGTCCTGCGCCGTCGCCACTATAATCCATACTTCCATATCCAGACAAACTAATTTGGGAGCTAAGGTACGAAAATTAGAGATTAGAAGTTAGAGGTTAGAAGTTAGCTGGGGGCTGTCTGCGCTGTCGCACTAGAAGTCATATAATCAAAGAGAGGCATCCCGATCATCTGTGCGGGGTGCCTCTCCTGCTATGCTACTATTAGTAAGGTGTCAGCTCTGAAGCTGAGGATATGCCTTACTTATCTAATGCACTGTACCACCTTTGGGTAGGTACGTACGACTCGTTTAGCCTTAGTCTTATTCTGCAAGTCTTTCTGGAGCGTGATGGTCATGACGCAGACTGCGGGATCTTCGTAGGTCCTGAGAGAGACTATGCACTGATCTCCCTGAGCATTGTAGACATGCAGCTCTTTGTCTCCATCCTGTGTTATCTCATACCGTTGGTCGAAGCCATTCGTCTTGAGGTAGCTCTTCATCTCTTCGGACTCTAGGTCTTCCTGACTACCTACACATAGTAGGCGACAGTTGATGAAGACAGGAGGAAAGAGTGGTGGCTCCAATAAGTAGCTTACATACTCTATGTTGCTCTTGGCGATCATCTCCTTTTTAGTGTTGAAGTAAAGGGAGGTGCCACTAGCGGACTTCTGATCGTCGTAAGTGCGTAGTCCGAGATTGCTCTCGAAGGCCTTAATTTTATCAGCATTGAGGGTTGCAAAGTCTGTCACAGAGGGGAAGTCCTTAGCATCGGTCAGGATCCCATGCTGAGTCTTGATCGGATCGGGTGGCAGTTTCTTGCCAAACTCTATATATAGTATGCTCTTGAGTTCAGGTTTGGGGTCATTGTATAGACGCACGTAGATGTCTGGGTTGTCCTCTTGGGTCGCTTGTAGTCCTGGTTCGTCACGACCATCGACAGATACGAGTATCTCTTTGAAGTCCTTGAAGCCCAACTTATTGAGCATCGCTTTCGTTCGTGGACACTCGTCTAGATACTCCTTGCTGTAGGCTACTATGATGTCAGCGACCTTGGGAGCTCGTAGTCCGTAGAGGACTCCCGTGATGGTCGTGAGGTTGGTATTGACGAAGCCTAAGAAGTTCTGATGATTGGTGAAGTCAATGCCTTGCTCCGTACGTCCTAGAGCCTTCTCGTAGGCTAGGACCTCTGGGTCTGTGATGTGTAGCTCTTTGTTGTACTTAGCAGAGAACTTCAAGAGAGGCATCTCCTGCTTGATGTTTGCTGGGTCGTCCTCTACGATGACCATACAAGTTGCGCTCTTGTCATTGGCTTTCAGCGTGATGGTAGCATATCCCATGAGGAGACCAGTCACCTCGCCAGTCTCACTGACAGTGGCTACCTCAGGGGTGTCAGACTCAAAGGTGACGATCGTCTCCTGTGGTGTGACGGTGTAGCCGATAGTTGCTTTTTCGCCTTTCTGGACTGTGATCTCAGGCGTTGTGATCGTTAGGACAGTCTCGACGGGAGCCTCCTTAGCGACTACCGAGACAGGGCAGGTAGCCTGCTTGTCTCCGACATGTACGATGATGCTAGTCTGCCCCTCCTTGACAGCCTGTACGACCCCTTGCTCCGTCACAGTGGCGATCTCTGGCGACTGGCTCTCATACGAGATGGCGAAGGTCACATCCTTAGGCTCATAAGAGACCTGCAGAGCCTGAGAGTCTCCGACATGCATCGTGAGCGACTGAGGCACTACTGCGATGTTCGTTGGGGATAGATCTGGGCAGTCTGACTGACAGCTACTGATCCCAAGGAGGAGTGCTAGAGCTGCAATAAGATAGATGATCTGCTTCATAGTTTATTATAGAATTGCTGATTGATGTAGCACGCTATAGCTTGGACATTCACAAGTTGCTGTATGCAAGTCCGTTGATTGATACTGATTTTTGTTCTTATATTTGAGATAAGCTTGTTCACTAGTTACACAGCTTGATTTGTAAATGTGCCAAAGAGGGAACTTTAGTGTGATATTATGATGTGACAAGAAATTTCAAAGGCGAAATTAATCAATCTTTTTCTAAGAGACAAGCCTAAGGTCAAGGGCTAAATCTCGAAAACATCGGGTCGTCCGAAGAGTAACTTGCTGTAATGAAAACTAGACTTCGCTACTCTTTATGGGTGCGAGGCTGTGTCAAATGTTGATCTCCACGTGGGGAATTGCGGATATCCACGTGGGGAAGGAAAAATATCCACGTGGAGACGAAATGAAACTTCGGAGGAATGAAATGATAAGTCCGAAGAATTTTTTCGCGCCTACGTGGAGAATAAAAAATAGCCACGTGGAGATTGGGGATTCTCCACGTGGCTATCGTGTGTAACTCGGACGCTGTCCGAAAGTTTACGTGTGACGATTTGTAGGGACGCTCGGCCGAGCGTCCGTCTGCGTCAAGGACACGATGCTGTAACTTTCGTTCGACAACGGACGCTCAGATCGAGCGTCCCTACAGGGCGACGTCTTGCTTTGATACAACGTTACTCGTCTTGCCGTACTACGACTGTTGTGGTGACTAGTCGAGGAGCTTCTGTGCCTCCTCCTGTAGCTTAGCCTTGCTCTGTGCGCCGACGAGCTTGCTTACCATCTCACCGCCCTTGAAGAAGAGGATCGTTGGGATGTTGCGGATGCCGTACTGACTGGGCAGGTCGCTGTTTTCGTCGACGTTGACCTTGCCGATGATGATCTTGCCGTTGAACTCCTCAGCGAGCTCGTCAATCATCGGGCCAATCATCTGACAGGGACCACACCAAGTAGCCCAGAAGTCTAGGATCATCGGTTTGCCTTCAGCCATAAGACCGGCTATATTTGCATCTGTTATTTCCATTGCCATAGTTCTTGTGTATTTAGAGTTAGTATGAAATGTCTGCTATAGAATAGGGTAGGGGCTATCACTTAGCCGTCTGCACGGTACACTGGATCTGGTACTTCTTGACGATCTCTAGGAGCCACTTGCCAGGCTCTATGCTGGGTGCATACATTGTCGTCGTGTAGGGTACCATAGAGGAGCAGAAGGTTATCTCTAGCTCCGTCTTGCCAGGGTGCTCCTTGATCGCATTGCCCAGCTCGATAGCTCCCTCGAGGGTGTTGGGGCGATCAAGGATCTCCTCCTCGCCGCCATCTTCGTATGACCCAGCTGGGGTAGCGTCTTCGCCTTGACTCAGATCGATCGTCAGCTGAATGCTCCTGAAGGCCTCCTCTGTGATGTCTGAGAGGAGCTGTATGCTCTGCACAGTGCGGTAGAGACGCTTGGGATCGTATTTGCTCGGTGCGACGCTCATCTTCACTAAGATGGCTAGCCCTTCCTGTGCAAAGTTACCGAAATTTACGTAATGCTGACCAAAGAGCGGTATCTCGCCAGTGCCTGAGGTGTCTTCGATCTGAATAATGGCGTAAGGCTCGTTTCTCTTGCTAATGCCTTGACGCACCTTAGTGACCAGACCGGCGCAGGTAAGCTGCGTGAGTCCTAGCTCGGCAAACTTGTCTAGCTCGGAGGCGGGGCAGTTGCAGAGGTTCTCGATGATGAAGGCGTAGGGGTCTAGTGGGTGGGCGCTCAGGTACATACCTATGTAGGTCTGCTCCTTGGTGAGTCGCTCTAGATGGCTCCACGGCTCCACATCCTTGGGGGGAAGAGGCTTGGGGAGCTTGACACTGGGGTCGCTATCGCCAAAGAGGGAGGCCTGCACCTGCGTGCGCTCGCTCTCGAGGATCTTGCCATACTGCATGAGTGCTGTGAGGAAGGTCTCGTCCTTGCCTGAGGAAAGGCTGCTCACGCTACTCTTAGCGAGGCGGGCGAAGTAAACCTCTCGCTCGATGCCAAAGTTGTCGAAGGCTCCTGACAGTATGAGTGCCTCGAGTGCTCGTCGTGAGCAGTTGCTCAGATCGGTACGCTGGAAGAAGTCGTACACGTCCTGATAGGGGCCATGCTCCTTGCGCTCCTGTATGATAGCCTCCGCGACAGATAGCCCCACGTGTGAGATGCCTCCGAGGCCAAAGCGTATGACGCCCTCTTTATTTGCCGAGAAGGCGGTGAAGCTCTCGTTGATGTCTGGCCCCTTGACCTCCAGCCCCATGTGCTGCACCTCCTCGAGGTACTTAGCGAGCTTGTCAGACTTGCTCTGGTTGCAGGTTAGCAGTGCTGCCATAAACTGTGCGGGGTAGTGCGCCTTGAGGTAAGCGGTCTGGTAGGCGACCCATGCGTAGCAGACGGAGTGACTCTTGTTGAAGGCGTAGCTGGCAAACTTCTGCCACCCGTCGTAGATGCGCTCGAGCGTGTCACGTGGATGTCCCTTGGCGACACCGTTTTCGACAAACTTGATGCGGTACTTCGCCATCTCCTTTTCCTTTTTCTTACCCATTGCCTTACGGAGGCTATCGCTGTCGCCTCGTGTGAAGTCGCCTAGCACACGAGAGAGGATCATCACCTGCTCCTGATAGACGGTGATGCCGTAGGTGTCCTTGAGGTAAGGCTCCATCTCGGGCAGGTCGTAGGTGATCTCCTGACGGCCATGCTTGCGCTCGATAAAGGTGGGGATATTGTCCATAGGCCCTGGGCGGTAGAGTGCGTTCATAGCGACTAGATCCTTAAACTCGGTAGGCTCTAGCTGCTGCAGGTACTTGCGCATGCCTGGACTCTCAAACTGGAAGGTGCCGACCGTGTCACCGCGTGAGTAGAGCTCGAAGGTCTTGGGGTCGTCGACGGGGATCGTATCGATGTTTAGGTCGATGCCGTAGCTCATCTTGATGTTTTCTAGCGCATCATTGATGATGCTGAGGGTCTGCAGACCGAGGAAGTCCATCTTGATCAGTCCCGTGGGCTCGATCACCTTACCCTCATACTGCGCTACCAGCTTGCGCTCGTTGGTGTCTGGGTCGATGGCGGTCGAGAGCGGGACGACATCGCTGACGGGCGGACCACTGATGATGACACCGCAGGCATGTACGCCCGTAGTACTAGCAGTGCCCTCTAGCTGACGGGCATAGCGGATCGTGTTGGCTAGCTGCTCATTCTGACTGACAGACGCCTCGCGAAACTCTTGATTGTTTTGCACCATCCACTCTAGATTGAGGTGCTTGACCCCCTCGGGAGCTCTATCGGGGATGAGCTTGCAGAGCCTATTGGCTTGGTCTAGCGGCAGCTCCTCGACACGCGCCACCCCTTTGATCGCACCTTTTGTAGCCATCGTGGTGAGCGTGATGATGTTGGAGACGTGATCGCGACCATACTTATTGGTCACCCACTCGAGGACACGCCAGCGGTTCTTATCGTCGAAGTCAATGTCGATATCGGGCATAGAGATACGATCGGGGTTGAGAAAGCGCTCGAAGAGCAAGCCGTACTTAATCGGCTCAATCTGCGTGATCGACAAGCAGTAAGCGACCGCAGAGCCCGCTGCGGATCCACGACCTGGTCCCACGCGCACGCCTAGCTGTCGGGCTGCTGCGATGAAGTCCTGCACGACGAGGAAGTAACCTGGGAACCCCATGTTCTGTATCACGCCTAGCTCCATATCAATGCGCTCCTGCACCTCTGGGGGAACGGGGTCGCCGTAGCGCTTTTTGGCACCCTCGTAGGTGAGGTGGCGCAGATAGTCATCTTCGCTAGCAAAGCCCTCGGGTAGCTCGAAGTGCGGCATCAGCGGAGCGTGGTCTATGCTGTAGTACTCCACCTTGTTACAGATCTCTAGCGTGTTTTCTAGCACGTCTGGGTAGTCAGCAAAGAGCGCTGTCATCTCCTCGGGTGACTTGAGCCACTCCTGCTTGGTGTAGCGCATACGATTGGGGTCGGAGATGGGCGAATTGGTCGTCATACAGATCAGGTGATCGTGCGCCTCGGCATCTTCCTCGTTAAGGAAGTGGGTGTCGTTCGTCGCAATGACCTTGATACCTAGTTCCTGTCCCATCTTGATCACCTCCTGAGCTACCTGTAGCTGCTTGTGGTAGGTCTCTTGACCACCTGTCGGATCGCTATTCGGGTGGAGCATGATCTCTAGATAATAGTCCTCGCCAAAGGTCTCCTTGTACCATAGAGCCGTCTGACGTGCCTCGTCGAGACGACCATGCAGGATATGCTGCGCGATCTCGCCACCGAGGCAGGCACTAGAGGCGATGATCCCCTCGTGATGCTCTGCCAGGAGCTTCTTGTCAATACGTGGCTTGTAGTATTCGCCATGCTCCCACGCTATGGAGACCATCTTGATGAGGTTGCGGTAGCCCTGGAGGTTTTTGGCTAGAAGTATCAGGTGGTAGCCGCTGCGGTCTATGCTGCGGGTGGGGTTGTCGGGATCTTTGGCATCTTTGTCTTTCAGCTCGAGCGACCGGCGCGCCACGTACACCTCGCAACCCACGATCGCCTTGAAGAGGCTCTGCTCGATCGTCTTAACCTCCCCCTCGATGCGAGCGATCTCATCAGCGCTGGACGCATCAGCTTCTAGCTCTTTGATCTGCTTGCGGAGCGACTTGATCTGGGCGAGCTTGTCACCATTGATCTTATCGTTGGCATAGTTGGTAAAGTTCTTGATCCCATACATAGCTCCATGATCTGTGAGTGCGATGCCCGGCATACCGCAGGCGACCGCCTTGTCGAGGAGCTTCTCGACGGGTGCCATACCATCTAGTATAGAGTAGTGCGAGTGAACGTGCAGTGGCACGTACATACGTGTCCCTGCCGAGGAACTATGGGGAGTGTCGGGAGTGTGATTCATAAGACTGAGTGTAAGATATTAAGAGGCACGAGCGAGTAAATCCTCCCTACAAAGATACACTATTCGGCGCAAATGATCCTCGACGAAGATCTCCGTAATGTGTCGTCCAGTCGGGACGCACCAGCGCCCCACGTAACCCTGTAGGGACGCACGATCTGTGCGTCCGTTGTCGAACGATCTTGATGACGTCTTGCTTTGACGGGGACGGACGCACAGATCGTGCGTCCCTACAGGAGTCGTATCTGTGCGTTCGTGGTTTTAACGGGGACTATTTCAACCCACGTTTGACGGGTTGTGTCGCTTGGGACTGGGCAGATGTTGATCGTTTTGTGGCGCAGCTTCTCTTTGTACTCTATGGGCGTGCTTGCAAGCTACAGACAGACACAGAGTACACTGGAGCGCAGAGCACTGGGGGGAGGCGTATTACTTTTGCACGGTCTATCTACTAGGAAGACGGCTCGCGCTCCTCCCTCTACTGCACCTCTCTGAGTACGGTCTTTGGGACAAAGAGATAGCGGGACCACCCCACCATCGTGAGATGATCCCGCTATCTGTATGTTAGGCTGTGGCGCTAGGCTAAGCCTCTTCTGGTGCTACCTCCTCGCTCTCTGACTCCTCGTCATGAAACTTGAGTAGCGTGTTGATCTCCTTCTGTAGCTCAGCGTGAAGCTTGTAGAGCTCTTCGATAGAGAGTGGCTCCTGCTCGTCAAGTGTGACTAGCTCCTTAACCTTCGCTGCGAGAGCCTGCTCCTTGGCTTGCTCCTTAGCGGCAAAGAGCTGCTCGCTGTTTTGCTCCATAGCGTTATTGACGAGGCTATCGATGAATTCATCGTTGGAGAGTAGCTGACCGAGACCAGCTGATTGAACTTGTCTCATGACACCCTCTCTGACGATATTGCGAACTAGCTCGTTGGTGACCTCAACGCCTAGCTGCTTATTGAGGTCGGCGACCATGCACTGGTAGCGTACGTAGGGCATAACCTGGTTGATCCGCTCGTCGTACTCCTCTTGTGTCTCCTCCTCCGTCTTTTCGTTGAGTAGGAGTGCGAGGTGCTTGTCAGAGAAGGGCAGACCCTGGATCTGCTCGACGACATACTTAGAGACGACCGTGGTGAAGAGGTCGCTGGCCATCGATGCGTTGCGCTCCTCCTGCATCCGCTTTAGCTCAGCTCTGAGCTCCTCCTCGCTGGTCACCTCGGTCGTTGGCCCGAGCATCAGCTTAAAGAGCTTCTCGTCGATAGCATGTGGCGTGTTGCGTAGGATGCGGTTGATCTTGATCTCAAAAGCGTTCGTATGCTCCTTGACCTCCTCTTGCTTGATCTGTAGGAAAGAGGCGATCTCCACCTCGCTGCCGTCATAAGCCTTGTGTAGGTCTATGGTGAGTGTGTCATCCTTGTGAGCCTTAAGGATCTCCGCACGAATCTCTTCATTGGTCACATACTGTGGCATAAGGAAGCTCTCCTCGAGGGCGATGCCCTCAGAGGCGTGCTCGCCCTTGTCGTCTAGCTCCTGTACAGAGACGTAGAGGACATCTTTCTCCTGTACGTCCTCTACCTCGGTGCGCTCGCCAGCACTCTCCTGAGCGTTGCTGATCATCTGATCGATCTCGGCTTCGTCGACCTGGACGGTGTAGTGGGGGAGTGTCACGCTGCTATCGATCGTCTCGGGGAACTGAGGGAGCAGTCCCGTGGATATCTGTAGCTGGTAGTCTGTCTGCTCAGGCGTATAGCTGTTGTCGTCTTGCTCCAAGAGAAGACCTCCGATCGTCTTAATGCCCTGCTCCTTGAGATAGCTGACAGCCTCATTGGATGTGGCCTTGTTGATAACGCTAAAGCGTACAGCCTGACCGTACTTCTTCTCAATGAGTGCTGCTGGGGTCTTGCCTGGGCGGAATCCTGGCGTTTCAGCTGTCTTGCGCAGATGCTTCAACTGATCGGTGACTTGCTCTTTAATTTCGTCACTGGTGAGCGTGATGTTCAAGAGAACCTGATCTTCCTTAAGCTCGTGTGATATGTTCATAGGACTAAGATGCTATATGCGTGTATATTTAGTTATAGGGGACAAAGGTACGAAAAAGAGATTAGAAGTTAGAGATTAGATATTAGAGGTTAGAGAGCTAGTGGCACTAGTGGTACTAGTGACCCTAGTGGTACTAGCCAATCGCCAGTCGCTAGTGCTGGCCGTTGAGGATTGGCTGGGCGTACATCTGAAGGAGCTGCGTGCGTAGTTCGTCGGTGCTGTAAGCGTCTGTCGGAGCTTTCGCTATCTGCTCCTCGAGGTAGTGGAGCGTCTTCTCCTTGTCAGCCTCGCTGTAGAGTTCCTTCGGGTGCGCCTTGTCGGGGTGGAGGAGATCGTAGGCGATGTAGTTAATCGGGTATAGGCGGTAGTTGCTATGTAGCTCCGTGTCGATGATCGTGGCGAGACGCGGGTAGAGCTGCTGCTTGGGTAAGGCTCGTAGCTCGGCCTCTAGCTCAGGTGTGATCAGCTCGTTGAGGCGCGTACCGACGGCAAAGTGTACGCGTCCCTTGTAGCCGAGTAGACCTGTCTTCATATTGATCAAGTCCTCCTCGGCCCCCTTGACATACTGCTCGTTGGGGTGATGCTTGCGCCAGAGGAGCTCGCACGCCTTGAGGATGTCGCAAGGGTCGTACTCGTAGCTGATAGTCGTGGGGGCGATGTTGACCCGCATCAGCTGGGTCAGTGGGTCGTTGCTTTGCGAGGAAGCGATCATCTTGAGGACGCTCGGCTGTGTCTGGTCGCTATTGTCCTTGGCACGCCCCTCACGCTGGGCGATCCATACCGACTTATGATCTTGCTGTATGCTCTGGTCGATAAAGGCGGAGAGCGCCTGAGCTGCTAGGAGCATCTGCCGGATCGGTAGCGAGCGACGTACGACAAAGGAGTCGTTGAGCTTGACCACCGCCTCGATCCATGGTCTGCCGAAGAGGTTGTCGCCGATAGCGATGCGTGGCATCAGATAGTTGCGCTCCTGCATAACTAGGTTGAGAAATGCGGAGTCGAGTATGATGTCTCTATGGTTTGTGATAAAGGTCGTGGGCAGATCCCCGCCTAGTCTACTGGCTCCGCTAAGGGATACGGAGAAAGTGGTCTGCTTCGCTAGCTTGACCACGAGGGGGTAGGATATAAGTTCCTTAAAGGCATCAACACTCTGGATGCTCTTTAGGTGCTGTAGGAGCGTAGTCGTCTCCTCCTCAGAGAGCAGCTTCGATAGCAGGTGACGTAGCTCAGGTTGGTTGGCTAGCTGTGCGGTGACAGCTGGCACCTCCGTATCAAGGTAGGGACGTATAGAGTCGTACTCGTACGGCTGTGGGGCAGTGTGTGTGGTCATGATAGTTTGCTCTGGATGATACGTGTGATGAGGTCGCTCAGCTGAAGACCAGCTGCACGTACCTGCTGTGGGATGAAGCTGGCCTCCGTCATGCCTGGGGTCGTGTTGACCTCTAGAAGCGTGGGTATGCCGTCCGCCTCGATGATGTAGTCTATACGTACGAAGCCGTAGCAGTCTAGTAGGTGGGCGATCGTTAGCGATGTCTCCTGTATGCACTGTGTCTGCTCTGGCGAGATGCGTGCGGGAGTTATCTCGTCACTCTTACCATAGTACTTAGCGTCATAGTCGAAGAAGGTGTCGTGCGCTACCACCTCTGTGACTGGCAGGGCAAAAGAGTCATCGGGAAGGATCACGCATCCGCAGGTCACCTCGGTGCCGACGATGCACTCCTCGACGAGCACATCGGGTGCCGCTGTGTAAGCGTTCGCTACGGCTGAGGGTAGCTGCTCCCACTGGTCAATGCGTGTCGTGGCGATGCTGGAGCCTCCTGTATTGGGCTTGACAAAGAGAGGCAGGCGCAGGCGAGACTCGATCAGCTCTTGCTCTTCGGACGAGAGCTCTCGGGTATGATTGCGAAGGCAGTGGGAGCGAGCGATGCGCAAGCCGTGATGCGCTAGATAAGCGTTGCACGCCTCCTTATTAAAGGTCAAAGCCTCGCAGAGTACGCCGCCTGTCGTGTAGGGTATGCCGAGCATATCTAGGTAACCCTGTAGGAGTCCATTCTCTCCAGGGGTGCCGTGGATAGTAATGTAGGCTAGTGCGAAGGTAACTTCGGCTGCACCAAAGCGTGCGACTAGTGCACGATCGATCGTTCCCGCCCTTCCCTCAGCATCGGTCACGCTCCATGCGTTGACCGTGATGGTGACTAGATAGGGGGTGAAGAGGGTTTGATCGATCTGCTTGAGGATCGTCTGGGCGCTACGCTGCGAGACCTCCGCCTCGCCAGAGTATCCGCCACAGATGATCGCAATATTGGGTTTGTCCATAGGGTATGATGGGATATTGCAATGGTTCTTTTAGTTAGAGAGTTCGAGCGGTGCCACATATCGTCTCCACTTGTCTATGAGCTGCCTCATATCGTCGGGTAGTGGTACCGAGAAGTGCATCCGCTCACCCGTCACGGGGTGATCGAAGGCTAGGGTCTCAGCGTGCAACGCTTGGCGGGGGCAGATCTTGAGGCAGTTATTGACAAACTGCTGGTAGGAGCTGGTGCGCTGTCCCCACAGGATCTGGTCGCCACCGTAGCGCTCATCGCCAAAGAGCGGGTGGTCGATAGACTTCATGTGAGCACGTATCTGATGGGTGCGTCCCGTCTCCAGTTCGCACGCTATGAGCGTCACAAAGCCGAGTCGCTCTAGCTGCGTGTAGTGTGTCACGGCTGGCTTGCCTATCTCACTCGTTGGGGGATAGACGGTCATACGGGTACGGTCGCGTGGATCACGAACTATATTACCCTCGATCGTTCCTTGCGGCTGGTCGAGCTTGCCCCAAATGAGAGCTTGGTAGCGACGTCCTGTAGTCTTGAGGAAAAACTGTCTCGCCAGTCGTATCTTAGCCTCTGTACGCTTTGCCACGAGGAGTAGTCCACTGGTGTCTTTGTCAATGCGATGCACCAGTCCTACGGAAGCATCGTTCGGATCGTAGAGTGGGTCGTTACGTAAGTAGTAGGCGAGGGCGTGAACGAGCGTGCCACTGTAGTTGCCGTGACCTGGGTGTACGACCATGCCCGCAGGCTTATTGACCACCAATAGCTGATCGTCCTCATAGACTATGTCGAGCGGTATGTCCTCTGGTGTGATCGACCAGTCCTGCTTCGGATGCGCCAGCATCATCGTGATGGTCTCCAGGGGCTTGACCTTGTAGTTGCTCTTGACAGGCTCGCCATCCACCCAGATGAGTCCCGCCTTGGCGGCAAGCTGTATGCGATGGCGCGAAGTGTGTGGCATACGATCCACTAGGAAGCGATCGATGCGTAGTGGTGTCTGTCCTGGATCTACCCGCACACGGTAATGCTCGTAAAGCTCCTCGCCGTGTGTTCCTGCGACCCACTGATCCTCCTCGTCGGTAGCTATAAGGTCAGCCTCTAGCTCCTCAAGGGGGAGCGACTCCTTGTCGGGATTACATCCAGGACTCATCCTCATCAGGCTCTAGAACGTGTGTGGTCGAGTCAGCGGGGAGGGCTTGTCCTCCTATTCCCATAATTGAGTCGTAAGGCTCGAAAGCTCCTTGTGGTATGCTGTCACTGGTAGCCACAGAGACTAAAAGTATGAGTGGTGTGGCGAGCGGTATGCGGGTGCCAGGAGCTAATGTCTGTCCTGAGGGAAGCTGTACGCCCATGACTAGATCGTCAAAGGCTCCCGCTACGTAACTGGGGGTGATGTTTTCGAATCCCAGGCTGACGAGACGCGCTCGTGCTTGTCGCTCGGATACATCGACGAGTGAGGGGATGATGCCGTTGCGAGGTGAGGAGGCGTTGAGCGTGAGGAAGATGATGCGTCCCGCTTTGACTCGGCTACCCGCTTTAGGGCTTAAGTCGTAGACTGCCCCCTTGGGTACTTCCGTAGTGTATACCGAGTCGATCACCTCGTAGCGCAGATCCGCTTTGTCTAGGAGTCGCACCGCTTCACTTGCAGGGAGACCATATATATTAGGTATCTCGACAGAAGTGCCGTGGCGTGTGAAGAAATTCATCCAGACGAGTGCCAGGACGACGATGATGACTGAAGCTAGGATCATCAGACCAATGTGAACCAGAAGGGAAGGACGTCGCATAGGGTATATCTATTAGCGGAGACTATGCAAAGGTAACGATAATTTGATAGTGTCGCATCATCAAGGTAAAGGTGTCAGACGATAGCCACGTGGAAAATGTCAAATCTCCACGTGGCTATTTTTTTATCTCCACGTGGGAGAGGAAAAATTCTTCGGAAGTTTCATTTGATTCCTCCGAAGTTTTATTTCGTCTTCACGTGGAGATTATTTTATCCCCACGTGGAAACTCGAGAATATCCACGTAGGAATGCCCTTGACGGGTAACGATGTGTAGGGGAGCTCGTCTCGCTTTGACACAGCGGATATCCTCCCGCTAGACACTATCCGTGCGTTGCTACGGCTAATTCCTATTTTGAGGTGCTGGGGGAGAAGCCACCCATAAAAAAACTAACTGAAGTGAATTGATTAACTTGCACCCCCAAATGAATGTGGAGAG
>QWCE01001340.1_pt1 | contig 38013 bp, 28 predicted proteins | sample 1972531 | NCBI WGS metagenome assembly QWCE01 (sample SAMN09866716, study PRJNA288562) | Human gut metagenome isolate term4_stool, whole genome shotgun sequencing... | reverse complement strand
TTTGACCACACCAGGGTTATACCCGTTCGACTCCAGAGCCTTCGGCTCTTCCGCTCAGGGTGACCAGGTGGGAGATCATTGCAGCCTTCGGCTGTGGAAGCAAGATGCTTCCGTTATGGGGCTGAATAGGAATTCACGTTTTTGTACGGCTGACGCCTAAGTTAATAAAATATAGTATAAAGGTTAATGGAAGCTGGTAGCTTCCGCTACAAATTAACCCTCCCAACTGTAGTCACCCTGAGCGGAGACGGCAACGCCGTCGTAGTCGAACGGGTCTAACCTTCGATGACCAAGTATTTACAAGTGATTTTCTTTTGAAGAGATCCTTTGACTCAAAAGGCTTGAGGCTTTTTCGCTCAGGATGACTTTCTTCCTTAAGAAGAGTCAACCGAATGCTTTTAAATGTAACTTCAGTTGATGATTATCTATGTAGCATCTACAAAAAATTTAACACTTTTAATTTTTATTCAAGTTCTAATAAATATAAATAAACTACACTTGGGTATATAATAAAAGATAGTAGGCTTTTACTGATATTGTAATATTTTCTCAAATATTATGATATAATTTATATAGCTCTTATGAGCTTTTTTATTTTAAAAATTATGCTAGGAGATATATATGGAAAGAATTTACGTTAAAAACTCAGGACCTTTAAATGGTACTGTTAAGGTTTCAGGTGCTAAAAACGCAGCACTACCTATACTTGCTGCCACAATCCTTGGAACTACGGAGACTATTTTAGAGGGTGTACCTGATTTAAAAGATATAAGCATCATGATTGAGGTTATAAAAAGCCTTGGGGTCGAGGTGGAGCACCTTGGAAGACACACTCTTAAAATTAATGCAAAAAATCTCAATGCTTATGAAACCAGCTATGAGCTTATGAGCAAGATGAGAGCATCTTCTGTGGTTATGGGACCACTTCTTGCGCGCATGAGGAAGGTGGTAAATCCTCTTCCAGGAGGCTGTAATATAGGCGCAAGACCAATCGATCTTCACTTAAAGGGATTTAGGGCTCTAGGTATAGATATTTTGGAAGAGCCTGGCAAGATCACTGCTACTGCAGACAAACTCATAGGATCTACTATTTACTTAGATTTTCCTTCTGTTGGAGCTACTCAAAATATTATGATGGCGGCTACAATGGCTGACGGAGAGACCATTATTGAAAATGCTGCTATGGAACCTGAAATCGTAGATCTTGCTTCATTTTTAAACAAGATGGGCGCTAAGATCATGGGTGCTGGTACTTCTAGCATTAGAATAAAAGGTGTAGACAGTCTAAAGGGAGCGACTCACCAAATCATACCGGATAGAATCGAAGCTGGTACCTTTATGGTGGCGGCGGCTATGACTGGCGGTGATGTCTTGGTAGAAAACTGTATTCCTTCTCATATGAAGCCTGTAATTGCAAAACTTATTGAGGCTGGTGCTGATGTTGAAGTAAACGATGACTCTGTAAAGGTGAAGGGCAACAAAATTATAAATCCTTTCGATATTAAGACTCTTCCATATCCTGGTTTTCCGACGGATATGCAAGCTCAATTCATGGCGCTTATGACCATTGCAAATGGTACCTGTGTTATGAAGGAGACTGTATTTGAAAACAGATTTATGCACGCAGATGAACTTGCAAAAATGGGTGCAAATATCAATGTTATAGATAGAGAAGCTATCGTTAAAGGCACTAGAAATCTAGTGGGCACAGAGGTTGAAGCTACTGATCTAAGAGCGGGAGCTGCGCTTATTATAGCTGGTCTTGTTGCAGAAGGTACAACTTCGATTTCAAATATTTACCATATCGATCGTGGATATGAAAGTATAGAAGAGAAATTCACAGCACTAGGTGCAAATATCACTCGTAAATAGGAGGTAAAAATTGAAAAAGAAATTATTATTAATCGCTTTCGGACTAATATTTATCTTGACAGGTTGCCAAGGTGGTAAAGAAGCCGATACAAACACATTTAAAGTTGCTGTTTCAGCGGATGCTACATCCCTTGACCCAACCAACTTCAACGACAACTATTCAGAAAATGTCATGAAGCAAATCTTCGACACTCTACTACAAAAATCGTCTGATGGAACTCTTGTAAATGGACTTGCTGAGTCCCTTGAAAGACCTGATGATAAGACTATAGTGGTTAAGATTAGAGAAGGAGTTAAGTTCTCAAATGGAGATCCGCTAACTGTTGAAGATGTTATCTTCTCACTTAGGAGAATTGCTGAATCAGACCAATACGGATACATCTACAAAAACGTAGACAAGGATAATCTAAGAAAGATAGATGATACTACTTTAGAAATTAAACTTATAGAACCTGATGCTACAATCCTAGAAGCTCTCGCTCACCCAGCAAGCAGTATTATTTCACAAAAAGATTTAGAAGAAAAAGGCGATAAATTCGGAGAAAATCCTATTGGAACAGGACCATTTGTAATAGATAAATGGACTAAGCTAGATTCAGTTACTTTTAAAAGAAATGAAAATTACTGGGGAGAAAAACCAAGCATAGAAACTTTGGTGTTTAGAGTTATACCAGAAGCTTCTCAAAGAGTTATTGAACTTGAAAGTGGAAGTGTTGATATGGCTTTTGATATTGCTCCAAACGATATTAAGAAGGTTGAAGACAATCCAGATCTTAAACTTGAAAGAACTCTTGATAACTCTGTTCATTTCGTATCATTTAACACAGTTAAACCACCATTTGATAATCCAAAGGCTAGACTTGCTCTAACTAAGGCGATAGATATGGATACAATCGTTAAGACTGTTTACCAAGGTGTTGGAAGACGTGCAACTTCTAACGTAAACCCTAACTTCAAGTACTCAATAGCAGATTCTATAGAACCTACCAAGGTAGACAAGGAAGAAGCGAAGAAATTATTTGAAGAAGCTGGCATGACTGAAGGCACAACTATAAAGATCTATGTTAATGACAATCAACAAAGAAACGACGTTGCTCAAATGATGAAGGAACAACTTACAGAATACGGAATCAACCTTGAAATCGTAAAACTTGAATGGGGAGCAATGGTAGAAGCAATAAAGAATAAGGAAAACGACCTATTCATTATGAGCTGGACCCCTGCAGAAGACACTCACTACGAGTTCTATCAACCATTCCATAGCGATGGAAAAGGTAACGGACCTAACTTCAACGATTATGGAAACCCTGCACTAGATGCACTTATCGATGCAGGAGCTCGTGAATTTGACGATGCAAAACGTGGAGCTATCTACAAAGAAGCTCAAGAACTTGTAAACAAAGAACTACCATGGATGTACATCTGCTACGGTGAGACAGTGGTAGGTATGAAAAAGAACGTAACAGGCTTTGAAATTGCGCCAACATACGCACAAAGATTTGCAAAAATTGGATTCGAAGCTGTAGAAAAATAATAGAAAGAGGGGACATCCCCTCTTTTCTTTAAATAAAGGTGAATTATGACTAAACGCGTACTTAAAAGGATACTACTGCTTATTCCTACAGTCATAGGAGTAAGTTTTATAGTTTTTCTTCTCTTTTACTTGAGTCCCGGAGATGCCGCCCTTGCTAAGGCTGGACCAAATGCCCCAAAGGAAGTAATCGAAGCTCTTAGAGAAAATATGGGGTTAAACGATCCATTCCTTGCTCAATACTTAAGATTTTTAAAAGGACTGCTATTTCATTTCGATTTAGGAACTTCATATATTTCCGGTTCAAGTGTTACAAAGACTCTTCTTGCAGTATTTCCAAACACACTTAAACTTACAGGGTTTTCGCTACTAATCGCAGTATTTTTTGGAATCCTTCTTGGAGTTTTATCAGCTGTTAAAAGAGGCGCATTTGTAGACAAGCTTGTGATGATAATTTCCATGGTGGGAATCGCTATGCCAATATTCTGGACAGGGATTTTACTTATTTTACTTTTCTCTGTAAGGCTTAGATGGCTTCCTCCATCTGGATTTTCAAGCTTCAAGGCTATGCTTATGCCTGCATTTGCACTGGGACTTCAATCATCGGCAATTATAATGAGGATGACGAGATCATCTATGCTAGAAGTTTTAAATCAAGACTATATAGAAACTGCCAATGCAAAAGGGCTAAAAAAACAAAAGATAATCTTTGTTCATGCCCTTAAAAATGCGATGATTCCAATAATAACAACTATCGGTCTACAAGCTGGAGGACTACTTGGTGGATCTGTCTTAACAGAAACCGTATTTTCAATTCCAGGAATTGGTAGACTTATGGTTGAATCCATAAAGACAAGGGACCTTCCAGTGGTCTTAGGTGGAGTTATTTTAATCTCCATCTGTTACAGCTTAATCAGTATTATCGTGGATATTTTGTACGGATTTATTGATCCTAGAATAGGTAGGAGTTAGTATGGAAACTTTAAAACAATTTAGAAAATCAAGGGTTTCAAGGATTGCACTGGATCTCTTGATAATTATAATCTTGCTTGCAATATTTGCAGACTATGTAGCTCCATATACTTTTTCTGAGCAACATCCAGAAGTAGCCTTTACTTCTCCAAATATAAAAAACTTAATGGGAACCGACAATTTCGGAAGAGATATCTTCTCAAGGATTATCTATGGAGCGAGAATTTCTCTTAAGATCGGATTTATATCTGTAATCATAGCAGGAGCGATAGGCACAATAATCGGAGCATTTGCAGGATATTTCGGCAAGACCTTCGACAAGATCGTCATGAGAATTATGGATATTGTTCTTTCAATTCCATCTCTAGTACTTGCAATTGCAATAGCTGCATCTCTTGGAAATGGAATGAAAAACCTAATCATAGCAGTTAGTCTTTCATCTGTGCCAAGGTATGCTCGTATAGTTAGATCGACAGTCCTTTCACTGAAAGAAAAAGAATTTATCGAATCTGCCAGAGTTTCTGGTGCTAGCCACATGAGAATTCTCTTTGTGCACATACTTCCTAACTGTGTCGCACCGATAATTGTAGAAGCGACCATCGGAGTTGGTACATCGATACTATCAGCTGCATCCCTTTCATTTATAGGTATGGGGGTAATTCCACCTAATCCTGAATGGGGCTCCATGCTTTCTGAATCTCGTATGTATTTTAGAGACTATCCTTACATGTCTATGTTTCCAGGTCTGGCAATTGCAATTACTATCCTACTTTTAAATATTGTAGGCGATGGACTTAGGGATGCAATGGATCCAAAACTAAGGAGGGCAAAATGATTTTATCTATTGAAGATTTAAGCGTAAGTTTTAAAACCGACTCTTCTTGGTTAAAAGTGGTGGACAAGGTAAGCCTTGAAATTCCAGAGAAGAAGACAGTGGCACTGGTTGGAGAATCAGGCTGTGGCAAATCTGTAACTGCCAAATCAATACTTAGGCTTATGGACAAGAGAAATTCCAAAATCGAAGGAAGAATAGAATTTTTAGATGAAAATTTACTGGACAAATCAGAGGAAGAACTGAGAAAGATAAGGGGAAGAGAGATCTCCATGATCTTTCAAGAACCGATGACATCTCTAAATCCTGCCTTGAGGGTTGGATATCAAATGGACGAAGTCTTCAAAACCCATTTCAATATGGAAACGGAAGAGGCGAAGAAAAAATCCATAGAAATGATTGAAAAAGTTGAGATTAGAAACCCAGAAAAGGTTTATAAAAGCTATCCTTTTGAACTTTCTGGAGGGATGAGGCAGAGAATCATGATTGCTATGGCACTATCTGCCAATCCAAAACTTTTGATTGCAGACGAACCGACTACAGCCTTGGATGTTACCATTCAAGCAGAAGTTTTAAAACTTATGGTGAATTTAAAGAGGGACTACAACACCTCAATCCTATTTATAACCCACGACCTTGGGGTTGTGGCAGAGATTGCGGACTATGTGGTGGTTATGTATGCTGGCAAGGTTATAGAATCTGGCCCGGTGGAAGATATATTTAAAAATCCAAAGCATCCTTATACCATTGGACTTATGAAATCTCGTCCGGTTATCGGCACCGATCAAAAGACTCTCTACAATATTCCTGGTTCTGTTCCTAGTCCAAAAGACTTCGGCGACAACTGTAGATTTCATTCCAGATGTCCAAAGGAGATGGATATTTGCAAATGGCAAATGCCGAGAGAAGTTGGAGACCTTCACAAAGTAAGCTGTTTTTTATATGGTGATGAAGATGAGTAATATTCTAGAAGTAAGAGACTTGACCATGGTGTTTAAATCCAAGGGCAGTGAAGTCCGTGCAGTTGACGGAGTCTCTTTTGATTTAAAAGAAAATGAAACATTGGCAATAGTTGGAGAAAGTGGATCTGGCAAAAGTACCATTGCAAGATGCATAATGAACCTCTACGAAGGGATAGAAGGTAAGGCTTTCTACATGGGCAAAAATATCTACGAAATGACAAAGATTGAAGAAGTGGAGTACAGAAAACAGGTTCAGATGATCTTCCAAGATCCATATTCATCTCTAAATCCTAGGATGAAAACGGGACAGATAGTCGGCGAAGGAGCGAGAAACATAAGTGGACTTAGAGGCAAGGAACTTAAAGAGAGAGTGCTTGAAACCATGGAACTCTCTGGACTTAGTAGCTTCACCTACGACAGATATCCCCACGAGTTTTCAGGAGGGCAGAGACAGAGAATCGCGATAGCAAGAGCACTGGCACCTCATCCAAGACTTATAATAGCAGATGAGCCCACATCAGCATTAGACGTTTCGATCCAAGCCCATATAATAAATCTATTGAACGAGCTAAAGGAAAAGATGAATCTCTCCATGATATTTATCTCTCACGACCTAGCAGTTGTGGAACATATAGCAGATAGAGTTGCTGTTATGTATCACGGAAAGATAGTAGAGATTGCAAAGACAAAGGAAATATTTGAAAATCCGGTACATCCGTATACGAGAAGGCTCCTTTCAGCAATTCCGAAACAAAATCCTTGGGAAGAAAAGATAGAGCTCGAGGACAATTCAGAAGTCCTTGGGAAATTAAAAGAAAATTGTAAGCACAGAGTAAACTGCAGTGGGAAAAATAGCAAAAACTGCCTAGTAGAAGTGGAAGAAGGCCACTTTGTATCCTGCAATGAAGGATAGATTAGAAGACACACTTCCAATGGATGAAGTGGCGAGGAAGTTAAACGAAGAGCTTCAAATGGAAAATTTGAAAGCAGAAGAGGAAGATTTAGAATATTCGGAAGAGATCTTAGAGGATTACGAAGAGAGACCTAAATTTAAAAAGAAGAAAAAGAAAAAGAAGAAGCTCAAGAGAAATAGTTACGACAACGACGAATATTTAGAAGATCCAGACGATGAGTATACTTACTACGATGACGATGATGAATACGAGTACTATAGAAAACCAAAACGAAGAAGAGGATTTAGACCGTTTCGCGCATTGGCGGATATATTTTCATTCTTCTCAAACGGCATCAAACTGATCTTCCTCATAATAAAACTGGCGATTCTTGTGTTTTTACTATACTGTGGCTACAGCTACTACACAACAAAGACCATTCCATTTGTAACAAACTACATCAACGAGAAGAAGATGCAGACAGAAGAGTATATAAAGGAAAAAGTTGCAGAAACCATAGAAGTACCAAAGGAACTATTTAAAATAAAATCGGTTAAGAAGATAGATGGAGGCGTAGAAGTAGAATACGTCTACCAAGGCAAAGAAAGTAAAATAAAATTAGCGAAGTGATACTATGTTAGAAATAGAAGTAATTGTCGAGCGCATCATCTTTAGAAATGAAGAAAATGGGTGGTGCGTTCTTCGAACCATAAGTGAAGACACGGATCTTGTAGCAACTGGAACGGGACTTACAATAAAGGAAGGCCTGCGTTACAAACTGACGGGAAATATGATCTTTCACAATAAATATGGGGAACAATTTAAATTTGAACATTTTGAAGAGATACTTCCAGATACCAAGTCAGGTGTCATAGCATATCTATCTTCTGGACTGATTCCATACATAGGAGAAAAGACAGCAAAGTCCATCTATGACAAGTTCGGCATGGAAACCTTTAAAATCTTGGAAGAAAGCCCTGAAAGGCTAAAAGAAGTAGAAGGCATCGGCTCTGTGAAATTTGCAAAGATGATGGAAGCACTTCAAGAAACCAAGGATGCCAAATCTGTAATTATGTTCTTTGGAAAATTAAATATGACTTCCAATCTAGCCATGAGGGTCTACCAAGTCTTCAAAGACGACAGCGAAAAGATAGTGAGGGAAAATCCATATATCCTTGCAGATGAAGTAAAAGGCATAGGATTTAAAACTGCCGACGATATAGCAATGAGCCTTGGATTTAAAAAGAACGATCCATTCAGAATAAAATCCGGTATCAAGTACACCCTATCACAAGCCAATTTGGAAGGCCACACCTATCTTCCGAGAGAAATCCTGGTGAAGAAATCTGCCAAAGTTCTAGAAGTTGGAGAAGAGCAAGTTGAGAAGGAAATAAACAGCCTTGCATTTGACAAGTACTTCTACATAGAAAGAATTGGAGATGTTGACAGCTGCTACTTCACAAACTACTATAGGGCAGAGAATTTCGTGGCAGGAGTGCTAACAAAACTTGCATCAAAGAAATACGAAATAAATTTAGAAATAGAGAAAGAAATTGAAGAAGTAGAGGATAGAAAGGGAATCCATCTCGCAACGAATCAGAAAAAAGCAGTGGAAGAAGCACTGCAAAATGGAGTAACAGTCATCACTGGAGGCCCAGGAACCGGGAAGACCACGACCTTAACTACAATTATAGACCTGTGTGAAAAAGAAGGACTGAAGGTGAGCCTAGCAGCACCGACGGGAAGAGCGGCGAAAAGGATGGAAGAAGCCACCAAGAGGCCGGCGTCAACCCTTCACAAGCTTTTGGAAATAAAGCCAGGAGTAAGTATTCAAGAGATGGAAGAGCTGGAATGTGACGTTCTAATAATTGACGAGTGTTCCATGGTGGATCTGTTCTTGATGCATAATATTTTAAAAGCCATTCCAGAAAATATAAGGCTCGTGCTAGTTGGAGACAAGGATCAGTTGCCGTCAGTTGGAGCTGGAAACGTGCTAAAAGACATAATCGAATCGGAAATAATCCATGTGGTCTACCTAAACGAAATCTTTAGACAGGAAGAAGGCTCTTTGATAATAGAAAACGCCCATAGAATCAACAAAGGCATAAGACCGATCCTAGACAACAAATCAAAGGACTTTTTCTTTATCGAAAGCCCAGATCCGAGAAAAACTCTTAAGACAATAGTCGACCTTGTAAAAGATAGGCTTCCAGCATTTAAGAACCTCGATTCCATAAGAGATATCCAGGTTTTAAGCCCAATGAAGAAGGGAATCGTCGGCGTAGATAATCTGAATAAAACCTTGCAAGAGGCGCTAAATCCAAAGAGTGGCGGTGAGATCACGTCTTTTGGAAAAGTCTACCGTGCAAACGACAAGGTCATGCAGATAAAAAACAATTACAATTTAGAATTCAGTTCAGAATCCGACATCTACCACGAAGAAGGCATGGGCGTCTTCAACGGAGAGCTGGGCATGATAGAAGAAATAGACAGCGAAAATAGAGAAATGTGGGTGGTCTTCGATGAAATTAAGAGGGTTGAATATCCGATGGAAAATCTATCAGAGCTGACATTGGCATACGCAAGCACCATTCACAAATCCCAAGGATCAGAATTTCGTGCAGTTATAATACCACTTCACTCAGCACCGATCATGCTTCTATCGAGAAACCTCCTTTACACCGCCATCACAAGAGCATCTGAGATGGTAGTGTTGGTTGGAGATAGAAAGTATTTAGACATAATGGTGAGAAACAACCATGTTATGAGAAGGTACACGGGGCTCAAGGATAAAATAATAACCACATGGGAAAAGAGAAAGATCTATGGATTTAACTAGATGTGAAAACTGCACCAATAAAAAATACAAGTTGGAACTATGTAGGGATTGCTATCAAAATTTGGACTTTGATACGCCGAAGATAAAGATAGATGGGATAGATGACATAAGCATCTGTCTAAACTACAATAGATTTCTTCGTGAAATAGTGAAGAGGTACAAATTCAACGACGAAACCCATTTCTACAAGACATTTGCAGAAATAATCATAGAAGAAATATTTAGAGAAAAACTCTCGAAAAAGATAGATTTCTTAACCTATATACCGATGACAAGATCTGCATATTTAAAAAGAGGCTACAACCAGCTAAAATTAATAGCAGATGAAATAGAAAAGATGTCAGGCATAGAGGTAAGAGAAGTTCTAAAAAAGAATAGAAACACCAAGGACCAAGTAGGGCTTAGCTTCGTAGAGAGAAAATTAAATTTAAAAGACGCCTTCAAAAGCGAAAAACTAAATGGAGAAAGAGTGCTTTTGATAGACGACGTCATGACCACAGGAGCAACGGTGGAAGAAGCAGCAAAGGCACTAAAGATGGCAGGAGCATCGGAAGTCTATGTAGTGGTTCTTGCCCATTAATAATAAGAAGAGATAAAAGATATAAAGCAGTCGAAAGATTGCTTTTTTTATTGTGGGGCAAAAAATGCGCATAAAAAAACGACTGTCGCCAGTCGTTTAAATTTCTATTTTCTTACAAGTTCCATAATATTTTTGATAACTTGAGAAGCCTCTGCACGGTTAAGAGATTTTTCAGGCAAGAAATTTCCAAACTCATCACCGGTAATAATATTTTCAGAAGCCAAATTCTTTACATATTGGATATAATCCTTGTCGATGTCCTTTTCGTCGTTGAAAGAAATAGATCCAGAGCTGAACTCGTATCCAACTACCTTTTCAAGGATAAGAGAAGTAAATCTCGCCATCTCCTGTCTTGAAATAGGAAGATCAGCCTTAGCTTCATCGGCAGGAACATCGTTGTGGTTTAAATAGTTAAAAGTATTTAAGTACCATTTTCTCTTGACGATGGTGAAAGGCTCTTGAGCATGACCAGTTGCATTGGTAATAAGAGTGAAAAACTCAGCGTAAGTAACCTCTCTGTAAGGTTTAAAAGACCCATCGTCGTAACCTTTTACGATTCTTCTGTCTGTAAGTTCAGAAACGGTGGAGTAGAACCAGTCGTTTTCCGCCACATCGGTAAAAGATTTTGCATCTACATTTATAAAAGTAGAAGTAAGTACAATAATAGATAAAATAAAAGTATATAATTTCTTCATAAATCTCCTCGTAAAATAAAATTCTAACATATATTTTATAATAATAATGGTATTTAGGCAAATGGATGGAGGAGAAAAAAGAGATGAAATATCTCTGTAGTGGAAATCTAGGATCCATAGTCGGGCAGTCGAGTTCAACAAATCAGTCTTCACTTCGTTCGGCTTCTTCGGAACTCTTTGCACAAGACCTGCTGAGAAATCATAGATTTTGGCTAGGGCTTCGAGGCTACGATGATCTCCCAACTACAGTCACCCTGAGCGAAGGCGGCTCTGCCGTCGTAGTCGAACGGGTCTAGCCTCCGAAGAGCAATCTTAGCAATTGATTATAAAATATTTATTTGCAAAAGTTTATAGATTTCGAAATCATGTAAGATCCTTCGACTCCAAAGGCTAACGCTTTTTCCGCTCAGGATGACCGTGTAGAGGAACATACCTCACAAAATTTTTGTAAATCAATACACTCTCTCTTAACAGAGCCTAACGGCATGGAAGCTGATAGCTTCCGCTACGGACAATCATCCAAACTTGACCTCATACCCATTCGACTCCAGAGCCTTAGGCTCTTCCGCTCAGGGTGACTAATTGGGTAGACTTTCTCTCGGTATGAAGACCATTTTTCTATTAACTACAATTCACATCGAAAAAAATAAAAAAATTTTAAAAAAAGATGTTTAGATTTATTACAGCAGGGTATTAATATAGTACCAAGAAATTGGTGGGGCATTCATCCTATTGAAAACTCAAATTTATTTCAAAAGAACGACAGGTTCACATTTAAAATCATTTGCCAAAAGAAGTCTTGACATTTAATTAAATATTAAAGTAGATTTATTAGTAAAATAGTGGCAGATGTTTAAATATATTGAAGGATTTGACCACAATTTAATAGGAAGTAGAGGATGGTTTCGATACAATAATTTTAAATGCTACAAGTTCTTAGAGTTGAGAGCTTCGGCAATGGTTATTTAAATGAATTGTAAAAAAATTATCTGGCATACGATGCGGAAGAAGAATGTATCTCGTAGTAGATTTTCAGTTACGAAAAAATTATACGAAAATAAAATGATCGAAATGAACAAAAAAAATTAAATACGAAAAGAGGAATAACGTGATAGAACCTAAAACAGAATGGATGAATGCCCAATAAAAAAGGAACAGAAATTATATTAATAATCTGTTCCTTTTTTATTTATAAATTTTCTATGTCGTACTTATTTAAGTCTTCGTAGTAGTAAGAGTTTTGAATTCCTCTCATATAAACGGTCCTACTAGCAATATCTTTTGTTAGGGCTGATTTTAAAAGTGTCTTGAGCTCAAGTGCATTTACAGGAGATCTCTCCATAGCACTTAGATACTCAAATTTATTCACATTTTGCCAATCTATACACATTTCTAAATTATTTTTAAGTATCAAATCCAGCCAAATCCTTGTGGCTCTGCCATTTCCTTCTCTAAATGGATGGGCGATGTTCATTTCTACATACTTTTCTATTATTTCATCGAAATTATTTTCCGGCATCTTTTCGATTATTTTCAAGTTTTCATTTAAAAATAGAACAGGTGCAAACCTAAAATTTCCCTTAGAGAGGTTCACATTTCGAATTTGACCTGCAAATTCAAATATATCTTTGAAGAGATATTCGTGTATTTCCATTAGACCTTTTGTGGTTCCAACTTCAAATCTATTTATGTATCCACTATCACGAAGCTCTATCGCTCTTTTTTACTTAATAGTTCTTCGTCTCTTTTCATTTTTTCTCCTAAATTAAAAACATGTATAAAAAAACTTACAAGTAAATTGTAAGTATGGTGGAGGCGGCGGGAGTCGAACCCGCGTCCAAAAGCAAATCCGAATCAGTCTCTCCGAGCGCAGTCAGTTCTTATAGACCATAGCAGTTAGCTACTGACAGCTTCTGCAAGGCGCGGTTCTTAATACCCACTTCGTTAGAACCATTGCGAAGTTTCGTGTCCCACTTAAATTGACACCCTTAGTAGACCGTGGGCCTTCTACCTCGGATGACGCTATTACGCTGCGTAAGCTAAATTATTGTTTTCGTTTATTTTTGTTTAGGCTTTTTAAGTTGTTCCTAACAACTGCTCGCTACTAAAAGTTCATTACCCCTGTCGAAACCAATTTCGCCCCCTTATCTTCCTAGGATAAACTTCAGTCTATCGCTAGTAAAACAAAAGATTGTATAACCAATTATACCCCCTATAAAGTTCAAAATCAAATCGTCTATGTCACAGCTTCTGCCGACAAAGAACTGAATAAACTCTATAAAGAGTGATATTGAAATGGATAGCACAGCGATTTTTTTTAGATCTCTATACCTTATTAAGATCAAAGGAAAAATAAAGCCAATCGGTATAAATAATATGACATTTCCAAGTATATTTAGAAGTGCATGAAATATTCCGCTGTACTTAATATAGGATCTAATGGTTGTAAACGGAATGAGGCTTATGCCCCAGTATCCCGTGTTTATTCTATCTTTAAAATTGCCCACGAAGTCGAAGTTTTCTGATGTTAAGTCGATGCCTGATCCACTTATTATATATTTTGGCGTAAACATAAATACCATAAGCATGATTATATATCCAGTTAGCACCGATATCATAAGCTCTCTATCGCTATTTGACTTATTTACCAAATCTTTAAATAGGCTAAGTCTTATTATTCTGCAAAGGATAAATCCGATTAAGAATGATATAAGTCCCCTTGGAAGGAAAAATAGTAGTATCTTCATAGGAATATCTTCTTTAGAACAGAAAGATCTGAAATGAACAGATCTGATTTTAGAGATAACTCTCTTAGCATATTGTCATTTGCTTCGTCATACATGCAGATAGTTGTAAGTCCTGCCTCTTTTGCAGCAACTATGGCGAAGTATGCATCGTCAATTAAGACTGTTTCCTTCGGATCAAAGCCTGCCATCTCGCAGCAGGTTAAGAAGAATCTAGGATCGTCCTTCTTTAGATTTAATCCGTCACAGGTTGCAATCTCACCAAAGTACTTGAACATATCTTCTCTCTTTAAGAATGGATCGAAGAATTCTTCAGGAGTTCCTGTGCCAAGCATCATCGGGATGCCTTCTTCATATAATCTATCGAGAACATCTTTTGCACCGTGTTTAAGAGTGCAGTGATGTTCATAGAAATCCTCTGCAATATGCTTCATATCATTATATATTTCATCTGGAGTAAGTGAAAGGTTAAACTTTTCTTTCATATATGTGGAACTCATCTTTAGACTCATGGTGGTCATTTCTTGTGCATCTTTTGAAGTTATATCTACGCCGTGGCTCTTTAGATAGTCAATGCCTAGGCTTCTCCACATCGCCATTGAATCGGCAATTGTCCCATCCATATCGAAAATTATAGATTTCATAAACTTCCTCCTTGTAAAAATTTGAATAAAAAAAAGCCTGCCTTTGAGGCAAGCAATTAAAAAAATGGTCGGGGTGAGAAGATTCGAACTCCCGGCCCCATGGTCCCAAACCACGTGCGCTACCAAACTGCGCTACACCCCGACGTCACTAATTAAGTATAACAGCATTTGTAAATTAATGCAAGTGTTTTTTTAAATATTTTTAAACTCAAATTAAAAAAATGGGTATGAATAAATGGGAGTGATCAAATGATTAAAAAGATTTTAAATGTGATTAACGATTATGAAGTAATTACAAACTTAGAAGAATATATAGATAGAACCTATCCTGGAGCAGAAGTTGTAGAGATGAAGTCACTAAAGGTACCAGAGTTTATTCAAAGCGACTTCGGCGATGGCAAGAACAACTGCACCTTGGTGTCTATTTTAAGAGTATTTATGTACCACAGGGATAAATTCAACATCCTTCCCGAATCGGAAAAGGCTCTCTATGACAGCATAAAAGAAGCTGCAGATACATATTTTTTCAATGTGTTTCGCGGCACCCTTCCAGTTACAATTTCTAAAATTATTAAAAAGTCGGGGGAAGACTACGAGCTTGACATAAAGACAAAGGGCCACTACAACGGCAATTTCTACAACCCTGTTAAGAGAGAGATCGATCAGAGAAGACCACTACTTATGAATATAGGCTTCGGAAAATACAAGAGTCACACCGTAACCGTCTGCGGCTACACAACATTAAAATATCGCGGCATGAATATAAATATCCTAGAAGTCTACGACAATTGGAGTAACTACAAGAGATTTATCGACTACTCATACCTATCCCATTCACTAAAATCTCTAAACGCCTACACCTTTAACACCATTGAAATTAAATAAATAAACTCAAGAGATAAGTTTTCTTATCTCTTTTTTTGTCCAAAACATTTTTTTGAACTTCTTGACAAGTTAGTCTACAAGGAGTAAACTAAAATAAAACAAATCGGTTTACACAATGTAGAGTAGGGAGATGATGAAATGATTTTTGAAAAATTAAGTCAAGCAGAAGAAAATTTAGGAGAGTTAATATGGGACAATGAACCGATCAAATCCTCAGAATTAGTTAAGCTTTGCAAGGAAAAGTATTCTTGGTCCAAGTCCACAACCTATACCTTACTTAAAAGGATTGAGAAAAAAGGAATATTTGAAAATAAAAACTCTATTGTGAGATCCAAGATGAGCATGGAAGACTACGAAACTAAGATCAGTAGTGACTTTATAGAAGAAAACTATGACGGCTCTCTACCTAAGTTTTTAGCAGCATTTACTAGAAAAAATAGATTGACAGAAGAAGAGATAGCTCAGTTAGAAGAATTGATAGAAAACCATAAGGAGGAGTAAAATGGCTGTATTCATAAACACACTTCTAAGACTTTCTCTAAAAGGATCTCTCGTAATTGGAATAGTCATCTTAGTGAGATTTTTACTTAAAAAAGCTCCAAAGGTATTTTCTTATGGACTTTGGATGGTGGCATTTGTAAGTTTAATCTTTCCATTTTCAATACAAAGCTCAATTTCTTTTGCAAATTTGATTCCAAGGGAAATCACTATAAATAATCAATCTAACAATATAAGTAAAGTTATTATTGATGAAAAGCCTAAATTCGAAAAGAATTTTATAGAAGAGATTGAAGAAAATCAAAATGAAAAAGAGAGCATAAATCCAAATGAAAATACCAAAGAATTAAAGAGGAACTTTACAAAATCTAACGCATTAAGTAAAGAAGAAATTTACTTTTATACTTGGTTAAGTGGTGTAAGTATTCTGATTATTTGTAGCATCGTCTCAACGGTTAAGCTTGGGAAAAGATTAAAAGGCTCAAGACAAGTTGGTGAAAATGTCTATGAAAATAAGAGTCTTGAAACGGCTTTTGTCTTTGGACTTATAAGACCAAAGATTTATTTACCAACTGGACTAGCGCCGGAAGAAGAAAAATATATAAGAAAGCACGAAGAAGTCCACATAGAAAGACTAGACCACTTGTGGAAGTTTTTGGCATTTATGGTAACGATAATTCACTTTTTCAATCCACTAGTATTGCTTGCCTATTACTTAATGGGTTTAGACATGGAGCTTTCTTGTGATGAAAAGGTAGTTAAAGATTTAGGAAATAGTATAAAGAAAGACTACTCCAAGTCTCTACTATCATTTTCAACTGGCAGGAAAATTTTAACAGCATCGCCTCTAGCTTTTGGAGAAAACAATACCAAGACTAGGATAAAAAACATTTTATCATACAAGAAGCCTAAGAAATTTGTGCTGGCGCTGTGCTTTATATTATTGGCTGTGGTTGCAGTTGGATGTTTGACAGATAAAAATGAAAAAGAACCTAAAGAAAATTCTAAAGCACAAGAAGAAACCCAAGAAGAAAGCTTTGATTCTACAAGAATCTATAAAAGCCCTGAAGAATTTTTAAATGGTCAAATAGAAAATCAAATAGACAGTTTATTTTCATCTTTAGGTTATGAAATTTCTGACTATAGAATCGACAACTTGGAAAAAGTTTCTAAGGATTTAAATATTGATGACAAAAAAATCGAAGTTTATAAGTACGCTTACAGTTTAAAAACTACAAAAGCAGAAGAGCTGGCAAAGACTTTAGATGGGAAAGTAATAGATAAGTCTTGGGTAAGTGGTTTTAATAGAACTCCTTATTTGATTTTTGAAAAAGTTTCTGATGGCTATAGGCACAGGGGATATATTTATGAAAATAATTTTTCAGCTGATCTACCTAGCTACTACCAAGAGTTTATGGTAAGAGCTGCATTGGTATCTCAAGACGAAAATGCCAGTGTAGAAGACTTTGCTAAAAGTCATATTGGAGAAACTATTTTAAATCTATATTCAGCTGGAGCTCAAGTTTCTGACTATAAAATTGACAAATTAGAAAAGTTTTTAAGATATGATGATATTGGTGGCAAATCCTATGAAGTTTATAAACTAAACTACAGCCTGCAATTTGTCGATGAAAAATCTTATGATAACTATGATGGCTTTATTGGTAAAGGAAAAGGTGACAAGTGGATTGGAGAATTTTATGGAGATAATTATATGATCTTCCAACTTAGATCAAGTGGCAAAGTTTATATCGATGCAGTGAGCGGTGTTGAGGGCTTTTTAGACGGAGGTTCCAAGGAAGCAAATGAAAATATTTTAAGAGAAATCTTAGAGAGAAAGAATATAATTACCAGAGAGACTTATACTTCAGAGCACTATGTTGCCTCATATAAAGACTTCCTAGGTAGAGCAAGCAAGGCTCTTCTTTCTCAACCTGTAGAAAAGGGGAAAGATGGAATTTGGATAGTGGAAAGATGGATTGACGAAAACGGAAATGTCTACTATGTAGATTTGAACTCTTCTAATTTAAAGACTTTGCAAGATAAGGTAAATAATGAACAGGAAACTTGGAGAAAGGATCCTAGAGAAGTAACACTGGATTTTATAAATTCAATGGATACCTTCAAAATCTTTCCAAACAAAGTAGAAGTAGAGAAGCTTAAATACTTGGAAGATTTCTATATAGTACCTGTGTCAGAATATACTGGTTTTATTGAAGAAATAAATTTGGATCAAAAAGACATCAGTGATAACATTCACGTAATTCTAGTTGAATGGATAACTTTGGAAGACAAAGAAAGAATCAAGGAACTAGGTCTCGATGTAAATGCAGATATGCCAGAAGGTTTCTATGTTAAAAAAACTAAGACATTGGAAACATTCTTCTTAGATAAGGATACGAAATACTTTAATCTTGACACATTATTATCTTCCCAATCTGATGCAAGTCTTACGAAGGAAGAATTTATAGAGTACTTTAATGCTCACAAAGACTCTTTATATACCATAACTACGAAGGAAGGCAAGGTAACTGAAATTTCAGAGATTTATCTTCCATAAATTAAATACTTCCAACTAAAAAAATCCCTAGTGATAGGGATTTTTTATTTGTTCTTTACTTAGATTCACATTCGCATAGAAGATCTTTTAACCTTCCTGTGATGAAGTACTTGGTTTCCTTTAGTTCTTCTATATTTTTAGATCCTGTAAGGGTCATGACAATCTTTGTCTTGTAGATCAGTCCTGCTAGGTACTGCATGGTGTACTCGTATCCGCCGTGGATTAAGTAGGAGAGGATCTCTCCTGAGATTGCCACCATGTCTGCTCCTAGTGCTATGGATTTCGCTATGTCTAGCGAGTTTCTAACTCCGCCGGAGCTTATTATTTGAAGGTAGTCTAGTCCTAAAGATTTCGCTCCGATGACGCTCATGGCTGTCGGTATTCCCCAAGAATAAAGTTCTGAGAGATCATTTTCTGGGTTTCTTAGATTTTCCACTTCCATGAAGTTGGTGCCACCGTATCCTGAGACGTCGACGATTCTAACTCCTGAGTCGTAGAGCCTTTTAACGACTTCTTTACTCATTCCAAACCCAACTTCTTTTACGATTACCGGAACATCGAGGGCAGCTACAATCTTTTCTATATTTGTAAGGATGCCTCTGAAGGTTCTGTCTCCTTCATCCATTGCAAGCTCTTGTGCAGGGTTTAGATGTATTTGAAGTCCGTCTGCTCCTATCATTTCAACTGCAAACTTCGCTTCGTCCACTGTTGCCCGACCAGATAGATTACCTAGGACGATGCCGTCTTTCATATTTTCTCTTACGATTTGATAACTCTTAATCGCGTCTTTATCTTCCATTGCAAGGGTTTGAGATCCAACTGCCATAGGTAGATTAAATTCTTTTGCAATCAGTGAAAGATCTCTATTTATATCCTCTGTGAATTCTGAGCCGCCGGTCATGGCGTTGATCATCAGTGGAAAGTTGATCTTTTTATTTAAAAACATAGTAGAAGTGTCCACTTCGTAGAAATCACACTCTGGTAGAGAATTATGCATAAGTAGCACATCTTCAAAGAGTGGATTGCCTGTGTAACTGGATCTTAAATAGTTTTCTATATGTTCTCTTTTTCTATATTTTCTCATTTTATTCTCCCAATCGTCGTTATTATCTATGCACAGAGCCACCGGTGGATGAACCAGTAGTAGCTATGTTGAAAGCTTCGGTAAATGATTTGTAATCTTCTGAAGATGAAAGTATCTCATAGTTAAAGCTATAGAAAGGATAGTCCACCTTGTAGGTCATTAAATCTTCGAATCCAAACCCAAATGCTACGCCGTAGTGGAACATGCCGTTTGTATCTTCTGAGTCACGATTATCCTTTAGATCATTCTCAATCTTTTTATACTTCTTAAAGACGTATTCTCCTTTTGGAGTTAGTCTAAACATAACTGCAAATCCTACTACCAAGATTCCTATAAATGCTAGTGTTGCAATGAGTATGATAATTGGATTTAATGTAAAGAAAGATGATAAGAGAAATAGCACTGAAATGGCAGCTGACTTTGAAAACAGCTTCACGTCTCTTAAATTTTGGTACTTAAGACCAAGCTCTATAAGTCTTTCTTTTAATATATTTACAAAATCTTCGAAGTTTCTATAAAATTTAACCTCGTTTTCGGATCTAATGTCACGGATCTCTTTGAATGAGATCTCATCACTACCATTTAGCTCAAACAATTTGTCGAAGAAATATCTTTGGTAAGAATTCTTTATCTGTGATTCATCTTCTTTAGCGACTACATAGTCTGCTCTAGTCTTGCCTCTTTTTGTGGTGTAGTTTGTTCTATAAATGGATATAGCTCCAGCTTCTTCCATTTCCAAAAGGGTTACTTCCATAAGCCTTGTAAGCGCCATATTTCCTTTTAAGAAGTAGCCAGCTTCAACTGCGGTTAAGTACACGAGATTCTCTTCATCATCTGTAGATGTTATTAGTTTTAAGAGTTTGTATCCAAAAGGAATTAATAGAAGCCCAAATCCAATTGCCACAACTGTATAGATTACAGGGCTCTTCTTGTTGGGATTTTCCTTTGCAGAAAGAACGAGACCCTTGTAGGTTGAGTCGGTTCTATTCTTAGCAAATTCTGTGAAGTCCATGTCGTATAGGACTTCTACATTTACAGAAGAATCCTTAGGAATATTTGTCCCAGTGAGGACTATCTTTCCATCCTTTACTTCGGATTTAACGTCGCCGCTTGAACGAATAAAGACATCCTTGCCGTTATAAGCTCCATATTCAAACTCGATTGTGCTTTTGAAGTTTCTGATATTATCCTTTAGACCTTTGAAATAGCCATAGGAGAGATCACCAGTATCTTGACCAAGGCTGGTTAAGTCCTTTAGTACATAGGTAAAGTCGATGGTCTTGCTACTTGGAAAAGAAGTATAGACCTTGATTTCAAGGGAATTATTGTTCTCGATGATGTTATAAACATCCTTTGAACCATTGGTCGCCTTGGTATCTTGGGTCAAAGACTTTCCATTTATATAAACTTTTATATCATCTATCTTAGAAGTATTTTTCTTATCGATGGTTCTAGTGACTACATTTCTTGAGCTGTTTTGGCTCCAAGTTATAGATTCTTTAACCTGGGCATCTCCCTCCTTTGTGATTAGAAGATTTGAGTTAAATCGATCTATTTCAGAATTTGACTTTCCGTAAACATTTATATTAAAAATCAACAAAAATATAAAAAATAAATTTGCGATTATTCTTTTTTTCATAGTATCACCAACTTAATTATATCAAATAATTGACTCTTCTGGGAGAAGATGTACAATTATATTATGATAAATTTAATATATAGGGTAAAATACTAATTAGAGTTAAGAAATGAGAAAAGGGTGATAGAATGTATGATATTTTAATACTCGGGGCAGGTCCTGCAGGTCTAACGGCAGGTCTATATGCATCCCGTGCGAAACTAAAAGTTGCAATAATTGAAAAAGCCATCGAAGGCGGACAGATCTCTGGCACAAGCTCCGTTGAAAACTACCCAGGCATACTTGAAATTTCTGGAATGGACCTTGGATTTAACATGAGAGAGCAAGCAGAGAACTTCGGATGCGAATTTATAAATGATGAAGTTGTATCAGTGGATTTAACTGGCGACGAAAAATTGGTAAAGGGAAGATTCGATGAATACAAGGGAAGATCTGTAATCATAACCACAGGAGCAAGCCACAGAAAGATTGGCGTCGAAGGCGAAGAAGAATTCACAGGCAGAGGCATAAGCTACTGTGCAACTTGTGACGCAGCATTCTATGAAGACTTAGACGTATATGTAGTCGGCGGCGGCGACAGTGCAGTGGAAGAAGCACTATTTATCACTAAATTTGCTAAGACCGTGACCATAATCCACAGAAGAGATAGCCTAAGAGCATCTAAAAACCTCCAAGAAAAAGCATTTAATAACGAAAAGATAAAATTCATCTGGGATAGTGAAGTAGTTAAGATCGAAGGAGAAAATATAGTAGAATCTATAAGCCTAAAAAATACAAAGACAGGAGAAATAACAGAGATTAAAAGCGAAGAACCATTTGGGATCTTTGTATTTATAGGACTCGTACCAACGACAGGTCTATTCGAATCACAACTCGCCCTTGAAGATGGATATATCCTAACAGACGAAGAAATGAAGACCAGCCTAAAAGGAGTCTATGCAGCAGGAGACGTGAGAAAGAAAAAGGTAAGACAAGTAGCAACAGCAGTAGGAGATGGCTGTATAGCAGCAATAAGCGCAGAAAAATATTTAAATGAATTAGATGGGACACTTTATGAAGGATTTAAAAAGTAATGTAAAAGACATAGCACTTGTATTAGAAGGCGGAGGCATGAGAAATTCATACTCCGCTGGTATTTTAAACGTGCTATTAGAAAAAGAAATATATTTTAACTATGTAATAGGAATCTCAGCAGGTGCAGTCCACGCTGCCAACTACCTACTAAGAGATACTGAGAGAATAAAGAGAAACTTTGTTGACGTGGTAAGAGACGAGAATGTAGGAGGTATCCAGTCCCTATTAAAAGGAAATGGCTACTTCAATTCAGAATATCTCTACACAGAATTTGAACCGACAAAAGAAAAGAAGGACATCTACCATAGATTTTTTGAAAATGAAGCACAAATTACTATCGGCGCATACGATGTTGACCATGGCAAGATGAAATATTTTACCAAGGATGATATCAAAACTGTAGACGACCTCAAAATTATGACAAGAGCATCATGTTCACTACCACTACTTATGAAAGAAACAGTAATCGACGGAGTAACCTACTACGACGGCGGAGTGGGAAGACCAATTCCAATTAGAAAAGCCATGGAAGACGGATACGAAAAATTCTTTGTAGTACTGACAAGACCAAAGGGCTACAGAAAAGAAGCGCCAACAAAAAAACTTATTATTAAAAATACATTAGGTCACCATCCAAAACTTGTAGAAGCAATCTTAACAAGACACGATAGATATAACGAAGATTTGGACTTGCTAGAAAAGTTGAAAGCAGAAGGCAAAGCCTACATAGTCTATGCAGAAGATCAATCAGTAGAAAACACAGAGATGGATCTACACAAACTTCAAAACAACTATGAGCTCGGCTACTTCCAAGGACTTAATCAGTACAAAGAATACCTGGACTTCGTAGGCCTAAAATAGAAAAATATAACAAAGACATCAATTCGTGATATAATACTAAAAGAATAAATAAGGAGTGATAAGATGAATAGAGTAAGAGTCCGTTTCGCACCTAGCCCAACGGGATTTTTGCACATAGGTGGACTTAGAACAGCCCTTTACAACTATTTATACGCAAAGAAAAACGGGGGAGACTTCATACTTAGAATAGAAGATACAGACAGAACGAGATACGTCGAAGGAGCAATCGAAAACCTAATCCATGCCCTTGACTGGTCAGGAGTGCATGTAGACGAAGGAGTAGTCCTAGACGAAGAAGGAAACATCACAGAAAAAGGTGAATGTGGCCCATATATCCAATCAAATAGACTAGACATATACAGAAAATACGTAGACGAATTAATCGAAAAAGGCTACGCATACTACTGCTTCTGCAGCGTAGAAAGACTAGAAGCCCTAAGAGAAGAACAAAGAATCAAGGGCAAAGTACCAAAATATGACGGACTATGCAGATCCGTAAGCATCGAAGAAGCTAAAAAGAGAATTGCAGCAGGAGAAGACTACGTAGTAAGACTAAAACTACCACACGATAGAAATATCAGATTCCACGACCTAGTACGTGGTGACGTAGTAATAAACTCAGACGAAATAGATGACCAAGTACTGATGAAATCAGACGGATTCCCAACATATCACATGGCAGTCGTAGTAGACGACCATCTAATGGGAGTAACCCACATAGTACGTGGAGAAGAATGGCTCTCCTCAACACCAAAACACGTATACCTATACGAAGCATTGGGCTGGGACGTACCAGAATTTGTTCACCTACCAACAGTATTAAATAAAGACCACAAAAAACTATCCAAGAGACAAGGCGACGTATCAGTAGAAGACTTCAGAGGTAAAGGATACTTACCAGAAGGACTGATAAACTACCTAGCATTAGTAGGATGGTCACCAGATGGCGAACAAGAAATCCTATCCATGGACGAACTAATCGACCAATTCTCATTTGAAAAAGTAGTAAAAAGTGGCGGAGTCTTCGACATCGACAAACTAAACTGGGTAAACGCCCACTACATGAGATCATACGACCTAGACAAGATCTGTGAACTAGCAATACCATTCGTAGTAGAAAAAGGACTAATGACAGAAGAAGAAATAAGAAACAACTATGAATGGTACAAAAAACTCGTAGAAATAGTGAGAGACGGCGCATCAAAACTAGATGAAATTCCAGAACAAATAGCATTTATGTTCGGTGAAGTAAAAGTAGAAGAAGAAAGCGCAAAAGAACAAATAGAACTAGAACACGTACCACAACTACTAGATGCATTCCTAGAAGAACTAGAAACAGTAGAAGAAGTAGACGAAGAATTCGCAGGATCAGTAATGAAGAAGATCCAAAAGAAGACAGGAATAAAAGGCAAGAACCTATTCATGCCAGTAAGAGTAGCAATAAGTGGCACAGTACACGGACCAGACTTAAAAGCAATCATCTACCTACTAGGAAAAGAAAAATTAGTCGAAAGACTAAACATAGCAAGAAAATATACAAAATAAAATAAATAATAAGGATTAAAACGGCACCCAGGTGTCGTTTTTTTGTGAGGAAAATATTCGTAGCGGAAGTAATCCTAAGGGATACAGTCACCCTGAGAGGCAGTCGAGTTCAACAAAGAAAACCTTGAGGAAGACAGTCACCCTGAGCGAAAGAGCCAAAGGCTCTGAAGTCGAACGGGTATAACCTCCGATGTGCAAGTCCTCCCAATTAAAATCAATAATAATTATCACGCTATCCGGATAGCATCAAAAATAAACTTATGCTATCCGATAGCATTTAAATATAATAATGAAAACTTAACCTTACTAAGGAGAGATCCTTTAAAGCCCTAGCCGAAATCTTTGATTTCGTAGCAGGTCTTATGCAAAGAGTTCCAAAGAAGACGAGCTATGCTAAGTCTGATTTGCAGAACTCGACTGCCTACTCCAAAGGCTAACGTCTTTTCTGCTCAGGATGACTTGTAGGGGAAGATGCTATACGTATAGCATAAAAAACAAACTAAAACAAAAAATTTAAAAAAACTTTCAAAAAAACATGTTTAAATTTATCGCATCAGGGTATTAATATATTACCAAGAAATTGGTGAGGCACCCATCCTATTGATAACTAAATTTAACTCAAAAGAATTTAAGATTCGAGAGTCCATTTGCAATAGGAAATCACGACTTGAGATGTCAAGCGGGTTTATGTAATCCAAGCAAATGTTAAAATATAATTTATAAGTTTGATTACACTAATAGGAAGCTTAGATGGTACCTTGGTCTTATAGCTACAAATGTAAAAAGTTTGAGCAATTTAGAAAAAAGACCCGGTTACCTGGCAAAGGATGTAAGAAAAAATTAGAACGAAAAATTTATCGATAGATAAATAAATAATTAAAATTGAAAAGAGGAAAACAGTGATAGAACCTAAAACAGAACGGATGGGTGCCTATTAAAAGGAACAGAGAATCATTTAATGTGAACTGTTCCTTTTTTTATGTTTATTCTACATAGTCACAGTGAAATGGTTGTCATTTAAATTGGTTTTGATATAATTTTATACAAGGAGAAAAATAAATAAATTTAAATAAAAAGGAGGATTAATTTTGAAAAGAGTAATGGCGATTATCCTAGCAGCGATAATATTATTTGCATCATTTACACCGGTAGTGGCTATAGAAAATTCCAAGGCTCAAACTGAAAATGAAAAGATTAAGTGGCTAGTGGAAAACAATTTCTTAGTTGGAAGAGGAAAATCAAGAGATTTAAAACTTGGCTCATCAATAACGAGATCAGAATTTACAAGGATGGTACTTGTAGCAAAAGGCGAAGAGGATGTAGCCAAAGAAAAGGCGAGCATCTCTGTGAAATTTAAAGATGTAGACGAAACTCATTGGGCGGCGAAACTCATATCCTACGCCAGTGAAAAGGGATATATTAGCGGATATCCAGACGGAAACTTCAAGCCAGAAGGTGAAATTACATATGAAGAAGTAATCTCTATCTTGGCGAGAATCCATCCGAACTATACGAAAATTGAAGCCAAATCTAACGGTTGGGCAGAAGGTTTCATAAATTTTGCTGCGGAAAATGGAATCCTCGAAGAACTTAAGATAGAAAGTAGCTACAAAAGTCCTGCCATTAGAGAAAAGACCTTTGAAATGATCTATAACTTTAAAAATATCGAAAATAATCATGCCAAAGAAACAAAGTCCACAAAGCCAATTGAAACGAAGAATGATTATTTTGGATGGAATGGATTTTATCCTTATTGGTTCCAATTTGGATATAGACCAAGAGTAGAAAGACCAGATGATCCAGAAGTAAAACCGGAACCAGGAACACCAGATGTTAAACCAGAACCGGAGGAACCAAAAGAACCAGAAACACCGGAAATGCCAAAGGAATTTGACGCAGAAAATATAGAAACAATTACAGTTAAAACACAACCAAAACTAACTTATACAGAAGGTGATAAGCTAGATTTAACAGGACTTGTTGTGACCTTAACCGACAACCAAGGACTAACAAAAGACGTAGAGTTTAAAGATTTCAAAGAATACGGACTTATGACAGACCCAACAAGTGAAAAACAATTAACAGCAGATTACAATGGAACTAAGATTAAAATTACAAAAGGAAATTTAGAAACCGAAACAAATGCATTGACAGTAAATGAAAAAGTTTTTGACCCATCAAATATAACCAAGATCCAAGTTAAAGATCAACCAACAAAATTAGAATATACCGAAGAGGAAATTTTAAACTTAGCTGGACTTGTTATAACATTAATCGACAATCAAGGGCTAACAAAAGAAGTAGGCTTAGACAAATTTGGAGAATACGGAATCACAACTTCACCAGAAAATGGTACGCCTTTAATAATGGATCACAATGGAAAACCAGTTGTAATTTCCAAAGACGAAGTAAAAGCAGAAACAGATGCATTAACAGTAAATCCAAAAGTATTTGATAAAGAAAAAATAACTGGCATAGAAGTTCTAACTCCGCCAACTAAATTGGAATACACAGAAGGAGAAAAATTAGACTTAACAGGTCTTGTAGTAACCCTAACAGACAACCAAGGTTTGACAAAAAATGTAGAGTTTAAGGACTTTATAGAATACGAAATCACAGTTTCTATAGCAGACAAAACATCATTAACTGTTAATGATCATAATGGTGCCAAGATAACAGTAACAAAAGGTAATTTCGAAGCACAAACAGATGCACTAACAGTAAATCCAAAAGTCTTTGATAAAGGAAATATAACCAAGATTGAAGTTAAAGCACAACCAAACTTAACTTACACAGACGGAGAACAACTAGATCTAACTAGATTAGAAGTGACCTTAACCGACAACCAAGGACTAACAAAAGATGTAAAATTTGAAAATTTTGATGATTTTAATATCACAATTTATCCAGAAAATGGAACGCCTTTAACAGCTGATTACAACGAAACTAAGATTAAAATTACAAAGGGAAATCTAGAAACAGAAACTAACACACTTACAGTAAAAGCATTTGACAAAGACAATATAACAAAAATAGAAGTTATCACTCAACCAAAACTTGAATACTTTGAAAGAGAATTTTTAGATCTTACAGGATTAAAAGTAAGATTAACAGATAATAAAGGAGCGACAAAAGAAGTAGAATTTAAAGACTTTAATGAATATGGTATAAAAACACGACCATCAAATGATCGCCAATTACTTATGGGTAGTTATAAGGAAGTTGAGATTTATAAAGGTACTATAAATACAACAACGGCTCCATTGATAATTAAAAAAAGATTTTTTGACATAAATCTTCTTGATAGTATTGGTATAGCAAAACAGCCAAAAACAAACTACACAAAAGGGGAAAAGCTTAATTTAGCTGGAATGGAAATCCTGCTTGTAGATAAAAATGGCGCAACAGAAAAATTTGGGATTACAGGGATTATAGCTAAAGGGTATAAATTAGAAATTATACCTTCAAACGGAACGGTTTTAGGCGTTGAACATAATAAACAGCCGATAATAGTAAAAGTTAATAATAAACAAACAAAAACTAAACTGATATATGTCTATATTAAAGTTGATTTCAAGACCTCAGAAAAAGAAGTTTATTTAACAAAGAAAATACAACCTGACACCACAGTAAAGAAACCTGACGATCCGATGAGAGCAGGATATAATTTTATGGGTTGGTACACAGATCTTACATTTGAAACAGAGTTTGACTTTGATAAGATATTAAATGACAATATGGAAGTTTATGCAAAATGGGAGAAAATAATTTAAATTTTATTTTTAAAAGACGGGAGACCGTCTTTTTTGTGTTGTTTTTGAAACAAGGTAGTTCGTTTATAATGTTTAAGTTGCCAAGACCTGCTCTTCGGAGGTTATACCCCTCGACTTTGCTCGGGGTGACGACCACCTACATAGATCACACTAAATAAGAAGATTTAAAGGAAGACAGTCACCCTGAGCGGAAAAGGCGATAGCCTTTGGAGTCGAATGGGTATAGCCTTGGTGAGGTCATACATTGATGATCGAGTCAGTTGAGAGGTTAATTGTAGCCTCGAAGCCCTAGCCTAAATCTTTGATTTCGTTGCACCTTGTGCATAGTTCCAAAGAAGACGAACGAAGTGAAGTTTGATTTGCTGAATTCGACTGCCTATCAGAATGACTAGTTGGTTAGATTGTCGTTTGATAGGGATAAATTAATTTGAAAGGTTTAAAGAATTTACGCCTTCGGCTGTGGAACCTAGAAGGTTCCGCTACGGGGTTACATAGTGGGAATGTTGGTTCCACGTCTTCGCCTGAGGGATGATAATGTACTATCAAGGTTAATGGAAGCTGATAGCTTCCGCTACAATGCAGTTGCATAGGCTTGACATTCCTTTTCAAAAAACAAAAAAAAACCCACAACCAATGGTTATGGGGATGGAGCTAACGGCGGGAATTGAACCCGCGACCTCTACATTACCAATGTAGTGCTCTACCGACTGAGCTACGATAGCATACAAATATATTATAGATATTTACAATATATTTGTCAACTTATTAATTTTTCTCGTCGCCTACTGTCAGGATTTCAATCATCTTTGAGACTCTAAGAGGTAGATCGATCTCATACTTTCCTGGTTTGAATTCGTCCACCTTGTCCATCTTTTCTGCAACGGCCACGAATGCCTTTTCATCTTGGATGACTTCTCTCTCCTTTAGAAGTAGAGCTATGTCCATGGCGCCCATCTCTTCTGTAACTGTGATTTCACAGACCTTAGGACTTATCCCAACGAGTTCAAGTAGTGTTTCTCTAACAGTATCTCTCTTTTCAATCTTGTAAGATCCAGCTTTGAAACTATTTTCTATAGCCATATTGTAGCAGACTCTTTTAAATGCGTTGATATCTTCGATTAGGTCTAAATCCTTTAGAGTCTGTCCTATTTCGTCCAGGTTCTCGCCGTCTTTAATCTCGACGGTCACATAGTTATCGAGAGGATCTTCTGTAAGCTCCACCTTTGGTAGTTCGAGGGTGGATCCTTCATTTTCAGTCAGTGTTATATATTGTTTTTTAAGTATGTTTATTTCATCTTTTATGGATAGAGATACATTGACATTTTTCTTAGCCACTTGGTTTATATTGTCAATTCTCCACTTAATCACAAATGCAACCACAAGTAGAAATATTACCAGTAGTATGTATTTGAGTACAGTCAAGACACTGTCTTGTACTTTATGAAATATCTTCATTTAATCAACTCCTAATAGGTAGTATATCAGAATTGGAAAGAGTTTTAAACAGTGGTATAATTAAATAATGAAAGAAATTATTATTAATAGAAACGACAAAGGTCAAAGACTTGATAGATTTCTGGGCAAATACTTGCAAAATGCAAAAAAATCCCTGATCATGAAGTCCATCAGAAAAAAAAATATTACCGTAAATAATAAAAAATCTTCTCCAGAATATATTTTAAATGAAGGGGACAGAGTTGAGATTTACTTCAGCGAAGAAACTATAGAGAAGTTCACAAAGATTAAAAATCATGTGAAGAGAGACTTTCCTGAGATTATTTACGAAGATGAAAATATAGCACTCGTTAAGAAACCACGCGGTCTTCTAACTCACAACGACAAGAGGGAATACGAAAAAAACGCTCTCGACATGTTCGTTAGCTACATGATTCACACAGGAGAGTACGTGCCTAGGATTGAGAAATCATTTAGGCCATCTTTTTGCAACCGCCTAGACAGGAACACTTCTGGAATCCTAATCGGCTGTAAAAATGCAGAGGCTCTTCGAGATATCAACGAATCGATTAAAAATAGGCATCTCGAAAAACACTACATGGCACTAGTTGAAGGTAAGATTGACGAAGAAATCCACGACATTAGCTATTTAGAAAAGGACGGAGAAAAGAACAAGGTCAGTTTAAACGAAAGAGGCGATGGAAAAGAAATCGAGACCATCATCCGTCCAATTGAGAGACTTGGAGACTACACCTTGGTTGATATAAACCTCATAACCGGCAGGACTCACCAAATCCGCGCTACTCTTAAAAAATACAACAAGAGCATAGTCGGAGATTTAAAATACAAAGGCAGGAAGAGTTTCGGTCTTAACAGTCAATTCTTACACAATTACAAAATAGTATTCAGTGAACTTAAGAACCTCGAATACTTAAATGGCAAAGAATTCACCCTTGACCTTGACGATGAATTAAACGATATTTTAAAGGAACTTAGAAATGAAAAATAAATTTGACGTAATGGGCATGACCTGTTCCGCATGTAGCTCTGCAGTTGAGAAGGCAGTGCGAAAAGTCGATGGAGTCGAAGAAGTAAATGTATCTCTAATGACAAACTCCATGACCGTAAACTACGACGGTGACTTGGCAGCAGACATCGAAAAAGCTGTTGCAGACGCAGGTTATAGCGCAAAACTACAAACCAATGAGAAACAAGTAAATAGAGAAGAAAAGAAGGAAAATATATTTGAAATCCAGTACCAAGACACCAAGAAGAGGCTCAAACTTTCACTTATATTTATGATTCCACTGTTCTATATATCCATGGGACCGATGATGGGACTGCCAACATTCTCATTCTTACAAGGACACGAAGGAATATTTAACCTCGCCTTTACAGAGATGCTTCTCGCAGCACCAATCCTCTTTATAAATCGCCACTACTTCACAAATGGATTCAAAGCCCTATATCACAGGACCCCAACCATGGACTCGCTGATCTCTATCGGCTCGGCTTCAGCGTTCATCTACGGAATCTATGTCATATTTAAAGTTGTAAACGGATATATCGCACAGGATATGGAAATGGTAATGCACTACGGCCACGACCTCTACTTCGAATCAGCGGCGATGATCTTGACACTTATTACATTGGGCAAGACAATGGAAGCAAAGGCGAAGAGGAAGACATCTGATGCAGTTGAAAGCCTTATAAATTTAACGCCAAACACAGTAAATGTAATCATAGATGGAGTAGAAAAAACTATTCCTATAGAAGAAGTCCAAGTCGGATTCATTGTGGTCGTTCGTCCAGGAGAAAATATCCCAGTTGACGGTACTATAATAGAAGGAAACCCATCAATTGACGAATCCACCTTGACAGGAGAGCCAATTCCAAAGGACAAAAAACCAGAGGATCCAGTCTATGCAGCCACCACAAACACCAATGGATTTTTCAAATTCAAAGCGACGAAGGTTGGCTCAGACACAACTATAGCGAAAATCATAGAACTTGTAGAGGACGCCAACGCAACTAAAGCGCCAATCGCAAAACTAGCAGATAAGATATCATCAGTCTTTGTGCCAATAGTCATAAGCGTGTCAATCATCTCATTTATCGTGTGGTACTTCATCCTCGGAGGAGGATTTGAATTCTCACTGGGAATAGCAATATCTATCCTAGTTATCTCCTGTCCATGCGCACTAGGACTTGCAACCCCGGTTGCAATCATGGTAGGCACAGGAGTAGGAGCCAAGATGGGCATACTATTTAAATCAGCAGAAGCCTTGGAAAATCTCCACAACGTAGAAGAGATCCTTCTTGACAAGACAGGCACAATCACAGCAGGCAAGGCAGAAGTGGTAGAGATCATAACCACTATCGACCCAGAAGAACTTATAAGAATCGCAGCGGCACTAGAGGTAAAATCTGAACACCCACTAGCAAAGGCGATAATAAAATATGCAGATAAAAACGAAATAGAACCATACGAAACAGAAGAATTCTTCTCACTAACAGGCATGGGAGTAGCAGGCACTATCAAAGGCAAACCATATATAGCAGGTAATTTAAAACTCATGGAAGAAGAGGACATCGAGCTCTTAGAATTTAGAAACTATTCCGACGACATAGCAAAAGAAGGCATGACACCAATCTACCTAGCAGACGAAGAAAAAGTCCTAGGAATCATCGCCATGAAGGACACAGTACTAAAAGCTTCCAAGGACGCAGTTGAATATATGAAAGAGAGAGGTCTTAAAATCTCCATGGTCACAGGGGACAACGCATTAACGGCAGAGGCAATTGCAAAAGAAGTCTCTATAGAAAATGTAGAATCAGAAGTCCTTCCGGAAGACAAAGAAAAAGTCGTAAGAGCCCACATGGAAGAAGGGCGAAAAGTAGCAATGGTAGGCGACGGCATAAATGACGCCCCGGCACTGGCAAGAGCAGACGTGGGCATCGCCATAGGAAGCGGCACAGACATCGCCATTGAATCCTGCGACGTGGTGCTAATCAAAAATAACTTGGTGGACATAGTAAACGCCTACGAACTTTCCAAAGCAACCATAAAAAATATAAAGGAAAACCTATTTTGGGCATTCTTCTACAACACCATCGGCATACCAATAGCAGCAGGAATCTTTTATAACGCCTATGGACTGAAACTAAATCCAATGATCGCAGCCTTTGCAATGAGCATGAGCTCCATATTCGTAGTACTAAACGCACTAAGGCTCGGCAGGTTTAAAGAAAAATTAAAAACCGACGAAAATATAAATGTAGAAGAAAATCAAGATATTAAAGTTATAAAGTTAGAATCTAGGGTATAATGGTATTATGTAAATGTTTTCAAATAGGAGGAATTATGGATTACACAAAATCTTATCAACAAAAGTTAATAACAGCTGAGAAGGCAGCATCATTAGTAAAAAGCGGCGACTATGTAGATTACGCATGGTGTACAAACACACCGGTAGCAATCGACAGAGAACTAGCTAAACGTGCAAATGAACTAAAAGATGTAAAGGTACGTGGCGGAGTACTACTATGGGTACCAGAAATATTCAAAGCAGACCCAGAAGGAAACACATTCATCTGGACATCATGGCATTCAGGCGGACCAGACAGAGGAAGAATCAACACCACAGACGCAGCATTCTATGGACCACTTAGATACTCAGAACTACCAAGATGGTACAGAGAAAACTGTGACGTAGACATCGCATACATCACATGTTCACCAATGGACAAACACGGATACTTCAACTTCGGACTAAGCGCATCACACCTAATGGCAGTAATCGAAAAAGCAAAGACAGTAGTAATCGAAGTAAACGAAAAAATGCCAGTAGCACTAGGCGGAGTAGAAAACGTAGTACACATAGACCAAGTAGACTATGTAGTAGAAGGGGACAACCCGGCACTAGCAACCCTACCAAAAGGATCATTCGGCGACGTAGACAAGAAAGTAGCAAAACTAATCGTAGAAGAAATCCCTAACGGAGCATGCTTACAACTAGGAATCGGTGGAATGCCTAACGCAGTAGGATCACTAATAGCAGACTCAGATCTAAAAGACCTAGGTGTACACACAGAAATGTTCGTAGACGGATTCGTAGACATGTACAAAAAAGGCAAGATCACAGGCGCAAAGAAGAACATCGACAGATTTAGACAAGTATATGCCTTCGCAGCAGGATCACAAGAAATGTATGACTTCATCGACAACAACCCACAATGTATGGCAACAGCAGTAGACTACACAAACGATGCAAGAATCATCTCACAACTAGATAACTTTATCTCAATAAATAACGCAGTAAACGTAGACCTATGGGGACAAGTATCATCAGAATCAGCAGGACTAAGACATATCTCAGGAGCAGGCGGACAACTAGACTTCGTACTAGGAGCATACCTATCCAAAGGTGGCAAGAGCTTCATCTGTCTATCCTCAACATTTACAGACAAAAAAGGCGAAGTACACTCAAGAATCCTACCAAACTTCGAAACAGGATCAGCAATCACAGCAGCAAGACCAAACACGCACTGGATTGTAACAGAACACGGTAAATTCAACGTAAAAGGAAAATCAACCTGGGAAAGAGCAGAAGGCATCATAAACCTAGCAGCACCAGAATTCAGAGACGAACTAATAAAAGAAGCAGAAAAAATGAATATATGGAGAAGATCCAATAGATAAACAAGTGCCCAAGAGGGCACTTTTTTTATGAGAACAAAATAAGAAAAACCTTATCATACAAAGTGGAAATTTTTACACAAATACATTACAATAGAAGTATAACAAGGAGGTAAGTATGAAAAAGAAATTATCACTACTACTAGCACTTTTAATGATGATGACTACAGTGTTCACATCATTACCAGTAGCAGCAGAAGAAGCAAAGGACGCAAAAACAACCAAGCATGAAATCGTAATACTACACACAAACGACGTTCACGCAAGAGTAAAAGCAGACGAAAGAGAAAAAGCAATAGGCTATGGCAAGATCAAAACCTACAAAGACGAACTAGTAAAAGAAGGCAAAACAGTTTTAATGTTAGATGCAGGAGATACACTACACGGAACCACCTTTGCAACAATCTCAAGAGGAGACAGTATCGTAAAACTACTAAACGAAGTAGGATACGACTACATGGTACCAGGAAACCACGACTTTAACTATGGCTACCAAAGACTAGTAGAACTAACAGGAAAAGGAAACTTCAAAACACTAGCATCAAACGTAGTAACAGAACAAGGTAAGAGAGACTTCTTAGAAAATGATATCAAAGAAGTAGACGGAGTAAAGATCGGATTCTTCGGACTAAGCACACCAGAAACATACTACAAATCACACCCATCAAACACAAAGGGCATAGTAATAGCAGAACCAATCGAAGTAGCAAAACAACAAGTAGCAGCACTAAAAGCAAAAGGAGCAGACTTCATAGTAGCAATAGGACACCTTGGAATCGATGAATCAACAAAAGAAGCAGAAAGATCAGAAGGCGTGATCAAAGCAGTACCAGGAATCGACCTATTCATCGACGGACACTCACACACAGCACTACCAGAAGGAAAAGTAATAGGCTCAACCCTACTAGCACAAACAGGATCATACACAAACAACCTAGGAAAAATAACCCTAACATTTGACGGCAACAAAATCGAAAACAAAAAAGCAGAACTCATCTCTTACGAAGCAATGAGCCTAGTAAAACCAGATGAAAAAATCGAAGCAATCGAAAAAGAAGTAGACGAAGCAAACAAACCATTCCTAGAAAAAATCGTCGGCAAAACACTAGTAGACCTAGAAGGAAGAAGAGAATTTAATAGAAAACAAGAAACCAACCTAGGAAACCTAGTAACAGACGCAATGAGAGAAGTAAGTAAAGCAGACATCGCCATCACAAACGGTGGAGGAATCAGAGCAACCATCGAAAAAGGCGACGTAACCATGGGAGAAGTACTAACAGCATTCCCATTCACAAACTTCACAGTAACAGTAGACCTAACAGGAAAAGAAGTAATTCAAGCACTAGAAAACGGAGTAAAAGCAGCACCAGAACTAGCAGGAGCATTCTGCCAAGTATCAGGACTAACATTTAAATACGACGACACAGCTAAAGCAGGCGAAAGATTATTCGACGTAATGGTAGCAGGCAAACCAATCGACCTAGAAAAGACATACAAAGTAGCAACAAACGACTTCATCGCAGGCGGCGGAGACCAATACGACGTATTCAAAGGCAAAACAGAAACAGGACAATACGAACTACTATCAGAAACATTAGCAAAATATATCGCAGCTAAAAAAGAAGTAAACCCACAAGTAGAAGGCAGAATCACAGTAGCAAAGAAAGACGCAAAAGCAGCAGAAGCAAAAGGATTCGAAGACATAAAAGGCATGTGGGCAGAAGAATTCATAAAATACGCAGTAGAAAAAGGATACTTCTCAGGACTAACCAAAACAAAATTTGGACCAAACAACTCAGTAACAAGAGCAATGGTAGTAGCAGTACTAGGAAGATATGAAAACGCAGCAAAAACAGAAGAAAAAGTAGAATTCTCAGACGTAACAGGCACAGAATACTACGCACCTTACCTAAAATGGGCAAAAGATAACAAGATCGTAGCAGGATACGAAGACGGAACATTCAAACCAAACAAAGAAATCACAAGAGCAGAACTAGCATCCATCATGACAAGATACCTAAGAGACTACAAGAAGATGGAAGTAAAAGGTGAAGCACCAACATTCTCAGACGACGCAAAACTACCAGCATGGGCAAAAACAGACATTTATGACTGCGTAAAACTAGGCATCATCAAAGGATTCAAAGACAAAGACAAAAACGACGGCACAATGTTCTACGACCCAACAGGATACGCATCAAGAGCACAACTAGCAACCATATTCTACAACCTAGACCACGCAAAATAAAAAAGAATAAAATTGTATTAATGAAAAAGGAGCACCCGCTCCTTTTTTTAATGCACTGATTTTCGTTGAACCTCTGCAATTGAAGTCACCCCAAGCGAATAACCACCCAACTAAAGTCACCCTGAGCGAAGGCGGTGTCAACCGCCGAAGTCGAACGGGTATAAGCTATATTTAACCCATCTATGTAACTGCATCGTAGGGGAAGCAACCAGCTTCCCTTAACTCTTATACTACATTATATTCCCTTAGCCGTCAGGCGTACGACCACAAAACTTATTATTCATCCCCGTAGCGGAACCTTCCAGGTTCCACAGCCGAAGGCGTGAAGTCTTTAAACCTTGAAAATAATTAGCAGCTATAGAGCGAAAGCCATCCCACCTGGTCATCCTGAGCGAAGACGGCAACGCCGTCGAAGTCGAAGGATCTGACCTATATTTAACCCAACCAAAGCAACTACATCGTAGCGGAAGCAACCTGCTTCTATTAACTCTTATACTACATTCTCTTCTCTCAGGCGAAGTCTACAACAATCATCAATACTTGGACACACCATGGCTAGACCCATTCGACTCCAATGACTCAGCCTATGGCTTCGTCATTTCCGCTCAGGGTGACTGTCTACCTTCTGTTCTCTTTCAAAAAAAGTATCTAGGTGGTCGTCACCCTGAGCGAGCGTCAGCGAGTCGAACGGGTATAACATCTATTTAACCCATCTCTGACAAACAAAATCAATAACGATTCTCACGCTATACGTATAGCATTTAAATTTACATTATCAACCCCAATCAACACAAAATAATCATCGACTCCAATTTCATACTACATATAGTGCCCTCCACAACCTTAAACTCCAAAACGCCACTAAAAATGATAATCCAATTATCAAAACGCCCATTACCCACCCTATCAATCACCAACTACCTGATCATAATAAAAAATTACTATAATAAATTAAAAAAGAAATCTGATAAACACTAGCTTTACATTAATTGAAACAAAGTAACATACTAAAATAGTAATTTATTTATATCTTGAATTGTCAAGTCAAGTGCAACTCAGTTGAATGATATACTTCATAAGGAGTTTTCCAATTTAAGCATTTGCGAGGTCTCAAATTAATTTCTTTTA